>Ga0316622_100002565_pt1 | contig 12627 bp, 13 predicted proteins | sample OWC_Aug_OW2_C1_D_FD_207646 | JGI IMG/M metagenome (GOLD analysis project Ga0316622, IMG submission 207646) | Wetland soil microbial communities from Old Woman Creek delta, Ohio, United States - OWC_Aug_OW2_C1_D5_C | ecosystem: Environmental > Terrestrial > Soil > Wetlands | place: USA: Ohio... | reverse complement strand
CGCGAGCACGTCGGCCGCGAGCCCAGCGCGGCGCCCGGACTTGCAGTACAGGACCACGTCCTTGTCCCTGGGGATCTCGCCGAGCCGCGCTGCGACCAGGTCGTAGGGCACGTTCTTCGCGCCCGGTACGTGTCCGGCCGCGAATTCTTCCGGCGTCCGCACGTCGAGGACGACGAGATGTCCCGGGTGCTTCGCCTGGTGCTCCAGCAGCTGCTCCTGGGTCATCGGTGTCACGTGCGCAGCCGCGGGCGCTGCTGCAGTCGGCGCGGACGGTGCCGGCGTGGCGGGATCACCCGCGCCAGCGGGACCGGCCGCGAACATTGCGCAACCGACCAGCAATACGGCCACCCGCGACGAATGACGGATCATGTGCTGCTGCATGGGAGAAAGCCTCATCGGAGTCTTGCCTGGGGATCGACGCGACCTTTGCGACCGACCGGTTTGGGGCCCGCTTACCTGTCCTGCTGCGGTACCTTCTGCAGCTTCCGGATATCGTACCCCAGGTCCTGCACGCGCCGTTCGAGCCGTGCGTATTCGTCCGACGGCAAAATCGGCGTGCGCGCCATGATCCACACGTAGTCGCGCTTGCTCCGCGCGATGATCGTCTGCGTGTACGCGGGATCGACGTAAGCGATGACGTACTCGCCCTTGATCGGCCATACGAACTGCATGCCCCACACGGCGTTGCCCGTGCCCTCGCGGACGAAACCACGCGGCCGCATGACCTTCTCCGGGCCGTCGAAAGCGCCGTCGCGATAGGTGAACGTCGTCGCTATGCTGCCGTCGTCGTCGAGGCGATAGGACTCCACGGCGTTGTGCGCGCCAACCTCGAAGCGCGTCGGGATGTTCGCGATCACGTACCAATCGCCCATGAACCGCTCGAGGTCGACGTCCTTCGCGGTGGGAATCGTCGGCGCGCCCGTGCACCCGGCAAGGAGGCTAAGTCCGGGAATCGAGGCAAGGAACCAGGCGCTGCGCATGATGGCGATCCACTCCAGTGGGTTTGTCTACCGGGACTTCGGGTGGGATGCGGCTGCAGATTCAGTCCCGGCGCCACCGGCCCCCTCTTGCTGTCCCCTATCCCCTATCCCCTCTCTTCCATCACGTACGCGTCCGCCTCGATCTCGACCAGCATCCGGGGATCGATGAGCGCGCGAACCTCGACCATGGCGGTCGCCGGGCGGATCGCGCCGAAGAACTCGCCATGCGCCCGGCCGATTGCCTCCCACTGCGCGATGTCGGTCACGTAGATGCGGGTCCGGACCACGTCCTCGAGTCGCGCGCCGGCGCGCTCGAGCGCTGCCCGGATGTTGTGCAACGCCTGGCGCGCCTGGGCACCCGGATTGTCGACGCCGACGAGCTGGCCGTCGGGACCCATCGCCGTCGTGCCCGACACGAACACCATCGGCCCGGCGCGCACGGCTCGCGAATACCCGACGATCGGCTCCCAGGGCGTCCCGGTGGCGTAGTTCTTTCGTACGGTCTTGCTCATCGTCAGGCCTCCCGGGCAGCGGCGAGTGTGCGGAGCGCGTCGCCTGTCACCCGCTGCACAGTCCAGTCGTCCATCGCGACCGCCCCGAGTTTCCGGTAGAAGGCGATCGCCGGCTCGTTCCAGTCGAGCACGGCCCACTCGAACCGGGCACAACCGCGCTCGACCGCCAGGCGCGCCAGGTAGCGCAGCAGCGCCTCGCCATAGCCGCGTCCACGGAAGGCGGGGCGGACGTACAGGTCTTCGAGGTACAAGCCGGGCCGGCCGGCGAACGTCGAGTAGTTGTGGAACCAGAGGGCAAACCCCACGGCCTCGTCGCCCTCCCGGGCGATCGCCGCTTCCGCAAATGGGCGCGGTCCGAACAGGTCGCGCTCCAGGTCGGCCGGCTCGATCCGGACCTCGTGCAGGAGCCTTTCGTATTCGGCAAGTTCGCGCACGAAGGTGACGATGTCTGCGGCGTCTGCGGGCCGGGCGGGCTCGATCCGAAAGCGCGGGCCGGCGTTATCAGTGGTTGGCATTTCTTCAGATTCCCTCGACAGAGTACTGGAGTGACCCTTGATTACAGGGGCTTCCGTCCGTATTGTTAAGCATCATTTTACTCAAGGCGCAGCGATGTTGACCCCTCCGGACCGCGTGCCCCTCAATGCTCTGCGTGTCTTCGAAGCGGTGGCGACCCACCTGAGCTTCACGGCCGCCGCCAGGGAACTCGGGGTCACGACCGCCGCGGTCAGCGCACAGATCAAGTCGCTCGAGGCCGACATCGGCGTCCCGCTGTTCCGTCGTCACACCCGTGCCGTCGCGCTTACGCAGGAGGGCTCCGAACTCCTCCCCGGGGTGCGCCGCGGACTCGACGAACTGCGTCGCGCCGTCGAGCGCATCCGCCGCGAGCGGGTCGGCGGGATGCTCAATCTCAGCGTGCCGAACGAGTTCCTGCAACGCTGGCTGCTGCCGCGGCTAGGTGAGTTCACCCGGCAACATCCGGAAATCGAGGTCCGTTTCGGCCCGCCGCGCACGGCGCTCGATTTCAGCCGTGACGATTTCCACGCAGCGATCCTGTACGGTCCGGGGCAGTGGCCAGGCCTCAAGGCCGAGCGCCTGCTGGACGAATACGTCTTCCCAGTCTGCAGCCCCGCACTGCTGGCAAAGCTCGGCCCCATCGAGACCGTGGCGGACTTCGCCCGGTACCCGCTGATCCACAGCCGTTCCGAACCCTGGATGGACTGGCTGCGGCGCGTCGGTGGCGACACGACCCGTACCGACACCTCGGCCCCGATGGAAGATGCCGCAGCAACGCTGTCTGCGGTCGAGCAGGGCAAGGGTGTCGCACTCGCCCGGTGGTCGCTCGTGGCAGCCGACATCGCCGCGGGTCGTCTCGCCCGGCCGATGCTGCCGAGCGTCCAGCAGCGCAACGCCTGGTTCCTGATCGCTCCGCCGGCGAATTTCTCACTGCCCAAGGTGGTCCGGTTCCGTGCATGGCTGCTCGAATGCTGCCGTGAATTCCCGCCACCGACCGGCGAAACGCTCGGCGTCGAGTGACTGGCATTCAGCCTATTGGCGGCGCGGTGACATGGGAGTAGCGTCCAGCCCTGGGGGAAGGTGAACGGAGTTGCTGGGCCATGGCAGGCACTATCGTCAGGAACAAGCCGCTGCGGCTGCGCTTTCACGCCGTATCCATCATCGCCGGCCCGAACGCCTGCCCGCAGGCACTTGCGCTGAAGGACGTCCGGCTGCTCTCGGCGGCGGAGCCACCCCGGCTGCCACTCGCAGGTTGTGCCCAGGGAGCCGACTGCCAATGCCGGTACGAACACCACAGCGACCGTCGCGCAGGTCCGCGCCGCTCCGACAGTCCCACCCGGACCATCAGGGTCTGGGCACCCGGCGATGATCGGCGCCAGGTTCGAGGCCGGCGCGACAGCGATTACGAAGAAGACTGACCGGTCAATTCGAGCGCAGCCGCACCAGCACAGGCCTGTGATCGGAACCGATGTCCGCTCCGATCTGCGCTGAGACCACGCAACTGTCCCGCGGCACGAGCACGTGATCGAGCGGCAGCGCGAGCGGCCAGAAACCTGCCTGCCAGGTCGGACGCCACGCTCGGCCGGCGAACGCATCCTTGAGCCCTGAGCGGTCGACGAGGCGGCGGAACGCTGGCGCGTAGGGAGTCAGGTTCAAGTCCCCGAGCAGCACAGTCGGCGTGGACGAGAGACGTGACATCGCCGCCGCCTGCATCAGGACGAGGTCGCGCGACCGCTGCAGGCCCCGCAACAGCGGCCAGTGAGTGTGCAGGCCGACGATCAACACCTGTCGGCCCTGGACATTCACCCTGGCAACCACCGACGGCAGGCCGTCTCTGGCAAAGTCGACGGCGACCACCTGGTCGAGCGGCCAGCGGCTCAGGAGCGCAATGCCGTAAGTGTCCTCGCGCGGCAGGAACTTCTGTTGCGGGTACTGCTGCCTCATCGTCGCCAGTGCCGCGGCCCACGCCGCGGTGACTTCCTGCACCAGGACGACATCAGCGGGATTCGCCTTGAGCCACTCGAGCGCCAGGTCGTGCTCGTCATTGCGGAACCGGACATTCACGGTCGCCACGCTGATTTCGTATTTCCCCTCGCATGCGGCCAGCTCGCTCACCGAGGCACCACCGTCCGCTGCCCGCCAAGGCGCCCATTGCAGTGTGACCGTGACCAGCGCGGCGACGATCATCCAGGGCCTGCGGAGAATCAGCGCCACGGGCAGCAGCACGACGCCCGCCACGAACAGCTGCCAGCGGAAGTGCGCGAACAGCTCGAAAGGCCAGCCGAGCGGTGCGGCCGCGGCGGCGATGGATGCCGCGGCGGCGCCCGCCACTGCTGCGCCAATCAGCCACGACCAGCGACGGACCGCCAAGCCTGTTGTCATGTGGTGCTGTCGGCTCAGGGCAGGCGGGCCAGAAACACGTCGATCGCGGCGACGGATGCCGGCTCGTCGAGCAGCGGCGTGTGTCCGCGGTTCGGCACTTCGACGCGCACGAGGTCAGGCTTTTCGCGCTGCATGCGGTCGAAAGTCTCCTGCGAAAGGAGGTCGGACGTCGCGCCGCGCAGGGCCAGCACGGGGATGTCGCGCAGCGCGTCGAACAGCGACCAGAGGTCCGGGGCCGCCGTCACGGGCGGGTTCCGGACTGCTTCGCCGATCATGGGATCCATGTCGAGTCGCGGCACGCCACCCACGTCCGTATAGCTGCGCTTCGCATGCCGCAGCCATTCCTCGTCACTGAGTCCGGGCATTGCGATTTCATAGGTGTCGCGCACGATCGCTGCGGCCTCGTCCCAGCTCGCGGGTGGCGGATAGCGCCCGACGTACGCGGCGATTCTGGCGATACCCGCGGGATCGAGCTCCGGGCCGATGTCGTTCAGGACAATGCCTGCCACCATGTGCGGCCGCATTGCGCCGAGCGCCATCGAGAGTATTCCGCCGAGCGAGGTGCCGAGCAGCACGCAGCGCTGCACCCCGGCATCGTCGAGCAGCAGCGCGATGTCGGCGAGGTAGGTGCCCGGATGGTAGTTCTGCCAGACCGGATCGTGCTGGGAGCGGCCGCGGCCGCGCAGGTCTGCGCAGAGCACGCGCCGCTCGCGCTGCAGCCGCAGGGCTACGTGCTCGAAATCCCGCGAGTTGCGCGTGAGTCCAGGCAGGCAGAGCACGGGAAGCCGCGCATTGCCGCCGACCGCAGCGTAATCGCGGTAGAAGAGCCGGAGCCCGTCGACCGAGGTGAAGTAGCGCTCGGTCACATGCGCGTCGTTATCCAAGCAGTGCTCCGTTGCGGACAGATGGGCGGCTGAGCCCGGCCGCAGAGTTTACCGTCGGCGTGACGCAGAATTGCGCCGTCGAAACTGAATTGCGGCCCGGCCCGTGCTTGCGCAGAATCGATGCACAGGGTCGGCGTCGCGGCGCTGTACGAGGAGGCACGGACATGAACGCTCGCGCGAGACCCCTGCGAATCCTCGTCACCGGCGCCGGCAGCGGCATCGGGCTGGGCCTCTCGCAGCACCTGGCGACCGCCGGGCACGAAGTCTGGCTGACCGACAAGGACCTGGCGTCGGTCGAGCAGGCTGCCGCTTCCCTGGCGGATGCCGGGGCGCGCGTCCACGCGCAGGCTGTGGACGTCACATCGCAGCCCGACATCGAAGCTCTCCTCGCTGCGGCAGGCCCGGGCGGGATCGACCTGCTGATCAACAACGCGGGATTGCAGCACGTGGCCCCGCTCGAGAACTTCGAGCCCGAACGCTGGGCCCTGCTGGTCGCCGTGATGCTGACGGGCCCGGCCATGCTGAGCCGTGCCGTGCTGCCCGGCATGCGGGAGCGCCGCTTCGGCCGCATCGTCAACATCGGCTCGATCCACTCGCTGGTGGCATCGCCCTACAAGACGGCCTACGTCGCAGCGAAGCATGGGCTGACAGGTTTCACCAAGACCCTGGCGCTCGAGACGGGCGATGCCGACATCACCGTGAACACGATTTGCCCGGCCTATGTGCGGACACCCCTCATCGACGAACAGATCGCCGACCAGGCCCGCATACACGGCATTCCCGAGCAGCAGGTCATCGACGAGATCATGTTGAAGCCGATGCCGAAGCGGGCCTTCGTGACGATCGAGGAACTCGGGTCGCTGGTCGAGTTCCTTGCCAGCGACGCCGCGCGCAACATCACCGGGCAGTCGATCGCCGTCGACGGCGGCTGGACGGCGCAATGACGCTCCATGCGGGCAAGACCATGCAGGGCGGGCACAAGCCGCTGACCGCGAGGCGATGCAGGCCGCCCGGCTCCGCCTGGGCCCTGGTGGCGCTGGCCGCCGTCACGTTGCTTGCTGCCTGTGGCAGCCGGGACGACCGCGCGGCGAGCGCTCACGACCGCCTGGGCCGGCTCCCGGTCGCAGTGGACTCCGTCACGGTGTCCGGCCTCTCGGCAGGCGGCTACATGGCGGTGCAGTTCCACGTAGCGCACTCGTCGCTCGTGAGCGGCGCAGGCATCTTCGCCGGCGGGCCGTACTACTGCGCGGAGAACTCGCTGCGCTACGCGCTCGGGCAGTGCATGCAGGGCGAGGAGCCCATCGCCACGGACGAGCTCATCAGCCTCACGAGCCGGCTCGCCCTCGACGGCATCGTCGACCCGATTGCCGGCCTTGCGGGAGACCGCGTCTGGATCTTCCACGGCGGCGCGGACCCGGTCGTCGCAAGGCCCGTCGCGGATGCCCTCGAGGCTTACTACCAGGCTCTCGTCGATCCGCGCGCCGTCAAGCGGGTCGAAATCGCCGCGGCGGGAAACATCTTCCCCGGAAATTCCAGCGAGCTCGCGGCGTGTGGCGCGACGGAAGAGCCGTTCGTCGGCAACTGCGGCCTCGACGGGGCACGGCAGATGCTCGAATACCTGTATGGCCGCTTCAGTCCCGGCACGACGGCGCCGAAGGCGGGCGAGCTGCGCCAGTTCAAGCAGTCACCCTACGCCGATGCGATGAGAGCGCCGGGCCTGGCAGCCACGGGCTATGTCTACGTGCCCGCCGCGTGCGCAGGCGACGGCGCGCCCGGCCGCTGCCGGCTGCATGTCTACTTCCACGGCTGCAAGCAGGGGGCTTCGTACGTCAAGGACGCCTTCATCCGGCGCTCGGGATTCCTGGCCGCAGCGGACGCGGGCAACGTGGTCGTGCTGTTCCCGCAGGTCGAGCCGAGTTACCAGCCGCTCAACCCGAACGGCTGCTGGGACTGGTGGGGCTACACCGGCGAGGCCTATGCGACGCAGCAGGGACCGCAGGTCATGGCGGTGAAGCTGATGGTCGACGACCTGCTGGGCGCCGGGACCCCGGCGCAATGAGTACGCGCAATGATTCAGGGCGCCGAAGCGCGGACGCGCTGCGCGCTGTAGAGCACCTTGAGTCGCCGCACGCCCTTCATGCGGCGTGACGAGCGGCGGATCTCACGCACGAGCCGCAGCAGGAGGCTGTGGCCTGCGTTCGGCCCTCCCGCGCAATAGTCCTCGATGACCCCGAGGTGCAGCACGGTCACGTGCTCGAGGTCGGCGCGCATGTAGACGGCAACGCCGATGGGCCGGCCGGTCTGGGACTCAACGGCGAAGAGGCTCTGCACGTCGGGCAGCGCGGCCAGGCGGACGCGCAACCCTTCGCCGTCATCGAAAATCTCCGGCGATCCATACCGGTCGATGACGTCGACGATGTCGCTCGCCACGCGGTCCTGGCACCCGTTGAAGAACAGGAGCCGCTCGAGCGCGTGGCGCTTGTCGCGCGCGATGCGCGACGTGAATTCAATTCCCCGCATGACTGTTCCTGGCTGGGTCCCCGGCCTGGGCGATGGAGGGTTGGCGGATCATGCTCGCGGCCCCGGATTATGTCGAGTGGACAGCATCGAGCTGGCCCGCCCCCCAGCCCGGCGACGGCTGTGGCGGATGCCGCGAGGCGAGCCTTAAAGTTTGAATTACTTCAGGTTTTTGACGCCCGTCGATGGAGTGTTCGACGTCGGTAGCGTCCAATGGGCGCGTCATGCTTGCCCGCCCCTTGCCCCGCCCCCTCGAAACCGTCCCGGCCCCGGCCGCCCCGCCTGCCGAGGCCATGCTGGTGGACGTCGTCGTGCTGTCGGGCGACCTCGATCTTTTCCAGGCGGCGCGGGACGCGATCGGCGAGCGCAACCCGGTCTGGCGTGCCCGCTCGGCCGACGAGGCTGCCGACCTCCTGATCACCGGCCGCTGCGGCGTGCTGCTGATCGACATGGCTGCCGTTTCGAGTCGCGCCGATACGCTCATCGAGCAGGTCGTCGAGCAATTCCCGGACGTCGTCGTCTGCGTGGCCGGCAGCCGTGACGACGAGCCGCTGCTGGCGCCGCTGATCAGCGACGGCCTCGTCTACCGCTTCATGCACAAACCGGTCAGCGCGAAGCGCGCCGGCATGTTCCTCCAGGCCGCGATCCGACGGCACGCCGAACGGCGCGAGGGGCTCGTCTCCAGCGATCCGTTCGCGCCGCTGCTGCGCAGCCTCACGCGGCCTTCCAGCGGCCTGCCGCGGTGGATATTCGCATTGATCGCGCTGGCGATCGGCGCAGTCCTTGCCCCGTTTTTCCTGGATGGTGGCAACGAGCTTGCCGCACCCCCGACTGCGGTCACGACTGCAGCGCCGGCAATGCCTGCACCCCGCGCGCCTGCGTCTGCTGACGCCCCACGACGGGCGGACCCCGTCCTTTCCCGCGCCCGGGCGGCATTGCAGGCCGGGCGCCTCGAGGCGCCCGAGGGCCGCAACGCCCTCGATCTCTTCCAGGCGGTGCTGCTGGCGCAGCCGGACCAGGCCGAAGCAAAGGCGGGGCTCGCCCGGACCGTCGAGCTGTTGCTCGATCGCGCGCAACGCGAGCTTGCCGCCGGCCACAAGGCCGAGGCCGAGCGACTCGTGCAGCGCGCGTTGTCAGCGGAGGCGCACAACGCCGCCGCACTGTCACTGCTGCGCCGAATCAGCCCGCCGGATACGCCTTCGCAGCAGTTGGCGCGCGAACAGGTGGCAGAGGTCGCACGCGCCCGGGCAACGCTGTTGGCAGCAGGATCCGCAGCTCCCGTGAGCATCCCGGCGACTTCGAAGCAGCCTGCGGCATCCAAGCCGGCGCCCGCGCCGCTTGGGACGATGGCTGCCGCAAGGACTACGAGCGCCGCACGTGCCCAGCCTGTGATTGCGGCTGCCGCGCGGAAGGCCGTGGTCCAGCCCGATCCGCTCGCACCGCGTTACACCAACGGCACCGCTGCAGAGCGCACTGCGCGCGCCCGCTCAGCGCGCAGCTACGGCGCACCGCTGAGCCTGCAGCACGATATCGCAGGCATGACGGGCGGCTCATCCGCGGCAGCCAAGGTTGCCGCGCCGGCACCAGCCGTTGGCGGCGCCAGCATTCCGGCCGACGAATTCGACCGCATCTCCGCCCGCGATCCGGTCTATCCGGCCCAGGCGTTGCGCAACGGAACGGCAGGCTGGGTGGAACTCGAGTTCACGATCACCGAAACCGGCACAGTGCGCGACGTCCAGGTGGTCGGGGCGCAACCGCGCGGGGTGTTCGAACGCGCTGCCACCGATGCCCTCGCCGACTGGCGCTTCCGGCCTCGCGTCGTGAACGGCCAGCCCGTGGCGCAGCGTTCGACGATCACGTTGCGCTTCGACGTCGAACAGAGCTGACCTGCATCGTACCCAGCCTGAACGCCACCAGCGCCCAGGCCGCCGCGATCACGGCACCCACCCACGCAATGCCGACCAGGCCGAGTCCGAACGTGGACTTGAGCAGCGCGTGCAGCGACGCCGACGTCGCGTCCCCGCCGCGGTAGATGAAGGTGTCGATCAGGCTTTTCGCCTTGTATTTCTCCTCGCGCGTCACGACCGTGTAGAGCGTGTCGCGGGCCGGTCGCGCGATCGCATACTCGCCGACGCGACGGACCATCATCACGCCGACCAGGACTGCAAACGTGGGCGCGAACGCCAGCACCGCGTACCCCACCGTCATGAGCAACGGCACGAGCACGATCAGCGCGCGGAATCCGAGCCAGCGGGACAGGCGTCCGAACAGGAAGAACTGCACGGTGAGCGCGGCTGCCTGCACCCAGAAGTCGATCGTGTTGAAGAACTCCGTGCGCGCATCGCGATCGGCGAAGCGCTGCACGACGAGCGCCTGTTGCTCGAGGTACAGGAAGGTCGAAGCCCAGGTCAGCAGCAGCACGAACAGCGCAATCAGGGCCAGGTAGGGCGAGCGCACGACCTGGGTGAATGCCGCGAGCGCATTGCCTCCCAGGCTTGCATCACGATCACCGGTTCCCGTCGCAGCCTCGCCGAGCATGCGATGCCACGCGAGCACTCGCAGCATGAACACGAGGCCGATGGCGAGCAGTGCCGCCGAAACCAGCAGCAGGTTGATCGTGCCGATCGGCTGCGCGAGCTGCTTGCCGAGGAAGGGCCCGAACAGCCCGCCGAGGCTCAGCCCCGCCGCGATGAACCCGAACAACCGCCCTGCCTGCTCGCGCGTGAACACGTCGGCCATCAGGCTCCAGAACACGGCGACGACGAACAGGTTGAATACGCTGACCCAGACGAAGTACACGCGCGCGATCCACGTGTGGTCCGCCTGCAGGTTGAACCACGCATAGAAACCCAGCACGTTGAGGATGAAGAAGAGGTAGACCCAGGGCAGGAAGACCGAGCGACGAAAGCGCGAAGTCAGCCAGCCGTACACGGGTTGCAGCGCAAGCATTGCAATGAACGTGCCCCAGAACAGCGCCGGCAGCGTCTCGAGGCCGGAGGTGAGGCCCATCGTCTCGCGGATCGGCCGCAGGATCGAATAGCTCGAGAACAGCGCGAACACGCTCGCGAAGGCCGCCAGCAGGCCTGGAAGCTCCTGCGGCTGCGCGTCGATGGCCGCGGCCAGCCGCGCACCGGGCGTCATTCGAGCGCGCCGAGGTTCAACTGCTGGCCCGGACGGGCGATCTCGGCAGGGACACCGTGCGACCGCAACGCATCGCGCAAACCGGACGCGCCCAATGCTTCGCCGTGCACGAGCCACGTGCGCGGCTTGCCTGCGAGGCCCGAATGCCAGCGCAGCAGGTCGTTCTGGTCGCCGTGCGCGGAAAATCCGCCGAGCGTGTGGATACGCGCCTTCACGGGAATCTGCTCGCCATGAATGCGCACGTGCTCGCGCCGGTCGACGATCGCCCGGCCCGGCGTGCCCACGGCCTGGAAGCCGGTGAAGATCACGTCGCACTCGCGGCGCGGCAGGTTCAGCTTGAGGTGATGCACGATGCGCCCGCCCGTGCACATGCCGCTGCCGGCGACGATGATGGCGCCGTTGCCCAGCGCATTGATCGCCATCGACTCCTCTGCGGTACGGCTCATCTTGAGGTTCGGCAGCACCGGCATCCTCTCGGTGCGCCGATAGGCGCCGCGCGCCTCCTCGTCGAGCAGCTCCGGGTGGCGCCAGTAGATCTCCGACGCCTCGATCGCCAGCGGGCTGTCGAGGAAGATCTGCCAGCTGCCCAGCTGCCACTCATCGAAGTGCATGGCGAGTTCGTAGAGAATTTCCTGGCTGCGGCCGACCGCGAATGCAGGAATGAGGACGTTGCCGCCGTCCTTGCGTGCCTCACGCAGGATCGCGCCGAATTCCTCGAGGGTATCGCGGCGCTCGCGGTGCAGGCGATCGCCGTACGTGCTCTCCATGACGACGACGTCGGCACGGCCATCGCCCGCCGGGTCGCGCAGGATCGGCGAGTCGTACTGCCCTATGTCGCCGCTGAACAGCAGGCGTCGCTGCACGCCACCCTCGTCGAGATCGAGCCAGACACTCGCCGAGCCGAGGATGTGGCCAGCATCGCGAAAGGTCAGCCGCACGCCGGGCAGGATCTCCTGGGTTCGATCGTAGGCAACGACCTTGAATTGCTCCAGGGTCGCCACGGCGTCACCCGGCGTGAACAACGGCTCGATCTCGCCGTGGGAGCCGTGGCCGCGTTCGCCACGCCGCCGGTTCGCCCGATCGGCATCACGCTGCGCCATGTGGGCGCTGTCCGCCAGCAGGATGCGGGCCAGGTCGCGGCAGGCAGCAGTTGCATAGATGGGGCCGCGGAATCCGCGGTTGCGCAGCACCGGCAAGCGGCCGCAGTGATCGATGTGCGCGTGGCTCAGGACCACGGCGTCGATCGCGGCTGCATCGAAAGGGAATGGCTCGCGGTTGCGCCTGTCGGGCTCGGCGCCGCCCTGGATCAGGCCGCAGTCGAGCAGCAGCGTGCGCCCCTGCACCGTGAGGATGTGGCAGGATCCGGTGACTTCACCGGCCGCCCCGTAGAACTGCAGCTGCATCTTGCGAATCGCCTCAGGCGATCCGCTGCCCTGCCGGCGCCTCGCCTTCGATCTGGACCAAACCCGCCGTCGGCGCCTTTCCTTCACGGAGCAGCTTGACGCAGGCCTTGACGACACGCGCATCGTACCGGCGTCCGGCCTGCGACTGAAGCTCTTCGAGGCACGCCGCCAGCGTCAGCGCCGGGCGATGCGGGCGCGGCGAGAGCATGGCCTCGACCGCGTCGGCGACCGCGACGATGCGCGCCTCGAGCAGGATCTCGTCGCCCTTCAGCCCACGCGGGTACCCCGAGCCGTC
>Ga0316622_100002563_pt1 | contig 12631 bp, 11 predicted proteins | sample OWC_Aug_OW2_C1_D_FD_207646 | JGI IMG/M metagenome (GOLD analysis project Ga0316622, IMG submission 207646) | Wetland soil microbial communities from Old Woman Creek delta, Ohio, United States - OWC_Aug_OW2_C1_D5_C | ecosystem: Environmental > Terrestrial > Soil > Wetlands | place: USA: Ohio... | reverse complement strand
ACCAGATTCGGATCACGGTGGTGAACGAAAAATCGCTTCCCACGGGGGCCTTTGTCTCCGGCGAGGCGTTCGTCGGGGACCGGAAGGTCTCGGAAGCCGAACTGGTGTTCAGCGTGAAGCATGAATAAGCGGGTCGTCATAACGGGGCTGGGGGTGATCTCGTCCCTTGGCGTCGGGTGGCATGCCTTCTGGGAGGGCCTCCTGCAGGGCAGGTCGGGCATCGGTCCGGTGACCGGGTTCGACACGCGCGAGCACTTCACGCACAACGGCGGCGAGGTGAAAGCGTTCCGGCCCGAGGAATTCATCGATCCGGTGCGCCTGCCCGGCCTCAGCCGCGCGTCCCAAATGGCCCTTGCTGCGGCCAAACTTGCTGTCCGCGATGCCGCCCTGTCACCGGGTGAGGGCCCAGCCAGGAGCGGCGCGGTCTGCATCGGCACGAACATCGGCTCGGTCCAGTCGGTGGAGAAGGTCGACGAGATCATCGTCCGTGAACGATCGTATGCGGTCGAGAGGCAACTCCTTGCGCAGCTGCCGACCAATACGACCGCGGCGGAGATCGCGCGGGAGTTCGGGCTCACCGGCCCCGCCCTTATGTTCTCGACCGCCTGTGCGGCGGGGAACTACGCGATCGGATACGGGTCCGACCTGATCAGGACCGGCAGGGCGGACCTGGTGCTGGCCGGGGGATCGGATGCGTTCTCCAAGGTGGCGTTCACAGGATTCAACCAGTTCAAGGCCGTGGCTCCCGAGAAATGCCAGCCCTTCGACCTGAACCGGAAGGGAATGATGGTGGCCGAGGCCGCCGGGATCCTTATCCTGGAATCGCTGGAGCGGGCAGAGGCCCGGCAGGCGCCCGTGTACGGCGAGGTTGCGGGATATGGACTGAGCTGCGACGCGCACCACATGACCACGTCATCCGTCGAAGGGGTCGCCGCGTGCATGGAGAAGGCGCTGCAGGAGGCGGGATGTGCTGCCGGGGATGTGGACTACATCAGCGCCCATGGCACCGGCACGCCGACGAACGACAAGAACGAATGCGCAGCGATCTCCCTGGTGTTCGGCGATCGGGCGAAGACCGTACCCACCAGTTCGATCAAATCCATGATCGGCCACACGATGGGCGCCGCCTCGGCGCTTGAGGCGGTCGTCTGCGCCCTGGCCGTGAAGTACGACATGATACCCCCGACCATCAATTATGAAACGCCCGATCCTGCGTGCGCCATAGACTGCGTCCCGAACAGGGCGCGGAAACAGCGGGTCGCGGTCGCACTGAACAACTCCTATGCATTCGGCGGCAACAACGCTTCGCTGGTCGTCAAAAAATTCGAATCATGAAAGGGAGGAGCAGCAGCAGTGTCTGAAAGCATTGAACAGGTCATCATCAAGATCGTCGCAGACATCGCCGGCGTCGAGCCGGACGACATCAAACCGGAAACGAACTTCGCGCAGGACCTGGAGATCGATTCGATCAAGGCGATCGAGATCACGGTCGCCATCGAGAAAAAGTTCAAGGTGTCCGTGCGGGACGAGGACGTCCCGAAGATCATGACCCTGCGCCAGGCCGTGGAGCTGGTGACAAAGCTGCTGGAGCAAAAAGGTCTCCCGCATGGGTAATGCCGGCAGCGATACCTACGACGCCGTCATCATCGGCGCTGGTATCGGGGGGCTGGTCTGCGGCTGTTATCTGGCACGTGCGGGCATCAAAGTTCTTATCGTTGAACAGCACCATAAGCCGGGAGGATACTGTACGTCATTCCGGCGCGGCCGGTATCTTTTCGATGCGGCTGCCCACTGCTTTGGATCCTATCGCGAGGGCGGCAGGATGCGGCAGATCCTCGCTGAGCTCGCGGTAGACAGGCTGCTGCGCATTATCCGCGCAGATCCTTCCGATATAACCGAGACGTCTGGCTATCGTGCAGCATTCTGGAACGACTTCGATCACACCGTCGAGGAATTTGCGGGTATCAGCGTGTCCGATCGCGCGAATATTCGACGGCTTCTTGAGTTCCTCAAGAACACCACACCAGAGTCGTTCGCACGGTTGCGGCGCAAGACATTCCAGGAGGTTCTCGACGAATTCATCAGCAGCGCCGCACTCAAAGCGGTGCTCTCGCTGCCCTTTCTTGGCATCGTCGGCCTGCCGCCGTCGATGCTCTCTGCGTTCATCGGAGCGAAGCTCTATTCCGAGTTCTTGCTGGATGGAGGCTACTATCCCGTCGGAGGCATGCAGGCCCTTCCCGAAGCGCTGGCGGAGCGGTTCCGGGGCGCCGGCGGAGAACTGCGATTGTCCACCGCGGCGTCTCGCATCGTCGTCAACAACCATGCCGTCTCTGGCGTGACGCTCAGCTCGGGCGAGGTGCTTTCGGCCCGGTTCGTCATTGCCGATTGTGATGCACGACAGACCTATTTCGAGCTCGTGGGACGGCACCTGATCGATACGGATCTGGTGCGCCAGCTCGAAGACCTCGTTCCCTCACCGTCGAACTATATTCTGTATCTGGGATTGCGGGCGGGCTTCGCATCAGCTTACCCGCCCGGAACGTTTGTACTGTCGTCGAGCGATCAGGATGCGGAGAAAGCCTTCCGCCTGGCCCTCGAGGGCGATCCCACGAAGGTTGCGGCACATGCATTTCGGATCTCCCATGACCGGTCGACGGTCACGATCCTGCTGCAGGCGCCCTTTCTCAGCGGGACGGACTGGGAGCAACGGAGACGCGCATTCATGGAATCTCTGATTACGCGCGTGGAGCAGAGCGCGCTGCCCCGTCTTTCGGACTTCATTGACTATCGCGGGGACGCTACGCCGTGGACGCTCTACCGATACACGCGGAGCTTTCAGGGGGCGTCGTTCGGCTGGGCGGGCACCCCTTCGCAACTTGCTCTGCCTTCTCTGCGGAAGCCTTCTACGGTGCGGGGGCTCTATCTTACTGGTCACTGGACTACGCTCGGTGCGGGCATCTCAGGAGTCGCGCATCTGGGAGCGGAAACCGCAAAAACGGTCTTGAGGGAAGCCGGCTCGTGAGGTAAGCTTGTAGTCATGAACCGCAAGGATTATCTTCAGCAGGAGCAGATCAAGAACGCGCAGGCGTTCACCTCGACGCTCCTTTTCATCGCCGCTCTCGGCATCCTGCTGCTGAGCATTCTGGACTTTTTCGTCTTCCCCGATCAATTCGAGACGTTTCTCCTCTATCGCCTGATTGCCTCCGCCCTGTACCTGATTTTGTACCTGGTCCATCGACAGGTCAAAACGTACCATCTGTTGTTTATCGGCATCGCTGCGCTCATCGTTTCGGCCATGATCGAAGCAATGGTATTGGCATCCGGAGGGCATCGGTCGCCCTATTACGCCGGGATGATCATCGCATTTGTTTTTCTCTTTGGACTGGCTCCCATACCCTTCCGGCTCTCCGGCTACTTTGCCGCAATTATGTACTTGTGCTACCTGGTGCCAATTCTGTTGTTCGACTCGATTACCGACGTCCGAACCTTTGTCAACAACAATGTCTTTCTTGTTGCGACGATATCCGGCGGTCTTGTCTGGCGGTACTACAATCACCGTTTGCTGATCAGCAACCTCTCGCTCCAATATGATCTTCAGGAGAACAAGAAACATCTCGAAAGCTACACACGCCAGCTCGAGGACATGGTCGCCGAGCGGACCAAGGAGCTCAGCAAATCGAACAAGCGCCACCAGGCCCTCTTCGAGAACGCAACGGACGGCATCCTCGTCATGGACAAGAGCGGCGTGATCATCGATGCCAACGAGAAGGCCTGCGAGATGCATGGGTTCGAACGCGAGGCGCTCATCGGCATCCACGGCAGCCTGCTGGAGGTGGAGGAGAACCGGCTGGCCGCGGGCGACCGGCTCCAGCGGATGCTCAGGGGAGAGTCGCTGACCTACGAAACGGCCCACTTCATGAAGGATGGAACACGCATCTCGCTCGAGATCAGCGGCCGGGCGATCAGCATCGGGGAAGAGACGTTCATTCAGGCGTTCCAGCGCGATATTACGGAGAAGAAGATGATCCAGGAGCACCTCTTCCAGTCCCAGAAGATGGAGTCGATCGGCGCGCTGGCGGGGGGCATCGCCCACGACTTCAACAACATCCTGACGGTCATCATCGGCTATGTCTCCACGATCCGCAAGGATGCGGGGACGAATGACAAGATCCTGAACAAGCTGACGGTGGTCGAGAACGCGGCGCGCAAGGCCAGCAGCCTGACCGCGCAGCTCCTGGGCTTTGCGCGGAAGAAAGAGCTCGAAATGCTCCCCCTCCAGATCAACGACCTGATCCGGGACTCGCTGAAGCTGCTGGAGAAGATGATCGACGAGAAGGTCAGGATCGACGTGAGGCTCCGGGAGGGGCTTCCGCTCATCGAGGGGGACTTCACCAAGCTGGAGCAGGTCATCATGAACTTCACCGTGAACGCGCGGGACGCCATGCCCTACGGCGGCACGATCACCATCTCGACCGACGCGGTGGAGGCCTATCCCGGCGCGCCGGACATCCCGCCGTACCTGCCGGCGGGCGCGTACGCGGTGATCAGGATCGCGGACACCGGCGTGGGGATCCCCGAAGAGATCCAGCGCAAGATCTTCGAGCCCTTCTTCACCACGAAGGAGCGCGGCAAGGGGACCGGCCTGGGCCTCGCCATGGTGTACGGGACGGTGACCGAGCACAAGGGGTTTGTCACCTGCCAGAGCAAGGTGGGCGAGGGGACGACCTTTACGGTCTTCCTGCCGGTCCCGCCGAAGACGGCCGAGGTCGTCAAGAAGGGCCAGGAGGCCGTTGCCCGCAAGTTCGATACGATCCTGGTGGTCGATGATGATGAGGACGCGCTTGCGGTGATCAAGGACACCCTCGAGATGAGCGGCCACCGGGTCATCGCAACGACCAGCCCGATGAGCGCGCTGGATACGTTCAAGAAGATGCACAAGGAGATCGACCTGGTCATCACCGACATGGTCCTGCCGCTCATCGACGGCCGGGAGCTCATGAAGCAGATGGTCGCGGTCCAGCCCCTGACGCGGTTCATCGCGGTCTCCGGATTCAGCCAGTTCGTGCGGCGGCACGATGACGTGAAGCCGGATTTCTTCATCCAGAAGCCCTTTGAGACCTACAATCTCCTGAGCGCGGTCCAGAAGCTCATCACGGAGAAGAAATACCTGCCCAAGCCCGGCGAGCACTAGGGGGCTTCCCTGCAGAAGAGCATGGCGTGCATGGCAGCCGGCCCCCTCGGAGCCGGCTGTTCTTGTGTCGACTGTTGCGGTGTCAGCGGCCGGGGAAAAGTGCGGACAGGACCCTGGCAGGGGGCCGCCGGACGATGATCGCTCCTGGAGGCAGGGTGGCAGGAAGGGATGACGCTGATCCTGCGGTCGCGGTCCCGACCCTGTCGGGACCGCTGCGGGATGTCGCGTTGTTCAAAGGGACCGCCGGCTCCTGCGGGCGGGGTTCCACCGGTCAGCGGCCGGACTTTCGGTGGTCCGGGCGGATGCCCTGGTGATCCGACAGTTCTCGTTCTGCCTGGTCCGGGTCCGCCGCATTGTGCAGGATGAGCTGCCGCAGGTGCTGGTAGCTGTCGAGGTCGACCTCGGACAGTCGAGCGGCGAGGGTCCCGGGACCGGACCGCACGATGAAGCCCCGGGCGCTGATCGTCACGAGCGGATCGGACCCGGTGAGGGTGATCGCGATATCGCAGGGCGTGCCTTCGGCTGGCGGCGCTTCCGCTGCCTCCAGGAGGATCCCGTTCATGCTGAGGTCGAGCGTGCTGCCGGACCTCAGCGTCCGGCCGGCGGCCCTGACCGTGACCTCGGCCCTGAAGGGTACGCGCTGGAACTGACGACGATCGTGGTCACGCATCCTGGCGCCTCGTCCTCCTCCTGACAGTATCGATCCCTTGGAGTATAGCAGCTGCCCGCCCGCACCGTCAACGGCATCAGGGCCGGCGTTGTCCCGGCACGGGGCGGTGTAAGTCCGTGGTTTCGTTTGACTTCCCTTCGGGTTTCTGGTAAAAATAGAGCTCGCCTTTCCACGGATCCGTATCCGCACCCTTCGCAGAAAAGGAGTATTTCCATGAAAAAGAACTTCATCGTGGCAGCGGCTTTGGTCTTCTGCATCTGCATCGCCGCGGCCCATGCCCAGATGGGTATTGCGCCGCTCAAGACCTATGACATCACGAAGGAGGAACAGGCAAGGCTCTCGAAGACCACGGTCGTGGTGGAAACGAAGTTCGGGCCAATCACGCTCAAGTTCTTTCCCGACGTTGCTCCGCAGCATGTGAAGAACTTCGTTGAACTGGCGAAGAAGGGGATCTATGACAACACGGTTTTCCACCGTGTCGCTCAGGGCTTCATGATCCAGGGCGGCGACCCGACCTCCAAGGATCCGGCAAGGGAGCGCGCATACGGGACCGGCGGACCGGGGTACACGATCAAGGCGGAGTTCAACACGCGGCCGCACAAGCGCGGTACACTGTCCATGGCCCGGACCAACCTGCCTGATACTGCAGGCTCCCAGTTCTTTATCTGCGTGCAAGACGTGCCGCAGCTCAACGGGCAGTACACGGTGTTTGGAGAGGTCGTTAGCGGCATGGAGGCAGTGGACAAGATCGTCGCTCTGCAGGTGCCGGGTTCGGAACGGCCGAGCGAGCGTGTTGAAATGAAGATGAAAGTCGTTGAGGAGAAGAAATAATCCCGGGGCGGCGCAGAGCGCCGGCCCTGCTGACCAGGAGCGCACCCATGGCAACCGAGCAGGCGATCATCGAGACGAAGTTCGGCAGCATGACGATTAAGTTCCTTCCCGAGGTCGCGCCCGGGCACGTGAAGAACTTCCTGGACCTTGCGAAAAAGGGGTTCTACGACGGCAGCACGTTCCACCGGGTGATTCCGGGGTTCATGATCCAGGGCGGCGACCCCAACTCGAAGAACCCGGACAAGAGCAAGCACGGGATGGGCGGCCCGGGCTATGAGATCAAGGCGGAGTTCAACAGCACGCCGCACAAGCGGGGCATCGTCTCCATGGCGCGGTCGGGCCGGCCGGACAGCGCCGGCTCCCAGTTCTTCATCTGCGTGAAGGATTCGAACTTCCTGGACCGGCAGTACACGGTCTTCGGCGAAGTGGTGAGCGGGATGGAGGTTGCGGACAAGATCGTGAGCGCGCCCCGGGACGCCAATGACAATCCGAACGACCGCATCGAGATGAAGATCAAGATCGTTGAGGCCAAGTAACGGGGCAGGGAACAGGGGTCATGGGTCAGCGTACTTCTTGACCCTTGCCCCTCAGCGGGGGGTGCTTTGGCGCAATCCATCAAAAAAATCGTCGTCGCCTATTCAGGGGGCCTGGACACATCGGTCATCATCACCTGGCTGAAAGAGACCTATCAGTGCGAGGTGATCGCCTTCACCGCCGATATCGGCCAGGGCGAGGAGCTTGAGCCGCTCCGCGAGAAGGCGATCAAGACCGGTGCGAGCAACATCTACATTGACGACCTGCGCGAGGAGTTCGCGCGGGACTTCGTGTTCCCCATCCTGCGCGCCAACGCGGTGTACGAGGGGCGGTATCTCCTCGGGACGTCCATCGCCCGGCCGCTCATCGCCAAGCGCCAGATCGAGATCGCCGAGCAGGAGGGCGCCGATGCGGTGGCCCACGGCGCAACGGGAAAGGGCAACGACCAGGTCCGCTTCGAACTGACCTATTTCGCCCTCCGGCCCGGCATCCGGATCGTCGCGCCCTGGCGCGAGTGGAACCTGAAGGGCCGCGAGGAGCTGATCGATTATGCGGCGAAGCACAGGATCCCGGTGACCGCCACGAAGGCAAAGCCCTATTCAACGGACCGGAACCTCCTGCATATCAGCTATGAGGGCGGCGTGCTCGAGGACCCCTGGAGGGAGTCGACCGGGGACATGTACACGATGGCCGTGCCTGTGGAAAAGGCGCCCGACCGGCCCGAGTACGTAGAGGTGGACTATGAGGCAGGGAACCCCGTGGCCATCAACGGCAGGCGCCTCGGCCCTGCAGCGCTCCTTGCCGAAGCGAACCGCATCGCCGGGGCGCATGGCGTGGGCCGCGTGGACCTCGTCGAGAACCGGTACGTGGGTATGAAGTCCCGCGGGGTGTACGAGACCCCCGGCGGCACGCTCCTGCACGCGGCGCACCGCGCCGTGGAGTCCATCACCCTGGACCGCGAGGTGCTGCACCTCCGCGAGAGCCTCATCCCGAAATATGCCGAACTGGTCTACTATGGCTACTGGTTCTCCCCGGAGCGCGCCATGCTGCAGGCGGCCGTCGATGAGTCGCAGCGGAACGTCACGGGCACGGCGCGCATCAAGCTGTACAAGGGGAACAGCGACGTCGTGGGCCGGAAGTCGCCGGTCTCGCTCTACAATCCGGACCTCGCCACCTTCGAGGCGGACCGGGTGTACAACCAGAAGGACGCCGAAGGATTCATCCGGCTGAACGCGCTGCGCCTGCGGGTGGGCAAACAGATAGGTTCCAAAGAACAAGCTCCCAGCAGCAAATAAATTCCAATAAGCAACATCCCATTGAGTATTGGAGCTTGGTGCTCATTGGGAATTTGATATTTGAGCATTGGGATTTCCGTCCCGGGACATGGCAAAGAAGACAACAACAGCCAAAGAGGTGCGGTCGCCCAGAAAGCCCGCGAAGACGTCCAAACCCTGGGGCGGGCGGTTCACCGAGGCCACGAACCAGCTGGTGGAGGAGTACACGGCGTCGATCCCATTCGACTGGCGGCTGTACCCCTATGACATCGCCGGGAGCATCGCCCATGCCTCGATGCTCGGACGGGCGGGGATCATCACCGACCGGGAGGCTCGCAGGATCATCAAAGGCCTCAAGGACGTCCTGCACGAGATAGCCGACGGGCGGTTCCGCTTCAGCATGGCGCTCGAGGACGTACACATGAACATCGAGCACCGGCTGATCCGCAAGATCGGCGCGACGGGCGGCAAGCTGCACACGGCGCGGAGCCGGAACGACCAGGTCGCCCTCGATGTGCGGATGTACCTCCGCGACGAGATCCTGAAGCTCCGGCAGCAGCTGCGCGATCTGCAGCGGGCGGTCGTGGAGCTGGCCGACCGCGAGCGGGACACGATCATGCCGGGCTATACGCATCTCCAGCGGGCCCAGCCGGTGCTGCTCGGCCATCATCTGCTGGCATACTACGAGATGTTCGACCGCGACCGCGACCGGCTCGCGGACTGCTACAAGCGGGTGAACGTGCTGCCCCTGGGCTCGGGCGCACTCGCGGGCACGGTGTTTCCCATAGATCGGCAGTATGTGGCGAAGCTGCTCGGCTTCGACAGCCTGTCCGAGAACAGCATTGACGCCGTTTCGGACCGGGATTTCGCCGTGGAGTTCGTCGCAGCCTGCTGCCAGATCATGGTCCATGTCTCCCGTTTCGCCGAAGAGCTCGTGCTGTGGTCGTCGTCGGAGTTCAACTTCATTGCCATCGCCGACGCCTTCACGACCGGCTCATCCATCATGCCTCAGAAGAAGAACCCGGACGTGGCCGAGCTTGCCCGCGGAAAGGCCGGGAGGGTCTTCGGGAGCCTTACGGCGCTGCTCACGCTCCTGAAGGGCCTCCCGCTTGCCTACAACCGGGACCTGCAGGAGGACAAGGAGCCGCTCTTCGATGCTGTTGACACCGTGACCCGGACGCTCGCCGTCCTCGCCGCCATGCTGAGGAGCGTGAAGGTGAACCGGGAATCCATGCGGCGCGCCGCGGAGGACGGGTTCATCACCGCCACGGACCTGGCGGACTACCTGGTCCGCAAGGGCATGCCGTTCCGGCAGGCGCACGCGTTGGTCGGTCGGTCGGTGCTGCGCGCGATCGGCCTCGGTGTGGGGCTCAAGGACCTCCCGCTTGACGAGTACCGGAGGCTGTCCCCGCTCATCAGGAGCGATGTCTTTGACGCTCTGTCCGTCCAGACATCGGTGAGCAGGAGGACCTCGTTCGGCGGGACCGCGCAGGCGAATGTGAAGAAGCGCCTGGCCTCGCTGAAGAAGGCCCTCAAGTAGATCCGTCATCGTCGCCGGGAGCATCGGTGGCGCTGCCGTCCTTCTGCACGAAGGACCCGCGTCCCGCCGGGAGCCCGTGTGCCGCCCGTACATGGTGAATCGCATCCGATGGTCCGTTCCTGCAGCGTACCTGCTCGTCCTTGTGGCGCTCGTCGCCTCCTGCGGCAGGAAGACCGACCCGCTGACGCCTGACAGTCCCCGGCCGGATGAGGTCCGGGACCTTGCTGCAACGGTGCGCGACGCCGTCGCCTACCTGACCTGGACCATCCCCGCCAGGAACGTCGAGGGGAAGAGCCTTTCTCCGGAAGGCATCGCGGAGTTCCAGGTCTTTCGCGCCGAGATCGACCGGGAGCGGAAGCGGCCCCGGTACAAGCAGGTCGCGAGGATTGACCTGGCGAACCCGTCGCCCGGCCAGGTGCGCGGCAGCACCGTGGCCTGGAGCGATGCGGGCCTCCCCTATGGGAAGGTCTATGCCTACCGCGTCCGCTCCCTCAGCGTGCGCGGCGGAGCAAGCCCCTTTTCCGCGGAGGTGCGGGTCGTCCCGCTCCTCTCGCTTGCCCCGCCGGAGCATGTGTCTGCGGCTGCGGGAGACGGCATCGTGACCCTTGCCTGGGACGCGGTCACCCGGCGTTCCGACGGGAGCGTGCACCAGGGCTTCGTCGGATATAACATCTACCGCGGGACCGAACAGGGCCGGGAGGACAAGACGCCGCTGAACAGCGAGCCGGTCCGTGCGAACGGCTACCGGGACACGGCCGTCGTGAACGGGAAGACCTATTACTACCTCGTCCGCGCCGCTGACAGCCCCGTGCTCCCCTGGAAGGAGAGCCTGGATTCGGCAGAGGTCTCCGCGGCACCCAGGGACCTGACGCCTCCCGCCCCGCCTGCGGGAGTGACCGTGGTTCCCGGCATCGGCAGGGTCTTCCTGACCTGGAACGAGAACCGCGAAAAGGACCTCGCGGGCTATCATGTCTACCGAACGACGAAAAGCGGCGGGGAGTGGCAGCGGCTCACCGAGCGTCCGATCAACCGCACGACCTACTCGGACGAGAAGGTGAAGCAGGGGATGACCTATTACTATGCGATCACGGCCGTGGACAAGGTCGGGAACGAGAGCGGTCGCTCCAAGGAGCACCGGACCTACACGGAAACGATCAGGTGACGGCGATGCATGACTTCCAGTACAAGAACGGCGAGCTGCACTGCGAGGGCGTTTCCCTCAGGACCATCGCCCAGCGCGTGGGCACGCCCTTTTACTGCTACAGCAGCGGGACGCTGGTGAACCACTTCCGGGCCTTTGACCGCGCCTTCGGAGGGGTCCCCCATCTCGTCTGCTTCGCCGTCAAGGCCAATCCGTCGGCCGCCGTCCTGCGGACGCTCATCCGCGAAGGGGCCGGAGCGGACATCGTCTCGGGCGGGGAGCTGTACCGGGTGCTCCGGGCGGGAATTGACCCGAAGAAGATCGTCTACGCCGGCGTTGGCAAGCGGAGGGACGAGATCGAATACGCCCTCAAGATGGACATCCTGATGTTCAATGTGGAGTCCGTCGAGGAGCTCCAGGCCATCGACCGCGCAGCGGGCGAGATGCGCACGCGGGCGCGCATCGCGCTCCGCGTGAACCCGGACATCGACCCGAAGACGCACCCGTACATTTCGACGGGAATGAAGGAGAACAAGTTCGGCATCGATATCGACCGCGCCCTGGAGCACTACCGGATGGCGCGCAGCCTTCCGCACGTCGACATCGTGGGCATTCATCAGCACATCGGCTCGCAGATCACCGAGATCCAGCCCTTCGTCGACGCCCTCACCCGGGTGGCGGCCTTCGTCGGCGAGCTCCGGCAGGCGGGCATCGACATCCGGTACCTCAACATCGGCGGAGGCCTCGGGATCACCTACAAGGACGAGACCCCGCCCCTGCCGGCCGACGTGGCCGAGGCGGTCCGGCCGATCATTGCGGACTGCGGCTGCACGGTCGTCATGGAGCCCGGGAGGGCCATCGTCGGGAACGCGGGTGTCCTCGTGACGAGCGTGCTCTACCACAAGGAGTCTGGAAAGAAGTTCGTGATCGTGGACGCAGGCATGAACGACCTCATCCGGCCGAGCCTCTACGAGGCGTACCACGACATCCGGCCCGTCGTCCCGAAGGAGCCGTCGCGCTCCACCGTCGCGGACGTGGTGGGGCCCATCTGCGAGTCCGGGGATTTTCTGGCAAAGGACCGGGAGGTCCCCGAGGTCAAGCAGGGCGATCTGCTGGCGGTCATGGGCGCCGGGGCCTACGGCTTCTCCATGTCGTCGAACTACAATTCGCGGCCGCGCATCGCCGAGGTGATGGTCCGGGGCGACGATTTCTTCGTCGTGCGCGAGCGGGAGACCTACAACGACCTGGTCAAAGGAGAGAAGCTTCCCCGGTGGCTGGTGGGTTGACGACCGGCGCGAAAGCGCGGAGGCGGGAAACAGGGAGCTCCCCATCGGAGCTGATTGTGCTATTTCTCCGCAAAACGTGACATGACCGAGCGAATCTGTACATGGGCTCGGCAGTAGTAACCACCGGCGACTTCGTCGCACACGGTAAATTCAACATAGTGATA
>Ga0316622_100002562_pt1 | contig 12632 bp, 8 predicted proteins | sample OWC_Aug_OW2_C1_D_FD_207646 | JGI IMG/M metagenome (GOLD analysis project Ga0316622, IMG submission 207646) | Wetland soil microbial communities from Old Woman Creek delta, Ohio, United States - OWC_Aug_OW2_C1_D5_C | ecosystem: Environmental > Terrestrial > Soil > Wetlands | place: USA: Ohio... | reverse complement strand
ACGCCGGATAGCCGCAGCACCACTCCTCCCCGCCCAACACCGTGTAATCCACCCCTGCCTGCCCCAGGATCTGCACAAAGCTCTGAGGCACGGCGTAGGTCTGGGGAAAGAGGGCGCCGACGCAGCCGATAAAGTAGAGCACCTCAGCCTGGCGCTTGTCCAGTTGGGGCGGCCGCTCGGGCAGGTTTTCGCTCCAGATCAGGCGCGTTTCGTTGGGCTCGTTGGCGATGTTGCGGCTGGCAGCCACCGCCTCCAACATGCCCCCCAGCCCTCCTTGCAGCGGGCCGATCTCCTGGTCGATGTACACCTCGCGCAGGCTGCGCATCATCTCGGTGATCTTGATGTCGCGGGGGCAGCGCACCGTGCAGCTATAGCAGGCCGTGCACATCCAGAAGGTGTTCGAGGCCAGCACTTCGTCGCGGAGCCCCAGCTCCACCAGCTGCCACAACGCCCGGGGAGAATAGTCCATTGCAAAGGCGGTGGGGCAGGTGGCTGAACAGGTGCCACACTGGTAGCAGGTGGCAATTGCCTCGTTAATCGCTTCCATCTCCGCAGGAGAGGTCGCTACGGGACGGACTGCTTCTAATTGAGCCATAGTCCTCCTCTTTCTGCCCTGTAGGACACATTACTGCTGCACCGTGGTGGTGCAAGCTGTCTGACTGTCTTACGACAAAAAAAGGGGCTTCAACATCAAGGGTCCGGGCACGCCCGGCGACCTTTTGCTCCCAAGCCCCTTGTAAGCCCTATCGCTGAGGTCCTTTCCTCATCCAGGATTACTCGATCATTCTACAGTAGATCGGCATCTTTGTCAAAGCGCTCGATCACCTAGAATGCAGGCCAGAACCATCTCGACGGCTTGAGGGATGGTGGCTGCCACGGCGGGCGTGCACGGTTCGCCAAAAGCCCAAGAAAACAACCGGGCTACTGCCTTCGACAGCAGTAGCCCGGCGACATTGATCGAGCTGGCGCCTACTTGAGGAAGCGCTTTACCGTATTGAGCAGGCTCTCCGGCTTGACCGGCTTGTCGATCCAAGCATCGATCGGAATGTGCGCGTTGTCGGGCAGTAGCCCAGCCTTGTCGGTGCTGGCGATGCTGGACACCATGACGATCGGGATCTTGCTCAGAGCCGGGTCGGCGAACATCTTTTGCGACACGGCCACGCCCTCCAACGGTGTCTTCATCATCACGTCCATGAGCACCAGGTTGGGCGTCTCCTTCTTCATCGCGGCCAACGCCTCGTCGCCGTTGGCAGCGGTCATGACCTGGTAGCCTTCCTTGGCCAGGATCGTCTTGGTCACCGCCACAAAGTCGGGGTCGTCATCCACTACCAGGATCTTCCGCGGCGCGCCGGCCGGCACCGCCACCTTGCGCTGCGGGCGCAGGTAGGCGAACCAGTAGACCAACCCAACAAAGCCCGACCCGCCAATGATGTTGCCGATTGTCACTGGCAGCAGGTTCCTGATGAAAAAGCCATACCAGTCCAGGTGCGCCAGGGTTGCCTCTGTGACGCCGCCCTTTGTCATGAGCTGGGCAAAGTCGGGACCGGCGAAATCTTTGATCATGATGCCCATCGGGATAAAGTACATGTTGGCGATACTGTGCTCGAAACCGGCAGCCACAAAGCAGGAGATGGGGAAGATGATCGCCAGGATCTTGTCGGTTGTGGACCGCGCCGACGAGCACAGCCACACGGCCAGGCAGACCAGGGCGTTGCACATGATGCCCAACGCCACCGCCTGCAAAAAGTCGAGGTTGCATTTCGCGCCGGCAATGTTCACGGCGGTGATGCCCACCGCACCGGTGTTGCTGGGAAAGGTGAACTGCTTGCCAAAGAACATGACCAGGACGGTCAACAGCGAGCCCACCAGGTTGCCGAGGTAGACGACGCCCCAGTTGCGCAGCAGGCCCGACAGCTTGACCTTGCCGCTGGCAAAAGCCATGATGATCAGGGTGTTGCCGGTGAACAGCTCTGCGCCGGCCACGACGACCGCAATAAGGCCGAGGCAGAAGACCAGGCCCATCAGCAGGCGGGTCACGCCCCAGGGCAGGCCGGTGGAGAAGGCGTTGGCGCCGTCGGCAACGGTTTTGATCGTGATACTGCCGGCGCCAACAGTGGTGGCAAAGATGGCTCCAGTGCCGATAAAGGCGCCTGCCAGGATGCCCAGGGCGAACATCGTCCACAGGTTCAGCTTGGACTTGTTGACGCCCACATCTTCCATCCGGGATGCCATCTTTGGCGGGGGAAAGGCATCGATTTGAATGTCAGCACTCATCTCTTTTCTCCTCTTCTTTGAGTTTATTTTAAGCCCGGGATCCGTTGCCCGAGCTTGGCTCCCCTAGCCTGAGACATGCCAAAAGGCACACAAAGCCTCGCCTGGTCTGCAGACACTGGCTGCTACAGTCGCTGTATGCAACGCGCAGTCCCCACGGCTTAATGTGCCTTTTATCACGGCTTCCAGTGTATCACTAAACTGACTGCCAGTCAACTTTTCAGACCGCCAAGTCACGAACAGCAGCTTTGCCTTTTGGCCGATCCGGTGTATAATCTCCTCATCTCTTGAGACCGGAAATAGCCATGGCCATCCCATTGATCGACCTGATCGCCGCCCTCCCTCGCGCTATCGTCGAGGGCCACACCGACCTGGCGGTCGAGGCCATCGTCTCTGATTCGCGACAGGTCGCGCTCGGCAGCCTGTTCGTCGCGTACCGTGGCGTGGCGGCCGACGGACACGACTATATCCTTAAGGCCGTGGCCCGCGGTGCTGTGGCCGTGGTCGCCGAGCGGCCGGTGGCAGGGCTCGCGGTACCCCTCGTCGTCGTGCCCGACGGCCGGGAGGCGCTGGCCTACCTATCGGCGGCCTGGCACGGTTTCCCCGCTCGGCAGATGACGATCATCGGCATAACCGGGACCGACGGCAAGACAACCACCTGCAACCTGCTGCACACCATCCTGATCGCGGCCGGGCGGCGGGCCGGCCTAGTCACCACCGTCAATGCCGTCATCGGCGACCGGGTGCTCGACACCGGGCTGCACACTACGACGCCCGACGCCCCCGACGTACAGCGCTACCTTGCCGAGATGGTCGCCGCCGACCTGGAGATCGCCGTCCTGGAAACCACGTCTCACGGCCTGGCCCAGCACCGCGTCGCCGCCTGCGATTACGATCTGGCCGTCGTGACCAACGTTACCCATGAGCACCTCGATATCCACGGTAGCCTGGAGGCCTACCGCCAGGCCAAGGCCACCCTCTTCCGCCACCTAATGGCCGGCTATCGCAAGCCGGGCATCCCCAAAGTGGCCGTGCTCAACGCGGATGACGACTCGTACCGCTACTTGAGGCCCATCCCCGCCGATCGGCACCTAGTCTACAGCATCGGCGGTGACGCCGATGTGGTGGCGGTCGATCTCCGCCGCTTGCCGGCCGACACCCGTTTTACTGTCCGGTCGCCTGCCGGCGAGTTCGAGCTGCGGACGGCCCTGGCCGGCGACTTTAATGTGTCCAACATCCTGGCCGCGGCGACGGCGGCTCAGGCGCTGGGCATACCGGTCGAGGCGATCCGGAGCGGGGTGTGGGCGATGAAGGGCGTGGTCGGGCGCATGGAGCGGATCAACGAGGGCCAGGATTTCACCGCCATTGTCGACTTTGCCCACACACCCAATTCGCTACTACGGGCGTTGGAAACGGCCCGCACCCTGATGGACGGCCGGGTGATCGCCGTCTTTGGCTGCGCCGGCGAGCGGGATGTGGCCAAGCGGTCGTGGATGGGCGAGATCAGCGCCCGGCTGGCCGACGTCACCGTCATGACCGCCGAAGACCCCCGCACCGAGTCGCTCGATGCGATCCTGACCGAGATGGCCCGCGGCGCCGAGAAGGCCGGCGCAGTCGAGGGCAAGAGCTATTTCCGCGTCCCCGACCGGGCCGAGGCGATCCAGTTTGCGGTCGACCTGGCCCTGCCGGGCGATCTGGTGATCGCCTGCGGCAAGGGCCACGAGCAGTCGATGTGCTTTGGCACCGTCGAAGCGCCATGGAGCGAGCACCAGGCGATGCGGGCCGCGCTCCGGCGGCGGCTGCGACGCGGCTAGGAGATAGAAACCCGGTTTCGAAACGAGGAGGAGCCCATGGATCTGCTGGCAGTGCTGCTGGCCCTGGCGCCGGTGATCGTCATCTTTTTGCTGCTTACCCTGCGCCGCACCGCCGCCGACGTGGCAGGTGTCATCGGTTGGGTGGTCGCGGTCGCCGTGGCCTGGCTCTACTTTCAGACGCCGCTCGGCGTCACCCTCCAGGCCAGTCTGGGCGGCATCCTGGCCTCGCTGCCGATTGCTCTGGTGGTCGCCACCTCGATCTTTCAGGTGACTGTCATGCTGGAGACGGGGGCCATTGCCCGCGTGGTGGCCCTCATCAAGTCTGTGGCACCCGGCGATCGCGTGGCGCAGATCATGCTCATCAACGTCGGGTTCGGCACGCTGCTAACGGCTCTGGGGGCGGTGCCGGTGTCGATCCTGCCGCCCATCATGCTTGCCCTAGGCTATTCCTCCTTCACCGCCATTGCCCTGCCTGCCCTTGGCTACGACGCGCTGTGCACCTACGCGCTGCTCGGCGTTCCGGTGGTCGTCTTTGCCAATTTCGTCGGCCAGCCGGTGGAGGCAGTGGGCGGCCTCTTTGCCCGCTTTATGCCTGTCATCAGCACCTGCATCGCCCTCGGGATGCTGTGGATCGCCGGTCGGTGGCGGATGGTAGGGCAGGGCCTGGTGCCGGCCTTCCTGGCCGGGCTGACCGCCGGCCTGGTGGCCATCGGCATGAATGCCCTGGGCCTGATCACCCTCACCGGCATCGCCGCCGGGCTGGGCGTGGTCCTGGTGGTACTGGCCTACCTCAAGCTCGCCGGCCGGTCGCTGATCGACCGGAGCAGCCTGGGCGAGACCGACCTGGCCGCCGAGCGCCGGATATCTCTGGCAGCAGCCCTATCACCGTGGATCATCCTGACCATCTTGTCCCTGGTAGTCAACCTTCCTTTCCTGCCCTTCTTTGACCTGACCTTCAAGAAGCTGGCCATGCCGGTGGAGGTCATCCCCGGCTCGCCGGAGAAGGTGCGGTTGTTGTGGCAGGCCTACTTCTGGATCCTGGTCAGCACCCTGCTGGCATTGCCCTTCCTCAAGCCGACCCGAGCCCAGCTTCAAACCTCGGCGCGTAAGTGGTGGCGGCGGGCGCCGCGGCCCGTGCTGGCGGCGGCCATCTTTTTCGCCATTGCCTTTGTCATCAACCACTCAGGCAAGGGGATCGACTGGCAGCTAGCCGATCCGAGCCACAACATGGTCCAGGTGGTGGCTGGGGCAGCGGCGTCCGCCTTTGGTCACCTCTACCCCCTGATTGCGCCCTTCCTGGGCCTGTTGGGCGGCTTTATCAGCGGCTCCGAGACCTCGGCCATCGCCATGCTGACAGAGCTGCACCTGTCGACGGCAGCCAAGATCGGCGCCGCCGGGTTGTTGGTTGCTGCCGCGAGCGGCATCGGGGGGGGCCTGGCCAGCGTCATCTCGCCGGCCAAGCTGCAGAACGCCGCGGCCTCCATCGACCGGATCGGCGAAGAATCGCGGGTGATCGGCACCACCTTTGTTGTCTCGTTGGTCATCACCGCCGTGTGCGCGGTGATGGCCTTGCTCTGGGCGTTCTAGGGGTGATCAGGGAGGGGACAATGACAGATTTGGCTCAGGTTTTCGGCGATAGGCTATCTGCGTTCAAGGAGCTCCAGAACGCTCCGTGGGGCCGCCTGTGCCACAGTATTGGACTGGCTAACCTCCAACGCCATCTCGACGGACAGCCCTTGCGCATTCTCGATGCGGGCGGCGGCAACGGGCTGGAGGCGATCCCCCTGGCCGCCCAGGGACACACCGTCGCCCTGCTCGACTTGACGGGCGAAATGCTGGCCGAAGCGCGCCGTAACGCCGAGGCCAGCGGCGTCGCCGACCGGATGGCCTTCTACCAGGCCGATCTTGCCGCCATTCCCGACCTCTTCCCCGAAGCCCAGTTCGACCTTGTGCTGTGCCACAACGTGTTGCAGTACGCCGGCGACCTGGTCGCGGCAACCGGCGCCGTGTGCCATCCATTGCGGCCCGGCGGCTTGATCTCGGTTATCTGCGTCAACCGCTACTCAGAGCCGTATCGCCAGGCGGTGATGCAGCTCGACTTGGACGCGGCTTATGCCAGCCTCGACGCCAAGACGGTCTTTGCTTACACGTTTGGCGTTCCGGTCCAGGCCTATGTGGCCGAGGATCTGTATGGGCCACTGGAGCAAGCCGGTTGTTCGGTGATCGGCCGGTATGGCGTGCGCTGTGTGAACGACTATATCTTTGACAACAACCTAAAACACGATCCGGCCTTTTTCGCCCGCCTGGAGCGGCTCGAGCTCGCCATGACCGACCGGTATCCGTACTACCTGTTGGCCCGCTTCTTCCAGATCATTGCCCGCAAGACAGGCTGATGAGTTCGCCAGGTGCGGCCTGTCGTACGCCAAATAGTCGCAGGGGAACCTGGCCTGCTATTCTGGATAGACTCCAAGCAAGCGGCGGTTTACTTGTCAATCGTAAGCTTTGCTTCGGTGAGCAATGAGCAAATAGGGGATCAGGTCATACATCGCGACGGATCTCCTCAAAGCGCACGACCTGGCCACACTCTGCTTGTGCCGTGGCCCGCTGGAACGACTCCTGAAAGCCAGGAATGGCCAGCAACTCGGCTGTGGCTGGCGTCAAACGCAGGTTTTTCTGAACTATGAGAGGGCGTATGGAGATTGCTATCGTCACCACCGGCGGCACCATCGCCATGCAGCACGACGCGGCGGCGGGCGGCGCGGTGCCTACGTTGGCCGGCGCCGATTTTCTGCAATCGCTGCCCGCCGGCCTGCCCTTTGTGCGCCTTGTGGAGCACTGCAACGTGCCCAGCGCCCATTTCGCCCTGGACCTGCTGTGGAGCCTGCGGCAGCGTGTCGCCGCCCTGGCCGCCGATCCCGGCGTGGCCGGCGTCGTCGTCACCCACGGGACCGACACCTTGGAGGAAACGGCCTACCTGCTCGACCTGACCGTGCCGGGCGAGACGCCGGTGGTCGTCACCGGCGCCATGCGCACCGCCTCCGACGTCGGCTACGAGGGCTATGCCAACCTGGCGGCGGCGATCCGCGTCGCCGCCAGCCAGGAGGCGCGCGGCTTGGGCGCGCTGGTGGTGCTGAACGACCAAATCCACGCCGCCCGCTGGGTGACCAAGACCCACACCCTGGCCCTCGACACCTTCCAATCCCCCGGCCATGGCCCGTTGGGCCGGGTAGACGCCGATGGGGAGTGGATCGGCAGCCGCCTGGCGCGCGAGATCATCCCCTGCGGCCGGCTGGATGCGGCGGTGGCCCTCCTCAAGCTGGGGGTGGGGGTCGACGCCTCGATGTTGGAGGATGTCGTGGCGCGGGGCGCGCGCGGCGCCGTGATCGAAGCGCTGGGCGGCGGGCGGCTGCCGCCCTGGTGGCTGCCGGTCATCGACAAAGCGGTCGGGCATGGCGTGGCAATAGTCATCGCCTCCCGCTGCCCGGCCGGGAGGGTGACCGACCGTTACGGCTACACCGGCGCCCACCGCGACCAGGTCGCCCTGGGCTGTGGCTTTGCCGGTGAGCTCAACGGCCAGAAGGCGCGCATCCGGCTGATGGTTGCCTTGGGCGCCGAGGGGGACGCGGCTCGGGCGCTGCGTTGGTTTGAGACAGGGCTGTCATTCTGAGTGAGCAGAGCGACCGAAGAATCTACTTCCCCACCTACAGCGTCTCCGTCACCTTTTTCAGCCCCTGAGGCCGATCCGGATCCAGACCCTTGGCCTGAGTCAGCGCCAGGCTGAAAAGCTGGCCGGGCAGCACCGCCACCAACGGTGTCAGCCACTCCGGCACCCCAGGCGGCAGCGACATGGCCAGGTGAGCCCTTGCCAGGAGGTCTGGATCGTCCGAGATCAGAAGCAGCTCAGAATCCAGCTTCTGGAGGTCAGTGACGAGCACTTGCAGGTCTCCCGCCGCCGCGCCGCCAGGGGCGATGGCCAGCACCGGAAAGCCGTCGTGGACCATGGCGATGGGACCGTGGCGAAAGTCGGCCGACGAATAGGGCTCGGCGACGGTGCGCGTCAGCTCCTTGATCTTGAGCGCGATCTCAAAGGCGGTCGCATAGTTATAGCCCCGGCCGATGACGGCGCAGCGGTCCATGTACCGGTAGCGCTCGACGCGGGGCAGGATCGGGGCCAGGCCATCGAGTGTCTGCTCGATCCGAGCCGGCATCTGGCGCAGTTGGGCCAGGCGCTCGGCGTCGTCTGCCAGTTGGCAGGAAAAGAGGGCCAGCGCTGCCAGGGAGGCGGTGTAGGTCTTGGTTGCGGCCACGGCCCGCTCGGGGCCGGTGTGGAGCGGGATGACCGCTTCGGCGGCGGCTGCCAGGGGCGAGTCGGGATCGTTGGTGATGACCAGCGTCGGGCAGCCCTGCCGCCGGCCTTCGGCCACGACGGCCACAATGTCGGGCGATTGGCCTGACTGCGAGATGCCAACCACCAGCGCTCTGGCCAGCCGGGGAGGTCGCTGGTACAGGGTAAACAGCGAGGGGGTCGCCAAGGCGACCGGCAGTTGATTGTGAGCGCCCCACAGATATTGAGCATAGCGGGCGGCATTGTCGGAAGTGCCCCGCGCGGCAATGACCGCATAGTCGAACCGGCCGCGGACGAGCGCCGCCAGGCGCGCTGCGTTTTCTGTCTCCCGCTCGAGCAGCCGCCGGACGACCAGCGGCTGTTCGTGGATCTCCTGCTCCAGAATGCTCATCTTGAACCTTCTCTCGCGTTCGCCTAGACCACAATGCCGGGCAGCGTCCCGGCCCACGGCTCCAGGATGTGCTCGATCCACTGTGTCTCGCACGGTCGACCACGCCCGATCCAGGCCTGCCGCCGGCTTAGATCGAGGATCATGGCGAACGCGGTCACCGAATCGATGCCGTGCTTGCAGATCGACGACGGATAGTTGGCGTGGTCGGCCAGCAGCGTCTTGAACAGCTCGGGCGACAGCCGGCCATAGTTCTCCCGCAGCAGGCGCATGGCCCGGTTGTGCCGTATCACTGACGTGCCGATAGTATTGCGGTCGGCCTCGAAGCGGCGCATCGGCGGGCTGACATAATGATTGGCGTGGGCCAGGACGTCGCCCTCGATATAGATCGACTCGCAGTCGGTGGCCGAGCCCTCCATGCTATAGATCTCGCCGTTGGCGTCGCCGATGACGTTGTTATAGTTCGACGCCCGCTGAGGGAGCAGGCAGGCGTCCATCGCCTCACCCAGCCGCCGGGCAGCCAGGATAGCCCGCACGATCAGCAGCCGCGGCACGCCGGGGCGGATGTCGTTGCACGACACCTCGTTGCCGGTCATGCTGATGCCGGCGGCGTTGAATCCGGCGCTGTAGCCCAGCCCTGCCACCGTTACGCCCAGGAATTCCGGCTCGTCGCCGGCCTGCACCCGGAGGATGACTAGGTCTCTCTCCACATCCTGGCCAAGGTCGTTGGTGTGGGCGATTAGCGTCGAGCCGTCGGCGGTGGCCCGCCCGCGCGCTACTAGATCGGTGCAGCCCCTAGCAGGTCCGAGGAAGCCGCCATATCCGCCATGATGTCGCCACGCCGGGCTTTCCCACAGCTCTTCGCACAGCTCGGTGAACATCTCTTCGAACGGCAGCCCGGCCCCCTCGGCAATTCCTTCCAGTTCCTCCACATAAAGGGGGTAGACGGTGCGGCTATAGGCCAGGTAAACCCGGCCCTGGTCCAGCATGTCCCCCCAGGTCACGCCGGGGGGCAGCCCCGCGCGCATCTGGTCCGCGGCCTGCTGTAACTCCTGCAGCCTGGCCCGCATCTGCTCCCCGATCTGCTGGCCCACCTGGCGGTGGGTGCCTTTGATCTGAATGACAGGAATCGGATCGGATGCCATTTAGGTTGCCTTTCTGCGCAGGACCTTGCCCGGCAAAGCCCCGGTGTGGCGCTCTCCATCCACCACCAGCACGCCGTTGACAAATACGTAATCGATCCCTTCCGGGTACTGGTGGGGAAAATTCTCGAGTGGATCGGCGTGTGGGTAGAGGTTCGTCGCCCGGTCGTGGATCCGCTCAAGGTCAAATACGACAATATCGGCCCACGCGCCCGGCCGCAGCACGCCCCGGCCGGCCAGGCCAAACCGCTGGGCGGGGAAGGAGGTCATCTTGCGGATCGCCTCCTCCAGGGTCAGCACTGCCCGCTCGCGGACATAGCGCTCCAGCACGCCGGGGAACTCGCCATAGCTGCACGGCGAATAGGGCGGCGGATCGTTTAGCGGGCCATAAGGCGCCAGCACCTCACCATCGGAGCAGATCATCACCGCCGGGTGCCGGAGCAGGATGCGGATGTTCGCCTCGTCAATGTAATCAAAGATCGCGTCCACCGTGTCGCCGTTGGCCACGATCAGGTCGAAATAGAGGTCAAAGGGGTCCAGGCCGCGCTCGCCGGCCAGCGCCGCGATCGTCTTGCCCGATGCTTCGGGCGTGTGCGGCGCGTGCATCACCGTGATCCGGTGCCATTGGCCGTGTTTCAGCAGGCCGACCGGGCCAAAGGCCGGCAGCCGGTCGCGGACGATCTCATCCCGGATCTCTAGCCGTGACTTGGGATCTTGCAGCAGGGCGATCACTTCGGCGACGCCCCGCTCCTGGAACGGCTGGGGCAGGGCGTCGATCAGCGCCGGCCCCAGGTCGGTGTGGACGTCATTGTCCACCGTCACGTCTTGACCCCTGGCCCGCGCCTGGTCCACCAGGCTCAGGTTGGCCGAGGCGTCGCACGGCGCGCCATACTTGGGCGCATTGTGCGAGATCTGCACCGGCACCCCCGCCTGCCGCCCGATCTCGATCGCCTCGGCCACGGCATCCAGGATCGTCTCCCGCTCGCCCCGGATGTGCGAGGCGTACAGCCCTTTGTAATCCGCCACGACACGGCACAGCTCGACGATTTCGTCGGTGCGGGCAAAACAGCCGGGCGGATACACCAACCCTGTGGATAGGCCGAACCCCCCTGCCTCCATGGCTTCGGCCAGCAGTTTTTTCATCTCGTCTAGCTCGGCGGGTGAGGGCGCGCGGGTCTCAAAACCCATCACGACTATGCGCAGCGCCGCGTGACCGGCCAGCACGGCGACGTTGATCGCCAATCCGCCGCGCTGCAGGGTGCGCAGATAGTGGTCGAAGCTCCGCCACCGCCAGGTCACCCCCGGTGCATAGGCCAGCCGCCCCCAAAAGTGGCGCATCTCGGCCAGGCGTGCGCCGCTGACCGGCGCCGGCGACATGCCACAGTTGCCGATCACCTCGGTGGTCACCCCCTGGCGGACGACGCTCTCGGCCCGGCGGTTGACCAGGATCGACAGGTCAGAGTGGGTGTGGACGTCCACAAAACCGGGGGCGACAAAGCGGCCGCCCACGTCAAGGATCTGCTGCCCGTTGAGGGCGCCGGGCGGGGCGATGCGGGCGATCCGGCCGCGCCGGATCCCTACGTCGCCATAGAACCAGGGGTTGCCGCAGCCGTCTACGATCCGGCCGCCGGCCAATACGAGGTCAAAAGCTGTCATTATTCCCGATGACAGGCGACCCAGTGGCTCCCACCCATGTCCTGCCACTCGGGCCGGGCCTCTGAACAGATGGGCATGGCAACCGGGCAGCGTGGGTGGAAGCGGCAGCCGCTCGGCGGGTTGATCGGGCTGGGCACATCGCCGGTCAGTATAGTCCGTTGCCGGGCCCGGTCCTTCTTTGGGTCTGGGATCGGCACGGCCGATAGTAACGACTGAGTGTAGGGGTGGAGCGGGTTCTCGTACAGATCGTTGCGCTCCGCCAGCTCGACGATCACACCCAGGTACATCACTGCCACCCGGTCGCAAATATGCCGCACCATGCTCAGATCGTGGGCGATGAACAGGTAGGTCAGCCCCAGCCGGTCCTGCAGGTCTTCGAGCAGGTTTACCACCTGAGCCTGGATCGACACGTCCAGCGCAGAGATTGGCTCGTCGCACACGATGAACTTGGGTTCGGAAGCCAGCGCCCGCGCCACGCCGATCCGCTGCCGCTGCCCACCGGAGAACTCGTGCGGAAAGCGGTTGATCAGCCGCGCATTCAGCCCGACTAGCTCCAACAGCTCCTTGACGCGGTCAGATCGCTCCTTGCCGCTCTTGCACAGCTTGTGCACCCTGATCGGTTCGCTCACGATGGCGTTGACCGTCCAGCGTGGGTTGAGCGAGGCGAACGGGTCCTGGAAGATGATCTGCGCCTTGCGCCGGATGGCCAGCAGCTCGCGGCCCTTGGCCTTGTGGACGTTGTGCCCGTCGATCGTCACTAGCCCGGCAGTGGCCGGGTACAGGGCCAGCAAGGTCCGCCCGGCGGTGGTCTTGCCGCAGCCGCTCTCGCCGACCAGCCCCAGCGTCTCGCCCTGGGCGATGGTAAAGGAAACGCCATCCACCGCCTGTACCGCGCCGACCTTGCGCTGGATCAATATTCCGCGCAAGATCGGAAAATGCTTGGTCAGGCCCTCGACCCTGACCAGTGGCTCGGCCTGGGTTGTTGTGCCTTCGGGGCCTGGCAGGTTAGAGGCTTG
>Ga0316622_100002561_pt1 | contig 12633 bp, 16 predicted proteins | sample OWC_Aug_OW2_C1_D_FD_207646 | JGI IMG/M metagenome (GOLD analysis project Ga0316622, IMG submission 207646) | Wetland soil microbial communities from Old Woman Creek delta, Ohio, United States - OWC_Aug_OW2_C1_D5_C | ecosystem: Environmental > Terrestrial > Soil > Wetlands | place: USA: Ohio... | reverse complement strand
TGCTGGGTGCCGTTGCCGTGGTGCAGGTCCCAGTCGATGATCGCCACGCGTGCGATGCCGCGCACACGCAGGTGCGCCGCGGCGATCGCGACGTTGTTGAACAGGCAGAAGCCCATGGCGCGGTCGTACTCGGCGTGGTGGCCCGGCGGGCGCACCATCGCCATGCCGTTGTGCACCTGGCCGTCGAGGACGGCGTCGCACAGCTCGATCAGGCCGCCGGCGGCCAGGCGCGCGGCGTCCCACGAGCCGGCCGAGGCACGGGTGTCCGGGTCGAAGACCGCGTGCGGACGCCCGGCCGTGGAGGCGACCAGCTCGACCAGCGCCGGCGCGTGCACACGGGCGATCTCGTCCTCGGTGGCAGGCCGCGCGCCGAGGCGGACCAGGCCCGGGGCGTGGTCGAAGCGGTCGAGCAGCACGCGCAGGCGGTCGGGACGCTCGGGGTGGCCGACCCCCGGATGATGCTGCAGCATCCGCGCGTCGACGACGAGTCCGGTTCCGCCGGCCATGTGCGGGGCATAGCAGAGGTCGGCCGGGGCCGACACCGGCCGGCAGCGAAAATTGACTCCTCGACCCCTTTCTCCTACGGTCTCTGGACGATGTTCGGCGTCGGGCTCCCCGAGCTGGTCGTGATCCTGGTGATCGCGCTGGTCGTGCTGGGCCCGAAACGGCTCCCCGAAGTCGCGCGGACGCTGGGCAAGGCCATGGGCGAGTTCCGCCGCCAGTCGTCCGAGATCCTCGAGGAGTTCCAGCACGAGGCGCGCCTCGACGAGACCCGCCAGTTCCGCCGGACGCCGCCCTCGCCGTCTCCGACGCCGGGCGCCGTGCCGGGCGCCGTGGCGAAGGGCGCGCCCGACGCCGCCCCGGCGGCGTCCCCCGACGCCGCCGTCCGCACCCCGTCCGGACGCGCCTGACGCCGCCCGACCCGGCGGACGCCACCATGACCGGAGCCGAGCATGACGTCCGGATGCCGCTCACGGCGCACCTCGAGGAGCTGCGGACGCGGCTCATCCGGATGTTGATCGCGGCGGGCGTCGGGCTGCTCGTCTGCTACGGCTTCGCCGAGGAGATCGTCGCCTTCCTGCTCGCACCGCTCACGCGCATCGAAAGCGCGACCGTCATCGGCACCGGCGTGACCGACGCCTTCTTCACCAAGCTGAAGGTGTCGTTCGTGGCGGGGCTGTTCGTCGCCGGCCCGGTGATCTTTCACCAGGGGTGGGCCTTCGTCGCGCCGGGCCTCTACCAGACCGAGAAGCGGGTCGCGCTGCCCTTCTCGATCGCCGCCTCCCTCTTTTTCGTGGGCGGCGCGGCCTTCTGCTACGTGGTGGTCTTCCCCGTGGCCTTCCGCTTCTTCCTGGACGAGTTCGGGACCATCGGCATCTCGCCGGAGATCCGCGTCAGCGAGTACCTGACCTTCACGTCGCGGATGCTGCTCGCCTTCGGCGTGACCTTCGAGCTGCCCGTGGCGACGTTCTTCCTGGCCCGCATCGGCGCGCTCACGCACCGCACGATGATCGCCTGGGTCCGCTATGCGGTCGTGGCCATCTTCGTCGTGGCCGCCGTGCTCACGCCCGGGCCGGACGTGGCCTCGCAGCTGCTGATGGCCGGGCCGCTGCTGCTGCTCTACGCGCTCTCGATCGCGATCGCGTGGCTGGTCGGCAAGCCGGCGGCCGACACCACGCCGGAGCCCGCCGCCGAGTAGCGGCGTGACCCGAGCCACGCGCGTCGGAAGCGCAGCGCGGGGCCGCTCACGAGGCGCGCGGGACGGCCTGCGTCTGCAGCGCCACGCCCGCGAGGCCGTCAATCGCCGGGTCCCAGCAAGTCCGTGCCCCCGTCCGCCGGCGGTGGCATCGGGCTGCAGGCGCCCTCCGCCGCCAGCGCGTCCACGATCGCGCGCGCCTGGCCGGCAAAGTCGGGGGCTGCGATCACCACCACCACGGCGGCGCCGGGGTCGATGGTCCGGCACACCGCGACGCCTTCGTAGGACTCGAAGACGAACTTCACGTACGCGATCTCGCGGCGCGGCACCCGCAGCCACAGCGCGACGACGTCGCTGGTCTCCGGCATGCCGCTCAGAAGCTCCACCGGGCCTGGAAGACGACCTCGTCGTTGCCCTTGTACTGCCCGTAGACCGAGCGCTTCGGCCCGCCGATCGCGAGGTAGCCGACGCGCAGCCGGAGGTCGTCCCGCACCAGCCACGACACGCGCGGAAAGGCCACCCACGCACCCTTCTCGATCGCCCACACCGTCCGCAGCTCGAGCTCGATGCGCTCGTCCCACAGCCGCTTGCGCACCACGCCGGTGAGCCGCGTCTCGGGGTCGGCGATCAGGAGCCCGCGGACGTCGTCGAGCGGGACGATCTGGTTCAACTGCAGGATCGGCTGCCAGCCGTTCCAGATGGTGTCCACGCCGACGCCCCAGTCGACCAGGTCGAGCTGCGGGAACACCGGCGCGAGGGGGACCGGCGCCGGGCGGCCGGCGGCGAGCTGCCGGAGGATCCGCCGCACCGGCAGCCGCTGCAGCGCATCGGGCGAGAGCACCGCGCTGGTCGCGCGCAGCACGGGCTGGTCCACGAGCCAGGCGGCCTCGGCGCGCAGGGTGAAGTCGCCGAGCGGCATCGCCCAGTCGGCCCCCGTCATGTGCACCGTGCCGTGGCGCTGGGTCAGGTCGGCGAATGCGAGCAGGTCCGGCGCCGCGAGCGTGCCGCGGTTCACGAGCACCGCTTCGAGCGCCACGTAGGGGCCGGTCACCGGGCCGGTGTAGTGGTAGAGGTCCCAGTCGGCCCTGCCGAGCGTGCCACCCACCCGCAGCCCGCCGCCGCTCTCCGCGAGCGTCCGGGGGGGCGCGTCGTTCGCGGTGCCGAAGTCGACGCGCACCGTGCGGTCGGGCAGCGTCACGCCGTCGATCGCGCGCGGCAGCACGAAGCGGTCCGGGACCTGGGTCGCGCTCGGGAACCAGCGCTCCTCGATGAGGGGCAGCCGTGGCGGCACGGCGAACGGCACCCAGAGGAGCTGCACGCGCAGTCCGCTCAGCTCGAGGCGCGGCGCGTCCGGCAGGTAGAACGTCCCGGCCAGCGCGCCCACGCCGATCTTGCGCTCCTCGACCTCGTCCACGAAGGGGTCGTGGTAGTCGCGCGGGTCGATGACGTCCGTGGGCGGGATGCCGTCGAGCTTGCCCCAGGCCAGCTGCTGGATACCGCCGCGCACGTCGGCGTGGGCCGTGCGCCACTCGAGCCAGGCCTCGACCGCCTCGACCGCCGGCGAGCAGTTCTGGAAGGTGCGCGAGAAGTCGTAGACGCAGGGCCCCGAGCCGCCCTCGAACGGGCCGCCGACGCGGCCGCGCAACGTGGCCCGCGCGCGCAGCGCGCGCGCGGGCGCGGCGTCGAAGGCCACCTGTCCGAGCAGCTGCGGGCGCTGGCGCGCGCCGCCGCCGGTATCGACGACGGCAAGGCCGTCGAGCCAGCCGCTCGCCGTCACCCGCCCGAGCCCGGGCAGCTCCGCCGCGCGCGTGGAGGCCACGGCCAGGACCAGCGTGCACGCCGCAATCGCCGCGGCGAGGGCGCGCCCGGCGCGCGCCGGCGCGTTCGCGTTGCCCCGACGGAGCCGCATGGCTATGCTCCAGCCATGAGCCAGCGCGGGCCGCTGTCGGACGTCGACCGATTGATCGTTGCCACCCACAAGCGGTTCGTGAAGGCGATGGACGGACGTCTCCCGTCGATGACACCGGACATCAAGGAGACGTATTTCACGCTTCTCTCGAAGCTGGTCGGCAAGCTCGAGAGCGACGAGAAGGCGCTGCGCGAGATCGCGCAGGAGATGGTCGCCGAGTCGCTGCACGAGGTCCTGCAGATGGTGCAGGGCTGATGGCACCGGCATTGGCCGGTGTCTCCTAGCAACTCCCCCCGGCCCGGACCAGGTTCCGGCCCCGCCGCCGACAGTGCTGGCATGACCAAGTCGACCCTCCGGGCGCGCCTGCTGAACGGCCAGACGGGCGATCCCGCCCTGCTCGTCTCGCTGCGCTGGCAGGGACGCGCGCTGCTCATCGACCTGGGACGGATCGACCGCACCCCGGGCCACGTGCTGCTGCCCATCGAGGCGGTCTTCGTCTCGCACGCACACATGGACCACTTCATGGGCTTCGACCAGCTGCTCCGCCTCTTCCTTGCGCGCGAAGCCACGCTGCGGCTCTACGGGCCCGAGGGCATCGCCGACTGCGTGCAGGGCAAGCTCGGGGGCTACACCTGGAACCTCACCGACGAGTACGCCTTCGTCCTCGACGTGATCGAGATCGGCGCGAGCGAGACGACGGCCTGGCGCTTCGCGGCCTGCCGGCGCTTCGCGCGCGAGCCGCTCGGCCGCGCGCCCTTCGACGGCGTCTGCTTCGCCGACACCGTGTTCGAGGTCGAGGCGGCGCCGCTCGACCACAAGATCGTGTCGATGGCGTACGCGGTGCGCGAGCGCACGCACCTCAACGTGCGGCCGGAGGTGCTGGCCACGATGGGTCTGCGGCCGGGGCCCTGGCTGAACCGCGTGAAGGCGGGGGTGCGCGAGGGCCTGCCGGACGACACGCCCGTCGAGCTGGCGGCCGGCGACCGCCGCCCGCTCGGCGAGCTGCGCGAGCAGCTGCTGATCGTCACGCCGGGCCAGAAGATCGCCTACGTCGTCGACACGCTGTTCTCGCCGGCGAACGCGCTGCGCATCGTGCAGCTCGCACGTGACGCCGACGTGTTCTTCTGCGAGTCGCCGTTCCTGGACGAGGACCTCGACCAGGCCAGCCGTCGCTACCACCTCACCGCGGGCCAGGCGGGCGCACTCGCGCGGGCGGCGCGCGCAAAGCGGCTGCAGGTGTTCCACTTCTCGCCGCGGTACGAGGGGCGCTACGGCGAGATCGTCGCCGAGGCGCACGCCGAGTACACCGGCCAGCAGGTGCGCTATGGCGGGCTGGACGGCGGAGGTCCGGCGCTTCCTCGAGGCGCATAGGGTCGGGCACCTCGCGACGGCGAGCGCCGACGGTGCGCCCCACGTCGTGCCCGTCTGCTACGCGCTCGACGACACGGCCGTCTACTTCGTGGCGGACGCGAAGCCGAAGCGCGGTCCGGCGCGCGACCTCGTGCGCCTGCGCAACCTGCGCGTGAACCCGCGCGCGGCGCTGGTCGTGGACGAGTGGGACGAGGACTGGCGGCGGCTCGCCTGGGTGCTCGTGCGCGGGCGCGCGTGCGAGATCGCCGCCGCCGAGCACGCCGTGGCGCTTGATCGCTTGCGGGCTCGCTATCCGCAGTACCGTGCGATGGCTCTCGACGACCCCGCGATGCACCCGGTGGTGCGCCTCGAGGCCGAGCGCGTCCGGCTGTGGCGCTTCACGGACGTCCCCACGTCTCCCCCGTGAGTCGTGCGCGCATGCGTGACGTGTGAGCGCCCCGGCAGGCTTGCACGACACACAGCCGCGGGACGCCGCGCGCAACGACGCCGGAGCCGGCCCGGGCGGAGGTCCGTGGACCGGCCCGGACGGCGCCCGTAACCCCATGATTTATCTCCGCATACCGCTTGCTGTCGAAGGGTCGCGCGGGGCGGCGCCGGTCGCCGGCGGCGGCGGCCGGCGGTGGCATCGTTCTCGCAATCCACGAGCCCTCCGAAGGGGGCCGACACCAGCATGATCATCGACCGCGAGACCTTCACCGAATTGGCCGTGCACCTGAAGCTCGCCTCGGACGCCGTCCTCACGACCGCACGCCACCTCGCGGTGCTCTCGAATGGGAACACCGGCCCGGAGGAACACTGGGCCGGCACGCTCGACAGCCTCATGAGCATGAACACCGAGATCACCGTGATGGAGCGGATCCTGCGCGCGCTCATGGAGGCGAATCGCGAGGAGGAGGCTGGCGCCATCGCCGTCGGCGCCAAGAAGTCCGAGCCGATGCCGTCCTGAGTCGCGGACCGGCCGGGCCCTTCCCCCCTTCGCTCAGGCGTCCCTGGGAGGCGCCGGGTTCACCAGATCGAGGCCGAGCGTCCGCGAGAAGACCATCGCGATCTCCTCGGGTGTCCAGCGGCCGTCCCTGATGATCGTCCGCACGGGAGCCGGGTCACCCAAGAGGGCGATCAGGCCGCCCATCACGAAGAAGACCTTCCCGTTCACATGGCTCGCCGCGTCGGTCGCGAGCCACGTCACCCACGGCGCCACGTTCTCGGGCCCCGTGTGCCGCAGTTGGTAGACGGGCTGGCCCGCGGGCGACTGTACCCCGCTCTGGGTACGCTTCGTACGCGCGGCGTCCGTTACGCTCGCCGTCATCCGCGTCGCGGCGGCCGGACACACCGCGTTCACCGTGATGCCGTAGCGACCGAGCTCGCGTGCCGTCACGCGGGTGAGGCCCGCGATGCCGTCCTTCGCCGCGCCGTAGTTCGCCTGGCCGGGATTGCCGATCACGCCCGAGGTGGACGACATCGAGACGATGCGCCCGCGGCGCCGCTCGCGCATGCGCACCGCCGCATGGCGCGTGCAGTTGAAGCTGCCCTTCAGGTGCACGGCGATGACCGGGTCCCACTCGGCCTCGCTCATGTTGAACAGCATCCGGTCGCGCAGGATGCCGGCGTTGTTCACGAGGATGTCGATCGCGCCGAACTCGCGCACGGCGGTGTCGACGATGCGCTCGGCGGCGCCGAACTCCGCGACGCTGTCGTAGCTCGCCACCGCGTGACCGCCGGCCGCCCGGATGGCCATGACCACATCGTCGGCCGGACTCGCCGAGCCGCCGCTGCCGTCGACGTTCGCGCCGAGGTCGTTCACCACCACGGCGGCGCCTTCCGCCGCCATCAGCTCGGCGATGGCGCGGCCGATGCCGCGGCCGGCGCCGGTGACCACGGCGACCCTGCCCTGCAGGCGCGTCCCCATGGCGTCCCTCACCCTTCCTTGGGCGGGGCCGGGTTCACCAGCCCCTGCACGAGATGCTGCGGCGCCAGCCGGTCGAGCTCGTCGAGCGTCCAGACACCGTCGGGCTTGAACAGCGTGCGCTCGGGCCGCGGCTGCGAAAGCAGCGCGACGTTGCCGCCCCAGCACAGGAAGAACTGCCCGTTGACGGTCCCGGCCGCCTCGCTGGCGAGGAAGACGGCCATCGGCGCGACGTCGTCCGGGTCGAGATGCTCGATCTCGCCCGTGCCGCGGTCCTCGCGCTGGATGCCTTGCTGCTTCCGCAGCTCGCGCGCCTTCAGGTACGACTCGGTGACGGTCATCCGCGTGCCGGCGACGGGCGAGATGGCGTTGACGGTGACCCCGTAGCGGCCGAGGTCGCGCGCGGCCACCTTGGTGAGGCCGCCGATGGCCGACTTGGCGGCCCCGTAGTTCGCCTGTCCGGGGTTGCCGAAGAGGCCGGCGCCCGAGGTCAACGTGACGATGCGCCCGTAGCGCTGCTCGCGCATCGGCACGCAGGCGTGGCGCACGCAGCTGAACGTGCCCTTCAGATGCACGGCGAGGACGGCGTCCCACTCGGCCTCGCTCATGTTGAAGACCATCCGGTCGCGCAGGATGCCGGCGCAGGTGACCAGGATGTCGAGCCGGCCCCAGTGCGACAGCGCCGCGTCCACGATGCGGTCGGCGGCGGCGAAGTCCGCGACCGATTCGACGCTGGCCACCGCCTCGCCGCCCGCGGCCTCGATCTCGCGCACGACCTCGTGGGCCGGGCCCGCGGAGGGCGCCGAGCCGTCCACGGCGACGCCGAAGTCGTTCACCACCACCTTCGCGCCGGCCGCAGCCAGCGCCCGCGCGACGCCACGGCCGATCCCACGTCCGGCGCCGGTGACCACGGCCACACGTCCCGAGAGCATCTCCCCCATGAGCCTCCTCCAGCGCGGGTGCTATACCGGAGCGCGTGCTCGGGCCTCAACCGGACATGGCGACCCGCCCTGCTCCCCCGGCCGCGCCCGGGCGGCTGCTCGAGGTCGTCGTGGTGCTCGCACGCCTCGGCGCGACCGCGTTCGGCGGGCCGGCGGCGCACGTCGCGCTGCTCGAAGCCGAGTGCGTCACCCGCCGCCGCTGGTGCCATCCTCAGCAGTTCCTCGACATGCTGGCGGCGTCGAGCCTGCTCCCCGGCCCGACCTCCACGGAGCTCGCGCTGCACCTCGGGCGGCTGCACGCCGGCTGGCCGGGGCTGGTGCTCGGCGGGCTCGCGTGGATGGCGCCCGGAACCCTCGCCGTGGGCGGGCTCGCCTGGCTGTACGAGAGCGCCGGCACGCTGCCCGCGACCGCCGCCATGCTGGAGGCCCTGCGGCCGGCGGTCCTGGTCGTGATCGCGGACGCCGTGCGGCGGCTTGCGCGCAGCGTGGTGTCCGACGCGACGCACGCGCTGTGGGCGGTGGGTGCGGCCGCGCTCGGGCTCGCGGGCGTCTCGGAGGTCGCGGTCGTGCTCGGGGCGCTCGCGCTGGCGCTGGCGTTCGGCGGGGTGGCTCCCGGCCGGCTGCGCGCCGTCCCGCTCGGCGAGCTGTTCCTGGTCTTCCTCTGGATCGGCTCGACGCTGCTCGGCAGCGGCTACCTGCTGTTCGGCTACCTGGAGGACGCCCTCGGCGCCCGGGGCTGGCTGGACCATGCCCGGCTCCTCGACGCGGTCGCGGCGGGGCAGCTGACGCCGGGGCCGCTCTTCTCGACCGCGACCTTCGTCGGCTTCCTCCTGGCCGGCTGGCCGGGCGCGGCCGTCGCGACCGCGGGCATCTTCCTCCCGTGCTTCGTGCTGGTGGCGGCGACCGCTCCGCTGGTCGAGCGCTGGCGGAGCCTGCCGCGCATCCGGGGCGCGCTCGACGCCGTCAACGCGGCCGTCGTCGGGGCGATCGCCGCGGTCGTCGTGCGGCTCGTGCCTGAGGCGCTGGGAAGCGGGTTCCAGGTCGTGGTCGCCCTGCTCGGCGTGGCGGCGCTGGCATCGGGACGCCTCGGCGCCACCGGGGTCATCCTCGGCGCCCTGTCGCTCGGCGTGGCGTGGGCCCTGGCGTGAGGCTCGGTGACGCAGCCGATGACGCAGTCCTCGGCGCGCTCGGCCGGCACGACGGCGGCGCAGCAGGCCGCGCCTCGCGCGCGTTGCCCGCTCCTGGCCCCTGTGTTAGCTCCCGGCGCACATGCGCTCCCCGGAAGTCGAGATCGACCTGGAGGCCGCGAACCGCGACCTCGAGGCCGCGACTCCCGAGTCCATCCTCGCCTGGACGTGGGAGACCTTCCGGCCCGACGTCATCCTCACGTGCTCCTTCCAGCACGACGGCGTGGCGCTGGCGCACATGCTGCGCGACATCGCCCCCACGGTCCCCGTGGTGTTCGTCGACACCGGCTTCCACTTCCCGGAGACGCTCGCCTATCGCGACGAGATCGCGCGCCGGTTCGGGATCGAGATCACCCAGCTCCAGCCGATCATGCCGCGCGAGGAGTTCGCGCAGCGCCACGGGCTCGACCTCTACACCCGCGACCCCGACCTCTGCTGCCACATCAACAAGGTCGAGCCGCTCAAGCGGTTCCTCCCGGGCGTGCGTGCGTGGATCAACGGCCGCCGGCGTGACCAGGGCGCCGGACGTTCCCGGATCCACGTCATCGAGGCCTTTGCCGGGGGGCTCTGCAAGGTGAACCCCCTGGTCGGCTGGGGGGCACGGGACACCTTCCAGTACATGCAGCGCCACGGAATCCCGCTGCATCCGCTCTTCGAGCAGGGGTACACCAGCATCGGGTGCGCCCCCTGCACGCGGCCGCTGCTGGCGGGCGAGTCCGAGCGCGACGGGCGCTGGGCTGGCACCGGCAAGACCGAGTGCGGCCTGCACACGTTCCTCGAGCCGAAGTCCTGACCCGCGCCGCAGCGGCGTGTCGTCCGCGGCGTCATGCCGGCCAGTCGCCCGCCGTGTCTCATGCCGACGGGTCGTCGTCCGCGTCGCGCTCGGCCATGGCCTCGGCGTGGAGCTCGAGCAGCTCCTCGCCCAGGCGCCGCACCAGCCAGCGGTGCAGCACCGCCGCTGCCGGGCGCCAGCCCGGACCGCCGAGCGGCCAGTGGCCGTGCGACGGCAGGACGAGATGGTCGGCACCGAGCCGGCAGGCGAGGCCTGCCGGGTCAGGCACCAGCGGGTCCTGCTCGGTGCTGACGAGGGCGGCGGGCACGCCGGGGCGTGCGAGCTCGACGCGGCCGCGCACGACGTCGAGCACGGCGTCCGCGCGCTCCGGTACGAGCCCGCTCGCCACCTCGGGCGGGAGCGACCCGTAGCACCGGACCGCGGCCGCTCCGGCCGGCGGCGGCAGGGCCCGCCCCAGCAGGAGGGCGGCGACGACGTCCCAGCGGCGGGTGATGGTCCGCACCGCCGGGCTTGTCGGGTCGAGGGGCGCCACCAGGACCACGGCCGCGACCGGACGGAGGCTGGCAGCATGCAGCGCCACCGCCGCGCCCGCATCGTGCGCGACCAGGACGGCCGGCCGGGAGCGCTGGCGGAGATGAGCGGCCACGGCGGCGCCACGCGCCTCGAGGCCGCCGGCCACCTCGCCGAACCCGACGATTCGCCCCTCCCACCCGCGGTGCGCAAGGTACGATGCCGCTGGCCGCCACACTGCGGGGGCGGACCACAGGCCGGGCAGGAAGACCAGATCGGCGCTGTAGCGCGCGCCCTCGGCGTGCAACGGGATGATGGCAAGCATCCGCGCTCCAACGAAAAAGGCCCTCGGCGGGTTCGCCGGAGGGCCTCTCTCGGGGCTCGGTTCGAGCCCTCAGTCTCGCCTGAGAAGAAAATCGATCTCGAAGCTGTACGTGCCTAGCTTGGTTCGGGACCGCTCGCGGTCCCGCGGGCTCACTTCTTCTTCTTCGTGGCGGCCTTCTTCTTCGCCGGAGCCTTCTTCTTCGCCTTGCTCGTGGTCGTCTTCTTCTTCGCAGCGGCCATAGGAACTCCTCCTCTGGGCCTCCCGAGTCGGGAGGCCTGATGTAGGACCTCTACCAACTCTCCCAGGCGAGAACCCTCAACCCCACCACCCATCCACTGGTTGCGGACTATAGTGCCGCATACCTGCAAGAGTCAAGCGACTACCACCGTTTTGGAAAAATTTTTTTACTGCGGGGCTTCGTAAACACGGGCGGAACCATGGCCTAGAATGGCGTTCCCGGCGAGCTCGCACCGGGCGTAGCAGGGCGTTTTACCCCAGACCCAGCGCAGGGCTGCCCGATTGCGCCCCGAGCACGATTCGGTTACCTCCCTGACGCTGTGGGTGGCGTGGGCGAGCGGATCCTGACGGCGATCCTCGTGACCGCGATCGCGGCGGTGGCGGGCTCGGCGCTGATCGGCGCCGACGGCGTGGCGCGGTTGCTCCAGCTCCGCGCGCAGCGCCAGGCACTCGGCGAGACTGCGGTGGACCGGATGACGGAGAACGTCCGCCTGCGCGACTCGATCGACCGCCTGAAGGACGACCCCAGGCACCTGGAGGCGCTCGCCCGGCGCGAGCTGGGGCTCGTGCGCCCCGACGAGATCGTCTACCGCAGCCGCCGGCGATCGACCGGCCAGCCGTAGCGGCCTCGCATCACCCTTCGCCGCCCGCCGCGAACTCCTCGTACTCGTCGAGATCCATCAGATCCTCGAGCTCGGCTTCGTCGGCGACCTCGATCTCGACCAGCCAGCCCTCGTGGAGCGGATCCTCGTTGACGATCCGTGGCTGGTCTTCGAGCTCGGTGTTGATCGCCGTCACCGAGCCGCTGAGCGGGGCGATGAGTTCCTGCACCGTGCGGACCGTCTCGATCTCGCCGAAGGGCTCACCCTTCTCGACCTCGTCGCCGACGTCCGGGACCTCGACCGCGATGACCTCGCCGAGCTCGCTCTGGCCGTAGTCGGAGAGACCGACCTGGGCGCGGCCGCCCTCGACCCGGACCCAGAGGTGATCCTCGGTGAACTTGAGGCTGTCAGCCATGGTGGGCTTCCCCGGGGGTGCGCACGGACGTGGTCATGGGTGAGCTGCGAGCGGATATAGAGGGGCTCGACCTCATGTCAAGCACGCACGCCACACGCGGGGCGCCGTCGCCGGCGCCCCGCGTCCGCTCGTCGCGGCCGACCCCACCCCGCCCCCTCCGGGAGGTACACCTCCGCCACCCTCACCCCCTCGCCTCCCGAACCGGATCCCTCACGCGCCGCCGGGCCCCCTCACGAGCACCCGCTCGTCGCACCGCAGTTGAAGCACTTGTAACAGGCGCCGTTGCGTACCATCAGCGAGCCGCAGTCCGGGCAGCTCGGCGCATCGGCCTGCGGGCTGAAGGCGATCGGCACCTGCGTCGTCCCCGTTGCGCCGGGAGCGAAACCGATCGGCTGCACGGCCGGCATCTCCGCCCGGAGCGTCCTGCTCGCGGGCGCCGGGGCCGCCGGCCCCGGCGGCGCCACCACCTTCACGGGCTCCTCACCCCGCTCCACGAGGCCCATCGCGGCGCGCTGCTCGCTTCCCAGGAACCGCGAGCCCAGGAAGCGGAACACGTAGTCGATGAGCGACTTCGCCATCGGGATCTCGGGGTTCTTCGTGAACCCGGACGGCTCGAAACGCACGTGGCTGAACTTCGACACGAGCACTTCCAGCGGCACGCCGTACTGCAGCGCCATCGAGGTCAGCACGCCGGCCGTGTCCATGAGGCCCGAGACCGTGCTGCCCTCCTTGGCCATCTTGATG
>Ga0316622_100002559_pt1 | contig 12636 bp, 15 predicted proteins | sample OWC_Aug_OW2_C1_D_FD_207646 | JGI IMG/M metagenome (GOLD analysis project Ga0316622, IMG submission 207646) | Wetland soil microbial communities from Old Woman Creek delta, Ohio, United States - OWC_Aug_OW2_C1_D5_C | ecosystem: Environmental > Terrestrial > Soil > Wetlands | place: USA: Ohio... | reverse complement strand
AACACTGACCAATATAACCTGCCACCCTTCGACTGGAACACTTTCGGTTTGCGGCGCGTGGGCCCCCCCCGCCGCCGGGGGTGGGGCGGGCCGGGGGCGCGGCCTCACAGCTGCGCCCCGACCAGCAACTCGGTGGGCGGCCGGAAGGCATCCAGCGGCCATCCCAGTGCCGTGTCGATCTGCACCAGCATCCGGGTCTTGTCCTGCGGGATGCGGCCGCGCACGTCGAGGAAATTCGACGCGTGGTCCGAGAGCAGCCGCGTGGGTCCTGCCATGTGCTCGATCAGCAGGCGCGTCTCCATGAGCGCCTGGTGCGCGGAGAGCAACGTCAACCGGCCGTCCCGCCAGCGGTCGTGCCAGGGCGTGCCGGGCTGCGGCACGAAGGTGCGCAAACGGACGAACGTCGGGGGCGCGTCGTTGAGCACCGCCGCACTCCCCAGCGCGTGCTCGCGCCAGCGCTCGCGCCCAGCCACTCCCACCATGAGGTACACGGACAGTTCGATGCCCGCATTTGTCACGTGACGGTAGGCCCGCACGGCCTGTTCCGGCGTGACCCCCTTGTCGAGGTCGCTCAGGGTGTCCGCGTCGCCCGACTCGAGTCCGGAGTGGATCCGCGTGATGCCTGCGGCCAACACCCGCTGCCACTCCTCCCGGCTCTTTTTCACCAGAAACTTCGCCGAGCCGTACATGGTGATGCGCTCGAGGTGCGGGAACCGGACCCGCGCCGCTTCGCCGATGGCGACCAGCTTCGCCGTCGACAAGACCGCCGTGTTCCCGTCCGCCAGGAAGATGCTGCGTACACCGTGCGCCCCGTAGATCCGCAGCGCGATGTCGAGGTCCTCGATGACCTCCGGCAGCGGGCGCACGTGAAAGGGGCGCCCCCGGTACATCCCACAAAACGCGCACCGGTTGTGCGGGCAGGCCAGCGTGGCCTGAATGATCAACGAACCGGCCTCACTCGGGGGCCGGTAGACGACGCCTTCGTAGCGCACACTCGCCTCCGCGGAGTTGGAACGGGGTCAACCTGACATCCTCATACACGAAACGCACTGACCTGGCCGCCGCGTCCTTGGTCACGGCTTGCGGCCACATGTGGACCGTTCTCCGCCAGCGCGCCAAATGCACCTCGCGAGACCTGACCCCCGAAACCGGTCCGATGCTCCGCGTTGGGTCTGGTCCGCCGAACGGTTTGGCGCTCAGCCGCCGACGGAGCCGGTCGGCCGCAGCGCCGTGTTGGGGGGCGCCGCTGCTGGCTCACCGTCCAAGAACCGCATCGATCCCGCTCATCACGAGGGCCAGCTTCTTGCTCGGCAGTTTCCCGACACGCTCAGTCAGACACTGCCGATCCAGTGCGACGATCTGAGACGCGTTCGCGACCGAGTCCCTCGGAAGGCCCGTGAGGGCCGCCGACAGGAGGACGCTGCCGGGAGCGTCCGCCCAGGTGAGGTTGCTCGTCAACGGGACGCACACGACGGTGGCAATCCTGCTGCGGTTCAGGTGATCTCCCTGCACGACGACCACCGGGCGGCGAAAGCCCGGCCCCGAGTCAGTCGGCTCCGGCAGGTCGGCCCACCACGTCTCGCCCTGCGCGATCTCTACCACTCACTCCGCTCCAGCACTCGGCGCGCCGCGGCCGACACGAACCTATCGCTTGGCTCCTTCAGCTGATCGACGATGGCGTTCATGGCATCCGTGACCTCGTCCGGCCCATGCCGGGCAAGGTACTCGGACAGCGCCTCCGCGTAGCGTCACACCATCGCGGGTCGGACCTCCACAACTCGCTGCTATATCAAGCGCTTACGCCGTGAAAGCGGCCCCAAATCGCCTTTGGGATGCCATTTTCGGGAGGAAATGGCGCACGTACGGCGCGCTCGCGTCGCGCAGGACGAAGCCCTCGCCACGCAGTTCGACCTGCCGACCCCTGACACGGTCCCCGAGTTCCGCGCCGATCCGTTCGACGAACGCCCGCCGCCCCACGGCGACGCTCTCCGTCCACTGCGGCTCGCGGCCCACGCCACCCGTCCGCACCGCAGCCTCGATCCACTCGGCGTGCGTCGCCGCGAGCTGTGCCACCGACTCGATGCCCAACCCCTCCGCCAGCGCCGGCCGGTCGATGATGCGGTACCGGCGCGCGGGTGTCTGGATCTCGTGGTAGCCGCCCGCCGGCCACTGGCGGGGATGCGCCACGACGCCCGCCCGCACCATGTTGAGCGCGATGTACACCAGGCAGCGCCCCAGGTGCGCGTCGGTATCGACCGCGGTGGCGTGATACCGATCTTGCCAGAAGGCACCGCTGCGGTGCTTTCGGCGATTGTAGGCCTGGGCAGTCCGCCCGGCGACGAGCTGGAGGCTGGCGGCGATTTCCCCGCGGCCCCGGTCGCGGACCAGCAGATGCACATGGTTGCACGTCACCGTGTAGTCGAGAACGCACAGGCCATAGCGCCGCCGCGCCCGGTACAACCATCGGATCCATGTCTGCCGGTCGCGGGCAAACTTCAACAGGAACTGCGCCCGGTGGCACCGGTGGGTGATGTGCCAGACGTGTCCCGACAGATGATACCGATGCGCCCGCGGCATCCTTTCCCCTCGCCAGGCCGATTTAGGCCCCAAAACGGCCCTCCTAAGCAAAAAACTATACCCTGTTTAAGTGGCTTGGCAAGCAACTTCACATACTTGCGCAGGTCCGACCCGCCGCGCCCGGTTATCGAGAACGCACAGGCCATAGCGCCGCCGCGCCCGGTACAACCATCGGATCCATGTCTGCCTCGGTCAGCGGCGGTGTGCGGCCCAGGACACCGCTGTCGTCTTGCGCCACTTCGGGCGGACAGCGGGGGAGGCGCGCCTACCGCCGGTTTGTGCGCGACGCGATAACGCAGGGCCGAGTTGCCGACGTCGACGGCGGGCTCTACAGCGCAGTGCTGGCGCCTGGCAGCACGTGGGCCGCCTCGCCCCGCGGGCATGAGCCGGTCGGACGGAGCGCGCCGGCTCTTCACATCGCGTCAACATAAGAGGCAAGATGGGTGACCCTCGATCCTACCGGGCCAGTCGGACGGAAGCCGTGTCCCGGGCGTCGGATCGGGGTTGCGTATCGCCCGCCGTGAGGACGATGACGGAATCGAACAAGGCGTCCGAACACCATCCGAGCTGCTCCGTCATAATGCCGACCTTTCGCGGCGGCACCTACCTCGAGGAAGCCGCAAGGAGCGTCCTCACCCAAACGCTCGAAGACCTCGAGCTCATCGTGGTCGACGACGGGTGTCCCGAAAATAGCTCGTCGCGCGTCGCCAGGCTCGGCGACCCCCGCGTCGTCATCCATCGGCAGGAGAATCTCGGAGCCACACGGGCTCGCAATGCAGGGCTCGGCCTGGCGCGCGGCCGCGCCGTGTTATTCCTCGACGCGGACGACCGGCTGCGCCCGGATGCCCTGCAGCGACTCAGCGCGGCCCTCGATGCCCGTCCGCTGGCGACGGTCGCGTACGGTCGCGCCGCACGGATGGACGCGGACGGTCACGTGTCCGGTCTGTGGCAACGGCCGCTGACGAGTCGCGAGCCGTCGGGCAATGTCCTGCGAGTGCTCCTTCGCCACAATTTCATCCGCTGTCCGGGCGCCGCCCTGGTCCGTGCCAGTTGCTTCCAACGCACCCAGGGGTTCAATCCCGCCGCCTATCCGGGAGCCGATTGGGAACTCTGGTGTCGCCTCGCCCGTCTCGGCCCTTTTGTCAACATTGCCGGTGGTCCCGTCGTCGACTACCGCGCCCATCCCTCCAGCATGACACTGCGGGTCGCCGAGCATCCGCTCGTCGCCATGCGCGCAGTGGCGCTCGTGTTCAACAATCCGGAGTTGGTGGGGAACATGTCCCCCGCGCGACTATCGAGGCTGTACCGACGGCGAGAGGCGTCAGTCCATGCGTGGCTTGCCACGGAATGCATGCGCGCCGGCGACCTGGCCCGTGCGCGGGACCTCTTCAAGATGAGCCTGGCGCGCCGTCCTTGGAGCCCGCGTGTGGTAATCCTTCTGCTCTTTGCGCTCGCCCGTACGCGGCCGTTCTGGTTCTGAACGGCGCTCCCGGCCGCCCGTCACGCATTCGTCCCGGGGACGTCGGCGCGCGCGTGCTCACGCGTCCGCGTGGACTCGATCCACCCGTGCATCGCATCGCGCGGATCGTCCGGATCGACCATGGTCGCTAGGTCCTGCATCTGCAACAACAGAACGAACTTCACACGCGTGCCACGGTTGGCGACCGATGCATGGACCAGAGTCGGGTGGAACAGCACCAGAGATCCGGGCTCGCACCTCAGTGTATGCAGCGGCAGGTGTTGATATCGGCTGGGGGGCACGCGGGGATACAGTGCATCCGACGCATCATGCGCGACGACGCCGAGTTTGTGGCTGCCGACGACCACGGACATCGTGCCGCACTCCTCGTTTGCCGGCGTCAGGGGCACCCATCCGCGAAGCGCGACGTGGCAGCGGGTCGATCCGTAGTCCTGGTGCATCGGCAGCATGTACGTCTCCTCATCGGGTGGGTCGGCGCGAAGCGTCGGCCACGCCAGCGGCACTTGCATCTCCATGCGCTTCCACAGCCCGCCGGCCCGCAGGCGCTCCACGAGCTCCAGCGACATGCGCTGCAGGACGTGCAAGTTCTTGAGCAGCGAGAACAACTGGGTCCGATACTGCCCGCCACGCCGCAACAAGTCCAACAAGGGCGCGGCATCCGAGACGGGCACGTGATGGCGTGCGCCCAGGGCGGTGCTCAGGGCTCGCACCGTGGCGTGGAACTCCTCGATGCGCTGCGGCGCAACCGCATGCGGCAGCGTGACGTAGCCGCGATCGGCCAGCTCTTCGTGGTCCACGCTGAGCGGGGCGATCGCGTGCGCCGCCGCAGGGTCGATCTCGGTGCCGTGCGCAGTCGCCCAGGTCATCATTGGCTCCTTCGTGCCGCTCGCTGCCGCCGTGTCGACATTGCCGCGCGTCACCGGACGGCGTCGAAGACCGCATCGCCGGTATCGTCGCGCGCGTCGATTTCACCAACCTGCCGCGCCGGATTGCCCGCCACTATGGCCCCGGCGGGGACATCCTGAACGACGACCGCCCCAAGACCGATGACGGCGTAGCGACCGACGGAAACGCGCTCCCGCACACACGCATTCATCGCGACGTGCACACCGTCCTCGAGCCGCACGTAACCGGCCATGGTCGCGTTGGCGCCGACGAAGCAGAAGTCGCCCAGCGTGGCATCGTGGCCGACGACGGCTCCGGCTCGGACCGCGACATGCCTCCCGATGCAGGCACCGGGTTGCACGGTGGCCAGCGCATCCACGTGCACCCCGTGGCCGACCACGTTCGCGGTCGATGCGACGCAGGCACGCGGATCGATGATGTTCACCCAGCGCTGCTCGGGAATCTCGAGGCTGCGAATGCGACGTGCGCGCCACGGCATCTGCTTGACCTTGTGCAGCGGTGCGATGAAGCGCAGGGCAGGCGGCACGTCCCTCCAGGCGTCGAGCGTACCGAGGACAGGCGCGCCCAACTCGCATGATCCGGCCGGGATGTGGTCGTTCAAGAAACCGATCAGCTCGTGCGTGCTCCCGCCCGTCTGCAGACGCTTCACACTCTCGGCGACCACCTGGCCGCCCCCGCGCCCGCCAAGAACGACCACCCGGATGACCATTCGACTGTCATAGACCCGCTGTGACCGGTTTGCGACCGGAAGTCGCCGCCGCACCCAGACGGGACCAGAGCCCACGCGGCACTTGATCCGCAGGCTCCCGGGGGCTGGGCTCGACTATCGCGTTCAACCGCGCCTCAAAGTTCACGATGGCCCGGGCCTCACGCCCCGAGGTCGCTCCCGCCGGCTACCGCCTCACCGCACGCGGCAACGCGCCGCCGAAGAGCGGCCACACCATGGCGGACGTCGTGCGGGCAAGCAGGCCGCTCGGGTTCGGAGGCGGCGTGGCCGGACGCGGCAGCTTTCGTCAGCGGTCGCGCCGGACAAGTTCCTGCGCCCCGTGGAAGCCGGGTCCCTCCTGGTACACGGTCACCCGGTCGGTCTCGCGCCGCGTGTGCTGGCGGATCCCGACGCCGAGCCAGGTCAGGGCGTAATCGACGCGCGTGCCCGTGTCGTCGACCACACCCGAGCCGCTCATGCCGCCGCGCACACTCAGGTGGGTCCCGTCGGGCGCGATCGAAAGGATCTCCGTGCTCCGGAGGAATGGCAGGCCCAGCCAGCGCACCACCGTGGTGTGCACCACCTCGCCGTCCTCGCGATAGTCGACGCTCGTGTCCATGTGTACCTGCGCGAGCCACCGCGGCCAACGGGCCAGCAGCCGCAGGCTCGCGCGGTCGAGCCAGGACATGCCCGAGCGACGCAGCTCGCCGGGGTCGGTGACGACGATGCGCGGGGTCGCCCGCCAGCGGCCGTGGCACCCCCGGTAGTACGTGTGCGCTGGACCTGTTGCTGCCATGGGACTCCACCGGGTCACATTGGTCACAGCAACGGGAAGCCGGCAGGAAGCGGAGCGGCCGCAAGGCCAAGCGCTTTCCGCGCCCCTGCCCTCACCCCCGGAAACTCTATCGCTACATCGCCAGCGACCCCGCGCTCAACGACAGTCACAACGGGGACGCAGCTCCTTTCAATCGCGGTCGGGTTTTCAACAACGTCCCCTATCGCCGCTCCGCGGCGGCGACGATCTCCTCGGCGCGTCGCATGGCGCCAAGGTTGTAGGCCTCGGTGCAGCCCTCCGCGCGCACCTTCTCGGTCGCGATGTGGCTGCGCATGCCGCTGCGGCAGAAGAGCAGGGCCGGCCCCCGTCTAAGCTCCGCGAGGTGCCGGTCCAGCTCCTCGAGCGGGAGGTTCACGGCGCCCGGGATCGAGCCCGCAGCGAACTCGTTCGGGCTGCGCACGTCGACCAGGCGGGCCCCGTCCGCCAGGAGCCTCTTCACCTGATCGGCAGGGAGCGGCAGCTGCCAGCGGCCGAGCGCCCGCATGACGCCCTCGTAGATCCACGACAGCGTGCAGAAGTGCGTCGTGATCACGATGGCCTGCATGACGAGCAGGATCCCGCCCACCACCCACGCCGCAGTGCGCATGTCACCCATCACCAGCAGGCCGGCAGCGAGGTTCATCACGCCCGCCGACAGGCAGGCGAGGCGCCTCTGCAGCGGGTTCTCAGGCAGGGCGACCGCACCGAACACGTGCCGGACGACGTGGTTGTAGAGCAGGTCCATGGGATGCGCGGCGGGGAAGAAGAACGCCCACATGCCGAGTGCCGCGACCGCGAGCAGCACGTAGGGCTGCTGCAGGACGAGACCCGCGAGCGTGATCAGCGAGCAGACGGCCGGCGTGAAGCGCAGCCCCCACTCGAGCTGACGCAACTCGGCGGGCGAGAAGTGCTGATACCCCTGCTGAAAGAGGCTCCGTTGCTGAAAGGAAAGCTCGCAGGACTCGTTCATGGCTCCGCCTCCGTTCGTCTCCCGACGGCGTTGCGCGCCCTCTCCCCGCCCGCTTGCGTCCCCGACAACGCGTTGTGTCCGCACCGCCGGTGGAAGCATAGTTGAGTCGGACGGCGAATCGCCAGACCGAGCAGGGCCTCCCGTCAACGGCCCGGGGTCAGGTCTTGCTTCTTGTGTACCCGCCTCGGCGCCGAACGCCGAACGCAAAAGGCGAACCCTGACGGCGATCGTCGTGGGTGCACGCGTGGTGTGCGACCGGTACGGGCGACGAGGGGAGGTCTCGCTTCTTGCATCCCCCGGCCGATTGCCGGACGCCGGCGGCAAGAGGCAGGACCTGACCCCCATGCTGGACGCAAGCAGCGCGTGCGGGAGGCGTTGGGGGCGCTCATGATTTCCAGGGAAAATCGAATTCCTTCACGGGCGTCACGTTCCCAATTCCGGGCAGCCTACCGAAACCGGGCCAGTGGATTCTCCCAGCGCAAACCCGGAAAGCGCGCGAAGTCACCGTCGGTGCTGCAGAGCGTGAGGCCGTGCTCGATGGCCAGCGCCGCCAGCTGGGCGTCGGCAACGAGCTTGGTGGAACTCGCGACCCCGTTCCGGAACTCGCCAATCAGCGCGCGGTGTCAGTCGGTGGCATCTGGGGCCCAGACGTTCGGCAGGTCGAGCCACCGTTCGATGCGGCGCCAGCCCTCTCGCATCGGCAACGGATTCGGAAAGATCCTCGGGTTCGTGCCGATGCGCAAGAAGGCGCGCAGTGTCACCCCCGGCAGTCCGACGCGGATGGGGCGGTTCAGGGTGTCGTCCAGACAGTGTCGGGCCGGCGCGTGGTACTCGAAGTCGAATACGGTCGCGTCGAGCAGCAGGTTCGCGTCGACCAGGACCACCGGTAGTCCTCGCCTTCCCCGAAGGCCAGGACCTCGGAAATGCTGTCGACGTTCTTCAGGCGGGGCAGGCCGAGCGACACGGGCTCCGTGCAGTACTGGCGCCGCGCCGGCGGGCGCCGCCCTTTCAGCGCCGCTATGCCTGCACGCAGGACGGCGTTGACCGTCTGCGCGAAGCCCTCCCGACGCTCGACCTGCAGGCGTTCGAGTTCGACACTGACGTCGTCGTCAAGGGTGAGCGTCGTCCGCACGCATCGCCGCATAATGGAGTGGCTATCACGTCAATCCGGATGGCAAAGGCCCCGCGCGGGGATGTCGACGGTTGAAGACCGTGGCGTAGCCGGCAAGCAACCGTTGCACGAGGGTGGACAGCCCCCGGGCACCCGAGCGCGGGAGGACGTGGACACGACTGGGCATCAACGCCCACGCACAGAGCTTGCCACCGGAGACGGGCAGAAGCGTGCCGAGCCGCGCCGGCGTCTCCGCGCCAGGGTAACGGCGTCTCGCCAAAGACAGCTCTGGTGGCCTGCGGCAAACCTCCCGAAGGGCCTTCGAGACGCCCGTCCGGAGCCGCGTCGACCGCATCCCTCAAACGATGGCGCCTCGATCAGCCGATCACCCCCGCCTCGCGGACCACCAGGAAGATGAGCGACAGAAAGCTGATCAGCTGGACGAGGAAAAACGCGAAGCGCACGGAGACCGCGGCATTCGTCTGGACGAAACACACGTGCGTCAGCGACTGCAGCACGCGCGCCAGCAGCACCGTCACCGACAGGTAATTCACCGCCGCGCCGCCGACGCCACTGACGTACAACGCGAGCACGATCGCCCCGAACACCGGGAGATTCTCCACGCAGTTCGCGTGCGCCCGCATCGCGCGCCGATACCAGTCCTCCCCCTCGACGCGGTCAGCCCGGAACTCACTGATCGGGACGCGTCCGGTGAGAATCCGCGTCCAGCGATACACCCCCACCGTTGCCAGCAGCAGGAGCACCGTCCAGGCCGCGAATCCGAGCAACATCCACATCGGCACCGTCATCGATTCCACCCTCGTTTGAGAGATTGCGGACAAGCGTCATCTGACACCGGAAGCAACCAGAACTCAACCTGCGACGCCGCTTCGTCCGCTGCGGTCTTCAGCCGCCTCCGACGATGGCACACAGGCGGCGGATTTGCTGCCGCCAGCACCCTGCCGTTTCGTCGAGACACCGCTCTCCCCCCTCGCTGCGGGCACGCTTGACGGCCCCCACCTGCCCGGCCTAGTGATCTGCGGCCCAACTGAACTGTGCTCCGACCGGCGACGCCGACGGGAGGCGTCGGCCGGAACGTAACCAGGCGGGGAGAGGCACGTGGGCAGCGTTCACGGCATAGCCGTCATCGTTCTCCGAACCGCCCACCAACACCACGCGAGGTGACCCGATGCGCCCGCTCTCACTGCACCACCTGAGCATGACCGAGGTCGATCCGGTCGAACTGGTCGCGATCGCGCACGAGACCGGATACCAGCACGTCTGCCTGTTTACCGAGGTCCCCGCTGCGTACGGGGGACAGTTCCCGCTGGCGCGCGGGGCGCAAACGATCGCGGCGATCCGGCGCCGTCTGGCAGACGCAGGGGTATCGGTGTGCAACATCGATTTCTTCCCGCTGACGCCAGAGGTGCGCGTCGCCGACTACCGCCAGGGGCTCGAGGCGGGCGCGGCACTGGGCGCACAGAGCGCTACCGCGGTCGTCAACGACACGGACGACGCGCGAGCCATCACGAACTTCGCCGCGCTCTGCACCCTGGCCAGGGAATTCGCGCTGCGGATCGGTCTCGAGTTCATGCCGCTATCCGCCGTCAAGACGCTGGCCCACGCCGAACGGATCGTCCGCGCCGCGGCCCAGCCCAACGGCGCGATTGCGCTCGATCCCCTGCACCTGGTGCGCGGCGGCGGCACGCCGGCAGAGGTTCAGCGCCTGGACCCGGCGCTCGTCGCGTACGCGCAGATCTGCGACGGGCGCGCGGGCGTCACCGAGAATTACCTGGCCGAAGCGGTCGGTGACCGGGCGATCCCGGGCGACGGCGAGTTTCCGTTGCGGGCGTACGTCGAGGCCCTCCCACCTGGCAACCCGCTGTCGGTGGAAGTGCCTCTCAACCGGCTGCGCGACCAGGGCGTCAGCCCGCGCGAACGAGCCCGCCGCACCCTCGCAGGAACCCGCCGGGTGCTGGCCGCGAGCGACGGATAATGGAACCGCAAGGAGACTGAGTGCGCGGATCAGCCCGACGTGACGGGGGATCGGGCGTGCGCCCGCACGAAGGCCACCATGTCTTCGATCGCCGTCACCGCCTCCGGCGCTTCGCTGCCGCAGTCGACCCAGCGCAGGCTCGGGTCGTCCGGATAGCCTTCCGGGTACTGCAGGCGCCAAGGCCCGTTCAGGATCCAGATGTGTTCGGCATCGGGGTATTCCGTGAGGGTCACCTCGACGCCGGCGGCCCGGGCCGACGCAGCCAGCCGGATGCTGTCATCGTGGCAGACGTCGCGCCCTGCCGCCTGGATGAGCAGCGGTGGTAGCCCGGTCAGGTCGCGATAGACCGGCGAGTGACGACCGTCCATGGGGTCGATCCCGCCGGTGGAGAGCAGCGTCCGGGACAGCAGGACCACCAACTCGCGCCGGATATCGCAACGGTTGCGCACCGGGTCGTCTAGAGAGGGTGTGTTCAGGGCGATGTCGGCCCACAGAGAATTGAGCAGGCCGCAGGCGGGCATGGGAATGCCCTGGTCGCGGGCGTCGGCACAGAGCGACACGGTGAGCGCACCACCCGCGGAGTCGCCGGCGACCGCCACGCCGCCCGGGTCGAAACCGCCCGGCCCGATCAGGTGCCGGTACACCGCGAGCACGTCCTCGTGCGCGGCCGGAAATGGGAAGCGGGGTGCCAGTCGGTAATCCGGCGCCAGGACGCGACAGCCGAGACCCATGGCGAGCCGTGCGGTACCTCGACGGGCCCAGGCAGCGCAACCGTTCGAGTAACCACCCCCATGCAGGTACAGCACCACGAGATCCGGACGGCGCACGCCCGCTGCGGGTTCCGTCCATTCGGCCGGTACGCCGCCCGGTTCGTCGCGGGTGAACCGAACCCCGTCCGGTACGGTGATCAGCTGCGCGAACTGCTGTTCCTGCTGCGCGATCTGTTCGGCGAGTTCGGGTGACATGCGTTGCTCCTTGTCGTCAGTTCAAGCCGCGTCTTTTCCGGCAGCGATCGGGTGCGGGCTCCCTGGCGGCCACGCGCTCGACGGGCGGCCCGGTCGCGCACCCGCACGTCGGCGTCCGCGAGCACCGTTTAAGTCTCGGCGTCGGTCGCTCGAGGCTTGGCCGGGCGGAAACCCGCATCCCCGGTCTCAGAAGCGCCCCGTCACTCTGACGCGTTGCGCGAAACGGCTGGAGTCCGTGCGCACGCCTATACGGGGCCGACGAAGCGCCTGTCAATCGCCGTTCGGGTGACAACCCCCGGGACGCCGCACACCCCGCTGTCCCCTCTTTACGGCAGACCAATCCCTGAGATTCCGCTGCACGAATCGAGGGCGGACTGCAATGAACTTCACGCGAGGTTTCGTACGGTTCTTCTTCATGTATCTGGGCCCGCTGGTCACGTTGGTCGTGTACTTCGCGGTTCTCGCGGCCGTCGGGAGCGCCCCGCACGGGCTGCGGACCGCGTTGCTCGTGACCCTGGCGATGCACAGCGCCTACACCGTTGCGGCGTGGGCGCTCGGCGAGCAGAAGCAGTTCGACTTCGGGGTCTGGCTCATGTTCGTCGTCGGCGCGCTGGCGGCCGTCCTCGAATGTGCCCCGATCGTCGCGCTGCCCCAGGCTTACTCGCCCGCGCTCGTGTTTGTCACGCTCGGGCTGACGGCGGCGATTCCCCCGAGGCTCGGGTTCGAGCCCTTCACCGCGCATTTCATGCGCCGCCAGGTACCGCGCTGGCAACTCAAGTTGCCGGTCACCGGCCGAATCGGCATGGCGATGTGCTACCTCTGGGCGGCACTGTTTCTGGTGGCCGCCGGCCTGTGTGCCTGCGCGCCGCACGACCCGCGCTTCACCGCGGTCTACCCGAACCTGCTGGTGGTGCTGGTGGGCATGACCGCGGGCAAATGCTTTCCCCATTGTACCTGACGCTGTTTCCCTCCCCACTGCCGGACCGGGTCGAGCCCTACATCATGGGGATGCCCCTGGCCTTCGATCGGCGTGCGGCCGGTGCCGCCCAGGCGACGATCCAGTTTCGCGTCAGCGGGAGCGAGCCGGGCGACAACTGGCTGCGCATCGGCA
>Ga0316622_100002558_pt1 | contig 12639 bp, 12 predicted proteins | sample OWC_Aug_OW2_C1_D_FD_207646 | JGI IMG/M metagenome (GOLD analysis project Ga0316622, IMG submission 207646) | Wetland soil microbial communities from Old Woman Creek delta, Ohio, United States - OWC_Aug_OW2_C1_D5_C | ecosystem: Environmental > Terrestrial > Soil > Wetlands | place: USA: Ohio... | reverse complement strand
GGAGTTCGGAGTGACGGTGAAGACCGGCGCGCCGCAGGTGGCCTACCGCGAGACGATTACCACCAAGGCCGAGATAAACGAGAAGTACGTGAAGCAGACCGGCGGCCGGGGCCAGTACGCGCACGTCGTGATGCGGCTGGAGCCGCTCAAGCCCGGCGAGGGGTTCGAGTTCGTCAACAAGGTGGTGAGCGGCCGCGTGCCCAAGGAGTACATCCCCGCGGTCGAGCGCGGCGTGGTCGACGTGATGAAGAAGGGAGCCTTTGCCGGTTTCCCGGTGGTGGACATCCGCGTCACCTTGCTCGATGGCTCGTACCACGACGTGGACTCGTCGGATATCGCTTTCCGGACCTGTGCATCGCACGCATTCCGCAAGGCCTTCCTGAAGAGCAACCCGCAACTGCTCGAACCGGTGATGAGCGTGAACGTCGTGGCGCCGGAGGACTCGGCCGGCGCGATTATGGGCTCGCTCTGCAACCGGCGCGCCCTGATTTCGGGCATGGACCAGCAGGGCAACGCCAAGGTCATCAAGGCGACGGTGCCGCTGGCGACGATGTTCGGGTACGCGACCGACGTGCGCAACCAGAGCCAGGGCCGGGCGACCTTCACGATGCACTTCGAGCATTACGAGGCAGTTCCGTTCTCCGTCGTCGAAGAGATCATCGCGGCGAAGAAAGCGCGCGAGGCGGGAACCTAGGATTGGCCGCAGTGGCCCCTGTCCGACAGTGCAAGGGGTCAAGTGTCTGCTTGAATCCTCGATTCCTCAACCCTTAGACTCCTTCGTTCGGCCGTTCTTGACTTCCGGCTCCGACGTCCAGACAATCTCTCCGTGACCAGGACGGCCCGCGAGAGCCTCTTCACCCTCGCCTATGTCGCAGTCGGGCTGATCGCGGTCATCGCCGTCGGCTACCTCACTTTCCATCAGAAGTTCCTTCACTTTCCTCGACCCATGCTGCCGTTCCTGATGGTCGGACTGACCGGTTCACTCATCTACGCGGCAGTGCAGATGCGCGGGGCCGGGCTGGCAATCCTGATGATAGCGCTGTTGTTCCTGACGCAGGTAGCGATGACGCCACCCATACGGTCGGCAACGCTCGCGGGCGGGGCCATCTTTGCGCTGCCGGTCGGGTTTGCCCTCCTGGCCGGGGCGTACGCGCAGAAATCGCTGGCCCGCTTCAAGATCGGCCGGTTCGTCGTGATGGGCCTGATAGTCGCCGCCGGGTATGGGCTGATGATGGTGGTGTTCCTCATGTGGACGCACGTCGAGTTCCGCCCGGGACTGGTCGCAAGCCAGGCGTTCGCAGGTCTGAAGCTGGGCGCGGCAATGGGGCTCGGGTTTGAGCTCGTTGACCTCATCGGCCCTCGCCCGAAGCACGAGCCCGAATACGACCGACCGCCGGCGTGATTTCTCTGCCCTGACGCAAGGCTCTCGCCCTAGACCCTTGCCCCATTCCTCATTGTCCGCCGTCCTTGCCTGGCACTGCCAGCGCTACCCGCTGCTTCGGGCTCAGGACATCTACAAGCTCATTCACCAAGGAGTTTTCGGACCCGGGCATATCATTACCAGCGCGGCCAGCGCCAAGCGAATGCTCGAAGAGGAGACAGCCGCGCTGGAAGCTCGAAGTCCGAAGGTCGAATGTCGAACGCCGGAGACAGGGCTGGAGCCGATTGACCCCAATAATCGGCTTGTGCGGGTGAACCTGAGGCCGTTTCTGGGAGAAGTCAAAGGCCAAAAGGCAAAAGCCAAAAGGCAAAACCGCGGCCGGGCAGATGCAGGATGGCTGGCAAGGACGCTGGTGGAGAGTGCGCGGCAGGTGAAGGGGGAGCCGAAGCAGATGAAACGAAGGTTGTCGGCCGGAGTCCGGTGGTGCCGACAGAACCTGCCCCGCGAGGCGGCGGGACTTGAGCGGCTTGCGGCACAAGCCGGAGAATCAGGCTACCCGGCGCTCCACCACTCGCCCGCGTATAGACGGGCGTACCGGCCGGCCTACCGGGTGATACTCAGGTCCTGCGTTCGGAAAGGGTGAATTGTGAACAGTGAATAGCAGAAGCGGATTCGGGTTTCGCTATTCACCATTCTCTATTCACTCTTCTCCTGGGGACCCCGCGCTTCAGCCGGAAGGGGTGAATAGTGAAGGGTGAAAGCGGATTCGGGTTTTACCATTCACCATTCTCTATTCGCTCTTCTCTTGGGGTACCCCGCGTTTCGGGCAGAGCCGGCTGAGCGGGCACTCAGTACAGAGCGGCCGCTGCGGCCGGCACACGGTCTGCCCCAATGCCACCAGCAGGTGGTTCCAGTCCCTCCAGCGGTGACGGGGAAGGACGTCCATCAACCGACGTTCGGTGTCAGCCGGGCGCGAAGTCCGGACCAGGTCCAGCCGGTTCGATATACGCTGGACGTGAGTGTCTACGGCGATTGCCGGCAGGCGGAAGCCTTGGCTGAGCACGATGTTCGCCACCTTGCGGCCGACGCCGGGCAGTTCCAGCAGTTCGGCCATCGTCGGGGGCACGTCGCCGCCCCAGCGCTCAGCCAGCATCGATGCGAGCTCGGGCAGGAGTCTCGCCTTGGTGCGGTAGAACCCGACCGGGAAGATGAGCTTCTGAATCCGCGCCGGGGTCATGCGGGCGAGGGCGCGCGGGCTGGCAGCATGCTGGAATAGGCGGGCCGAGGCAGCCGCAGTAACCGGGTCCTGGGTGCGCGTCGAGAGCACCGCGGATACGAGAATCCGGAACGGGTCGCGTTGCGGCATGAGTTTCACCGGCGCGTCCATTCGCGGGTAGGCACGCCGCAGTATATCGCCGACGAGAATCGCCCGGCGACGGCGTTCGGTGGCGACCGGCTTGGGGCGGGCGGTTGTGCTCAGGAGCCGATCAGCTTCAGCCCGGTGAGAAACGCCAGCGTCATCATCAAGGCGACGGCGGCAATTGTCAGGACGGCATGCCAGCGCATCTGCGGCGGCGTCTGGCCCGGCTGGCTGCGGGTGAAGGTGATGAGCGCCCCGCCGAGCGCGGCGACCAGGATGATGATCGAGAGCGTCATGTGACCGGAGAGCTCGACGCCTCTGTGGATGCCGCGCAGGCCCAGGTTGACGAACAGGCCGATAATGAAGTTGGCGATGCAGAGCAGCAGGAAGGCAATCGAGCGGCTGCGCTGGCGCCTCATCGGGAAATCCCATTCGCTGACTTTGGACAGGCTGGTCTGGGCGGTCACCAACCCCAGCACGAGGGTGCCGATGGCGAGTAGCGGATGGATGAAGGCGTACCAGGGCATGGTCAGGAGGAAATGACGAATGACGAATGAGGAATGACGAATGAGGGAATTCGGAGTCGGTTGTTCATAATCTCTTGTCTCCTCATCCTAGTCTACCAGGAAGCCGACACGGCAGCGGCTGAGGAGTTCCAGGTTCGATTTCGAGCCGTGAATCCGGGCCGCGTCGGCCTGGCTGACGACCAGGTCGCAGGAATTGGCGCCGGCGATGCCCAAGGCTCGGACGATCAGGGGGTAGGGACCGATGCGATCCGAAGTCAGGGCACGGGCCCGGTCGTTGAAGTAGCCGACCAGCCCGTATTGGGTCACCTGCTCCTTCTTCGCAAAGTCCGCGCCGAAGACGCCATCACCCGATTCGGTCACTACTTGAGGAAAGAGCGCGGGCCGAGACTCCAGTCCTTTGGCATCAAACAGGATGCCGGTGTACTCGGGCGCGTTGCCGGTCTCGTAGGGGACAAGCTTCACATCGGCGGGTGGCTCCTTGCCCTCGGGCCAGGGCTGGCCGCAGCACGGGCAGGCAGTCCGGCTCAGCAGGCGCGGGGCGCGTGTCACCGGCAGCATCAGGCCGAGCACTGCGCCGGTCAGCGGGAACTCATATTCAGTGGAAACCGTGCCGTCCGACAGGTACTTGGTGCCATGGCGCTCGCCGGCGAGGTTCATCCGCTCCAACCGGCGCTCGGCCAGCGGATGAGACGAAAGGTACGAGCCGACGGTCCAGTCCCGGTCGTAGAAGGCGGATTTGAGGGCCTGCAGTGCGCGCTCCTTGAGGGCGGCCGCGCTCTGCGTGCTGGCCGCCCCGGCCTCGATGCTGACGACGACGACCGACTGGCCGGTGAAGTCGAGCGAGTCGGCAGCCGCGAAGGCAACGAGGACCGCAAGCCACAGGACGAAGAAACGCACTAGGGCTCCTTTTGACTACTCACGTAATAAACGCCTGCGCCATCGGGGCGGGACGGCGAAAGCGGCCAACGGGAATCGAACCCGTGTAACCGGCTTGGGAAGCCGGAGCTCTACCCCTGAGCTATGGCCGCAGAAAGCGAAACAATACTAGGCCCGGCTGACCCGCTGTCAAGCGGATGCCGGTTTTCCGGTTTACCAACGGTGCGCGGCTTACGGTGTGCTCGCGTCAGACGGGCTTGACCGGCAACAGGCCCAGGCTAGACTTACAGTCGAGGCGAATCGTGGACCGAAAGGCATACAATCAGTAAAGAAGGACCTATGAAGGCTAGAGCGCTCTTTGTCGTGATGCTGCTGGTGCTCGCGCTGGCACCCTCCGCAGCATTCGCCGTGCTTAATGTCGGCGACTCGGCGCCGGATTTCAACATCCCGGACACCGCCTGGGTATACCACCATCTGACGGAGTTTCGTGGCAAGGTGGTAATGATCCTGTTCTGGCAGCAGTGGTGACCGTACTGTCGCGCGGAGTTGCCGCGCCTTTCAGCTTTCCATAACGACTACGCCCCGCACGGGTTCGAGGCTCTTGCCATCAATATCAACGAGAGCATGGACTCCATCATCAAGCCGTGGGCCAGGCAGAATACCAACCTGTACCTGCGCGACCCGGGCACGGTCTGGGCGGCCTACCAGCAAACCGGCGGTCTTCCGACCAACTATGTGATTGACACCGCGGGCATCATCCGGTACTGGGGCGAGGGCTTCAGTGAGCCCGCGGTCAGAGCGGTCATTGAGCAGTATCTGCCGGACAAGATTGAACACGACGTTGGCGTAACGCGGCTTCTGGCGCCGACCGGTTCCGTGGATTCAGGCACGGCTATCGTGCCGGCCTGCTCGCTGCGCAACTACCGGAGCTTCGTCGAGACCTACCCCGTCAGGATGAGAATCGGCACCGGCTACGATACGACGGTCACGGTGACGAACCACCAGCCGGGCCAGACGGTGTACGTCGAGTTCCCGCAGTGGACCGCGCTAGATCGGGGCAGCAATGTGGTTGCGTGCTCGACCGAGCTCGCCGACGATGACATCAACAGCAACGATGTCGCCAGAACCACCCTGACGGTAAACGTCGACGACATCGCCGTGTCCGCGATCCTCGTGCCCCTCGACACAGTGGAGCTGGGCCGCGGGTACGCGCCTGCCGCCGAGGTGAAGAACCTGGGTACGGTCGCCGACATGGCAAGGGTGAGGTTCTACATCAGCGATTCCTACTTCGATAGCGTCAGAGTCGCGCTGCAGCCGGGCAAGACCGACACCGCCGTGCTCGCTGTCTGGACACCGGCGCTGCTCGGTACGTTCCCGGTTCGCTGTACTGTTGCCACGCTGAAGACGGACCTCGTGACACCCAACAACGAGTTGACGAAGTCGGTGTACGTCGGGCCCGCCGGCATCGAGGAGCAGCGACTGGACAATGCCCGGTTTGTGTTGCTTGGCAGCAGTCAAAACCCGTCGGCGGCACACGCGACCATCCGCTATTCGCTGGCGGAGGCGTCGCCGGTTGACCTGCGCATCTTCTCCACGACCGGAGAGTTGGTGCGGGTGCTTGAGATCGGTACCCGACAGCCCGGCCAGCACCAGGTTGTCTGGGACGGCAGGGACGAGCTCGGCCGTCCGGTCGGACGCGGCACCTGGTTCTGCCGGATGACTGCGGGCAGCTTCCAGGCAGTGAGCAAGCTGACTACCATCGAGTAGAGCCAGCCGCTTCCCTTTCGCTTGCGAGACCCGGGAGACTCCCGGGTCTCGTGGCGTCCCCCCTGAATCCGACATTGAACCACCAAGACACCAAGAACACCAAGCATACACCGGACACATCCGTCCGGACCTTCTTTGTGTCTTTGTGCCTTTGTGGTGGACTCCTATCTCGGTTCTAGGGATCCCGACCCGGCCTGACGCTCTGGCATTTCGTCGAAATCGCGCTACACTTTCGCAATGGCGAAGCCGTCCAAGGACAGCCTTGAAAGACTGCGCGAAGAACTCGAGAGGAACCAGCACTGGGTGATGTGCGGGAAGCTCGTGACTGGGCTGGTGCACGAAATCAACAACCCGCTGGACGGTATCATCAACTGCATCCGGATGGTGCGGTCGGGCAAGCTTGGTGCGGAGCGCGAGCAAGAGTATCTGGCCATGGCCGAGCAGGAGTTGTTCCGCGTCACGTCGCTGACCAAGCGCCTGCTCGGGCTGTCGCGCGATAACCCGCTGGAATTCAAGCGGACCGACCTGAACGAACTGGTCGAGAAGGCGCTTTTCTTCATCGACTACCGCATGGCGATGAACCGCGTCAGGCTCAGGCGCAGCCTAGCCGCGCGCCGGATGGACGCGAACCTGGACCAAACCTCAATCTTGCAGGTCATCGTCAACCTGCTGCTCAACGCGATCGAGAGCATGCCCGAAGGTGGCGAGCTTTCGGTCAAGACCGAGGACGACTCGGAATGCGTGAAGTTCAGCGTTGGCGATACCGGTTGCGGCATACCGGAGGAGAACCTGGTGAGGATATTCGACCCGTTCTTCACGACCAAGAGCGGCTCCAGCACCGGCTTGGGACTGGCGATCTCTCTCAACATCGCGGAGCAGCACCGGGGCACGATAGCGGTCGAGAGCAGCGTCGGAAAGGGGTCCATCTTCACGCTGAAGCTCCCGCGGGCAGGCCGCGCGGGCCGGAACAAGGCCCACAAATGATGAAGCACCGGGTTCTCGTCATCGAGGATGAGGACGTAAAGCGCAGGACCATGGTCGACGCACTGACCGACGCCGGGTACGAAGTGCGCGGCACCGGCAACGGCACCGAGGGGTTCCAGCTTGTCCGCGACGAGTTCTGGGACGTCGCGCTCGTGGACCTGAGATTGCCGGGCATGGAGGGTTTGACCATTCTGAGCAAGGCCCGGGAAATCCGGCCGGAGACAGCAATCATCATCATGACCGCATATGCCACGGTGAAGACTGCCGTCGAGGCGATGAAGGCCGGTGCACACGACTACCTGACCAAGCCGTTCACGACCGACGAGTTGCTGCTGAAGCTCGACCGGCTCTTCGAGTACCGGGACAAGGCCGCGGAGAACCTGGTCCTGAAGAAAGCGCTCGCAGACCAGGGTGAGTTCCGCAGTATGGTCGGCCGGTCCTGGACGATGCGCCAGCTGTTCGAGCAGATTGGCGTCATTGCCAACTCCGACGCCACGGTCCTCATTGTTGGCGAGACCGGCACCGGCAAGGAACTGGTGGCGGAGACGATTCACTATTCGAGCCTGCGGCGCGAGGGCCCGCTCGTCAAGGTGTCGTGCGTCGCGCTCCGCGAGTCGCTCATCGAAAGCGAGCTTTTTGGCCACGAGAGGGGCGCGTTTTCCGGCGCCATCCGGACCAAGCCGGGCCGGTTCGAGTTGGCGGCGGGCGGCACGCTTTTCCTCGACGAGGTGGACGACGTGCCCCTGTCGGTCCAGCCCAAACTGCTACGGGTGCTACAGAACCGGGAGTTCGAGCGGGTGGGTGGGGAGCAGACGCTCAAGGCCGACGTCCGGGTCGTGGCCGCGACCAAGCAGGATATCCGGCGGCTCGTCGCTCAGGGGCGGTTTCGCGAGGACCTTTACTACCGGTTGAACACCGTCACGCTACGTCTGCCGCCGCTGCGCGACCGGAAGGACGAGATACCGCTCCTGGTCGAGCACTTCGTAAAGAAGTACGACCGGCTGGAGGGGCGCGAGTTCTCCGCGGCGGCACTCGACGTGCTGCGCCGCTACTCTTGGCCGGGCAACATCCGCGAGCTTGAGCACGTGGTCGAGGCGACGCTGGTGCAAGTACAGGACCGCCAGATTGAGCCTCGCCACCTGCCCCGGGACCTCCTCGAAACCGTGTCGCTTCGCGCCGGTCCGGCCCGTCAGCCGCTCAAGGAAGAACTGGCCGGCATCGAACGCGACACAATCGTGAGGACGCTGGCCCATTTCAAGGGCAACATCTCGCAGGCCGCGAAGCACCTCCACATCGCGCGCGGTACCCTGCGCGACCGACTGAAGAAGCTGGGCATCAAGCCCGAGCCCAAGTAGCGTCCGCTGGCGGTTTTCCGCCACTCGCTGTCCGGCGGCTCATGTTGCCAACCACGGCCCCATATCTTGCACAAAGGGACTCAGAGCGTGTGAGCGCTTCTTCAGGCTGGCACAGTAGTTGCCTATGGACGGGGCAAGCACGATGCTCACAACACGACGAATCCCGGGCGTCCGCTGATGGCCGGCAGAGTCATCCGTAGGTCCTTTGGCGGTGGGTTCCGGTTCAGGAACTACGCTGGCCAGCCGGCTTCGACTTTGGTCACCCTGTCGGTGCCTGAGCGGGTGGTCATTCCCATGTTGCAGGGATTCGGCGTCCCACTCAAGCCGCTGATCGAGCCGGGCGAGACGGTCGCCGCCGGCCAGATTATCGGCCGGGATGATACCTTGCTTTCATCGCCGGTACACGCCACCATAAACGGCAGAGTCTCAGAAGTCACGTCCATCGACCACGTGGGCCGCCAAGTCCCGGCGGTCGTCATCGCCGGGGACGGCACCGATTCCTGGATCAGGCTCGAAGGGCGCTCGGCCAATCACCGGGACCTCGAGCCGGAGCAGATTGAGGACCTGCTGTACCGGTCCGGTGCTTCCAGCCTGGGCAGCGAGGGGATCCCAACCCGGTTCCACACGTCGGTAATAGGCGCAGCAGATGTGCGCCACCTCATCATTCACCTGACCGGCTCGGATGTGTTCAGTCCGGCGCCGGGCGCTCTGTTCACCGGCGCGAACCGTGAGGCCTTTGCGGCCGGGACTGAGATTCTCCACCGCGTGATGCCCAAGGCCGAGGTCCACATCGTGATGGGGCGAAGCGAGGAGAGGCTGCTCGAGAGCATCGGCGATTTGCTGGCGGGGCTGCCGTCAGTCAGGCTGTACGCAGTCGAGGCGAATTACCCGCAAGCCGCGCCCGAGATGTTGGTTACGACCATCCTCCGCGAGGAGTTTCCGTACGGGCACGCCGCGGCGAACATCGGCGTCGTGGTGCTCGACGCCCAGGCCGTGCTGCATGTCTATGAGGCCGTGGTCGAAGGCAAGCCGGTTATCGAGCGCTTGATCGCGCTATCCGGGCCCGGCTTTGAGCAGCCCGGGCACGTGCGGGTGCGGGTCGGGACACCCATTGAGAGCATCCTGACCGGGAGACTGAAGCGTTCGGCCGAGGTCCGGCAACGAGTCGTGCTGGACAGCCTTCTTGCCGGCGCGGGAGTGGATGACCTGTCTTTGCCGCTCGACCGCACCGCTGTCCAACTGATTGCCTTGCCGGACGACGACCGGCGGCTGCCGTTCGCTTTCGCCCGGCCGGGCCTGCACAATGATTCGTTCTCCCGCAGCTTTGTCCCGGCCTGGCTGCCGGTCGGGAAGGAGGCCGGCACGAACCGGCACGGCGAGGAACGTCCCTGTATCCAGTGCGGATGGTGCGCCCGTGTCTGTCCGGTCCGCATCATCCCGCAGCTCATCTACCGCCACGCGCGAGTGAGCGTCAGCGAGCTGCTGGTCCGCTACGGCGCCTTCAACTGCATCGGCTGTAACCTTTGTAGTTACGTCTGTCCGTCCAAGATAGCCTTGGCCCGACACATCCTCGAGGCGAAGGAGAAGCTGCTGGACGTCGGCTGCGACAACTCATCCTGCATCGTACCCCGGTTCGACCTCAAAGGAATCGAGGAATACAAGGGAGTGAAGAACATCAGATGAAGTCAAAAGCTAGAGGCCAAAAGCCAAAAGCCAAGACGGCGGACAACGAATGAGGAAGCTGCTCGAGTCGTTCGTCGCCGGCCTGAACCGGCTGACCGCCAAAGGACCGCTCAGGCGGCTGCGGCCGGTGACCGAGGCGCTCGACGAGGCCATGCTCGGCACCGACAAGACCGCCCGGACTGCGCCATTCATCGCCGACGGCATGGATGTGAAGCGGATGATGTCGCTCGTCATCCTGGGTCTGGTTCCTTCCGCCATCGCCGGCATCTACTTCTATGGTTGGTATGTCGCCGCCATGATCGCCACGTCCTATGCCGTGGGCGGGATGACCGAAGTCGCGTTCGCAATGGTGCGGCGGAAGCCGATTCACGAAGGATTCCTCGTGACCGGGCTGATTTTCCCGCTCATACTGCCGCCGACGACCCCACTCTGGGTTGTCGCGGTGGGCGTGTTCTTCGGCGTCTTCTTCGGCAAGGAGGTGTTCGGAGGGACCGGCCGGAATATCTTCAACCCGGCGCTCGTGGGCCGGCTGTTCATCAGTCTAGCATTCCCAAGTTACTTCGCGACGATGTGGGGCAAGATGCACTGGGGCGGGGCGGGCGGCTTCGTCCATTGGACCGTTGACGCGATAACCCAGGCCACACCACTGATTGACTTCAAGGGCTCGCACATGATATCCACTGACCCGCTGTCCCTCTTGATCGGGCACGCGCCCGGGTGCGTAGGAGAGACATTCCGCCTCGGCATCATTCTGGGCGGCCTTTTCGTCGTCGTGATGCGGGCAGGGGATTGGCGAGTTCCGGCTTCGTACCTCGGCAGCGTCGCGCTCTCGGCCCTGATCCTGCACGGCATCATGCCGGACCGGGTGGCTCCGGTCTGGTTTCAACTCCTTTCCGGCGGGCTGCTGTTCGGCGCATTCTTCATGGCCAACGACCCGGTCACTTCGCCGTTTACCTTCACCGGGCGTTTCATATACGGAATCACTCTAGGAATACTGACCGTGCTGATAAGAGCATTGTCCGGGCTGCCGGAGAGCGTGATGTTCGCAATCCTCTTGATGAACGCGGTCGCGCCGCTGATCGACAATGCTGTCATCAACGCGGCCTACAGACGGGCGACGACCCGGGTGCGAAGGCTGGCGGCGTGAATCTGAAGCGGAAGCTGCTGGACGTGCTGTTCATCGTGGTGCTTGGCACGGTTTCGGTCGCGCTGCTGATGGCGGCTCAGAGCTACTCGGCGCCGGCGGTGAAACGCTTCCGCGAGATGCGGCTGAAGACCAACGTCCTGACCGCGGCCGATATCCCATGGACGCAGGCCGACTTCCGGGATGTGTTCGAGCAACGGGTCAGGGAGGAGACACGGGATGGTCTGACCTGGTACGTCGCCGACAGCCTTGTCATCCACGAGTTCAAGGGCCGCGGGCTCTGGGGCACGATTGAGGGGATCGTGACCCTCGATTCCGCGTTGAACCACATCGTCAGCGTCCGCATCCTCTCGCAGGAGGAGACGCCCGGTCTCGGGGACCGCATCAAAGACGCCGAGTACCTCGTTACCTACCGCGGCAAGACCGCGGCCGAGCCGCTGGAACTGGCGATGCGCCACAAGGCCGAGGCCGAGAACGAGGTCGACGCGATCTCCGGGGCGACGCTCAGCTCGCAAGCCCTGGTTAAGACGGTCAGCGAGGCGACCGGTCGGTTGCGCGCAGTCCTGAAGGATGGTCAGTGGTGATGCGAAGCGAACCGAACAGGTTAAACCTTCGGAGAATAGCCTACACCCGCCCCTGGCGAACCTTCATCGCCGGGTTCTTTAAAGAGAACGCGGTCGTCTACCAGGTGCTCGGGCTCTGCTCGACTCTAGCAGTCTCCAACAAGATGGAGAACGCCATCGCAATGGGGCTGGGCGTCGTTTTCGTCGTCACCATCTCGTCTGCGCTTATCGCGCTGCTTCGGCACTGGATTCCGCCCCAGTACCGGATGATAACCTACATGATTGTCACTTCGACGTTCGTCATCATCGTCGACCAGTTCCTCAAGGCCAACTTCCCGGTCATCAGCGCCCAGCTCGGGCCGTATGTCGGCCTGATCATCACCAACTGCATCGTGATGGGACGGCAGGAGGCGTTCGCCATCAAGAACGGCGCGTGGCTCTCGTTTCTTGATGGGCTTGGTTCGAGCACGAGCTACCTCTACACCATGGTGACCCTGGCGTTCTTCCGCGAGATACTCGGGTTCGGCACGTTGCTCAATATCCGGGTCATGCCGGCAAGTTTCCCGCCCTGGGTCGTCATCACCATGGCACAGGGCGCGTGGTTCCTCCTGGCGGTCTACTACTGGGTCTTCCGCCGTGTCGCCAAGCTCAGGCCGGTGGAACAGGAGTAGGATCAATGACCCTCAACCCACTGATAATCCTGGTCGCGGCCGTCTTTACCCACAACATCGCGCTGACCTATCTCATCGGCATGTGCCCGATGCTCGCGATGTCGCGTCAGGTCGATACTGCGGTTGGTATGGGTGTGGCAGTCACGTTCGTGCTCGCCATCATCGGTCCGCTCAACTGGGCCGTCTACCGGCTGCTACTCGTGCCGACCCATTCCGAGGTGATGTCGTTCCTCGTCTTCATCATCGTCATCGCCAGCGCGGTCCAGTTGGTCGAGATGCTGGTCTCACGCTTCTTCCCGGCGCTGCACTCAAGTTTCGGCGTCTTCCT
>Ga0316622_100002557_pt1 | contig 12639 bp, 4 predicted proteins | sample OWC_Aug_OW2_C1_D_FD_207646 | JGI IMG/M metagenome (GOLD analysis project Ga0316622, IMG submission 207646) | Wetland soil microbial communities from Old Woman Creek delta, Ohio, United States - OWC_Aug_OW2_C1_D5_C | ecosystem: Environmental > Terrestrial > Soil > Wetlands | place: USA: Ohio... | reverse complement strand
TGGTTGAGGGTGCCGGTGGCGCGTGCCTCCTTCTCGAAGCGCTTCACACGCTCGGGGTCGATGGCAAGCTCGGCGGGCAGCACCTTGATCGCCACGTCGCGGCCGAGCCGCTCGTCGCGTGCCCGCCAGACCTCCCCCATCCCGCCCGCGCCGATCGGCGCGACGATCTCGTACGGGCCCAGCCGCGTGCCGATCACTCCTTCACCTCGTACTTGGTGAGCAGCGCCTGGAAGCGCGGGTCGGACCGCAGCGGGTCCCACCAGGGCTCCAGCCGCAGGGTGTGGGCCGTGTACTCACCGTCTCGCCCCGCCAGCTCGTCCAGGGCTGCGATCGCCTCGCCGGTCTGTCCCACCATCGTGTAGACCTGGGCCTGATCCAGGAGCTCGCCGAGCTTGGCCTCTCGCACCGCGTCCGCGCGCCTGCCGAGCCCCGCGTAGGCGATCCCCAGCGAGCCGTGGAGCTCGGCGTTGCCAGGGTCCCGTTGGACCAACTGCTCGAGCTCGCCGCGCGCGGCCTCGTAGGAGCGACGCGCGAGATCTCCCTGACCCATCAGCGTCTGCACCTGTCCCCGGAGCAACGAGTGGTACGCAAGCTCATCCGGGGCATTGACGGCCTGCTGGTCCCACGCGTCGAGCAGCCGCAAGGCCTCCGGGTAGTCACGGCGCAGCAGGGCAAGCCACCGCCGTGTGCTCGGGAAGCTTTCCTTCATTCCAGCAACCTGGCTGGCCTCGTCCAGGATGGCCTGGGCCTTGGCCACGTCACCGTGCCACTGGACCTGGAGGCGCGCCCTGAATGTGTATGGCCAGCTCCACTGTGGGCTCAGGGCGATCGCCCGCGCATACGCGCGGTCGGCCTCCGCATAGCGGCCAGCCCAGCCATAGCACGTCCCGAGGTTGTGCAGCAGTTGTGAGTTCCTCGGGTCCAGCTCGACCCCCTTCTCGAAGGCCGCCGTCGCCTCTGCCAAGCGCCCCACGAAGCGCAGGATCACGCCTTTCAAGAGCAGCACCATGGTGTTGCTGGGCTGGATCTTCGTCGCGATAGCCAATTCGTCCAGGGCGCGCGGGTCGTCGCGCAGGCCGGTGTGGAAGTAGTAGCCGAGCGCGAGGTGGGGCTCCGCGAGGTCGGGCCGGAGCTCGATGGCGCGCTCGGCCGCCTCCTTGCCCTTGGCGAGGTGCTCCTGACCGTGGTCGCAGCCGATCCAGTACATCACGAGGTGTATCGTGGCGCTCATGGCGAGGGCCTGCGCGAAGCGGGGGTCGCGGTCGACGGCCGCGTGGAACTTCTCCAAGGCGGGTCCGAGCATCTCGCAGGTCACGCCACGTCCGAGCAGCTCCAGGCCGCGGAGGTACAAATCGTAGGCCTCCAGGTCGTCGGTCGAGATCTCGTTCAGCCTGGTCTTCTCCTGCGGCAGCAGCGCCACGCCCATCGCCGCGACCGCCCTTTCCGCCACCTCCGACTGGATGGCGAAGACATCCGCCAGCACCCGGTCGTAGCGGTCGGCCCACACGTGGGTGTCGTCCGCAACCCGGATCAGCTGCGGCGTGATCCGCACCCGGCTCTCCTTGCCCTGACCGTGCTCCCACCGCACGCTCCCCTCGAGCACATAGTCGACGCCCAGGTCAGCTCCGATTTGTTTGACCGTCTTGCCGTGTCGGTCATACTCCATGGCCGACGTCCGTGAAATCACCCCCAGTCCCTGCACGTTGGAGAGGCGGCTGGTGATCTCGTCGGCCATGCCGGCCGCGAAGTACGCGTCCTCGGGAAGCCCCAGGTTCTCGAACGGCAGCACAACGATCTTCGGCGGCTTGACGCCCCGGGCTTCATGGCTCGGTGCCGCGATCTTGAAGACGAGCGCCACCGTCAGGGGCAGCAGTGCGGCCGCAGCCACTGCCGCTGCGATCAGCGCCCACCGCCGCCGCGACCGTGGCCCCCGCATCAGGACTGCTGACGGCGGCCCCGCCTGCGACGCCGTCTCCAGCGCCAGCGCCAGGTCGTGCGCCGACGAGAAGCGGTCCTCAGGCCGCTTCTCCAGGCACCGGCTCACGATCCCCTGCAACCCCGGGGGAATGTCGGCGCCGGTCGCGGCCAGCGGCTGCGGCTCCTTCGAGAGAATCGCCGACATCGTGTCCGCAGGAGTCGGTCCGGTGAACGCCCGCCGCCCCGAGACCATCTCGTAGAGCACACAGCCGAGGGCGAAGATGTCCGCCCGGTGGTCGCACAGCAGCCCCCGCACCTGCTCCGGCGACATGTACCCGACCGTCCCCAGCACCGCCCCCAGCTCCGTGCTCCTCACCAGCGTCTCGGCCTCTCGCTCCACCTCGCCGGCGAGCCGCGCCTCGGCCAGCTTCGCCAAGCCGAAGTCGAGGATCTTGACCTGGCCATCGGCGGTGAGGAACAGGTTCTCGGGCTTGAGGTCACGGTGGATGATCCCCTTGCCGTGTGCCGCCGCGAGGCCGCGCGCCACCTGCACCGCCACCTCGACCGCCCGGCGCACCGGCAGCGGTCCGCTGCGCAGCGCCTCGCGCAGCGTCTGCCCCTCGAGCAGCTCCTCGACCAGGTAGGGGGAGCCCTCGTGGGTGCCGATGTCGTAGATCGAGAGGATGTTCGGGTGGTTGAGCGTGCCGGTGGCGCGTGCCTCTTTCTCGAAGCGCTTCACCCGCTCGGGGTCGCGGGCCAGCTCGGCCGGCAAGACCTTGATGGCCACGTCCCGTCCGAGCCGCTCGTCACGCGCCCGCCAGACCTCCCCCATCCCGCCCGCGCCGATCGGCGCGACGATCTCGTACGGCCCGAGGCGGCTGCCGGTCACGGGCTCCACTCCGGGACGACCGCCCAGCCGGGGAAGGAGCCGATCTCGATCTTCCAACCGGTGTCGGAGTTCGGGTCGCGCACTGCCCTCAGGTTGGTCAGCGAGCGCAGCGTGGCCAGAAGCTCGTCGTGGGGCAGCGTGTGCAGTGGAGGCTTCGAGAGATCGGGCATCGGCCACAGTCGGATCGTCCCGTCGTTGCTGCCGGACGCAATCCAGCGGCCGTCGGGGGAGACAGCAACACCCGTAACCGCAGCGGCGTGGCCGTAGAGGAGGTGGGGCTCCTCCCCCGTCAACGGGCCGACACGTACGACGCCATAGCGGTCGCCGGTGACGAGGATCTTGCCAGACGAATCGAGGGCGTACAGCACCAGCCCGCGACCATGGGACGTGATCTCTCGCGTCACCCCTGAGATGAGGTCGAACACCGAGAGCGAGGAGGTCGATCCCGTCTTGACCGCCCCTGCAAGGCGCACGATGGACCGACCATCGGCGCTCACGCGCAGCTGCAGAGTCCCTTCCGGGGGGGCCTCCCCGGCGGGCCGCAGGAGGCGGCTCGTGCCGTCGGCGAGGTCCCATACCCGCAGGCCTGCATCGCCGTCCGTGACCAAACGACCGTCGGGCAGCCAGGCGGAGAACGCGAGTGCTTCAAGGCCGGTCCCTAACTGGCCCCAGCCGGTGCCGCCTTGGGGGTGGGTGTCGAGGGTGCGCTCGGAGCCGGTGACGAGGTCCCGGATTCGGATCGACGTCAGCTCGGGATGCCTGGCAGACACCAGGGTCACCGCGATGAGCCGGCCGGTGGGATCGAGACTCGGGGACGAAGTGTCACCAGTCCCCAGTTCAGACGGGAATTGCGGCTGAAATGTCGAGGCCGCTGAGCCGTCGAGAGGGACGATGTGGATCTTGGTCTCCCCTCCGTCGGCCGCGACCACGAACCGGTCCTGCCGATCTACCTCCATGCTCTCGCCCGCGTAACCAAGCCAGGCGCTTGGCTGCGACCACAGCACCGTGACATTCTCACCACCTGCAGGCGCGAGTGGCCAGCGCCTGAGAACGCCCCCGTCCGAGGACGAGAGGAGGTGCCCGTCCCGCGTGAAGCCCACCCTCACATTGGGCGCCTCGTGTCGACCGAGCAGGATCGAGTGGGCAGCCGCCATATTCCACAGGATGATGGTGCCCTCGTGGACGGTCAGCAGCCACGACCCGTCGGGGCTGAAGGTCATCCAGTCGATCTGTGGCCAATCCGTGCCGAGCAGCGGCGTGGGCTCCGCGATGCGCGGGGCCGCCAGATCGAAGAGGACCAGCGAACGTGGATTCAGCGCCATGGGCGAGCACGTGGCGAGAAACCGGCGCTTTGGATCGAGCGCAATCCAGGCGGCGTCCGTGGTGGTCTTGAGCGTGCGTTCGGGGCGACCCGAGAGAGCGTCCCAGATGCGCACCTCGCCGCCCTGTCCGAGAACCACGACCCGATCGGACCAGGGCCGCACGGTGACGAGCCCTCCCGGGTCGGTGCCAAGCACTCGAGGCGGAAGCGAGAGGGCGTCGAGACGCTGCTGCAGGAGCTGGCCCTCCTGGGCCCAGGAGATCCAGGTGCCGCTCGGATCGATGTCAAAGTCCACTGGACCGTGCGTCTGCCAGGGGCCGATCATCTCGTGAGTCGTGCCGTCGAGCGCGGCCCGATGGAACAGGAACATCCCCTCTCCGCTTGCCGCGCTGTCGTCCGCCACGGTCACGAGGCGGTCGTCGAAGGGCGGCCAGCACCAAACGTAGTTGCCGAGATCCAGCGTGCGCTCGAGCCGTCCCTCGGGCAACGACCAGACCTCGAAGCCCGTGCTGCCTGCCTTGAGGGGGGTGACAAGTCGCCGCCCGTCCGAAGAGAATCCCAACACGAGCGCGGGCTTCGAGGAGAGCTGCCGCTCCGCTCCGGTTTCCCGCTCGACCAGCTCGAGACCGAAGGTGCCGCCGACAGCGAGCCACTTCCCGTCGGCACTCCACCTAGCCTGGTACGAGCCGACCCGGTCAGAGAAGAAGATTGCCGGCGGGCCCCGCCAGAGCGCCTCAAGGGCAAAGCGGCGGGCCGGGTCGGTGTCGCTGTGCTCGAGGCTCGCGACGGCATAGGCCAGTGCGGCATTGGGGTGGTCGCCAAGCCGTAGCTGGGCGACCGCGAGCAGCTTGCTGGCCTCGGCGCGGCGGGTCTCCAGCAAACTTCGGCGCCACAGGCTCGCGACGACGGCAAGGACCACGAGCAGGATGGTGAAGCTGGCCGCAACAGCGATCCGGCGGCGGCGTCTCGTGCGGGTCGCAGCCACGTCCATCGCCCCGGCGAAGGAGTCCTCGAGCTCGGTCAGACCACCCGGGTAGCGCTCGCGCCAGACCTCGTACTCCTTGAAGGCCGTACCTGTCCACAGCCGGTCGTCGGTCCGCCCGTGCTCCTGCCACTGCCTCGCTGCCTGGCGCAGCTCGTCCCGCAACCTCGCCGAGTCCGCGTCCTGTGTCCGCCACCCCACCAGCCGCGGCCAGCGCGAGATCAGCGACTCGTGGATCACCTCCGCGCGCTGCGCCCCAGGGCCCGTGTCCGACGGCATCTCATACGAGGTCAGCAGCCGCGCGTCGATCAGGGCGCGCAACACCTCGGCCGCGTCGCCCCGATTGTCGCGAAACACCGACAGCAGCTCGTCCGTGTCGCGCGCCGCCCTCGTGCCCTGGGCGGTGACGAGGTTCCTGAAGATCTCCCGCACGATGCCATGACGCTCGGGACCGAGCCGCTCCATCAGCGCCTCGGCGTGCTGCGCCAGCGCGCCGCCCACGCCGCCGATTTCTCTGTACGCCTGGCGTGTAATCCGCCCGCTCTCGCGGTCCCGCTTCTCCCACAGCCGAGTCAGCGCGAAGGCGAGCAGCGGCAGAGCCCCGCGCTCGCCCTCGACCTCGGTCAGGATCTCGTCCGCCAGCTGCTCATCCTCGAAGCGGTAGCCGCACCTCAGCGCCGGCTGCACCACCGCCCGTCGCAAGGCCGAGCCCCGCGGCGGATCCAGCACCTGCAGCTCCGAGTACATCGGCCGCAGCTCATCAAACTGGTTGCAGCGGACGAAAAAGTCGTCCCTCATGGCGAGCACGACGTGAACATCGGCATCGAGGGTCAGCTTGCCGAGCGCCCCTGCAAATCGGGCCTGCTCCTCGGGCCCGTTCTGGGTGAACAGCTCCTCGAACTGATCCACGATCAGCAGCGCATGTTCGTGCTCTTGCCGCCACCTCCCGAACGCCCGGACGATCGCCGAGTCACCGCCGGAAGCCAGGTCGTGCACGGCATCCGGTGAGCCCTGCAGCTCGGCGTAGATTCCTCTCCGCAGTCCATCGACCGCCGCCGTCCCGGGAGTGCAGCGCACCACTGCCCAGCCTTCCGGCTTCGCCGGGATCAGCCCTGCCCCCAGGAACGACGACTTCCCCGACCCCGACGCCCCGATCACCCCCAGCAGCTGCGCCGACTGCAGCTTCGTCCACACCGCCTCGACCTCGGCCTCCCGGCCGAAGAAGTACTCCGCGTCAGCCTCGGTGAAGGAGGCAAGGCCCGGGTACGGCACCAGTCCCGTCTCGTCGTGGACCCGGAAGGCAACATCCTCGAGCGCGCGCATCAGCTCGCCCACCGACTGGAAGCGGTCGGCCGGGTCCTTGGCAACCGCCTTCCTCACCACCGGCGCCCACGGCGAGTCCGGCACCCCCACCGGCTCCGCCCGGATCCCGTTCCACACGCTCTGCCGGCTTTCGAAGTCCCGCAGCCCGCGCGGGCTCACCATCTCCGCCAAGACCACCCCGGCCGAAAACAGGTCCGAGCGCGAGTCCGCCTCGCCCCGCGCTTGCTCCGGCGCCATGTACGCCCGCGTCCCGCCCACCGACCCGGCGCCCTCCGCCGGCGACCGGGCAAGCCCGAAGTCCATCAGCACCGCCCGCCCCGTCCGCGTCACCATGATGTTCTCGGGCTTCACGTCACGGTGGACGAGGCCGACCTTGTGGATCGCCTCCAGCCCCGCCAGGAACTGCGACGCGAGCCCTTGCGCCTCGGGCGGGTCGAGCGGCGCCTTCTCGCGGAGCACGTCGAGGAGCGTCGTCCCGTCGACGTACTCCATCGACACCAGCTCGCGGCCGTCCAGCTCCACCAGGTCGTAGACCCGACACACGTTCTGCGACGTCACCTCGCGCGCCGCCCGCACCTCCTGCCGCAGCAGCTCGAGCCGCGCGGCGTCGCTCGCGAGCGTCGGCCGCAGCGCCTTGAGCGCCACCTCCACCCGCAGCTTGAGGTCGAGCGCGCGCCAGACCTCACCCATCCCGCCCCGACCCAGGAACGCGCGGATCTGGTACCGCCCGCCCAGCACCTGCCCAACCTGGCCCCCCGGGGCCGGATGGCCGACTACCAGGCCCGTGGTCGGAGCGAGCGTCGTCTGTTCCGCCGCTTCCAGCTCGCGCGGCGGAGCACGGTCGCGGTCCTCGGGAAGATCCATGCCACGCTCCCCACTCGCCACCGGGATGCCAATGTGAGCTCGCTGGCTTCCAGTCTACACCGACGGTGACGTGTCCTTCACCGGGCGCGGGACCGGCTGACGCGCCGGCGGTGTTGGTGAGTGGATCTGTTTGGGCGCCCTCCTGCCCATCGTCTCGGGTCCGCCGCGCCACCCGCTGCAACGAGGGCGGGAGTGGCCGGCGCGGTTCACCGCAGTATCCGTCCGGCAGACACCTGGTCCGCCGAGGCTAGAAGGTGAAACGCATGCTCGTGTAGATGAAGCGGCCCCACGGATCGTAGGTGCCGAAGAAGCCCGGCCCGTAGTCGACGGCCCAGAGCCCCGGCCCGAGAGGCGGCTCCACGTCGAGGATGTTGTTGACCCCGACCGTGAGCTGGATGCCGCTCGTGACGTCGTAGGTTGCCGACAGGTCAAGGTAGCTGTACGCGTGGAGCTCGTACGCGCCGCTGGCCTCCCACGCCTCGATCGAGCCGGGATCCCCGAGATCCGGGTCGGTGCTGGCGTCGTCGTTGGTGGACGGTCCGATCAGGCGCCAACCCAGGCTGAACACGGTGTCGAAGGTGGTCTCCCAATTGACCACGAAACGGTGGCGCCACCACGGCATCGGGACGCCGCACTGGTTGCCGAAGTAGCCGGCGCAGTCGTAGGCGACCACCGGTGTGTCGATGCTGCTCTCGAGCAGGTAGGTGCCGACGAGGCCCAGGTTGAGGATTCCGGCCCTGCCGACGGGCAGGAGGTAGCTGAGGTTGAGGTCGATGCCCCTGCTGGCGAGCGCGCCGATGTTCTGATTGGTCGCCAGGACATAGCTTTCAGGCGTGAGCCACAGCGTGCCGGCAGCGTCGCGGTGGATAAGGCCGCAGACGGTGGGGTCCCCGGTTCTCATGCACGCCGCGATGATGTCCTCCACCCCGTACGAGCTGATCGTGTCCTCCATCTGGATGTCGTAGTAGTCGACCGTCGCGGAGAGGCCCGGGGCTCCTCGGGGCGTGAGGACGATCCCGGCCGTGAGCGTGTCGCCGGTCTCCGGGTCGAGATCCGGGTTGCCGCCAAAGATATAGCTGTTGCGATAAATCGAGGGGGGGGCTATGAGGTGGCCGTACTGCTCCGGTCTGAGGCCGGTGCGCACGCACTCCTCGAGGGTTGCGTTGGGCACGCCAGTATCGGGATCGTTGGCGCAGGGGTCCACGTAGCCGTAACTGCGCCCCTGGGGCGTGAACAACTCCCCCCCGTTGGGCGCGCGAACCGCATGGGCCAACCCGCCGCGGAGCTTCAGGTCCGCGATCGGCGCGTACGAGAGCTGGGCCTTCCAGGTGGGGTGGCTGCCCGCCAGGTTGTAGTCGGAGTAGCGGTAGCCGAGCTCCAAGCTGAGGTCCCGGGCCCCGCGCGCGTCCTGCACGATCGGGACCAGTCCCTCCAGGTAGAGCTCGGCGACGTCGTAGCGGCCGTCGACGCGAGCCGTCGGGCCCCCCTGGCCGGAGCCGTTTCCGGACTCCCAGTTGTCATCCGGATGGATGTAGAGTGCCTCGCTCCGGTAGTCCGCGCCGAGCGCGAGCCGGATGCCCTCGGTGGCGGCCGGGAGCTTCAGGCCCCAGTCCGCCAGGTCACCATTGAGCACGCCGCTGACCATCTCGGTCTTGGTCCCTGAGTTTAGGACCATGTTCACCATGATGTAGTCAAGGGCCTCCTGGCTCACCCCGCCGGCCTGGAAGATGTTCCAGGGGGCGCAGCCCTCGTTGCCGGACCGGCACTCCCAGGTGCTCGGGTCGTCCGGGTCGCCGATCACGTCGAGCGCGTCGGTCATCCGGGTGACGCTGAGATCTCCTATGTACTCCTGCGGGCTCACCATCTGGCTGTACAGCCCGTAGACGTCGTAGCTCCAGGCGTCGCTGAGGTCGCCGCGCAGGCCGGCGAGAAAACGCCAGGTCGTGTGACGCATGATGTTCGTTCGCGGGCCGCTCTCTTCGCTTCGACGAGAGATGTACACGTTCGCGTACTCGCCCGGAGCATAGCCCCACTGGGCGCACAGCAACTCGCGCTGCTGCGCGCTGAGCATCGGGTTGTCACAGTTGAGGACAACGGTGTTGAAGAAGTCGGCCGAGGGCGCGATCTGCGCGTCGGTGAAGTCGTCCATGAGCATGAGCTCGGCGTAAGCCTCGATGTGCGGGTTGAAGACGTAGTTCACGAAGCCGCCGCCCAGCCAGCGCTCGTCGGGACGCTGCATGTAGTTGTAGGGAGAGTAGTTGTACAGATCGCTCGAGGTGTGAGGCCGCAGCTGGTCTCCGGTCGGGAGATCGAGCACATAGTCCCCCCAGTCCGTGTAGTCCCGGTTGTAGACCACGAAACGACCGGCCGGGATATGTGCCGAGCCACTGCACACCGGGCCCGTCGGGCTGATGTCCATGGCGCAGTTCGTGTAGTCGCGCTTGTCCTTGGTGATGGCCTCGGTGTGGCGGTAGTCGAGGTAGACCGAGGCGTGGCCCCTGCCATCGGCGAACCTGTGGCCGATCGCCGCGTTGGCGCTGACGATGTCGCCGTCCCACACGCTCCCCGTGGGATAGTCGAAGCCGATCGCCGCGTTGATGGCCTGCGCCAGCTCGTTGCGGTTGTCGTGCTGGTAGACGCCGTACTCGACGCCGCCCCTGAAGCCCTCGAACTCGGTATCGAGGACGAAGTTGACGACGCCGGCGATGGCGTCGGCGCCGTAGACCGAGGACGCACCGCCGGTGAGCACGTCGACCCGCTTCACCAGCGCCGCCGGGATGAAGTTGAGGTCCGCCACGGTGGCCCACGCATCACCGACGGGCAGCCGGCGGCCGTTGACCAGCACGAGGGTTCGGACCTGGCCAAGGTAACGCAGATCCACTGTTGCCGTGCCGGAGGCGCCGTTGGTGATGGTGGAGTTCTGCGCCACGAACACCTGCGGCAAGGTGGTGAGCAGGTCCTCGAGGCGCGTGATCCCCCGGTGGGTGATCTCCTCGGGCTCAAGGACCGTGACCGGGCTCATCGCATCGAGGGTCGGGCGGGGGATCAGCGACCCGGTGACCGTGATCTCCTCCTCGAAGGACCTCTCCTCCGCCTGCGCCACCGCCTCCTGCTGCTCCGGCGTCAGCTCGGGTTCCTGCTCCTGGGCCAGGGCAGTGCCACCTGGCGCGAACAGGATGAGCAGGGCACCGCTGAGAGCGAGCGCCGACACGCGACACGCCACCGGGGTCCCCATGGCGGCCTCCTCTTTGGGATGTGCTGCTGAAATCAATCTAGGACTGTGTGATGCCGGGCGCAAGAGCCGAACCAGGGTCAGGCGCGCGAACTTGATCGAGACACGCTCTCAGAACTGCCTGGCACTCATCGTCAACGCGCTCAACTCCTCGGCGCCATCAGCTGGTCGAAGGGCGAATAGCCGTTAAGCGGCTCGAGATTGGGGTCGACGTGGAGTTCGATGTCGCGGCGGCCGGGGGCGCCGATCGGCGCGACGATCTCGTACGGCCCGAGGCGCGAGCCGGGGAGGAGGGTCATTCCTCGACCTCGTACTTGGTAAGCAACGCCTGGAAGCGCGGGTCGGACCGCAGCGGGTCCCACCAGGGCTCCAGCCGGAGCTTGTGAGGCGTCGACCAGCCGCTGCGTCCGAGCAGCTCGTCCAGCGCGGCGATCGCCTCGCCCGGCTGTCCGACCATCGTGTACACCACGGCGAGATCCACCAGGCAATCGAGCCGGGGCCCCGTGTCGCACTTTGACTGCGGCCTCGACTCAAACTCACACCCCAGCCCTGCCTCTCGCACCGCCTCGGTTCGCCGGCCGAGTCCCGCGTAGGCGACCCCGAGCGAGCCGTGGAGCCCGGCGTCCTCAGGGGCTCGCTGGACCAACTGTTCGAGCTCGGCGGCCGCGGCCGCGAAGGATCGACGCGCGAGATCGGGCTGGCCCGCGAGCATCTCCACCCGTCCTCGAAGCAGAACTCGGGAGGAATGTTCAGCCGGGTCATCGATGAACTGCCCGATCTCCGCCTCGAGTTGCCGCAGATACCCCGGATAGTCACGACGCAGCAGCGCTATCCACCTCCGGGGGCCCGCCATGTCCTCACTGACTCCGGCGACCTGGCTACCCTCCTCGATGATCGCCTGCGCCTTGTCCACGTCGCCATGCCACGCAACTTGGAGCTCGGCCCTGACTTCATATGGCCAGGACCAACCCTGGCTCACGGCGATCGCCTTCGCAAGCGCCCGATCCGCGTCGGCGTAGCGGCGAAGCCAGCCGCAGACGACCGCGAAGTGATGCAGCACGTGGACGTTCCTCGGGTCCAGCTCGAGCGCCTTGCCCCAGACCTCCGCCGCCTCTGCCCAGCGCCCCGAAAAGCGCAAGACAAAGCCGGTTTGAAGGAGGGCCCAGCTGCTGCTGGGCTGGATCTTCGTGGCCGCGGCCAACTCCTCCAGGGCTCGCGGACAGTCCAGAAGACAGCGATAGAAGTACTCGGCGAGTGCGGCGTGGGTCTCCGCCAGGTCGGGGCGAAGCTCGACGGCACGCTCGGCCGCCTCCTTCGCCTTGGTGCGCCGCTCCTCAGTGTGGTCGCAGCCAATCCAGTACATCGAGGCGTGCATCGAGGCGGCCCCTGCAAGGGCCTGCGCAAAGCCGGGATCGCGATCGACCGCCGCCTGGAACTTCTCCAGGGCGGCTCCGAAGATCTCGCAGGTCTCACCGCGGCCGATGGTCTCCAAGCCCTGGAGGAACAGTGTGTAGGCCTCCAAATCGTCCGTCGAGATCTCGTTCAGCCTGGTCTTCTCCTGCGGCAGCAATGTCACGCCCATCGCCGTCACCACGCTCTCCGCCACCTCCGACTGGATGGCGAAGACATCCGCCAGCACCCGGTCATAGCGGTCGGCCCAGACGTGGGTGTCGTCCGCGACCCGGATCAGCTGCGGCGTGATCCGCACCCGGCTCTCCTTCCCCTGCCCGTGCTCCCAGCGCACGCTCCCCTCGAGCACGTAGTCGACGCCTAAGTCGGCCCCGATCTGCTTGACCGTCTTGCCTGTGCGGTCGTAGTGGATCGCCGTCGTCCGTGAGATCACCCCCAGACCCTGCACGTTCGCGAGCCGGCTCGTGATCTCCTCGGCCATGCCGCTCGCAAAGTACGCGTCCTCGGCCGAACCGAGGTTCTCGAACGGCAGGACCACGATCTTCGGCGACTTGCTCCCACGGCCCTTGTGGCCAGGTGCCGCGACCTTGAGGATGAGCGCCACCGTCAGGGGCAGCAGCGCGGCCGCAGCGACCGCCGCCGCGATCAGCACCCACCGGCGCCGCTGCTGCGGTACCGCCTGCGACGCCGTCTCCAGCGCC
>Ga0316622_100002555_pt1 | contig 12645 bp, 13 predicted proteins | sample OWC_Aug_OW2_C1_D_FD_207646 | JGI IMG/M metagenome (GOLD analysis project Ga0316622, IMG submission 207646) | Wetland soil microbial communities from Old Woman Creek delta, Ohio, United States - OWC_Aug_OW2_C1_D5_C | ecosystem: Environmental > Terrestrial > Soil > Wetlands | place: USA: Ohio... | reverse complement strand
CTGGTTCTTCGTCTTCCCGGAACTCCTCCCCCCGAAGCTTTCCTTGTGGGTCAAGCAGGACATGCCCGCGAAGGAGTTCTTCACCGCCACGATCTGCCTCGGGCTGTTCACCTCCGCGCGGATCGCGGAGCAGGTCAAGGCGGGGATCCAGAGCCTTCCCCGCGGGCAGCGGCACGCGGGGCTCGCGATGGGGTTCACCCTCCCGCAGACGTACCGGTACGTCCTCCTCCCCATGGCGTTCCGGATCATCATCCCCCCCCTCACCTCGGAGTTCATGAACGTCTTCAAGAACTCCTCGGTGGCCTTCGCCATCGGCGTGCTGGAACTGACGTTCCAGGCCCGCCAGATGCAGGAGGACTCGGAGCAGGGGATCGAGACGTACCTCGCCGTAACCATCCTCTATTTCCTGTGCGCCTTCCTCGCCCACCGCGGCATGGCGTGGATCGAGAAGAGGACGCGGGTGCCCGGCTACATCGCCGCGGCGAAATAGGGGCGGGCGCGGATGTTCGGGCAGCTCGACCTCTCCGTCATCAAGCCGAGCCTGGGGTTCATCTGGACCGGCCTCCTCTTCAGCGCGAACCTCACCCTGATCGCCATGAGCGGGGGAATCGTCATCGGCACGCTGCTCGCCATGGCGCGGCTGGCCGGCCTGGGACCCCTGTCCCGGATCGCCTCGGCGTATGTGAACCTGATGCGCTCCATCCCGCTGGTCATGGTGATCCTCTGGTTCTTCCTCGTGATCCCGCTCGTCACGGGGAAACCGATCGGCGCCGAGCGGTCCGCCATCATCACCTTCACCGCATTCGAGGCGGCGTACTACAGCGAGATCATGCGCGCCGGGATCCAGAGCGTCTCGAGGGGGCAGGTGAGCGCGGCGCAAGCCCTGGGGATGACCTACTGGCAGTCGATGGCCCTGGTGGTGCTCCCCCAGGCGTTCCGGAACATGCTGCCCATCCTGCTCACCCAGACGATCATCCTGTTCCAGGACACCTCGCTGGTGTACGCCATCGGCGCCAAGGACCTGCTCAAGGCCGCGGAGATCGCCGGGAAGAACTACAACCGGCCCATCGAGATGTACCTGTTCGCCGCGGTCATCTACTTCGTCCTCTGCATCGCGCTGTCCACGCTGGTGAAGCGCCTCCAGAAGAAAATCGCCGTCGTCCGCTGACGGCCCCCGGAGAAGCACCATGGCCATGATCGAGATCCAGGGAGTGAACAAGTGGTACGGGGGGTTCCAGGTCCTGACCGACTGCACCTCGAAGGTGGAGAAGGGGGAGGTGGTCGTGGTGTGCGGCCCTTCCGGCTCGGGCAAATCGACGCTCATCAAGTGCGTCAACGGCCTGGAGCCGTTCCAGGACGGCTCGATCCGGGTGAACGGCGTGTCCGTGGGCGACCCGAAGACCAACCTCCCGAAGCTGCGGGCCCACGTGGGCATGGTGTTCCAGCACTTCGAGCTGTTTCCCCACATGACGGTCGTCGAGAACCTGACGGTCGGGCAGGTCAAGGTCCTCAACCGGAAGAAGGACGAGGCGGCGCAGAAGGCGGCCGCCCTCCTCGACCGGGTGGGGCTTTCGGATTTCGCGCAGAAGCACCCCGGGCAGCTCTCGGGAGGCCAGCAGCAGCGGGTGGCGATCGCGCGGGCCCTCGCGATGGACCCGATCTGCATGCTCTTCGACGAGCCCACCTCGGCTCTAGACCCCGAGATGATCGGGGAGGTCCTCGCGGTCATGCAGGACCTTGCGAAGGAGGGGATGACGATGATGGTCGTCACCCACGAGATGGGGTTCGCGAGGAACGTGGCCCACCGGGTGATCTTCATGGACCACGGGCTGATCGTCGAGGACACCACGAAGGAGGAGTTCTTCGGAACGCCCCGCTCCGAACGCGCCCAGCTGTTCCTCTCGAGAATCCTCTCCCACTGAGCCAGCCCCCCGAGAAGGAGCGGCTGCTCCGCTGCTTCCGCGCCGCGGTGGCGGCGGCCGACCCGGCGCGGCTCGTGGCGTCCGCGCTGCGGCTCGACGGAAATTCCCTGACCCTTTCCGTCGCCGGCGCGCGCGGGACGGCGTCCCCCGTGACCGTTCGCCGCGTCTTCCTCGTCGGCGGGGGGAAGGCGGGGCGGGCGATGGGCGAGGCGGCCCTCGGCGGGCACGTCGCCTCCGGCGTAATCGCCGTCCCGCGGGGAACCGGAGGGGCGGTGGGTCCGGTCCGGTTCGTCGAAGCCGGGCACCCGTTGCCCGACGACGGCAGCCGGAAGGCGGCAAGGGAAATCCGCGCCCTCCTGTCCGGGGTCCGGGAAGGCGACCTCGTGATCGCCCTGCTGTCGGGCGGCGGCTCCGCGATGGTCTCCGCGCCCGCCGTCGGAATATCGGCGGAGGAGAAGGCGGAGGTCTGCCGGCTGCTCCTTTCGGCCGGGGCGGACATCGCCTCGCTGAACACCGTGCGCAGGCACCTCTCCGCGGTGAAGGGCGGCCTGCTGGCCCGTGCCGCCCGGCCTGCCGCCGTGTGGGCCCTCCTCCTGTCCGACGTCCCCGGGGACGATCCTTCCGTGATCGCCTCCGGCCCCTTCTCCCCCGACCCTACGACCTGCGCCGACGCCATCGGGGTCCTGGGGCGATACGGCTTGATGCACACGGCCGCGGCGGCGGTGCGTCGGCACCTCGCGGCGGGAGCCGCGGGAAAGATCCCCGAAACACCGAAACCGGGGGATCCCTCGTTCGAACGGGTCACGTGCGCGATCGTCGGGTCGAACCGGACGGCGATGGAAGCGGCGGGGGCCGCGGCGGCGGCGGACGGCGCGGAGCTCGTCCTCCTCCCGGGCTTCCTCGCCGGCGAGGCCCGCGATTGCGCGCGGGCTTCCTTCCTGCGCCTCCGGGAAGCGGCCGCTTCCCTGCCGCCGGGCGGGACGGTGGTCCTGGTGGCCGGCGGCGAGACGACGGTGGGCGTCCGCGGGAGCGGCGCGGGTGGCCGAAGCCAGGAGTTCGCCCTCTCGGCGGCCGTGGAGCTGGCGGGGCAGATGGGAATGGCCGTCCTCGCCGCGGGGACGGACGGGATCGACGGCCCGACGGACGCCGCCGGGGCGTTCGCCGACGGGACCACCTGCTCACGCGCCGCGGCCCTCGGCCTCTCGCCGGGCGACCACCTGGAAAACAACGACAGCTACCCGTTCTTCCGCGCCCTGGGGGACCTCGTCGTGACGGGGCCGACGGGCACCAACGTCGCCGACCTGGCGATCGGGTGCGCGACCGCCGGCCGGAATACCCGGTGAGGAATTTCCGGTAAAGTTCCTCCCCGGAATATCCGAACGGAAGATGGCGGAATGAATCTGGAACGGCACCGTTTCCAAAGCGGTAACCGCATCGCGCGTAAGGGAGTGGCGGCGTTGCCCGGAACCGGCCCGACCCCCCCGGGGTCCGCAAAACCCATATCGAGGACCGAAACGCTGACGAGGAAGTTCATCGTCACGTTTTCGGCGATGTTCATCGTTCCCCTTTTCGTCGCCGCCTATCTCTTCACCGGGAACGCCTCCGGCATCGCGCGGAGCCCTGTCCAGGTCATCATCCTTGTCCCTTCCGTGATCCTCCTGGGAACGGCCGGATTCCTCGCGACGCGGTCCGTCGTCATGGCCCTCCTGCGCGCGTTGCGGGACGCCGAGGCCATCGCCGACGGCGACATCTCCCGCCGGCTGAGTCCCGACGGGACGTCGGAGTTCAACGACCTCGCGAGCCACTTCAACCGGGTCATCGCCCGTCTCCAGCAGACCGTCGAGAGCCTCCAGGCCTCCCGGAAGCAGACGCACGACCTCCTGGCGCAGGTATGCGCCACCGGCAACCGGCCCGGCGACATGACGGGCATGTTCGAAACGTGCCTGAGCACGCTCCTCTCCCTGACCGGCCTGCAGGCCGGGGCCATTTTCATCCTGTCCAACGACGGGAAAACCCTGAAGGTGCGTGTCTCGGCCGGACTCCCCGAGGCGCTGAAAGCCGCCGCGATCCCCTCCGGCCACGGTGCCGCAGGATGGGCCGCCGCCCACGACCGGATGGTGACCGTTTCGGAATCGACGCCATGGACGGGGGGGGAACCCTCCGAAGTGGAAAAATTCATGCCTTGGGCTCTCCACGTCCCCATGACCGCCGCGGGCAGGACACGGGGCGTCATCAGCATCGGCCTGCGGGAGGGACAGAAGGAGATCCCCGCCGACGACATGCCGACGATCCGGAACCTGGCCAGCCAGGTCGCGGTCGCCCTGGAGAACGCGGAACTGAAGCGCAAGGAGGAGAGGACCTACATCGAGACGGTAGCCGCGCTGGCGGCGGCCGTGGAGGCGCGCGACAAGTACACCCGGGGACACTCCCGGAGGGTGACGGAGTTCTCCGTGGAGATCGCCCGGATCATGGGCAAACCCGAATGGTTCGTGAAGGACCTGGAATCGGCGGCGCTCCTCCACGACATCGGCAAGATCGGATTCCCGGACACGATCCTCTGCAACCCGGGACCGCTACCCCCGGACGGGGTCCCGGTCATCCGCAACCACCCCCTCGCGGGGGAGAACATCCTGAAACCGGTCGGATCGCTTTCCCGCCTCTGCTCCATCGTCCGGCACCACCACGAGCAGTTCGACGGGAGCGGGTACCCCGACCGCCTGAAGGGGGAGGAGATCCCGCTGGCCTCCCGGATGATCGCGGTCGCCGACAGTTACGACGCGATGACCTCGGAGCGCCCCTACAGACCGTCCAGAAGCCGGGAGGACGCCATGGCGGAGCTGATCCGCTGCTGCGGGACGCAGTTCGACCCGTCCTGCGTGGAGGTGTTCCTCGGCTACCTGAGAGGCCACCCGGGAGCGGGCATCTCCGTCCCCGCCTGACCCCCGGGTCCGGCGGGGGAGCCGGTCAGACGACGAGGATGTCGAGACGCTCCGGGCCGTGGACCCCGATGGCCAGCGTCAGCTCGATGTCGGCGGTGCGGCTCGGGCCGGTGACCAGGGTAAGGTTCGTGGGCGGCGCGGAAGCAACCGCCGAAAAGAGGCCGTCCAGGGTGGCGAAGATCTTCCCCCGCCGGACGATCGCGACGTGGTGCGACGGCAAAAGCCCCGCCTGAACCGCCCGCCCTCCCTCGCTCGCGCACACCAGCGACCCGGTCTCCGCGACGGCTCCGAATACCTCCTCCACCGTCACCGTCGCCCCGGCGTATTCCGCCACCCGGTTCGGGAAGAGGGCCGAGACAATCCGTTCGACCTCCGTGACGCCGGGACAGTACACCAACGCGTCCGGGGAAACGATCCGTGCAAGGGCGTCCCGCAGGCCTTCCGGGCCGGACAGGAGATGGGTCCCCGCCGCCGCCTTCGCGGCGTTCTCGAGGAACCGGGCCGCGAGGTTCGCGCCGTTCACGGCGCCTTCCTCCGGAAGGGGGTTTTCGCCGGGGCCGGCATACGCCCTGCCACGTCTTTCCCCCCGAGGACGCGGGCGACCGGCCAGAAGAGGCCGGCGAGACGCTGGCCGAGGGAGAACAGGAACGGCGACGCGGCGGCCTTGCCGAACAGCGCCATCCCCCTCTTCTCGTTCGGGTCCGAGAACCCCTCCCTGACCTTGCGACGCCGCAGCTGGAGGATCAGGGGGACCAGCGGCACGCGCACGGGGCAGACTTCCTCGCACGCCCCGCACAGGGTGCTGGCGTCGACCACGGGATGCGACTTCTCCATCCCCGTGAGCAGCGCGGTCAGGATCAGCCCCATCGGCCCCGGGTAGGTCCATCCGTACGAGTGCCCGCCCACCGTCCGGTAGACTGGGCAGACGTTCATGCAGGCGCCGCACCGGATGCACTTGAGGATGTCCCGCGACTCGCCCGAGAGGATCCCCGTCCGCCCGTTGTCCAGCAGCACGATGTGCAGCTCCGTCGCCCCGGTAGCGTCCCCGGGCTTGCGCGTCCCGGTGATGACGGAGACGTAGCTGGTGATCGGCTGCCCCGTGGCGGAGCGCGGCAGCAGGCGGATGAACGCCGGGAGGTCGGCGAGGGAAGGGATCATCTTCTCGATGGAGAGGATCGCGACGTGGAGCGGCGGAACGGTGGTCACCATCCGCCCGTTCCCCTCGTTGGTGAACAGGACGAGGCTCCCCGTGTCGGCGGCGGCGAAGTTCGCCCCCGAGATCCCGGCGTCCGCCGAGAGGAATTTCTCCCGCAGCGCTTTTCTCGCGATCTTCGTCAGCGCCTGCGGATCGTCCGTGTAAGGGACCCCGAGATGTTTCGCGAAGAGATTCCCCACCTGGCGCCGGTTCTTGTGGATCGCGGGGACGATGATGTGGGAAGGAGCCTCCCCCTCCAGCTGGATGATGTACTCCCCGAGGTCGGTTTCCACGACCTCCATCCCCGCCGCCTCGAGGTGGGCGTTCAGCTCCACCTCCTCGGAGACCATCGACTTCCCCTTCACGATCCGCTTCGCGCCGCGCTCCGCGAGGATGCTCCCTATGATCTCCCGCGCCGCGTCCGCGTCCTTCGCACGGTGCACCGTGGCACCGGCCCGGGTCGCGGAGGCGACGAACCGCTCCACGTACGCCGGAAGGTTCGAAAGCACCTCGTCGCGGATCGCGGACGCGCGGTCCCGCAACCCCTCCGCGTCGGCCACGGGGGCGAAGGCCTCGGCGCGCCTGGCCCCGAAGGTGTCTGCGGCGTGCCGCATCGCCGCCCGCAGGGTGTCGTCCCCCACCGCGCGGGCGGAGTTCTCCCGGAAACGAAGGCTTGTCTGCCCGTGGCTCACAGACCCTCCGCCAGCAGCTGCGCCAGGTGCGCCACCCGCACCGGCGTACCGCGTCGCTCCATCGCGTCCGCGATGTTCATGAGGCACCCGGAGTCGCACCCCGTCACGGTGTCCGCCCCGGTCGCCGCGATGGACGCCGCCTTCTCCTCCGCGAGGGCGCAGGAGATTTCCGGCAGCTTCGCCATGAAGGTCCCGCCGAACCCGCAGCAGCGGGCCGCGTCCGGCATGGGGACGAACGTCGCGCCTTTGAGTGAAGCAAGGAGCGCCAGAGGCTCCTCCCGCACGCCCAGCGACCGGGTCAGGTGGCACGAGGAGTGGTAGGTGACCGTCCCTTTCCCGCGGAGCCCCGCCTCGTGGGCCTTCGCCACGCGGACGAGGAACTGGGAAAGTTCGTACATGCGTTCCCCCGCCCGGCGCGCTTTCTCGAGCATCCGGGGGTCATCGCGGAACAGCTCGGGGTAATGGTGCTTGACCATCGCGGCGCAGGAGCCGGAAGGGGTGACGATCGGGTCGGCGCCGTCGAAGACGGAGAGGAAATGCCTCGCCACCGACCGGGCGTCCGCGTCGTACCCCGCGTTGAACGCCGGCTGGCCGCAGCACGTCTGCCCCTTCGGGAAAACGGGGTCGACGCCGAACCGCCGGAGAAGCCGCACGGTCGCCTCCCCCACCTCGGGGAAGAAGGTGTCCACCAGGCACGTCCCGAACAGCAGCACTCTCATCGGATACCTCTCCCGGAGCGCGGAGTGCGGAAGGCCACCAGCTGATTATGGGGGAGGCGGAACCGGCCGGCAACCACGATGAAGCGCCTCAAGCGATACGGGGCGGGACGACCTTCCGGCCGCGGGGGGACTACCCCGGCGTTCCGAGGAGGTGGCGGAGCGCTCCCGACAGTTCCGGGAACCGGAAGCGGTACCCGGTCTCCTCGAGGCGGCGGGAGACGACCCGGGCGCTGGCCAGGAGCAGGGCGTCCGCCATCTCGCCCACCGCGAGGCGCAGGGCGAAGGCGGGGACCGGGAACAGCGTCGGCCGGGAGAGCACTCTGCCCAACGCATCGGTGAACTCCCGGTTGGTGACGGGCCGCGGCGCCACGGCGTTCACGGGTCCCCGGAGATCCCCGTTCCCAAGGACGTGGAGGACGATCCCGGGAAGGTCGTCGAGGGCGACCCAGCTGACGTACTGCTTCCCGCTCCCGAGCACTCCCCCCAGCCCGGCCCGGAATGGCAGGAGCATCCGCGACAGCGCCCCGCCCTTCGGCGTGAGTACGACCCCGATCCGCAAGGCGACGACGCGGATCCCCTTCTCCGCCGCAGGGGCTGCGGCTGCCTCCCACTCCCGGCACACGTCGGGCAGGAACCCCGTCCCCGCGGGGCACTCCTCCGTCAGCAGGTCGGCGCCCCGGTCGCCGTAATACCCGATCGCGGACGCGCACACCAGCGTCTTCGGCGGTTCCGGAAGAGCCGCGAGGGCGTCGCAGAGGAGGCGCGTCCCCTTCACGCGGCTTTCCCGGATCGCGGCTTTCCGTGCGGCGTTCCACCGCCCGGCCGCGATGTTCTCCCCCGCCAGGTGAACCACGGCGTCCAGTCCCGCAAGCCCCGCCGGGTCGGCGATCCCCTTCTCCGGGTCCCAGCGGACCGCCGCCTCCCCCGGCAGGGGCTCGCGGCGGACCAGCCGAACCACCTCGGTCCCCGTGGCGGAGATCGCCGAAACCACCTCGCCCCCGATCAGCCCGCCGGACCCGGATACCGCTACGCGCATCCCCTGTCCCCTCCTCCGGACCCCTCGCCGGGCTCATCCGGCACGTCCCCGGGTCCCTCGCCGGGGTCGCCCCTTGCGTTCCGGGGAAGGCGCACCACCTCCGGCTGCGCCCCGCCGGCCGGGACGGACGGCCGCGGGACGGCCGCGGAAATGGAATAGGACAGGGTCAACTCCCGCAGGATCTCCCTCGCCTCGAACGCCTGCTCCCGCAGCACCATGAGCCGCGCGGGCTGGGCCCATGGGTAGGCGTAGCCGAAGAACTCGTCCCGGAAGAAGTAGTCGATCCGCTCGTGGTCGAGGAGCGACTTGACCATCGCGATGTCGATGGGGTTGTAGGTCCGGAGGATTTCCTCGTACCCGGTGGAACCGTTCACCGTGTCCCCCTCCGGGTTCCATCATACCCCCCGCATTCTCCGGGAGGAACGCGCGGTCCGTTCCGGATCCTGGAACGGTCCGTCACGGGACCGTGATCTTCAGCAGGTCGCCGTTCGCGTAATTCGCCACGTATACGTTTCCCGGCTCGTCCTCGCCGAAGGTGGTGATGGTCGATGTGGTGTCCGCGAGCAGCGCGTTGTCCCAGGCGGCGCCGTTCTTCCTCATCCCCCAGATCCGGCCGCTGCAATAATCCCCGAAGAGATAAACCCCCTGCAGGGTGGGGAACGCCGAACCGCGGTACACGTGGCCGCCGGTCACGGAGCACCCGAGAGAGTGGTCGTACACGAAGGCCGGGAGGGCAAGGCCGGTGCGGTTGCAGCCAGCGGTCCCGACGGGGTAGCAGCTGTCGCCCTCCATGACGTTCCAGCCGTAGTTCCGTCCCCCGGGATCACCGGCCGGCTGGAAGTCGATCTCCTCGTAGGTACCCTGCCCCACGTCACCCAGGTACAGGTCTCCCGTCCCGCGGTCGAAGGAGAAGCGCCACGGGTTCCGCACACCCAGCGCCCAGATCTCCGGTTGGTACCCGGCCACCCCGACGAAGGGATTGCGGGGGGGGACGCCGTACGGGGCCGTCCCGGACTCCACGTCGATGCGGAGGAGTTTGCCTAACATCGATGCCGGGCTTTTCGCATTATTGCCGGGATCCCCGCCCCCGCCTCCGTCCCCCGTGCCGATGTAGAGGTTGTTGTCCGGTCCGAAGGCCAGCTGCCCGCCGTTGTGGTTTCCGTAGTTCGGGTGGGGAACGACGAGGACCACCTCCTCGCTCGCGGGGTCGGCGACGTTCCCGTCGCCGACGGAGACGCGGTACCGCGCGACCACGATGGCGCCGTCCGCGGCCCTCGTGTAATACACGTAGAAATGCCGTTTCACGTCGAACCCCGGGGGGAACGCCACGCTCAGGAGCCCCCGCTCTCCACCCGCAGCAAGCCGGGGAGGATTCACGGAAGCGATGTCCAGGAACGGGGTCTGCAGTACCACCCCATTTTCGAGGATCCGGATCCGCCCCGCCTGCTCCACTACGAAGATCCGGCCGCTGCCGTCCCCTGCGTGTGTGACGTGGACCGGTTCCGAAAAACCACCCGCTACCGTGGACAGGGAAATCTGCGTCCATGACGCGGGAACGGGGGCGGCTGTAGGCGCAGGGGCGGTCGAGGAATCCCCCGAGCAACCGGATACGGCGAGGAGAGCGATCATGGCAGCGAGTACCATCCGCCCGGCGATATCCGCGCGGGGCCGCGCTGTCGCGGGACACCTCCCCGCACCGGGACCTCTCCCTGCGGGGCCGCTCACTTCAGCCCCTTGAGCACATCGAGCAGGCGTTCGTTGTCCGGCATCCCCTTCGTCACGTGCCGGACGATCCCGGCCCGGTCGATCACGTAGGTCACCCGGCCGCCGGGGTAGTTCCGCGCGATGTTCCCATCGATGTCCGCGATCAACGGGAACCGGATGCCGTGCTGCTCCGCGAACCGCCTGTGGCTCTCCACCGTGTCTCCGCTCACGCCCAGGACCTGGGCGCCCTGGCTTTCGAAGGCGGCGAGGTCCGCCTGGAAAGCCTGCATCTCGGTCGTTCAGCCGGGAGTGAAATCCTTGTAATAGACCGCCAGGACCACGGCGCGTTTCCCGGCGTACTCCTTCAGGCGGATCGGGCCCTGGGTGGACGTGGCGACGAAGTCCGGCGCCGGTTGTCCGACCGCCAGGCCGAAGACGCTTACGGGGAACAGCGACTGGAACGCCATCACGGCCATGGTCAGGTAGCGTGTCATGGCAACCTCCCGGTTCCGGAGCGTTTCCTGTTAGACGCGCATGGCCGGGGGGCGATTCGGGTGCTGCCCGGGAAGGAGGGGGCGGAAAACCCTCAGGAACGAGCCCGGACGACCGCGAAGGCGGCGAGCGCCCGGGCACGGGCGGCGGTGTGGTCGACGACGGGACGCGGGTAGTTTTTCCCCAGGGTAACCCCCCCTTCCGCGAGCGCCGCGGCGGGCGCCTGCCACGGCCGGTGGACCCAGCGGCCGGGAAGCCGGCCCAGTTCGGGGACCCACTTCCGGACGTAGTCGCCCCGCGGGTCGAACTTCTCCCCCTGGAGGACCGGGTTGAAGATCCGGAACCAGGGCGAGGCGTCCGCACCGCACCCGGCGGTCCACTGCCAGCCGAAGGTGTTGTTCGCGAGGTCCGCGTCGACGAGCGTGTCCAGGAACCACGCGGCCCCTTTCCGCCACGGAAGGAGCAGGTGCTTCACGAGGAACGAGGCGACGACCATCCGGACGCGGTTGTGCATCCACCCGGTGGCCCACAGCTGGCGCATCCCCGCGTCCACCAGCGGGAACCCGGTCCGCCCCCGGCTCCACGCGGCGAAGGCATCGGGATCGTCCCTCCAGGGGAAATCCCCGAACTCCGGCCGCAGCGGTCCGTGGACGGTCCCGGGGAAGTGGAACAGGAGGTGGTGCGCGAACTCCCGCCAGACCATCTGGCGCAGGAACGCCTCCGCCCCCCGCGCGGCGCCCGGGGAGCTGTCCGCGGCCGCCCGCGCCTGGACGGCGTGCCACGCCTGGCGCGCCCCGAGGCAACCGAAATGCAGGTGGGGGGAGAGCCGCGACGTGCCGTCGAGGTCGGGCCGGTCGCGGTCGGCAGGGTACGACGCCATCGCACCGTCGAGGAAGCGGGACAGACGCTCCCGGGCCCCCTCCTCCCCCGGGTCCCACGCGTCGCGGATCCCTGCGTCCCACGGGGGATCGGGCAGGAGCCGGAGATCGGCCAGGGGCCATGAGGGAAGGGGGGAGGGCGGAGACGGCACTCGCGCCGGTACGGGGATCGGCTCTCCCGGGGACGGCAGGGCCAGGCACCGCCGGCAGAACGGGGTGAAGACGCGGAACGGGCCGCCCCCGGCGGTCCGGACCGCGTCGGGCGGAAAGAGGACGCCGTCCGCGAACAGCCGGGCCTCGAGCCCGTTGGCCCGAAGGGCCGCGACGGCCCGTTCGTCCCGCTCGAGAAACGGGGGCTCCCACACCCTGTTGGCGTAGACCGCGTCCGCCCCCGACTCGCGGGCGAGATCGATCAGCGCCTTGATCGTGGGCCCGCGCCGCAGGACAAGCCCGCTGCCGCGCGCGGAAAGCGCGTCCGAAAGGGACCGAAGAGCGCCGTGAAGGAAGACCCGGGCCGCGCCGCCCGGGGCCGACTCCCCCTCCTCCCCCGGGGCGTGCACCCACGCGACGACGACCGGCCCGCCGCGGGCGACCGCCGCGGCCAGGGCGGGGTTGTCCGACAGGCGCAGGTCCCGCCGGAGCCAGACGACGGTGGCGGGGATCGAAGCCACGCGCCGCCCTACCTCGCCGCCGCGGGCTTCGCCGCCGGGTTCCCGAAGGAGTAGCCGCTCCCCGCCATCCGGATCACCGGCACCGCCAGCGACCCGTCCGGGTAGAAGATTTCCGCGAAGGCCTTGGACATCGAACGGTAGTTCAGTCTCGCCTCCACCCGGATCGGGAATGCCGCCCCCCCGGGCACCCGGAAGGCGTACTTCTCCTCGTCGTACCCCTTCGGCAGGATCCTCCGGTCGCGGGTGATCCGCTCCGCGGAGAGGATTTTATTCCGCTCTCCGATGGCGAAGAAGCAGCAGGCGAGCTTCACGTTGGTCTTCCCGATCCCGAGGAAGGTCTTGAAGATCGCCGCGGTGGGGTCGTTGGCGCCCCCCCCCCCCCCCGGGGCCGGCCCGC
>Ga0316622_100002554_pt1 | contig 12649 bp, 9 predicted proteins | sample OWC_Aug_OW2_C1_D_FD_207646 | JGI IMG/M metagenome (GOLD analysis project Ga0316622, IMG submission 207646) | Wetland soil microbial communities from Old Woman Creek delta, Ohio, United States - OWC_Aug_OW2_C1_D5_C | ecosystem: Environmental > Terrestrial > Soil > Wetlands | place: USA: Ohio... | reverse complement strand
TCGACCCCAGTTCCCGCTTCCGGGCAACAGCCGGAGAAGGTTCATCGGATGGGCTGGCTCATCAACGGCCTGACTCCGAAAGATCCGACCCCCCGGAATTGTCCACACAAGGCCGAGCCGTTCTGGCAGGCATCGATGGAGGCGTTCCGGGAGCGCGGGTACGTCCAGGGCCAGAACCTCGTCATCGAGTGCCGGTGGACAGAGGGGCAGGATGAGCGCGCCCCGGCCCTCGCTGTCGAGCTCGTGAATCTCAAGGTGGACCTCATCGTCGCCACCGCTACCAACCAGGTCCGGGCGGCCAAGCAGGCCACCAGTACGATCCCGATAGTCATGTGGGGCGTCATCGACCCCGTCCGGCGCGGGCTCGTCGGCAGCCTTGCCTACCCCGGCGGCAACGTGACGGGGCTGGCCGACGATGCGGGGCTGGAAATCCTGGGAAGACGTCTCCAGCTCCTCGCGCAAGCCGTCCCCACGGTCTCCCGCGTCGCCGCCCTCCACCCGCCGTCTGGCGCCACGCCTGACCCCGCAACCACACCCCTCTGGCGGACTATCTTGGAGGCAGAGGCGCGAGCGCTCGGCGTGACGCTGCAGTCCTATCGCGTCCAGGGTTCCGAGGAGTTGGAGGGCGCGTTTGCCGCGATGGCCAAGGCGCGGGCGGAGGCGCTCCTCGTGGTGCCGCATCCCTTTTTCGGCGTCCACGCCCAACGGATCGTCAATCTCGCCGCCCGAAACCGGCTCCCGGCCATTTACCCGGACAGATTCCACGTTCACGCCGGTGGGCTCATGGCCTATGCGGCGGACGAACTCGAAACCGCGCGGCGGCTCCCGGCCTACGTGGACCGCATCTTCAAGGGGGCCAAACCGGGCGATCTCCCCGTGGAGCAGCCGACCAAGTTCACGTTGATTCTCAACCTCAAGACCGCCAAGGCCCTCGGACTGACGATCCCTCCAGCGCTCCTCATCCAAGCAGATGAGGTGATCCGGTGAAACTATTCCGAAATGAAGATTGCGCACTGCGGAATGGGCCAAGCGCGATCTTCATCGTGGCACTGGCCCTCTGCTTTCTCGCGGTTCCGCTCCCCTCCGATGGGCAATCGCCGGCGAAGGTCCATCGGATAGGATGGCTCGCGGGCGGCCTGGGTCCTAAAGATGCGACCCCCCAGAATTGCCCACGCAAGGGCGGCCCGTTCTGGCAGGCCTGGGTCGAGGGGTTGCGGGAGCGCGGATATACCCCGGGCCAGAACCTCATCATCGAGTGCCGGTACACGGAGGGGCGGGACGAGCGCGCCCCGGCCCTCGCGGCCGAGCTCGTGAATCTCAAGGTGGACCTCATCGTGGCCAGCAATACCAACCAGGTCCGTGCGGCCAAGAACGCCACGAGCGTGCTCCCCATCGTCATGTACGGCGTCATCGACCCCGTCCGGCGAGGGCTCGTCGGCAGCCTCGCACGCCCCGGCGGCAACGTCACGGGGCTGGCGGACGATGCGGGCATGGAAATCCTGGGGAAGTATCTTCAGCTCCTCACGCAGGCCGTCCCCAAAGCATCCCGCGTCGCCGCCCTCCGAAGTCCGGGCGCTTTAGGGGATCCTTCCATGGTCTGGGGGAGTCTCTTGGAGGCCGAGGCTCGGGCACTCGGCGTGACGCTGCAGTCCTATCACGTCCGGGGTCCCGAGGATCTGGAGGGCGCCTTTGCCGCGATGACCAAGGCGCGGGCGGAGGCGCTCCTCGTGGTGCCGGCTCCCTTCTTCGGCCTCCACCGACATCGGATCGCCGCGCTCAACGCCCAGCATCGGCTGCCGGCCATGTACCCCGACCGAGCGGACGTCGAAGCCGGGGGGCTCATGGCCTACGCGGTGGACGAGCTTGAAACCGGGCGGCGCGTTGCGGCATACGTGGACCGCATCCTCAAGGGGGCCAGGCCAGGCGATCTCCCGGTGGAGCAGCCGACCAAGTTCATGCTGATTCTCAATCTCAAGACCGCCAAGGCCCTCGGGCTGACGATCCCTTCAGAGCTCCTCATCCAAGCGGAGGACGTGATCCGTTGACCGGCGCTGAAGAAGGCCCATCGATTGACAAATTCGCAATTCGAATTTCGAAATCCGAATGTGAGCGGAAGATGAAGATCAAATACCCAGGACCAGTTTGAACACCCCGGACAAGAGAAGTTCACACCAGCTTGACGCAATTGAGGAGTCGCTATGAATTCCGCTGGCCCGTTGGTCCTGGTCGTCGACGATGATCCGACCGCCCGGCGGATGCTGGACGTCCGCATGCGTGCGCTGGGGTGTCAGGTGGCCATGGCGGCTACGGGTCTGGAGGCCCTCGCTGCGATTGAGCGCGACCTGCCGGCCGTCCTCTTGCTCGATCTCCAGATGCCGCAGATGGACGGCATGGATGTCCTCCGGGCCCTGAACCGCGACAACGTGGATGTCCCCACGATCGTGATCACCGCACACGGCACCATCGACACCGCCGTGGAGGCCATGAAGGAGGGGGCGGTCGATTTCATCCTGAAGCCCTTCGATCCCCAGTACCTGGAGATTGCCGTGCGCCGCGCCCTGGAGCGGCGGCAGCTCCTCGATTCCAATCGGCTCTTCCGCGACGCCCTGGCAGCGCGGTCAGCGAACATCCTCGGCGAGAGTCCGCTGATCCAGGCCGCCATCCAGACGGCGCAAAAAGCGTCCGGCACGAATTCCACGGTTCTGCTCCTTGGCGAGAGCGGCACGGGGAAAGAGGTCTTCGCCCATACGATCCACCAGTGGAGTCCAAGGCGGGACAAACCCTTTGTCGTGGTGAATTGCGTGGCCCTGTCCGAGCACCTGCTGGAGAGCGAACTCTTCGGCCACGAAAAGGGCGCGTTCACCGGCGCCCATCAGGCGAAGAAGGGGAAGTTCGAGGCGGCGAGCGGGGGCACGGTCTTCCTCGACGAGATCGGGGACATGCCGTCGAGTCTGCAGTCCAAGTTGCTGCGGGTTCTGCAAGATCACGAGTTCGAGCGCGTCGGCGGCACCCGGCCCATCTCGACGGACATCCGCGTCCTCGCCGCCACCAATCGCGATCTGGACGAGGCGGTGCAGGCGGGGCGGTTTCGAGCCGATCTCTTTTATCGGTTGAACGTGATCCGGATCGTGCTGCCACCGCTCCGCGACCGGCGGGAAGACATCCCGGCGCTCGCCCAGCACTTCATGGCGCGGTACGCCGCGGAAACCAAGCGACTTATTCGCGGAATCACGGCCGAGGCCATGGAGCTGCTCAAGAAGTATCACTGGCCCGGTAATGTCCGCGAGCTCGCGAATACGATCGAGCGTGCCGTGGTCCTGTGCGCGGGCGAGACGATCACACCCGCCGATCTCGCCTTGCCGGGGGCGCACCCGCCCCCGCGGTCCCATGACCCTGCGCCCGCAGGGGAGGCCGACGGATTCCACGAGCAAATCAATGACTACCGCCGCCAGGTCCTCCTGAGCGCCCTGCGACGAACGAACGGGAATCACACCCAGGCTGCCAAGCTCTTGGGGCTCCATCGCACCTACTTTTTGCGGCTCTTGCAGAAACTCGACATCCGCGCGGACCTGGACGCCGGAGCCCGGACACCTCTCCAGGACGCGGAGGCTTCCACGCCTGCGCCATCCGACGCGCGATGACGCATTCAGCGGCCGTTCAAACCTAGGTCCCCTGGGCCGACCCGAGACGCTGCGCCACACCCATCCTGCGGATGGGTACCCGGCGAGCCCCGTCCCGGCGGGCACCCCTTGCGCCGTATCCTTGCAAGGGGTCGGGCCGCCGTCCTGTGGTGGCCGACCCGGGGTAAGGGCGAGCCGGCATCGACGAGGCGCCAGACGTCCGAGGGGCGGTCCGGGGGACCGGCGATACGTCACCGTAATTACGGTGAGAACCACCGGGGCCCTTGTTCGTACTATTCCACCTTCCGCGGCGATCCGTGGAGCCCAGGTGATTCCGTGAACGTGCAGCGTGGCCTGCTCCGAAAGTACGTCGTCGTCATCGTCGGCCTCGTCAGCACGGCGCTCATCGCCAGCGGCGCGATGGAGGCCCATTTCTCCTATCAGGACAAGAAGGCAACGCTGGTCCGGGTGCAGGGCGATCAGGCAGAAACGGCCGCGGTACGCATCGAGGATTTCATTCGCGAAATCGTCACCGCGATAGCCTGGACGGCGCGTGCCGCCTACCTTCCGGCCGGCGAGGCCCCGAGGCAGCGTTACCTGGATTACTTGTGGCTCCTCCGTCAGACGCCCTCCATCACCGAGGCGATGCATCTCGATGCTGCCGGGCGGGAAACGCTCCTGGTCTCGCGCCTAGCCCGCCACGTGGTCGGCAGTGGGGCGGACCATTCGCAGGACCCCCGCTACTTGGCCGCCCAGGCCGGTGCGCTCTACTTCGGGCCGGTTTATTTCCGCCGGGAGTCCGAGCCCTACATGACCATCGCGCTGCCGCTGAAAGGTCCCGACGCGGGGGTGGCGGTCGCGGAGGTGAACCTGAAGTTCTTCTGGAGCGTCATCTCGCAGATGCAGATCGGCCGGGCCGGGTACGCTTACGTCGTGGACTCCGGAGGCGTCCTCATCGCGCATCCGGACATCGGCCTTGTCCTGCAGAAGACCGCGCTGGGCGCCCTTCCGCAGGTGCGTGCGGCTCTCGCCGCCGCGCCGCGCCCCGCGGGCGGCGAAGGTTCCGAGGCGACCATCGGCAAAGACATGGACGGACGCAAGGTGCTGACCGCACACGCCGCCATCGCGCCGGTGGGATGGCATGTGTTCGTGGAGCAGCCGGTCCGCGAGGCGTTTTCTCCCCTGTACGCGGCAATCCGGCGGACCGGCATCTTGCTCCTCGTGGGCCTCGTCCTTTCTACGGTGGCCAGCCTCGTGCTTGCCCGGAGAATGCTCCGCCCCATTCACGCGCTGCAGCAGGGGGCGGCGCGCATTGGGGCGGGATCGCTGGACGAGCGCATCACCTTGCGGACGGGTGACGAGCTGGAAGCCCTGGCAGAGCAATTCAACCGGACGGCCGCCCAGCTGCAGGAGTCGTATGCGACCCTGGAGCACAAGGTTCGGGAACGCACCGCGGACCTCACCGAGGCGCTCCGCGCGTTACAGGAGAAGACCCAACAGCTCGAGGTGGCCAGTCGACACAAGTCGATCTTCCTCGCCAACATGTCGCATGAGTTCCGCACCCCGATGCACGCCATCATCGGATGCTCGGAAATCCTCCTGGATTCCTCTTTGCCCGTTACGGAAGAAGAGCGGTCGCAGTTCCTCCGGGACATCTTGGCCAACGGCCGGCATCTCCTCGCGCTGATCAATGACGTCCTCGACCTTTCCAGGATCGAGGCGGGCCGCCTGGAGCTCCGGATCGAGCCGACCGCGGTCCGGGAGGTGCTCGACGCCGTGCGCGGGACGATGCGGCCGCTGGCTGCGAAGAAGCGTATCCAGCTGGACCTGGAGTGCGCGGAGGGCGTGGGGCTGTTCCCCCTGGATGGCGTGCGGGTGCGGCAGGCCCTGCTCAATCTCGTCGGCAATGCCCTCAAGTTCACCCCCGAGGGCGGGCGGGTGTGGGTGCGGGGCTTCCTGTCCCACCCGGACGGCGGGCTCCGCATCGAAGTGGAAGACACGGGCCCGGGCATCCCGGTGGAGGAACACGAGCGCATCTTCGTCGAGTTCCAGCAGGCCCCGGTCGCGCACTCGGCCGGTCGCCCCGAAGGCGCGGGATTGGGGCTGACCCTGGCGCGGCGCTTCGTCGAGATGCACGGCGGCCGCCTCTGGGTCGAGAGCGAGGTTGGGCGGGGCAGCAGGTTCATCTTCACCCTGCCGGCGGACGCGGGTTCAGGGGCGCCGTCGGCCGAGGCCGGCGCGGGTCCGTGCCGCGCGCTCGGCGGAGCCCGCCTGCCCTCCGCACCCGCGTCCGGCGTCACTCGCCATCCGCCGCCCGGCCTTTGAGGACCGCCCTCGCCTCCGCCAAGGCGGCCCGCCAGTCCCCTGCCGCCGCCGTGAGGGCGGTGGTCATCCGAACCGTTTCTCCTCCCCGCGGCACCGGCACCTCGCAGCGCCAGACTGGATGCGCCGGGTCGCTGACCGCGTCCCACCACACGATGGCGGCGCCCCCGTCCCTCAACGGAATCGCATAGGTGGGCGAACTGGAGTGGATGACCGTGGTGGTCTGCCCCACGGTGCCGTCCGTGTGGAGCGCCACCGCCGCGAGTAGTGTCCCGCCCGCTACCATGCCGCGCCACGTTGTGTGCCGGGTCATCGAAAGGGCCTCCCGTGGTCGTCCGCGCGCCGAACGCCCGTCGGGCCGGTCATGCACCAGAGGCCCTGCGGGGGGATGCGCCCAGGGAATCGAACCTCTGGTGCCCCTTGTGCCTCTTGTGGTGAACCTTTTCGGCTCAAGCGGAAGAGAGAGCATCCGGCGTGCCGGTGGGCCCTCCGTCGGTGGCCGGTCCCGCATCTCTGGAAAATTCACGGTTTAGCGCTGCCGGGCCCGGGGCGGCCGGCCGCCATGTCTCCTCGCGGCACGGCGCGGGAAGAGACAGGGTGTCTCTCCCCGATGGCACCCCGGCCCCCTGCGCTTTTGCCTTCCGCCCGCTGCTAGGTGCCCGTTTCTCAGGACTATTCCTCTTGCATTGTCCGTTGTCGGTCTTACATTTTCCATTCTGATCCCGCCTCCCGCTCTTTCCGTCGCCTCTGCGCCTCTGCCCGCTGCGAGCTGCCTGCTGCTATCTTCGCCTCGCGTGTTCCCTCCCACACCCCTGCTCCCCAGCGCCCCTGCCCCTTTACGCCATTGCCGCAGGCCGGCTGATCGCTGACTGCTGATCGCTGATCGCTGTTTGCTGTCTCTCACCCTTTCACCTTGACAGCCGGAGGGGGCTAGCTTAAAAAGAGAACGCACGACACGCCGGGGTGGTGAAACTGGTAGACGCACGGGACTCAAAATCCCGCGGGGCTTGCCCCATGAGGGTTCGATTCCCTCCCCCGGCACCATCGCCTTTCCGCATTTTTCCTTACAGTATCAAGGAATTTCTGGCAATCAGCCCACCGCGACCCCGTCACTGCCTATCATGGAATCTCACGCCATTTCACTACCTGACTGTACCCCGATTTGTACCCCAAAACGCGCCACGTTGGCAGAGGATGGACGACCGGCTAGGTGGCTATCCGCTTCCTCCATGCATGTTTCGGTTTTGCGCCCAAGGACGGCCGCACAGCGCCTGTGCTGGCCAGAAAAACGACAGCCGTCCCGGCTTGCACCAGGACGGCCAAATTTGGCGGAACGGGGATCAGGAGGAGGAGGAGCTCACCTTGCCAATAATGGGTGGTGCCGGGGGAAGGAGGCCTAATTCAGCAATCCATGCGTTCGTCAAGCGATAGACGATGGACAGTGACCATGGCCTCCATGTAACGTCCGCCGTGAGGCGCGTGGCGCTTGCAGCACGTCCGTCTCAACGGCGCGGTTGGACGGCATTTCATTTACCGACCATCTGCTGCTGTACCGACGGAAACAAGGTAGGGTCGTTCGATCGACAAAGAAGAACAGGTGCCTTTGCGACGTCAGTTACTCGCGAGATATCGGCGCGTCTTCTCCATCTCGGGGCGGGAGTCGCCGGAGCCCGCCAGTTCAACCAGCTTGGAGAAGTAGTACCGCGCCTTGTCGCGGTTGCCGGACTGCGCCGCCGCCTGCCCCGCGCCGTACAGGCCGCGATAACGGTTCGGCTCGCGCAGCTGCGACGCCTCGTATTCCTTCAGCGCCTCGGCCGGGCGCCTCAGCTCCACCAGCATGTCGCCGAGCAGCTCGCGGGCCGGCAGGAGGCGCCCGGGCGTGACGATGTTCTTCTCGCTCTTGTCCTCGGTGTCGGCTGCCTGGCGCATGAGATCCAGCGCCTCGTCGCTCTTCTGCTGCGCGAGCGCCGCCCAGGCGAGCGACGACAGGCGCATCACCTCGACCTCGTTCGCCCAGTAGTCGTTCTTCGCCGCCTTCAGTGTGTCGCGCAGCGCCGCGATTTTGTCGATGTCGCCTTCTGCCGCCGCAGGATCGCCGCTCCTCGCCGCGCCGAGCGCGCGCGCGAAATGCGTCATCGCCTCGGTGAACGGATACCTGCTCGGGCTCGGGACGAGCTTCGCCGCCGCACGCCAGTCGCCGCGCTCCAGGGCGTAACGCGCCGGCATCGCCGCGAGCGCGTACGGCCCGGCGGCAATGCCTGTGAGCCCGGTCACCGTGCGTGCCTCGTCCCAGGTCTTGCGCGCCTCGCCGTCGCGGGCGAGCTGCAGATAGGCGTAGCTCATGTAGTCCATCGCGTGCAGCGCCTGGTCGGGCTCGTTGCTTTTGCCCGCGACGTCGGCCGAGCGGCGGTTGGTCGCCGCCGAATCGGCCCAGGCGCCGACGCGGGTGAAGATGTGCGAGGGCATGTGCAGCGCGTGCGGCGCGTCGGGCGCGATCCGGGCGTAGAGCCGCGCGGCCGGCATGCCCTGTTGCGCGATCGGCGGCGCGTCGTAGCTGTGGATCAGGTAATGCGCGACGCCGGGGTGATCGGGATGCTTCGCGAACTGCTTCTCGAGGATCCCGGCGGCCTTGAGCCACGCGGAGTACGTCTGGTCGGACGCGAGCTGCGTCCCCGCGAGGTACAAGGCGTAGAAGATCTGCGCCTCGTCGTCGTTCGGATATTTCGCCGCGAGCCCCTCGTAGGCCTTCGCGCGCGCGAGCTGGCGCGCGCGCTCGGGCCGGTTGGCGAAGTCCTCGTAGTAGGCCGCCACCGCCTCGAGATAGTCGCGCTCGCGCTCGGTCTTCGCTCCCATCTGCCGGCCTTTGTCGATCGCGGCCTGCGCGCGCGGCGCGTCCTTGGGCGAAGCGCCGACGCCCTGAAGCGGGTTCGCCATCAGGATCGAGGCGTAGCCCCAGGCGGCGATCGCGCAGGAATTGTCCTCCACGGCCACGTCCTCGAACGCCTTTTGCGTGGCGGAGTAATAGAACGAGTGCAGCATCTTGATTCCGCGCAGCAGCTTCTCCTGCACCGCCGGGCTGCACGAGTTCGGGAACTCGACCTTGCCGAGCTGATCGCCCGACTGGGCGAAGGCGGCGCCCGCGGCGGCGAACGACAGGGCGATCAACGGCGCTGCGAGATGGATACGCGCTTTCATGTGTATACCCTCCTTTTCAAACTTGTCCATGGCGGCCATTCTTGCGGCCCAACTACGCATATAATGTTTCCGCATAAGAACTAAATCTGGCATCGGGTCCGCATAAACCCCCGCCTCCTGACCCCATACTGCCCATGGCAAATCATGGAGTTAGAGAAGAAGACCGAAGTGGTCGGGATGTTATATCGTTTCCGCATAACATCCTCTCCATCTCTCTATCGCAGAATAAAAGCGGAGTGTTCTTGTACAGTATACACGGCGTCACTCGGTGTCAAGCACAAACGCGCAGCGTTTGGGTAACACGGCGGGCGTAACATGAGGGACGCAGGGGCACGTCGCTGAGGACTACTGTCGTGCCGGGAGCCGGCAAGACAAGAGATGTTCGCGCTGCCGGTTGGCCCCGGACTTTTGCTGCGAGGAAAATAAATCTGTAACCGCTTGATTTTCATACGTCGTGGTGAGCGGAACGCTCATGAACACTCAATTGGAGTGCCGGGGGACCGGACCGCCAATTGAGCAATGGATTCACCTCGTCTCTGGCAAGCCTCGGAACGTTTCGCACCAGGCCAACTGTGTGTCGTCCAAAGACACTGGCTTCGCAGTTCTCACCGACTGGCGGCAGACGCCAGAGCACGACGTGGGGATCTGTCAGACGCACGCGTAGCGCCCTGCCAGCCCGCCGGACAGCACGCGCATCCCGGGGCGAGAACCGTCTCGGGATCTGGGAGATGGTCGTTCCGGTCACCCCGCGCCTGAACGCGCGCCTCCGGGGCGCCAAGGACCTCGTCCTCCATGGCTCCTGGACCGAGTCTCCGGGGACGGTCAGTGACACCTCGCCGCTCCGTGAGGGACAGCTGCACTGGGACGCTGCCGGTTTATTCCCTTGACGACGAGATAACTCGGGCGTACGGTGACCCTGTCACTGGCGCCGGGACGCCCTCGCACTCATGGCCATCGGGGGGGGAGCCATGGGGGGTCAGATACTCCGCGCACCACCGTGGACCGCTGCCCACGTGCGGGCTGCCGTCGCGGCAGTCTACAGTCGGGTCGCGACCAACCCCGCCGAGACGTTCCGATTCCCGGTCGGCCCCGCCCTCGCCCATCGGCTCGGTTATCCAGACGACCTCCTCCAGTCCTTGCCCCCCACGGCCATCGAGTCCTTCACCGGTGTGGCCTGCCCGGTCCTCGCCGCGCACCTCGCTCCCGGCGAGGGGGTGTTGGATCTCGGCTCGGGGGCCGGCCTCGACGCCCTGATCGCGGCCAGGCAGGTGGGGCCGTCGGGGCGCGTCGTGGGGGTCGATCTGTCGGCCGCCATGGTGGCCAAGGCCCAGGCCACCGCGGCGGCCACCGGGGTGGTCGGCGTCGCGTTCTCCCGCGCCGGGGCCGAGGCCCTCCCCTTCCCGGGGCACGCCTTCGACGCCGTGCTCGTGAACGGCCTGTTGAACCTCACCCCTGACAAATCCATCGTGGTCCAGGAGATCCACCGGGTCCTCCGGTCCGGGGGACGGGCCGTCGTGGCCGAGATCGTCACGGATGGGACCCAGCCCCCGGTCTCCATGAAGAACTTAGAGGACTGGTTCCGCTGACTCGCCGGCGCCCTCCCGGAGCCGGCGGCTCTGGCCCTCTTTGCCGATGCGGGCTTCGCCGCCGTCACGGCGTACTCCCGCACCCCCAACTACCGTACCACGACGCCGGGCACCTGGGTGACGACGCTGCAGGCCCGAAAGCCCTGACCAGCCGTGGGGGGCAAGCCCAGCCAAATGACCACCGCCCGGGGCCTCCGACCCCACCATTGTGTGGGGGAACGGACCCCTTGGTTCCCACGGGAGGAAATCTCTCGGCAAAAGGAGAGGGGGAGCGATCCATGCACGATCTCTGGGCAGCACTCCGTGTCGGGCACCTTGTCGCCGCGGTGTTCATGGCAGCACCCTTATACGCGCTGCTCGCCGTCAATGAGCGGGGACGCTTCGGGACCGTCCTCGTGCACACCCTGGACAATTATCTGGAGGGGATGATCCGGCGCCAGCCGATCCGGTGTTTTGGCTATCTGGCCATGCTGGGCATCACCGGCCTCCTGCTGCTGTCGATGTTCTTCGGGGGGCTCGGGATGCTCGCCAGTCACCGGACCCTCATAGCCCACGTCCTCTTGTTTGCCCTGCTCGCGGGGTTCCTGAGCTACGTCCACTTCAAGCTGCAACCCCAGATCGACGCGCTACTCGCCCGGGTCCCGCTGACCGGGGCAACCCCCGAAGGCGTGGAGCCAGCCCTCTGGCGGCTCCGGCGCCGGCGGAAGAAGCTTGCCACCTCCTGCCTCTTCCTCGTCCTCGGGACGGTCTTGCTGGGCGTGCGACTCGAGATGTCTTTCGGTGCGCTGCTCACCTTGGCGCTGCTCACCCTCGCGGCCCTTTTCGCCTGGCGCGTGTACCGGAGCCTGCTCCCGTACGGATGGTTCTGAGGGCGGGGGCATACTGCGCTGGAATCGCACTGCGGGGAGAGGTCCCTCGTGGATGGGCGCGGGTTCCGACTCCGTGACCAGAGGGGCACGATCCCGTGGCAGGGCGGCACGCAAGGGTCAGCGAGGACACGCTTGCGGTCCGATGCCTACGACCCGCCGTGCTAAGCAGTATCACTGATGGCAAGAAAGGCTGCAGGGCGTGTGTGTTCGAGGCTCGCTTTCCAGGGTGAGAAGACTTTTGCTCAATTGGCGGTCCGGGGGCCCGGACCTCAGGGTATCTTTACCGCCCGACCTGAACTTCTGGTTCCCTTTGCCGGGGAGTGGGCAGCGTGAGGTCGGCCGACCGCCGCATCTCTTAGGGGGGAACGAGGCGATGGTGCCGGGGGAACGGACCGCCCATTGAGCAACATGCTCAGGCCAACAACGCAGTAGTTCGAGGGCGCCCTCCAGATGAGAACGACCCCCCGGAGGTTCTCGGGGAGACGGTTTTGACGGGTCGGCCACGGATTCCGCCGTTCCTTCGCGGGCGGCAGATGGAGCGAAGTAACCAGCCGGCGTGGCAAGGCCGAAGGCCCGCCGGCGATGGTCCGGTTGCGCGCCGGGTTAGGCGGCATGGCGCGTCTGTTGTTCAGGTAGCAGCAATGGTGAGGCCATCGCGGCTACGCTTCCATGGTGCGTCTGTATGCAACCCATAGCGGACACTCGCGCAGCCACGGCAAGATAGCCGTGCCCGCGTAGTGCCGTGGTCGTCGCTTTCGATGCAACCCGGCTGTTGTATCCGCAAGCCCCCGTATTACTTCCTGACCGGTGCACGGCTCTGCGTGAGGTCCTCTTCCATCAGCAGGGTCGCGATGTCGTTCAGGACCAGCCGCGGATACAGGAACGTCGAGGTGTAGATCTCGCGGACATCGCCCATGCGGTCGATCAGGAACACCTTCAGCACATGCGAGAGCTCGCGCCGCGGGCGTGCGCCGGAGCGATCGAACGTGATGCGGATATCCTGGCCGAATCCCTCGACGAGCGGCATGAGCTCGCGCGCCGAGCGGGTCGTCAGGAA
>Ga0316622_100002553_pt1 | contig 12652 bp, 10 predicted proteins | sample OWC_Aug_OW2_C1_D_FD_207646 | JGI IMG/M metagenome (GOLD analysis project Ga0316622, IMG submission 207646) | Wetland soil microbial communities from Old Woman Creek delta, Ohio, United States - OWC_Aug_OW2_C1_D5_C | ecosystem: Environmental > Terrestrial > Soil > Wetlands | place: USA: Ohio... | reverse complement strand
GGGCGACGATCTTGCCGGTCTGGCCGACTTGCAGGTCGTTGGCGGCATAGCCCGCATCCACCGCCGCACGGCTGGCACCAATGGCGGCACCAAGCTTGTCGGCCAAGGGGGTGATGACCTCGTTGAACTTCTCTTGCGAGCCCAAGGCACGGCCACCGCTGACGATGATCTTGGCCGCAGTCAACTCGGGACGGTCGTTCTTGGCGATCTCGCCACCGACGTAGACGGTCTTGCCGGAAACTGCCACAGCCGCTACGCTTTCAATAGCGGCAGGCGCAGACCCACCCTGGGATGCAAGATCAAAACCTGTGGTACGCACGGTGATCACCTTGGTCGCGTCAAGGCTTTGCACGGTGGCAATGGCGTTACCGGCGTAGATCGGGCGCTCAAAGGTGTCGGCACTGACCACTTTGGTGATGTCGGAAATCTGGGCCACGTCGAGCTTGGCAGCCAGGCGCGGGGCGATGTTCTTGCCAGATGCGGTGGCCGGGAACAGGATGTGGCTGTAGTTGGCAGCCACGGCCTGGATTTGTGCGGTGACGTTTTCGGCAATGCCATGGGCCAGGCTGTCGGCTTCAATGTGCAGCACCTTGGCCACACCAGCGATCTGGGCCGCAGCCGCCGCCGCAGCAGCCGCGTTGTGGCCAGCAATGAGCACATGCACGTCACCGCCGCATTGGGCAGCGGCCGTCACGGTGTTGAGCGTGGCGGGCTTGAGGGAGGCGTTGTCGTGTTCGGCAATTACGAGTGTTGTCATTTAGATCACCTTCGCTTCTGTCTTGAGTTTTGCAACCAGGGTGGCCACATCAGGCACCTTGATACCGGCACTGCGCTTGGGCGGCTCGGTCACTTTGAGGGTTTTGATGCGCGGGGTCACGTCAACGCCCAGGTCTTCGGGTTTGAGCGTTTCCAGCGGCTTCTTCTTGGCCTTCATGATGTTGGGCAGGGTCACATAACGTGGCTCATTCAAACGCAGGTCAGAGGTCATCACGGCAGGCAGTGTCACGCTCAGGGTTTCCAGACCACCATCGATTTCGCGGGTGATGCTGGCTTTGCCGTCAGCCACTTCAATCTTGCTGGCGCAGGTGACTTGTGGCAGATCCGCCAGCGCGGCGAGCATCTGGCCGGTCTGGTTGCAGTCGTCGTCAATGGCTTGCTTGCCCAGGATGATCAGGCCGGGTTGCTCTTTGTCCACCAAGGCCTTGAGCAGCTTGGCCACGGCCAGGGGCTGCAGGTCTTCGTTGCTCTCAATCAGGATGGCACGGTCAGCACCAATGGCCATCGCCGTGCGCAGGGTTTCCTGGCATTGGGCAACACCGGCGGAGACAGCGATGATCTCGGTGGCGATGCCTTTTTCTTTCAGGCGAACGGCTTCTTCGATGGCGATTTCGTCAAACGGGTTCATGCTCATTTTGACGTTGGCGGTGTCTACTGCGGTGTTGTCCGACTTGACGCGGACCTTCACGTTGTAGTCCACCACCCGCTTGACTGCGACCAGGACTTTCATAGCGTTCTCTCTCCAGAGGGTTAAAAAATGGGGCAACTCAGACCGCGCAACACCATCAAACTGATTGACGTGCACGTCAACTTGAACATTCTATGTGTCGCTCTGTGCCAGCTGAATCGTCACAAGGACAGCCTGCCAAAAAACAATAATAGAACGACCGTGCTTTTTATTATAAGCACGGTTCTGGTACCACGGCCAGCCTGCTAAGCGGCGCGCTGGTGGATCACCCGCTGCGGGAATGGAATCTCAACCTGGTGCTCGCGCAGCAAGCGCAAGATCTCCAGGTTGACCAGTGAGCGCAAGTTGTCGCTGCCATTGGCCGGGTCGCCAATCCAGTAACCCAGGCGAAACTCCAGCCCGTCGGCACCAAACGCCATCAGCGCCACGGCCGGCTCCGGATCCCGCAGCACGCGCTCCTGGCTGCTGGCGGCCTGCAGCAACAAGCGCGACACCAGTTCCACATCGCTGTCATAAGCCACCGACACATTGGTGGACTGCCACACCTTGGGGTCAGCCAGCGAGAGGTTTTCCACCCGGCTGGTGATCAACAGCTCGTTAGGCACAATCGATTCGCGGCCGGACAGCGAACGAATCACGGTGTAGCGGGCGTTGATCTCGGTGATCACGCCGTCAAAGCCGTCCACCCGCACCGTGTCGCCAATGCGCATGCTGCGCTCGGCCAGAATGACAAAGCCCGACACGTAATTGGCCGCAAGCTTTTGCAAACCAAAGCCGATACCGACACCCACCGCGCCCCCCAACACCGACAGCGCCGTGAGGTCAATCCCCACCGCTGAGAGCGCCAGCAGCAAGCCGACAAACATCAGCAAGGCTCGGGCCGCGTTGCTGAAGGCCTTGCGCAAGCTCAGTTCTCCGCCGGTGGCCTTGCGCAGCAATTTGGACTCAATCGCGGCAGAAATCCACAGCGTCAGGATCAGCACCAAGCCCGCCGTGAGCGAGCCTTCAATGATCTTGCGCACCGACAGGCGCGCGCCCCCAATGTTCCAGCTGATCTGATCCAACTCATCCATCACCAGCGGCAGCAGGCCACTGACCCACAGCACCACCGCCAACCAGGCCAGCCACGAAATGGATCGCTCCAGCAAACGGATCGCCGGGGTTTCGTTGAACGCCGCCTGCAGCACCTTGACCCCCAGGCGAATCGCCAGCAAGGACACCAGCACCGGAATGGCCAGTTTGAACAACACCGGCGGCAAGCTGTACACCAGTAACTTGCGCGCCGCATAGGCAAAGCACAACCACAGGGCCGGGAACAGCACCCCATCGACAATGCGCCGCCCAAACATGATGGAGTTGAGCCCGCGCTCGGCAAATGCCCGCGACACCAGCCGCGCCACTTGCCAGGCCAGCAGCGCGCACAGCAACAGCGCCCCCAGCTCCAGCAACACACTGGGCTTGGCCAGCGTGCTCAGCCAGCCCTCCAAATCGGTGATCGCCGGGCTAGACATCGGCCAACACCCGGATGTGCGCTTCCACACTGCGCCCCAGCGGGCTCATCACGTAGCCGCCCTCCAGGCAGCTCACGATGCGGCCTTTGGCGTGGCGCTTGGCCACATCCATGATGCGGTGGGTGATCCAGGCGTAATCCTGCTCCACCAGGCCCAACTGGCCCATGTCGTCTTCGCGGTGCGAGTCAAACCCGGCGCTGATGAAGATCATCTGCGGCTTGAATTCCTCCAGACGCGGTATCCAGGCGGCTTCGATCATGTCGCGGATGTCCATGCCCTTGGTGTAGGCCGGCACCGGCAGGTTCACCAGATTGCGCGCGCCAGAGTGCACCCAATCCATGGGGTAAAACGGGTGTTGGTAAAAGCTCACCATCAGGATGCGGTCATCGCCCTTGACGATGTCCTCGGTGCCGTTGCCGTGGTGCACGTCAAAGTCCACAATCGCCACCCGTTTGAGGTTGTGGCGCTCCAGCGCGTATTTGGCGGCAATTGCCACGTTGTTGAAAAAGCAAAAACCCCCGGCCTTTTCGCGGCAGGCATGGTGACCCGGTGGCCGGATCGCGCAAAACGCATTGGGCATTTCACCGGCCATCACGGCATCGGTGGCATCAATGGCGGCACCGGCTGAATGCAGCGCCGCGTCCCAGGTGTGGGCATTGATGCTGGTGTCTGGGTCAACCTGCAGATGCTCGGGCCCACCCGCCAGCATTTCCTCATTGAGCTCCGCATGCAGACCGCGAATCGAGGCGATGTACATGCGCGAATGCGCCAGCTCAATGTCTGCCAGCGAGGCCGCACTGGCCTCACGCCGCTGCAGCGCCACATCCAGGCCGGATGCCAGCAGCCGATCTTCAATCGCGTCGAGCCGCTCAGGACACTCCGGGTGTCCCGGGCCCATTTCGTGCTGGCGGCAGCTTGGGTGAGTAAAAAATCCGGTCATCGTCATACGAAACTGTCTCCTGCACTTTTATTTTGGTAAGGTTAGCCCATGAACACACAGGAAAAACTTACAGCCCTCGTCAATCAGCTTAACACGGTGATTGTCGGCAAATCCGACCAGACCAAAGACTGCGTGGCCTGCCTGCTCGCCGGTGGCCACCTGCTGATCGAAGACGTGCCGGGGGTCGGCAAAACCACGCTGGCACACGCGCTGGCACGCACCTTTGGCCTGCAATTTTCGCGCGTGCAGTTCACCGCCGACCTGATGCCCAGCGACCTCTCGGGCGTGTCGGTGTATGAACGCGGGCAGGAAAAGTTTGTCTTCCACCCCGGCCCGCTGTTTGCCCAGGTGCTGCTGGCCGACGAGATCAACCGCGCCAGCCCCAAGACGCAGAGCGCGCTGCTCGAAGCCATGGAAGAAAAGCAGGTCAGCATCGAAGGCGAAACGCGGGCCCTGCCAACACCGTTTTTTGTCATTGCCACACAGAACCCGCACGACCAGCTGGGCACCTACGCCCTGCCCGAGTCGCAACTGGATCGCTTCCTGATGCGCATCTCGCTCGGTTACCCGGATCGCGCCGCCGAGCGCCAGCTGCTCTCTGGCCATGACCGGCGCAGCCTGGTCGATGCCCTGCCCAGCCTGCTGAGTGCCGACGAGCTGCAAACCCTGCAGCAGCAGGTGCTGGCCGTGCACGCCTCCGATGCCCTGCTCGACTACCTGCAAGACCTGGTGGCCGCCACCCGCAGCGGCCAATGGTTTGTGCAGGGCCTGAGCCCGCGCGCAGGCATTGCCGTGCTGCGCGCCGCCAAGGCCCGTGCCCTGCTCGATGGCCGCAACTACGTCGCCCCGGATGACGTGCGCGCCATCCTGCCGCAAACCATTGCGCACCGGCTGATTCCCGCAGGCGATGCCGGGCGCGGCGCGCTGGCCCAGGTCAGCGCCATGCTGGACGCGGTGCCGCTGCCCTGATCCCCCATGAAACCACGGCTGCCCCACCCCTGGCGCTTTCTGAAAAACCGTTTTTCAAACTGGCTGCAAAGCCGCCTGCCCCGCACCGACCACCTCACGCTGACCCAGCGCAACGTCTACATCCTGCCCACCGGTGCGGGCCTGATGCTGGGCGTGACCCTGATGGTGCTGCTGGTGGCCTCCATCAACTACCAGCTCAACCTGGGCTACCTGCTGACTTTCTTGCTGGCTGGCTGCGCCCTCGTGGCGATGCACGTGGCACACGCCACCCTGCGCGGACTCACTATTCATTTAATAGCACCTGACGCTTGCCATGCAAGGGCTACAAGCCAGTTTTCCATAAGCCTTCAAAACGACAGAAAGCGCCCGCGCCACGGCCTGGCGCTGACCGTGGAAGACCTGGGTCACTGGGTCGACACCGACGTGGCTGCGCAGGCCAGCACCACCCTGCAACTGGCTTTCACACCGCCCAGGCGCGGCCTGCAACACCTGCCCACGCTGACGGTGCAGACGCTGTTCCCGCTGGGCACCTTCCGCGTCTGGGCGCTGTGGCGGCCCGCCACCCAGGTGCTGGTCTACCCGGCACCCGAAGCCCACCCGCCCCCGCTGCCCGGCCACAGCGCCGATGACAGCAGCCGCCAAAACGGCGTGCGCTACCAGCAAGGCGAACCCGACGGCCTGCGCCCCTACCGCCGGGGTGACAGCCTGAAAACCATCGTCTGGAAAAAAGCCGCCAAAACCGGTGAGCTGGTCAGCCGTGACCAGGCCGCCCTGCAATCCCACACCCTGTGGCTGGAGCCGCAACACACCCAGTTAAACCAGCTCGAAGCCCAGCTCAGCCGCCTGTGCGCCTGGGTGCTGCAAGCCGAGCAACAAGGCCTGCGCTATGGCCTGCGCATGAGCGGGCAAGAAATCGCCCCGGACAGCGGCCCAGCACACCAGCAACGCTGCCTGCAAGCCCTGGCCCTGGCATGACTTCCATGAAACTGATCAACCTGCAAACCCTGCGCAACCTGCCGCGTGACACGCGCGACACCCTGTTCATGCTGGCCGTGATCAGCTGGGTGGCCTTGCCGCTGGTCAACCAGGTGCCGCTGTGGTGCAGCCTGCTGGGGGCCAGCGTCATCCTGTGGCGCGGCTGGCTGGCCTGGCAGGCGCTGCCACTGCCGCGCACCCTATGGCGCATCGGCTTGCTGGCGCTGGCCGTGGCGGCCACGCTGCTGAGCTACCGCACCCTGTTCGGGCGCGATGCCGGGGTCACCCTGGTGACGGTCTTGCTGACCCTCAAAACGCTGGAGCTGCGCGCCCGCCGCGATGCCTTTGTGGTGTTCTTCCTGAGCTTTTTCCTGATGCTCACGCAGTTCTTCTACTCCCAGTCCCTGCTCACCGCCCTGGCCATGCTGCTGGCCCTGTGGGGGCTGCTCACCGCGCTGGTCAACGCCCACATGCCGGTGGGCAAACCGCCACTGCGCCAAGCCGCCCGCATCGCGGGCAGCATGACGCTGCTGGGCGCACCGATCATGGTGCTGTTGTTCATGCTGTTTCCCCGCATGGCCCCGCTGTGGGGCATGCCCGGCGATGCCATGGCCGGGCGCAGCGGTTTGTCTGCCAGCATGACGGTAGGCAACATCGCCAGCCTGGCGCTTGACGACAGCGTGGCCATGCGGGTGCGCTTTGAAGGTGCCGCACCACCCACCCGCGAGATGTATTACCGCGGCCCGGTGCTCAGCCAGTTTGACGGCCAGCGCTGGAGCGCCACACTGTGGCTGGATCAGCCACTGAGCGCCCCGCCCGCCCAACTGAGCGTGCAGGGTGACCCCATCAACTACCAGATCACCCTGGAGCCCAACCAGCAGCCCTGGCTGTTGACGCTGGATGCCACCCTGCAAGCCCCCCAGGTGCCGCGGCAACATCCTCGCATGACCCCCGACCTGCAATGGGTGCTGACCCGCCCGGTGACCGAGCTGCTGCGCTACCAGGTACAAAGCCACACCCGCTACCAAGCAGGCATTGACCTCACCCCCCGGCAGTTGTCTGCCAACCTGACCCTGCCCCCTTTCTTCAACCCACGCATCAGGCAATGGGGGCAAGAACTCAGACAAAGCCAGCCCGACCCCACCCGGCGGGTCGATGCGGTGCTGGCACACCTGCGCAGCGGCGGCTACCAGTACACGCTGGAGCCTGGCGTGTATGGCCGCCACAGCGCCGACGAATTCTGGTTTGACCGCAAGCTGGGTTTTTGCGAGCACATTGCCGCCGCCTTCGTCATCGTCATGCGCGCCAGCGGCATCCCGGCGCGCATCGTCACCGGCTACCAGGGCGGCGAACGCAATCCGGTGGACGACTTCTGGACGGTGCGCCAAAGCGATGCCCACGCCTGGGCCGAAGTCTGGCTGACAGGCCAAGGCTGGGTGCGGGTGGATCCCACCTCCGCCGTCGCCCCGGCACGAACCGGCAGCCTGGAGCGCCTGCAAACGCCACGCGGTGCGGTCACCCGCGCCCTGCTGGGCGCTGTCAGCCCCACGCTGGCCATGAACCTGCGCGCCGCCTGGGATGCCGTCAACAACCGCTGGAACCAATGGGTGCTGAACTACACCCAGGCCCGCCAGTTCGACCTGCTCAAACGCATCGGCTTTGACAGTCCCAGCTGGGAAGACCTGATCTACCTGCTGTGCGGCCTGGTGGTGACAGCCAGCCTGCTCGGCGCACTGCTGGGTGCCTGGGAACGCCAGCGCCAAGACCCCTGGCTGCGCCTGTTGCAGCGCGCCCGCACTGGTCTGGCGCGCGCTGGCCTCACGCCACCGCCGCACAGCACGCCGCGCCAGCTGGCCCAACTGCTCAGGCAGCAGCCCGACCCGCGCCTGCAACACCCCGAGCTGCAAGCCTGGCTGATGCAACTCGAAGCCCTGCGTTACGCCCCCGGTGCCAGCACCACGCGCCAAGCGGCCAGTTTCAAGCGGCAGATCGCTACACTGCACGCCCAACTCAAACGCCTTTTGCCGCCCCGCGCGCCATGACACCGACTTCCCTGCACCGCCTCAAACCCCTCCTGATAGCTATCATTTCAATAGCTGTTTGCGCAATATCCACAAGCGCCAGCGCCGCAAAACATTCAAAAAATAAAAAACCGGCAAGTAGCCAGCCCCGCATGGTCGGCGGCCCGGCCTACAGCCAGCGCCCCGATGCCATGCGCGCCGCCGACGACATCGCCCAGCGCCGCGACCTGGATCCGGCCTGGGTGCGCAACACGCTGGGCCAGGCCCGCTTCATGCCCGGTGTCGTCAAAGCCGTCACCCCGCCGCCGGTGGGCGTGGCCAAAAACTGGCAGGCCTACCGCAGCAATTTCATCGAACCCCGGCGCATCCAGGCCGGGGTGGCGTTCTGGCAAACCCACCGCGCCACCTTGCAACGCGCCGAGCGCGAAACCGGCGTGCCCGCCGAGATCATCGCCGGCATCATCGGTGTGGAAACCTTCTACGGCCAGCAGACCGGCAACCTGCGCGTGCTCGACGCACTGGCCACGCTGGCCTTCGACTTCCCCGCCAGCCACCCGCGCGCCGCAGAGCGCAGCGCCTATTTCAAAAACGAGCTGGAACAGTTTTTAAGCCTGATGCACCGCACCGGGCGCGACCCCTTGGGCATCAAAGGCAGCTACGCCGGGGCCATGGGCTGGCCGCAGTTCATGCCGTCGAGCTGGGTCAAATACGCGGTGGACTTTGATGGCGATGGCACGGTAGACCTGTTTGGCAGCCCGGCCGATGCAATTGGCTCGGTGGCCAACTACTTCAAGGCCTATGGCTGGCAGAGCGGCCTGCCCACCCACTTCCCGCTGAGCTTTGATGCCGCCACGCTCAAGCTCGACACCCTGATGGCCCCCGACATCCTGCCCACCTTCAGCGTCGCCAGCTTCCAGGCCAACGGGGTGGTGCTCAGCGGCGAGGCCCTCAAGCACACTGGCAAGCTGGCCCTGATTGAGCTGCAAAGCGGAGATGCCCCCGCCAGCTATGTGGCCGGCACCGACAACTTCTACACCATCACCCGCTACAACTGGAGCAGCTACTACGCCATGGCCGTGATTGAGCTGGGGCAGGCGGTAAGGTTGGCCACCGGTCTACAGGATTCCAGCGCCCCAAATAAGTAGCCATCGGGCTACAATTTCAGCATGTCAAAAATAACCAATTTGCCCGACTTTGATGTCGCGGATTACCTCAAGAGCGATGCCGACATTGCGGCCTACCTCAGCGTTGTGCTGGAAGACGGCGACCCCGCTTTGCTGGCCGCCACCATGGGCGACATAGCCCGCGCCCGTGGCATGACGCAACTGGCACGCGACACCGGCTTGTCACGCGAGAGCTTGTACAAAAGCCTCTCGGGTGAACGAGCCCCCAGCTCGGACACCTTGTTCAAGGTCATCAAGGCACTGGGGTTCAAACTCACGGTTGAGCCACTCAGTGGGGCATGAATGATCTTCTGAGATAGCGATGGCTTTGTCTTGCCATCTTGTCCGCACGTGCAATCACGTTATTTTTTTGATAGCTGTTAGCGCACATTCCGCCTGGGCTATAGCCCGATTCAACGCATAAACTGCCATGCCCCTCTCCTGGAACGAAATCAAATCCCGCGCCCTCACCTTCAGCTGCACCTGGGCCGATGCGGCGCATGAAGACAGCCAGGGCAAGCCGTTCTGGATCGACTTCTTTGAGATTTTTGGCATCACCAACAAGCGCGTTGCCAGCTTCGAGCACGCCGTCAAAAAGCTGCCCGGCATGCACGCCAGGACTGACGGCTTTGTCGACCTGTTCTGGCCCGGCATGTTGCTGGTGGAGCAAAAGTCACGCGGCAAAAACCTGGATGCCGCGCTGACGCAAGCGCTGGGCTACTTTCCCGGCATTGCTGAGCGTGACCTGCCGCAGCTTGTCATCGTGTGCGACTTTGCGCGTTTTCGGGTGCATAAGCTCACCACGGGGGAGACCATTGAATTTGCCCTGAAAGACCTGCACAAGCACATCAAGCTGTTTGGCTTTGTGGCGGGCTACAAGGTGCTGGAGATCAAGCCGCAAGACCCGGTGAACATCAAGGCGGCCACCGCGCTGGGCCGCCTGCACGACGCGCTCAAGGCCAGTGGCTACACCGGTCACCCGCTGGAAGTGCTGCTGGTGCGCCTGCTGTTTTGCCTGTTTGCGGATGACACCGGCATCTTCCAGCCCGCGCAGGCGTTTCGCACCTTCATCGAAGAGCGCACGGCGCTTGATGGCACAGACTTGGGGCCACGGCTGGCGCAGGTGTTCCAGGTGCTCAACACCGATGACGGCACAGGAGGAGCAGGCCCGAGCAGACGCAGCCCGGCGCTGGACGAGCAGCTGGCCGCCTTCCCCTATGTCAACGGCAAACTGTTCGCTGAGCCACTGCCCATGGCCGACTTCACCGCCGCCATGCGCGAGGCGCTGCTTGATGCCTGCGCGCTGGACTGGTCAGCCATCAGCCCGGCCATTTTTGGCAGCCTGTTTCAGAGCATCATGGACAGCACGGCGCGGCGCAACCTGGGCGCGCATTACACGTCTGAGGAAAACATCCTCAAGCTGATCAAGCCGCTGTTTCTGGATGCGCTGTGGGCCGAGTTCGAGAAGGTCAAGGGCAACAAAAACAAGCTGTTTGAGTTTCACAAAAAGCTGCGCACCCTGACGTTTTTTGACCCGGCCTGCGGCTGCGGCAACTTTCTGGTGATCAGCTACCGCGAGCTGCGTGAGCTGGAACTGGCTGTGCTGCGCGCCTCGCACACCAGCGGGCAGATGAGTGTGGACGTGCACCAGCTCATCGGCATTGACGTTGACCAGTTCTACGGCATCGAGATTGAGGAGTTTCCCGCCCAGATTGCCCAGGTGGCGCTGTGGCTGATGGACCATCAGATGAACCTGCGGGTGAGCGAAGAATTTGGCCTGTACTTTGCCCGCATCCCGCTGCGCACCTCGCCGCACATCGTGCATGGCAATGCGCTGCGGGTGGATTGGAATGAGGTGCTGCCGCCAGAGCGCTGCTGCTTTGTGCTGGGGAATCCGCCGTTTGTGGGCTATAGCTATCAGAGCGACCAGCAGAAGACAGATTTGGCCCCAGTGTTCTCTCACATCAACGGTTCGGGCGTGCTTGATCTTGTCGCGGGCTGGTATGTCAAAGCCACGAGATATTTGAAACTTTTGGAGACGAACGGAATCACATTAGCCAGCCAGCCAGCCAGCCAGCCAGCCAGCCAGCCAGCCAGCCAGCCAGCCAGCCAGCCAGCCAGCGCAGCACGCTGCGCCTTCGTCTCCACCAACAGCATCACGCAGGGGGAACAGGTCGGCGTACTTTGGGGCTGGCTGCTGGCACAAGGCATGCACATCCACTTTGCCCACCGCACCTTTCGCTGGAACAACGAGGCCTCCGGCAAGGCAGCCGTCCATTGCGTGATCATTGGATTTGGGCTGGAAAGCCTGCCGGGCAAAGTGATTTATGAATACGACGACATCAGTGGCGAACCGCACGCCGTACCGGCTGTGAATATCAATCCCTACCTGATTGATGCGCCGAACATATTTCTGGAAAAACGTCGAATCCCCATTGCTACAGCACCTGCAATGACCAAAGGTAGTCAACCAACAGACGGGGGGCACCTGCTGCTCAGCAATGCAAATAAAGAAGCTTTGTTGCTTGCCGAACCATTGGCCAGGAAATGGATTCATCCGTTCATGGGTGCAGAGGAATTCATCAATGCCATTCCCCGTTGGTGCTTGTGGCTCAGAGATATTTCCCCAGCCGAATTGCGTGCCATGCCTGTCGTGCTGCAACGAGTGCAGGCAGTCAAGCAAATGCGGCTGTCCAGCACCAAAGCTGTGACAGTAGAACTCGCAAACACGCCAACGTTGTTTGGCGAAGACCGGCAAACCGATCAACCTTACCTATTGATTCCCCGTGTGTCATCTGAAAGTCGCCGCTACATCCCCATTGGCTATATGGATGCCGATGTCATTTGCAGCGATGCCAACTTCATGTTGCCCAATGCCTCGCTGTACCACTTTGGCGTTTTGACCTCCAGCATGCACAACGCCTGGATGCGCTACACCTGTGGTCGACTCAAAAGCGACTTTCGCTACTCCAACACCATCGTCTACAACAACTTCCCCTGGCCCGAGTTGGCTGAAAGCCACAAGCAAAATCAGCCTCAAGCCCAGGTATTACCTGCGCAAGCAGCTATCGAAACCGCAGCACAAACCGTGCTCGACGTGCGCGCCAAATTCCAGTCTGGCGAGCAACCTGCAACGCTGGCCGACCTGTACGACCCGCTGACCATGCCGCCCGAGTTGCTCAAAGCGCATCAAAAACTCGATGCCGCCGTGGACAAGGCCTACGAGGCCAGCGGCGGCAAGAAGAGCTACAAAAATGATGCCGAGCGCGTGGCCTTTTTGTTTGAGCTGTACCAAAAGCTCACCAGCCTGCTGCCTGCCGACAAGCCGAAGCGTCGCGCAACGACAGTTCTGCCCGAGTAAAGCCCATTGATTGACCCAGGAGAAATGCATGCCAAACATGCAAGCACTACAGCAGCAGATCGCCCAGCTACCCGCACTGGATCGCACTGCTTTGGTCGAAGACATCTTGCAGGGCCTGGATGCGCCCGACCCATCTTTGGATGCCTTGTGGGCCAACGAGGCAGAAGCCCGGCTAGCAGCCTACAAGGCGGTGCAAGTCAAAGCCATTCCACTTTCCGAGGTGTTGGCCAAATACCAACGGCGCAAC
>Ga0316622_100002552_pt1 | contig 12652 bp, 11 predicted proteins | sample OWC_Aug_OW2_C1_D_FD_207646 | JGI IMG/M metagenome (GOLD analysis project Ga0316622, IMG submission 207646) | Wetland soil microbial communities from Old Woman Creek delta, Ohio, United States - OWC_Aug_OW2_C1_D5_C | ecosystem: Environmental > Terrestrial > Soil > Wetlands | place: USA: Ohio... | reverse complement strand
TCGGGGACGCCGGCGCTTCCGACCTCCGAGGGTTGGGTCGGCATGGACGCGGGCGCGCCTGCGGGCCGAGTGATGGTCTCCCGGACCGACGGCCAGTGCTACGTCGCGGATTCCGCCGTTGGCGGTTGGGCGAGGTACGGGCAGGGCGCGCCGGCGCTCCCGTCAGGCACCGGCTACGCGGGGTGCGCGCTCGGGGCGTCCGCCCTGCCAGGCTACGCCTTCCTCGTGTCCGAGGACGGGAAGGCCTACGTCTCCGACAGCGCGGTGCGGGGCTGGGCGCGGTACGGACAGGGGACGCCCGCGATGCCCTCCTTGGGGGGCCCGTTCACGGTCGCCTCGGACGGCTCCGCGCAGTGGATGCTGTCGTCGAACGGAACCGTCCACAGGTCCCCGGACGGCGGCTCCTCTTGGACCACGTTCGGCACCGTCGGTGGCGGCGACGACGGATGGATCGCGCTCGCCATCGGAAACGACAAGGACCTCTACGCGCTGCGCCGCGACGGCACCGTGAGGCGGTCCGCGACGGGCTCGTCATCGTGGTCCGCCCACGGCGATGCGGGCGACGGCACCAGCTGGTCGGCGATGACGGCCGACGACGCCGACTACCTCTACGCCCTTCGCCGCGACGGGTCGGCCTCGTACGCGACGACCTCGAGCTCATCCTGGTCCTCGAAGGGGGACGCGGGCGACGGCAACGCCTGGGTCGCCCTCGCCGCCCGCGACGGCGCGGACTACGTCTACGCGCTGCGCGCCGACAGGACGGTCGCGCGCGCGTCGGCGGGCTCGTCCTCGTCATGGTCGACGTGGGCGTCGTCGGGGGCGGACACGTCCTGGGTGGCGGCCGCATCGGACGGGACGTACCTCTACGCCCTGCGCAACGACGGGCGGGTGGACCGCGCCGTGATAGGCGCGACGCCCTCGTGGGCCTCCCCGCAGGGCGATGTGGGCGCCGACCAGGCATGGACGGGGGTGAGCGTGCCGGTCCCCGAGGTGCCGTCGCTGCTCCTGCAGTCGCTGGCCACGGTGGCGCTGGCGCTGCTCGCGCGCAGGCGTGCGCTGGGCAGAAACGCCGCCGGAACCCTCTCACGGGGACCCGTGGGCTCGCATTCTCCATCTCAAGTGGCAACCGGAGACCAAGGAGGACACCGAACATGAACAACCGACAGGCGACCGTTCTTTGTGCTGCATGCATGCTCCTACTCCTGGCCATCGTGGCGCTCGCCGCGACGGCGCTAGGGGACGAGCACACGTGGGACGCGCAGCTCGACGAGGGCGACTTCGATTCGACGGTCTGGGACGACACCGACCTGGCCGTCACGCTCGCGGGGCGCGATAGCCTCTGGAAGTGGCGCGGCGGCGCCGTGCTCTCGAAGGGCACGTCCGGGGCCTGGGACGACGACGCGGTCTACGAGCCGTCCATCCTGTTCGCGAAGGGCAAGTGGCACATGTACTACGTGGGCTACTCCGGTTCCGAGTACGCCATAGGCCTCGCCACATCTAGCGACGGGATCACGTGGGTCAAGTACGCGTCCAATCCCGTGCTGTCCAAGGGCTCCTCGGGCACACCTGACGTGACCGAGGTCCGCGACCCGTGCGTCATCTACGAGGACGGCACCTTCAAGATGTGGTACACGGGCGTGAGCAGCGGGACCAACAGCATCTGCTACGCCACGTCAGCCACCGGCACGGATTGGACCAAGTACGCCAGCAACCCCGTCATCACGAAGCCCTCCTCCGGCTGGGGCTCGAACGTCATCGGCGACCCGTGCGTCATCAAGGTCGACCTCGCCTACTACATGTACCTGTCCGGCGCCTCGACCGCCGGCGAGGAGCTCGTGGGGCACGCCACCTCGTCCGACGGCATCTCGTGGACGCTGTCCTCCTCGAACCCGATCATCCAGAAGGCGCCCTCGGGCGAGTTCGGGCGCCAGGAGATCAAGGACGTGGCCGTGTGCCGGGACGGGGCGACCCTCCGCATGTACTTCAGCGGTCGCGACACGGCCTCCGACAAGTACAAGATAGGGTACGCCTGGTCGACCAACGGCGTCAGGTGGAGTCGCAGTCCCATCATCGAGATGGACATCTCCACGTCGGGTTGGGACTCCAACCAGATCGAGAGCCCCACGGTGGCCTGGGCGGACGGCTGCCTCATGATGTACTACGAGGGGGACGCGGGCGGCGGGACCCCGAACCATCAGATCGGGTTCGCGCAGCTCAAGCCCTGGATCATAAAGAAGGCGTCCAACCCGACCATCGGCACCGGCAGCAGCTACGATTACAGGGACCTGACCCACCCGACAATCGTGAAGCTGCCGTCGACCGGCGCGTACTACATGTTCTACGGCGCGAACCAGGGCAGCGGCTCGCCCCAGTACACAATCGCACAGGCCTCGGCCTCGTCCATCACGGACACCTGGAGCAAGTACGCCTCGAATCCTGTCCTTACCCCCGGCACCTCGGGCGCGTGGGACGACGAGCGCGTCCAGGACCCGTGCGTCATCTTCGAGAACGGCACCTACAAGATGTGGTACGCGGGCTACGACGGGAGCAAGTGGGAGATAGGCTATGCGACAAGCACGACGACGGGCGGGGCGGGCGGCTGGTCCAAGTACGCGAGCAACCCCGTGCTGAAGGTCGGGAGCGCATGGGACGCGTCAAACGTGAGGATGCCCTGGGTGGTGAGGATCGGCTCGACCTACCACATGTGGTACGTTGGAGATACCACCCTGGGAGGCACGCACATCGGTCACGCCACATCCACCAACGGCCTCAGCTGGACGCGCGACACGGTCAACCCGGTACTGCTCACCGAGCCGTCCATAGGGTGGGAGTCGGCGCGGGTCGAGCAGCCCAGCGTGCTGCTCCTGAACGGTCGGTACATGATGCTCTACACCGGCGTCAAGGGTTCGAACTACGAGATCGGCGTGGCCTGGAGCCAGGACGGCACCGTATGGGCCCGCGACCCGGCGAACCCCCTCATCCCTCGCGGGAACAGTACCGTCTGGGACGACGATGGCACGTCGGGCGCCTGCACCTACCTCGAGGGCTCGTTCCTGCACGTCTTCTTCGGGGGCTACAACGGCTCGAGCTGGCAGCTGGGGTACGCGCGCTGGTACTCCGACAACAAGGGCACCTACACCACGCCCGTCCTGGACGCGTCCTTTATGTGGCCTGTGCAGTGGAACGCCCTCTCATGGGATGCGACCGTGCCGGTGGCCACCGCCATCAGGTTCCAGGTCGCCACCAACAGGGGCGGCTCGCTCTGGAACTTCGTCGGGCCGGACGGGACCCCGGGCACCTACTACACGCAGGACGGGCAGTCGCTGTTCCCCTACCAGTCCGGCTCCCGCATCCGGGTGCGCGCCTACCTCACGACGGACAGCGAGACACAATGGCTTCCACGGCTCAGGTCCATCAGCGTGAGCTACGGCCCCAGGCCGTACGGCCCTCCCGAGGTGAGCGTCACGTCCCCGAACGGGGGCGAGGACTGGATGAAGACCAAGGCCTATCCCATCACCTGGACAGCCACTGGCAACCTCAACGACACCTCGGTCGACCTGGCCTACTCGACCGACAACGGCACGACCTGGACGTCCATCGCCGCGCGGCAGCCCAACTCGGGCATCTACAAGTGGACCGTGCCCAACACCGAGACTTCGGGCGCGCTCGTCCGCGTGACGGTCATGGACGTCGACTGGCAGCTGTCGAAGGACACCTCGGACGCCACCTTCGCCATCGACCCGCCAGCGGCCAAGTCGGGGGCCTTCCTCTCACCCCTGGAGGGCGACGCCCTCGCGCCTGGGGCTCACGAGGCCGGGTGGACGATCCATGACCCGTGGGGATTGGCCGACAGGCCGCTCTCGCTCGAGCTATCGACGGACGGGGGCCTGAGCTGGCAGCTGCTCGCCGACGCGCTTCCGCTCGTGGGCGCCCTGGAATGGCAGGTGCCCGCGCTGAGCGCGAGCTCGGCGTCGTGCACGCTGCGTCTGAGCGTGCTCAACTGGCTCGGCGACATCTCCGTCATCGAGTCCGGCACGTTCGCCATCGACGTGGATGCGCCGCGCCCCTCCATCGAGGCGCCCCTCTCGCCGGTCGTGGCCGGCGTTCCAATGGCCGTCATCGCATCGGTGCAAGACGACCTCGGGGAGCGCTCCGTCATGCTCCACATCGCCTCCGAGGGAGGCGCCAAGGAGCGGACCGTCGCGATGGTCCGTGAGGGCGACCACTGGTCCGCGACCATCGCGCCCGAGGTGGGCGATGCCGTGATGTGGGCGGTCGCGACCGATGGAGCGAACGAGGGCAGGTCCGCCTACGTGCCCATCGAGGTCGCCTCCTCGGGGGCCGCGTCCGGCCAGGGCGGGGCGCTCGCCATCGAGCTCGCGGCGGCCGCGCTGCTGGCATGCATCGCGACGGTGGCCGTGGCTGCGCTCAGGTGGAGGGGACGGGCAAGGTAGGGCCTGCCCTCACCGGAGGTCGACGGCCTCGCGCCTCCCCAGGAGGAACTCCGCCGCCATCGCGCCCGCGAGCGCGGGCAGCGCGAACAGCATGCCAATCGCACCCACGAGCGTGAGGCCCAGCCCCGCGATGGTCATGGGCGAGTAGACCCCCCCCGCCAACGGGGATTCCGCCTCGAGGTGGTTGTAGCCGACCCTGTCGATGGCTGGCACGATGAATATCAGCAGAAGGACCATCGCGCCCGCCACGACTGCGAGGAGCACGCCCATCGCGACGTGGTATCCCAATGTCGACGCGAGCCTCGAGCCCCTGAGCCCGGAGACCATGTACAGTATGGCGACCGCTGCGGCCCCGGCCAGGGCCACGAGCGAGAGCTTCCATGCTATTGAGACGTGGTCGATATCCAGGTCCTCCACCGGCTGGAGGAAGGTCGCCAAGAGCATGCCGAACGTCGAGGCGATGAGGGCCATGGAGACGTACATCGACATGGCGAGGCGGACGCGACGGTGCAGCTCCGCCAGGGGGTGGTACGCGATGAACGCCAACGAGGCGAGGGCGCACACGATGAACAGGTACGCGACGAACTCCCACTGCCCCGCGTCCGGCACGAGCACGCCCTCCCCCAGCAGCAGGTCGGGCCAGAACATGTGGATGACGGCAAGGCCGGACGCGACCGCGTTGAGGGCGACGATGGCCGCGACGAGCGGCCAGACGCGCCGCCCCCGCGCGGATTCGATCCTGCGCAGCCGCCTGTCGACGGTGCGGTCGCGCGCCGCGATCCTCCGGTCGGCCCTGCGCTCCTTGCCCTCGAGGCGCTCCAGCTCGGCCTCCGCGCGGGCCAGGCGCTTCTTCGCGGCGCGCCGCTGCTCCTCGCGCGTCGGGGCCGGCCTCGCTCCGGCCTCGGGGACGACGAGCTCCTCGGCCCGTCCCTTGCCCCTGCCGAGCCTCAGCCTCGCCATCTCGATAGCCCCGTCCCACCGATTGGCCGTTCGCTGGATAAACCCTTCGGGGAGTGGCCGAACCCATTAATACGGCCGACGCCCGTGCCCGTGCCCGGGAGGTCGCGAGTGCAGCGCGCAGCCCCGTCCGTCACATGGCGGCTCGTGCCCTTCGGCATCGAGGACGCGCGCACGGCCATGGCGCTCGAGGAGGTCCTCCTCGACGAGGTCGCGGCAGGCGCCACTCCCACGGCGAGGCTCTGGGGGTGGGCGGGGGACGCCGTGACGGTCGGGCGGTTCCAGTGCGTCGAGGACGAGGTCGACCTGGAGCAGGCGCGCGCGCTGCGGTGCGCGCTCACGCGCCGTATGTCCGGCGGGGGGGCGATGTACCACGCGGTCGGTGGCGAGCTGGCCTTCAGCATCACCGCCCCCCAGTCGATCCTGGGCGATGGAGTGCGGGGCGCCTACGCGACCGTGTGCGGCCACGTGGTCCGTGCGCTCGGCTCGCTCGGCCTGGAGGCCCGGGTCGAGGGCGTCAACAGCGTGATGGTGGGCGGGCGCAAGGTCTCGGGCAGCGCCCAGCGGCGCTCGCGCGGGGTGGTCCAGCAGCACGGCACGCTGCTGCACAGGGCCGACGGGACCACCATGGGAAGGCTCCTGCTCGCGGGGAGGCGCCCGCCCTCCATCCGGGGGACGCCGTCGCGGTGGTACCCGGTGACGGGCGTGGGCGACGAGGTTGGCTGCGCCCTCGACGACGTGCGCGCGGCGCTCCAGGCCGCCCTCCTCGATGGCCGCGAGTGGGCATCGGTGCCGTGGGGGCGCACCGAGCTCGGGCTGGCTCAGACGCTCGCGAGGACGCGCTACGCCTCCCCTGGCTGGGTGCTCAGCCGGTGAGCTGCGAGGGGTCCTCGAGCAGGGCCTTGAGGGTGTTGATGAACGCCGCGACCTCGGCGCCGTCGACGACGCGGTGGTCGAACGACACCGAGAGGCCCACGACCTTCCGGACGACGATCTGGCCGTCCACCACCCTGGGGACCTCGCGTATGCGGCCCACGCCCAGGATGGCCGCCTCGGGCGGGTTGATGATGGGCACGCCGAACATGCCCCCCACAGAGCCGTAGTTGGTGATGGTGAAGGAGCCGCCCCTGAGGTCGGCGAGGTCGATCTTCCTGGAGCGCGCGCGCTGGGTGAGATCGTCTATCTCGCGGGCGATGGCCCACACGTCCTTCTGCTCCGCGCGCTTGACGTTGGGCACCATCAGCCCCTCGGGCGTGTCGACCGCGATGCCGATGTTGACGTACTTCTTGATGACGATGTCCTCGTTCTCCGCGTCGAGCTCGGCGTTGAGCGTGGGGTGCCTGAGCAGCGCCTTGACCACGGCCACGGTAATGAGGGGGAGGAAGGTGAGATTGCGCACCCCGTGGTCGGCGGCCTGTCCCTTCAGACGGTCCCTTGCCTGCCAGAGCGCGGTAGCGTCGACCTCCTCCATCGCGGTGGCATGGGGGGCCGTGTAGAACGACTCGCTGAGCTTGTCCGCTATCGTCTTGCGGAGGCCCTTGAAGGGCCTGTGGTCGATATGCCCGTAGAAGTCGTAGTTGAGCTTCACCGCGGACGGCTTGGGCGGGGTTGGCGGGGGGGGCGCGGCAGCGGGCCGAGCGGTGCGCTGGACGTCCACCTCGGTCACGCGGCCGCCCGGGCCGGTGCCGGCGACGGCGTCTATGTCCACCCCGAGCTCCTTGGCGAGCTTGCGGACCTTGGGCGTGGACGACGCCCTCTGCCCGGGCGCGGCGGCCGCGGGGGCGGCCGCAGCAGCAGCGGAGGCTGGGGCGGAGGCGGCCGCTGGCGCCGCCCTGTCGGGGAACGCGTCCGGGACCGGCTCGCCGGGCGAGCCCAGGGCGACCATGACCTGGCCGACCCTCACCGTCGCGTCCACGGGTACCATGATGCGCAGCACGGTGCCGGCGACGGGGGAGGGCATCTCGACGATGGCCTTGTCCGTCTCCACCTCGGCCAGGACCTGGTCCTCCCTCACCGAGTCGCCCTCCTTCACGTGCCATTTCCTGATGAGCCCCTCGGTGATGCCCTCACCGACGTCAGGGAACCTGAACCCCGTCACCATGTCAGCACCGTCCTCATCGCCTTGATGATGCGGTCGACGTCCGGCATCGCCCAGGCCTCCATCTTGTAGTACGGGAACGGGACGTCGAACCCTGTGAGCCTGACCACTGGCGCCTCCAGGCTGGCCATGAGCTTCTCCGAGATGCGCGCCGAGAGCTCGGACGCGAGGCCAAGCGTCCTGGGCGCCTCCTGCACCACGACGGCGCGGCCCGTCCGCTCCACGGACGCGTGGACGCTGGCCTCGTCGTAGGGCTTGAGCGTGCGCAGGTCGATGACCTCCACGGAGGTGCCCTTGGCGGCCACGAGCTCGGCCGCCCTTAGCATGCGCGGCACCATCGCGCCCCAGCCGACGAGCGTGACGTCGTCGCCCTGCCGGGCGACCCTGGCCTTGCCGAGGGGCTCGGTGTAGGGGCCGTCCGGCACCTCCTCTTTGGCGGCGCGGTAGAGCCGCTTGGGCTCAATGAATATGACCGGGTCCGGGTCACGGATCGCGGAGGAGAGGAGCCCCTTGGCGTCCCCGGGCGTCGCGGGCACCACGACCTTGAGCCCGGGCGTGTGCACGAACAGCGTCTCGATGCTCTCGGCGTGGTGCTCGAGCGCGCGCACGCCACCGCCGTAGGGGAACCGGATGACCAGGGGCATGCTGTACCTCCCCTGGCTGCGATTGCGCATCCTGGAGATGTGCGAGAAGACCTGGTCGAACGCGGGCGGTACGAACCCGTCGAACTGGAGCTCGACGACGGGGCGCAGGCCGTAGAGGGCCATCCCCGCCGCCAGGCCCACGAATCCGGACTCGGAGAGCGGGGTGTCGAGGACGCGGTCGGGGCCGAACCGCTCTATGAGCCGGTCGGTGACGCGGAACACGCCCCCATCGACGCCCACGTCCTCCCCTAGCACCACCACGGCGCTGTCGCGCGCCATCTCCTCGTGGAGGGCGGAGTTGAGGGCCTCGACCATGTTCATCTGCGTCATGGGAAGCCCCCCTGGATCCGGTCCGCGTCGTCCTCGACCTCCTTGCCGTCGAGGCTGCGCTTGAGCTGCTCGAGCTGCTCGCGCAGCTCGTCGGGCATCTCCGCGTACATGTGCGCGAAGAGGTCCTCCGGTGCGGGGGGCGCGACCGACTCCGCGCGCGCGATGGCCTCGTTCACCATCGCCGTCGCCCTCGCCTCGAGCTCGAGCTGCCACCCATCGGTCCAGATGCCGCGGCGCTCGAGGTAGGCGCGGTAGCGCTTGAGGGGGTCGCGCGCCTCCCACTCCTGGAGCTCGGCCTCGGTGCGGTAGCGCTTGGGGTCGTCGGCCGTGGTGTGCATGAGCAGCCTATAGGTGTAAGCCTCGATGAGGGTGGGGCCGCCGCCCGACCTCGCGCGCTCGATGGCCTCCCTCGTGGCGAGGTACATCGCCAGCACGTCGTTGCCGTCGACCTGGACGCCCGGGAACCCGTACGCGACGGCCTTCTGGGCTATGGTCCTGGAGGCCGTCTGCCGCGCGCGCGGGACGCTGATGGCCCACTGGTTGTTCTGGCAGACGAGCACCACCGGGGCCTTGAGCACGCCCGCGAGGTTCAGCCCCTCGTGGAAGTCCCCCGTGGAGGTGGCGCCGTCGCCGAAATAGGTGACCACGACCGTGTCCCTGTGCAAGAGGCGCATGGCATGGGCCGCGCCGACGGCCTGGGGTATCTGAGTGCCGACGGGGACGTAGATGGGAAGGTTGTTGACGCCCTCTGGCACCAGGTTCCCCCGGACGTCGCCCATGAAGTAGAGGAGGTTGTGCTCGAGCGTCATGCCCCGCAGCATGTACATGCCCAGCTCGCGGAACGCGGGGAAGGCCCAGTCCTCCTTGCGCATGGCGATGGCCGACCCGACCTGGGCGGCCTCCTGTCCCCTGGAGGGGGCATAGGTGCCCATCCGACCCTGGCGCTGGAGCTTGAGGGCCTTCTCGTCCGCCATGCGGGTGTAGAGCATCCACCAGTACATGTCCTTGAGGAGCTCCACGTCCAGGCCCGGGTCGTCCCCGACCAGGTTGCCGTCCTTGTCCAGGACCTGGAACATGCCTCCCTTCAGGGGGTCGTACTCGTCGGCTATCATGCGTCACACGTCCTTGGTCAGCTCGATGCTGTCGGCGCTCCGCCCAGCTCACTGCGTGGGCTTGGCCCAGCCCAGGACGGCCTCGTAGGTCTTGGGTCCGCACAGGAACGCGCCGGTCCGCGCGTTCACCAGGAATGGCACGCCCCTGCACTTGCCGGCGGCGTGCTTGAGGTAGATGCCCTGGTTCTGGGAGTTGTGCCAGACCTCGTACCTCCTCACGTCGATGCCCTCCTCGGCCTTCAGCCTGTCGAGGAAGCCGGCCACCATCTTGCAGTGGTCGCACTCGGCGCCGTAGAACTCCATCAGCTCTCCTTCATCCGCCATCGGTCCACTCCCCTATCGCGTCGTGCTTGTCGCAGGGCGAGTATAATATTTCAAGCTTTCACCGAGTATAAAAGGGGTGCTCCCGGCACATCACAGGGCCCACGAGGGCCGCGGCGTCCGCCCGTCCTTCCTCGGGCAGGCCGCGGACACCGTCAGCGGGGTCCGGGATCGGGCGGGGCGGGGACGTCACCCTTGCCCGTCATCTGCTCGATGACGACACGGCATACGATTGCCTTGGACAGCGACCTGTCCACCATGGCCGCGCGCCCGGACCTGTCCCTGCCCGGCTCGAGCGCATCGAACATCACGTCCAGACCGCGCCTCATCTCGACCGGGTCCGTCAGGAGCTCGGCCTTGCCCTTGCGGTGGACGCTCCTGTGGGCGTTGTCGTACTCTCCCGCGATATGACCAAGGTCCTCGACCACTCATCCCCACACCTTCGGGTTGGTGCGCAGGAAACCGAGCTTCTTGCCCGCCCTCGCGCAGTGGAAGCAGAGGCACCGCGACGAGGGATCGTAGCCGCAGTCCAGTGTCACGGGGTTGGGCCCGCCGTCCCTGCACATGGCCAGCGTGAGCAGCCTCTGCCCTCGCATGATGCCGTCCAGCTCGGAAGGGGCGGTGATGGATTCGTCCCGCCTGCGCATGTGGTATTCGCCCATCCGCCCACCCCTAGGGGGCGAGGGATTCGAAGAAGATGGGCCAGAACGGGTCCTGGTCGGGGATGTGGAGCCGCTCGACACGTCCGTCGAGCCGGCGCATGGTGCGCTTCCGCCTGTTGGCCGTCACCTTGCCTATCACCGAGGACGCGATTCCCGCCCTCGCGAGGGCACGGATGACCTTCTCGGAGTGGCTGGGCCTCACCGTGAGGAGGAGAGTGCCCTCGGCGATGGCCGCCTGTGCGTCGAACCGCAGGGCCTCGGCTACCATCTTGACCTCCTCGGGGTAGACCATCCTCGACTCGTCCACCTCCATGCCGACCCCGCTCGCGTTGGCAATCTCGAACAGGCCGCCGATGACGCCACCCTCGGTCGCGTCGTGCATGGCGGTGACGCCGCCCGCCCTCATGGCGACGAGCGCGTCCCTGACGACGGTCATCTGCATGCACGTGGCCTTGGCCTTCTCGACGAGCTCCCTCGGATGGCCCTCGAGGAGCTCCTTCTCCCTTAGGACGGACAGGATGCCCACGGCCTCGATCGCGGGGCCCTTGGTGAGCAGCACGTCGTCCCCCGGGCGCGCGCCCGCGGGCGTGACGTACTTGTGCTTGTCGCACACCGAGAAGACCGTGATGCCGCCGATGATGGGCGATGCGAGGCCGGGGTAATAGCCCGTGTGGCCCCCCACGATTGCGATGCCCAGCGCCTTTGACTCGCGGTGTATGACGTCCACGATGGCGCGCAGGTCCCTGTCCGGGGTGCCAGGTGGCATGAGCAGCGAGTACGTCATGTACCTCGGTGCCACGCCCATGACAGCGACGTCGCTCGCCCCGATGTGCACGGTGTACCACCCGAACATCTCGAGGGGCTGACCAGGCACCATGAAGATGGGGTCCTCCGCGATGATGAGGACCCGCCCGTCCTCGAGGTCGACGACGCCAGCATCCACCCCCGTCATGGGGGGGACGATGACGGTCCTGTCCGGGTTCCCGAGCCGCTTCAGGATGAAGTCCTTGAAGGTATCCAGGTCTATCTTGCCCACCTTGTCAGCCATCTCGCATACCACCTATGTACTTCCTCGCTAGCTCGCACGCCTCACCGACGACCGTGACCGGGTCGGCGCCGACGAGGACCGCGACCGGCTCCTTGCCGATTGCCCCCGTCTCGTAGAAGAGCTTGGGCGCCCGACCGCCGGACGCCCTCACGACCTGCGCAATCTTCCACGGCATCGAGGCGCCCTCGGCCTCCTGGACCTCCATTGGCTCCTTGGAGCGGTCGATGACACCGAAGACCCATCGCTTGCGCCTTGCGTACCGTTCCATCCAGCGGACGATGTCGCGCTCCGCGGAGAAGTTGATGCCGGCGCGTATCGACGGGTCGACCCGGTTCAGCTCGATGAGGAGGCGGGCCATGTGGCTCGATGCCCCGAACCTTGGACGGCCGGCGCCCTTTGGCATGCGGTCGACGGACGTGATGCGACCGTCGATGGCCAGGACATCCTGGGGGGTGCTGGGCGACCTCCTGCAGTACACGAGGTTGGACCGCACCTCGGGGATGATCCGCGCGAACTCGGGACAGCCCTCGAGCGTTTCGAGCGCGCTGTGCATCATCCCCATCATCACGAATGCCTCGGCGTCGGGCTTGGCCTTCCTCATGAGAACACCTAGCCTTGGGGCGGAACGTGACCAACGGATTAATACCTTCGTTCGATGGAAGGAGGCATGAGATGCTTCGCGCGAATGAACACGGATACCGGCCCCGCATCATCAACTGCACGATTTCTATTCAATGTATTATATAGTAATACTTGAACACATATTGTTAATAATTTTGTATAATATGATACATATATCATTAGTAACATTATTATTAATAAATATTTATTTATTTAATTAATTATTAATAAACCTCAACCTAGTATTACTATAAGTAGAATTAATATATAATCAACAATATAATATTATAGGCATTATATATTTATAATTTGAATATATATCATATAAAATAGTGTTCTGATATATATAAATAATAACCTATAAAAATATGTACGGCCTTGGGCGTTGAGAAGGCGCCTAGACAA
>Ga0316622_100002551_pt1 | contig 12654 bp, 6 predicted proteins | sample OWC_Aug_OW2_C1_D_FD_207646 | JGI IMG/M metagenome (GOLD analysis project Ga0316622, IMG submission 207646) | Wetland soil microbial communities from Old Woman Creek delta, Ohio, United States - OWC_Aug_OW2_C1_D5_C | ecosystem: Environmental > Terrestrial > Soil > Wetlands | place: USA: Ohio... | reverse complement strand
GTAGGGCGTATCCGTGCCACCCCGTGCCCCGTACTCCCATTGCGCCTCGCTCGGCAGCGTCAGCCCCGCCCGAGACAGCCAGGTCATGCATTCGAGCCAGCTCACCTGCTCGAGAGGATGCAGGAGCGAGGCCCACTTCAGCGTCGACAACAAGTCCGATCTCCAGTTGTGCGGACCGTACTGGCTCGGATTGCGGCCGGCAAGACGCAGCCACTGCCCCTGCGTCAGCTCGTATTTCGATAGGAAGAACGGTGACAGCTCCACCTCGTGCACGGGGCGCTCTTCGCCCTGCGCCTGCGCGTCGAAGTTCCGCCCGCCGGGATCGAGCGGCTGGGATCCCATCCAGAAGCTCCCGCCCCGCAACAGCACCAGCACGGCGCCCGTCTCCTCGGTCAGGACGAGCTGCCCGTCTGCCCCACGTCGCGCAGGTATCCCGCTCATCAGGTGCGCGAACTCCCACAGTCCCGAGCGAGGATCCTGGCCGATGGGTATCAATCCCATCTGCGGCTGCAGATCCAGGCCGGGGTAGGCCCCTCGGATCGCGGGCAACGCTTGCGCCCACGTCCGGGCATACTCACCGCCTGCAGCGAACCCCACCTCCAGCTCGCGCGCGAACGCAAGGCGCATGGGGATGCTCCAGCCGTGGCTCTCCGTGATCGCATCCTCGGCCAGCAGGCCCGCTTCCAGCCACTCCAGGTTCGCGATCAGCTCCGCCAGCACGTCGTGCTGCCACTGGTCCTCGGGCAAGGCGTAACTCCAGGTCCGGCGCGACGAGACCTGCTCGAGGAGCGCCGCCACCTCCGGCTCCAGCGCCACCACGCGCTCGTCCGCCTTCGCCCGGGCATCGCCCTGCAGGCCGTGATCGAGCTGCGCGATCAATCCATCGAGCTCGGCCTGCTTCTGCGCCAGCTCACCGGCGCGCAGGTGGGTCTGCCGATCTTGCGCGCGTTCTGCGTCGCTCCAAGGCAGGGCTCGGGTCCGCATCTCCAGCAGCGTCGCGCGGTGGCCAGCCAGGTTGCCCGCCAACGTCCGGGCCCGCTCCAACCAGGACTCCAGCCCCGCGATCTGCTCGGGGTGCGCAGGCCAGAGCGCATCGGCATCGTCCTCCAGCTCCTGCAGCACCTTCACGTCCGACAGCCTCAGCACCTTGGCGGTCTCCTCGCGCGCCAAGCGCTCGTGCTCCTGGGCGCGTCGCTGCTGCTCCTTGGCCTCCTGTTCGTTCTTGCGGGCCAGGACCAGGTTCTGCTGGGCCTCCCTGGCCTTGGCGTCGGCGAGCTCGGCATTGAGCCGTGCCTCCTGCGCCTTGGCATCCGCGCGCCTGGCGTTGGACTCCGATTGCGCCTTGAGCACCAAGCTCGATGCCAGCCCGACCACGAGCAGAACCACGCCGCCGGCCAGCGAGGCTGCCAGAGGCTTGTTGCGCCGCACCCACTTGCGGGTCTCAGCCCAGGCGCCCGTCTCGTAGGCATGCACGACGCGCCCCTCGACGTAGGCCGCGAGATCCTCGGCGAGTGCGGACATCTCGGGATACCGCTGGTGGGGATCACGGGCCATGGCCTCTTCGCAGATGGCCACCAGTTCGGCCGGGGCGTGCTGCGCGACCTCGTGCAGGTGGCGCGGCGGGCCCTCCTGAACGGAACGCCAGACCGCATAGTTGTTGGCGCGCAATCCCGGCGGCACATAGGGCATGTGACCGGCCAGCAGGTGGTAGAGCATCGCGCCCACGGCGTAGACGTCGGAGTGCGGTCCCATCGCGGCGAGGTCGCCTTTGGCCTGCTCCGGCGGCATGTAGGCTGGCGTTCCGACGACATCGCCTTCCATCGTCACCAGCGACATGTCGGGCCTCTCGCCGCTCCGGTCGTGACGCTCGGACTGCACCTCGCTGGTGGCGGGGCCCGGCTCCGGTCGCGGCCGGATGTCCTTGGAGTCCTCACGGCCGAGGATCTTCGCCAGCCCCCAGTCCATCACGTAGACCTCGCCGTAGCGGCCGACCATGATGTTGGCGGGCTTCAGGTCGCGGTGGATCACGCCCTTGGCGTGGGCATAGCTCATCGCCTCGCAAGCCTTGAGGATCAGGCCCAGCACGCGCGTCTGTGTCCAGCTGCCCTCGCCGCGGGAGAGCTGGTCGAAGACCTCCTTCAAGGTCATGCCCTTGACCAGCTTCATCGTGAAGTAGACGTGCCCCTCGGCGTCCAGGCCGAGCTCGTGCACCGGCACGATGCCGGGGTGGTCGAGCTGCCCGGTCACCTGGGCCTCCTCCAGGAAGCGCGCCAGGCTGCGCGACTCGACCGCCGCGGTCGCGGCCACCTCGCCGCGGGCGCGCCGCGCCCGGATCAGCTTCATCGCCAGCCAGCGCCGCAGGTCCTCGTCCCACACGCGCAGGATCGTGCCCATGCCGCCCCGGGCGATCTCGTCGCCGACCCTGTAGCGTCCGAAGGAGCCCGAGTGCAGCGACAGCCGCGCCACCACATCCCTGGCGAAGGTGGAGTCGCCGGGCGCTTCCTCCTGGAGCGAGGTCCCGGGTCCGATTTCCGATCCGAACTCCTGGCGCAGCCGCTCGGTCAGCGAGACATGGGGGGCGGCCTGGGTCTGGGGCCGGGCTGCGAGCAGTCTGTGATACAGGGAGTCGTGCTCGCTCTTGAGGCGTTGCAGGTCGGCGCACTCGGCCGGGTGCTCGCGACAGAGGGCGTCGAAGTCGGCGCTCTCGCCGCGCTCGATCCGGGCCAGGAAGTCGGCGAACAGCGACTGAGCGGGACTAGGCGGATTCTCGGTGGCGCCGCTCATGGAAGGCTAGGCAGGCCCAGTCTAGCCCCAGGCCCGCGGCCGGGAGGTCCGGAGGGGTCCGACCAGAGCCGGAGCTTCCCTCTGGGGCTCCTGACGGGGAGGGGAACCCCGAGGGCCACCGTAAGGGCCGCCCTGGCCCTCCCACCTAGGATGGCAAGGCAAGCCAGATCCCCGAGGTCGCCGAGCCGAGCACCCCCATGGGAACCGCCTGCCGTACGGCGGGTTTGCCGAGCCGGATGGAACAGCGATCCGATCTACCGCCCGCTGCCGAGTGGATCGGTCTGGCCACGCGAGCGCGCGCCGGGGACCGCCATGCGCTCGGGAGGCTGCTGTCGCGGCACGGTGCCTGGCTGAGGCGGATCGCACGCATCGAGCTGCATCCCTGTGGGAGGGCTCTGCCCTGCTGCAGCCCGGCTGCTCCCGACTCCGCCAGCCCGAGCGGTGCCACCTTCGGGGTGCAGGGCTGCGCCAACCGCACTACGAACAGTTCGGCGTTCGAGGTCGCGCGGCTTCCGCCTGGCATGCCGGCCTGTTCTCCTGCGGCCCGAACCCGACGCCGGTCCCCTGCGGCAACGGCCTGGTCTGTGTGGGAGGGCCGACGACGAGGATCACTCCAACGCAGATCGCAGCCATCACGAGCACGGTGGTCGATCAGGTGGACCTCGCACAAGCTCCCTTCCACTACAGCTGGGGACAGATCCTGCCGGGCTCGACGTGGAACTTCCCGTACTGGTACCGGGACCCGCTCGGCAAGCCCGCCAGTCACGACCTGTCCAACGCGGTCGAGATCGCCTTGGAGCAGCAGTCGAGTCGAGCAAGCTGCTGTGGACAGGATCGCAGGGGCGCGACATCAGGCGCGCTCGTTGCCCTGGCAGCGGATCCAGGCCCCAGAGGCTGACCACCAGCCGGATGTGAGTCGTACGCAGGGCGGGGTGTCCCGCCCCTCGTAGCTCGGGCGGAGCCGGACCTGGGTCTCCCGGCAGACCCTGCCCTGGCCCTGACGGGCACGAGCCGCTGATCAGACTGCCGCCGCATGCGTCCGGGACTTGCGCGGCTCGAGGCGCGATGCTGGGTCGACCGCTGCTTCAGGGCGTCGACAGCCGGACCAGTGCGACGCCATGGCGTGCGACGGGGAACTCGAGCGAGCCGGCTCGAGTTCCCAGCTCCTTCTGGCGCCAGAGGTCACGCACGCGCAGCGGGCCGCGCAGGCCGAGCTCGTCCAAGCTGACGGAGAGCGTCCGTCGCCCGGGCGAGAGGTTGAACAGGCCCAGGACCCGCGAGCCATCCTCCATGTCCTTGAGCAGGACGAGCTCGCGGTGCGTGTCTCGCACGATGCGCGCCTGACGTCCGAGAGCGTCCTGGTCGACCTCGATCACCTCGCGGTTGCAGAGCACGTTGAGCGTGAAGGGGTCGAGCTTGCCCATGTCCCCGCTGAAGATCAGCGGGGCGGCCATCAGGCACCACAGGCTCATGTAGGCGTACTGCTCGCTGGGCGTGAGCGCGGTGGGGCTGCCTTCGCCCATGCGGGACGCGTCGCCGACCCAGCCGAGCAGCAGGTAGTCGGGATCGTTCCAGGCGCCCGGGTGCGCGCCAGCGAAGTGGCGCGCGTTGCTCCTGCCGATGGTGTAGAAGCCAGGCAGGTCCGCGCCGCGTTCCAGCCCCAGGTCGCCTGTCGTGCGCCAGCAGTGGCCGACCTCGGCGCCCCAGGTCCAGACCTCGCCCATGCCGTACTGGCACAGGTTGAAGACGATGTCGCGCTCGAGGCGCTGCAGCTCGCTCCACATCAGGCGATAGGGTCGCTGCAGGTGCTCGAGCGTGTCGCCACCCGCCACCGAGCCGTAGCTGCACCAGTCGTACTTGAGGAAGTCGAAGCCCCAGTCGGCGAAGGTGCCAGCATCCTGGGCCTCGTGCTCGAAGCTGCCGGCGTAACCGGCGCAGGTGGTCGGCCCGGGCGAGATGTACAGCCCGGCCCGCAATCCCAGGGCGTGGATGTGGTCCGCCAGCGCGCGCATGTCGGGGAAACGGCCGTTGGAGCGCAGCGTTCCGTCCTCGTCCCGCTCCGGACCGCCGAGCAGCGGGTCGTCCGAGCCGTGCTTGACCATCCAACAGTCGTCGATGTTCACGTACTGGTAGCCGGCGTCGGCCATGCCGCTCGAGACCATCTGCTCAGCCGCCTGGCGTACGAGCGCGTCGCTGACGCGGTCGTAGTGGATGTACCAGCTGTTCCAGCCCATCGGCGGCGTCAGGGCCAGCCGGTCGCCGACGACGATGCGCAGGCTGCGCAGGCTGTCACCGTGCGCGTTGCTCGCGCGGAGCGAGACGGCGTGCATGCCCTGCGCAAACGTGCGACCACGGAGGATCCCGCGCGCCGCGTCCAGCTCCAGTCCCTCGGGCAGCCCCTCGGCCGCGTACTGGATCGGCCGCTCGCCGGTGCAGGGGATGCGCATGAGGAAGGGAGAGCCGGGCCGCAGCCCGGTGATCGCCGGCCCCTGCAGGCAGGGTGCGGCCGGCGGAGGCGGCGTGAGCAGGCCGGGCTCGTCCTGCGGCGCACCCCGGGCGGCGCCACGCGGCGGCTTGCCCGAGAACTCGAACAGGGCGTCGGCCCAGTCCGCGTGGTCGTTGTCGATGCCGTCGCCGGCGTCGCCGACCACCAGCTCGAACGCCGCGAGGCCCTCGAGGTCCACGCGGCACTCGCGAGCCGGCTCGCCCAGTCGGCACAGCCCGCTGCTCCACAGCTCGCGGCCGTCGCCGAACACCCGGAACTCGATCGACGCGCGCTCGCTCGCCGCGTCGTCCACGCCGACGCGCGCGCGGAAGGTCCCCGGTGCGCCGTCGAGCTCGATCCACACCACGCTGTCGGCATGCGCGCCCAGGCCGTGCTCGAACCGCTGACCTGCGACCGAGAGCGGACCGCCGGTCACCGAGCAGGCGGCCTGCACCCGGCCCCAGCCGCAGCTCGCGGTCGAGAGCTCGAGTTCCTCCAGGCGCAGCTCGCCCATGCCCGCCCAGGCCCGGGGTGCGAGGGCCAGGGCCGCGGCGGCGGATCCCAGGCGGAACATCCGGCGCAGGAACCGGGTGCTCCGGAAGCGGCCTGCAGCGGTCGGGCGGCGTTGGGTCCTGCCTGAGGCCATGGTGGGACGAGGCCCGCCCAGGATAGCGGATCACGCCGCCCGGATCGTCCGGGCCGCGCTCTGCTCCACCGCTGGACTTCCCCGTCCGTTGGTGCGGCGCCTTCTCCTCCGCCGGCGCTGCGAGCGCTGCAAGTGCAGCGCCCGCGACCCAGTCGGCCCGGCCCCAGGCACGACCCCTTCCCGGCTGCAAACCTGGTGGGGGGACAGTACTCGGCAGGCCGGGCGCTGGGTTGGCAAGGTGGTGCTGCACCCTGGGGGCAACTGGTCCGCGCGTGCAGCTGCAGGTCACCGCGCGCAGGTCCCTGCAGGTCGAGCAGGGCTGCACGGGTGCGCCGGCCCCGAAGCAGGACCAGGTCGCGAACCTCGTCGGGGGACAGAAGGGAAGTGGTTCGCACCGGACAACCGCAGAAGGGGGCCGGTGCCGCGCAATGCGCCAATGTGCGCATCCGGAGCGGTCCGGATTCGTCGCAACCGGGACCAGGAAGGGGGTAATCTTAGAAAGGGTGTGGCGTGATCTCCCCGGATCGTCCTGCCGGCCGCTTGAGGGATGGGCAGGGGCCCGCGGTCCCTGCGGGGGATTCGTTGTTGCGCACCCTGCACCTGGGCGGTTGTCACGTCGAGGTGCGCGTCCGCGAGGGCGCACCAGCGTCGCCGGCAGCGCTGCGCGGGCCACAGAGCGGCAACGGAGCGGCGAACCTCGAGGTGGCTGGAGCGGACGATCGCGCACCGGCTGCGCGGGACTCGTGCGCAGCGGTTTATCGCGACGCTGACGAGCATGACCTGGATGTGGTCGAGGCACGCGCACGCGGGATGGCGGACGGGCTGCGGGTCGTACTCGAGCGCAGCCGGGGAGGCACGCGATCGCTGAGCGAGATCTCGAGCGAGGAACCCAACCTGCGCGAGGCGCTCGAGCGCGCCGGGGCGAGCCACGGGCGGCGGATCTGGTTCTTGGGGATGACCGGGCGGCGCATGTGGCCGGACGAGATCCAGTGCGTGGCAGGGTGCTACGAGGTGCTGGCGGACGCGGCAGGGCTCCTGCGCTGCGTCGAGCGGCTGCGTGGGCTGGACTATGGCCGGCGCAAGGAGGCCTACGAGCTCGCGGCCCAGGCGCAGTCGGCGCTGCGCAAGGCGCTGCGCGAGCTGGCCGGGCTGCAGCGCGGAGACGAGGACCAGAAGCAGGTCTTCGACTGGCTGCATGATCACGTGGTGCGCGAGGGCATCTACATCCAGCGCTACATGCGCTGGAACGACCCCGCCGACCCCTGGGGGTGGCAGACTCGACGGACAGCGATCCGGTCGCTGCGCTCGAGGCTGCGCGAGGCACTCTGGACGCAGCGGCAGGTCGACGAGCTCGTGGGGCTGGTGAGCTACCACGCAGGCAGGATCCGGGAACGGCTTGATCCGGACCGACTCTGGCGTGACTGGGGTGTGATCGACCAGGCCGTCGGCTGGCTGGTGAAACTCGGCGCGGCCGCGGCGTCGCCCGCGCTGCGCGCTGCGCTGGCCGGGCTGGCCAGGCGGTTGCCGGCCGAGCTCGCGCTGTCGCCCGAGCTCGCGGCGACCTTGGAGGTGGTCCGCCGGCCACTGCAGCCCAGGGCCTCCGGGCGGGTGCGCGAGCGGCGGCGGGGCCGGGCCGGGCGCTATCTGCGTCCGCGTTCGCTGCTGCGGCTCTTCCAGGAAGCCGAGGCGCGCTACCCCGACCGGATCGCCTACCACCCCAACAACCACTCGGACCGGGACTATCCCTACGACCGGCCTCACGAGGTGGCGGCGGCGGTGGAGTGGCTGGTGGGGCCCTACTGGGAGACCCGGGCCGGTGTGCGCCGCGCGGACCACCGCGAGCTGGACCACCTGCTGAAGCAGACCTGCGGGTGGACGTACAAGACCTCGCAGAGCCCCTCGACGGTCGGCCAGTTCAGGTCGTGGTACGAGACGACCTACGAGGGCCGGCGGCTCGGCGTCCTCGAGCACATCGGCCGCGGGAACACCAAGCGCCAGGGCCCGGACAGCATTCGCATCGGATTCACCTGGGACGATGTCACGCAGCGGGTGGTGATCGGCTTCGTCGGCCAGCACCAGCGCAACCGCGACTCGTGACAGCCCGGGCCAGGGAAGGGACGGCGACCGTCAGGCGGCCGGGAGGGGCGGCCCGAGTGTCGCGGCCGACCCGGGAGAAGGGCCGCCTATCCCGACAGCAGGAACTCGGCGCGGAAGAGCGCCCATTCGCCAGGTTGCGAGTGTCAGCTTGCGCTGGGAGAGCAGGGAGCATTCGCCAGCGGGCCCGATCATCGGTCCGTGGTCGGCGGCCTCCGCGTTGCGTGCCTTCCGGGGGCGTGCGGTCAGCCCTGGTCGAGCAGCGCGCGCGCCGTGCGCACGACGCGCTCCCAATCGAAGGCCGGGCCCGGGTCCTGCTTGTTCGCCTGCACGTGGCAGTGACCGATCAGGCCGGTGTGGGCCTGGAATTCCTCGCGCGACATGGCCCGCTCGAGCGGCGACCCATCGGCCTGACGGGGATAGTCGAGTCGGATCTTCGGGAGTGCGCGGCTGAGCGCGGCGGCGAGCCTCGCCAGGCTCTCGTACTGCTGCGGCGTGAAGTCGTACTGCACCAGCTGCGAGCCGTTGATCGTGCCCTGGAACGGGCCCGGCCGGGCGCTGCGGGCGGCGAAGCCGTGCGTGCGCAGACCGCCGTCACCGAAGCGCGCGGGCAGGGTGACGCGCGTGCCACCTTGCCCGTCGGCGGCATACCACTCGTCGAGCTCGCCCTGGCGCTCGACCGGCCGGGCGCCCACCTGCGCGAGCTCGACACCGATCGAGCGGTCGTTGGCGATCGTCGCGTGCCAGGCGCGCTCGTCGAGGTCGAGCGTCTGGTAGATCGTCCCGTCTAGGTCCAGCAGGAAGTGCACCGACAGGTTGCGTTCGTCCTGGAGCACGCGATAGCAGACCTGGCTCGTGCCGCAGGCGTCGTAGTGGATCACGAACTGGTCCACGACCTGGCGCAGCTCCTCCAGGCTCCACTGGCCATTGCGCGCACGGCGGCGCTGTTCCTCACCGGGCTCGCCGCCCTCCGGCGCCAGGCGGCGCGACCCGTAGCGCGCCTTCTGCTCCGCCTCGGGCTGGGGATCGCCGAAGTGCGGCCACGGCCGGTAGGCGTCGTAGCCGTCCGGGTCGATCCACAGCACCACCGGCGCCCCCACGTGGAAGAACTGGCCCGCGACGACGATCTCCTCGCCGCTGCGGGCCCGGTGCTGGCCGACGGCCGGGGCGCGCGTCGAGGCGCAGCCGGACAGGCAGACGAGGATGCAGGGGGCGAGGAGCCGGGGAAGACGGGGCATGGGCGTGGCGTACCAGGCTAGCCTCCCGTGCGGGCCGGTCGCGCGGCGATCGGCGCCCGCGGGTATCTCACGGGTGTCAGCCCCGATGAGCAGAAAGCGAACGGGACGCCCGGTGAGCCTGGACGGTGCACGCCGCCAGGCTCGTTCTCGCCGTCGCTCGTGAGCTTGTCCTGGGGCTAGGTCTTCGAGGCTGCGAAGATGCTGCCGATCGACTCGTCGAGCGCCTTGTCGAATTCGGCTTGCGTCTGCTGGGCGGTCAAGCCCTCGGTCAGGGCGCGCGAGAAGCTGGCGACCAGGCCGTGGTTGCGGGCCAGGATCTCGTTGGCCTCCTTGCGGGTGTAGCCGCCGGAGAGGGCCACCACGCGCAGCACGTTGGGGTGCTTGATGCAATCGGTGTAGAAGTCGTCCACCGAGGGCAGGGTCAGCTTGAGCATGACCTTCTGGTCGGGCGCGAGCCGGGACAGGTGCTCGAGGAGGTGCTTCTTGAGCAGCTTCTCGCATTCGGCCTTCTGGGGGCTCTTGATGTCCACCTCGGGCTCGATGATCGGGACCAGACCCTTGGCCAGGATCTGCCTGGCGACCTCGAACTGCTGGTCGACGACGGCCTTGATGCCAGCGGGATTGGCGAGCTTGATCACCGAACGCATCTTCGTGCCGAAGACGCCGTTCTTGACGGCGCGGTCGAGCAGGGCATCGAGACCGGGCATGGGCTTCATCAGCTGCACGCCGTCCTTCTCGTCGGCCAGACCCTTGTCGACCTTGAGGAACGGCACGACCTGCTTGTCTTCCCACAGGAAGCGCGCCGCGGGCTTACCCTGGATCTGGCGCTCCATCGTGTTCTCGAACAGGATCGCGCCCAGGATGCGGTTGCCGCCGAAGCTCTTGCTGGTGATGATGCGCGTGCGCATCTCGTGGATCTTGTCGAACATCTGCTGCTCGCCCGAGTACGCGCTCTCGGGGACGCCGTAGAGGCGCAGGGCCTTGGGCGTGCTGCCGCCGCTCTGGTCGAGGGCGGCGATGAAGCCGGCCTGGGACTTGATCTTCTGGAGCATCTGCTGGGAGGTCATGTCGCTCTACCCGTTGCGGTGTTGGGGGTGCTCTGCGAGCGGAATCTGCGCGGGCAAAGAGGATAGCGTTGAGTCCGCTCGCTTTCATCCGCCGGAGCGGCCGGGCAGGGCAGGGCGGAGGCCGGCATGGCAGCCGGCTCCCGCAACCGCAGTCAGCCCCTCGGGCGTGCTTCCCAACCACCGCGCTGGCGGGAGGTGGACGGTTGATTCCCAGGCCTGACGCCGTACCGTTGGAACGGGGCGATCCGGCCATGAGCTCTCTTCTGTGCACCGGTCTCTTTGCGCTGGCTGCTCTGGTTGGCGAGCGGCCCCGGATCCCACAGGAACCCGAGCCCGTGCAGGAGCGCGAGACCCAGCAGGAGGAGCAACCCGCGCCGCCGCCCGTCCGCTTCCACGTGATCGTGCTCGACAACCTGCGCTCGGCGGGGTGCGCCACCCACGAGGAGGCCGTGGCGATCAACGCCCGGGGGGAGACGGTCGGGAGCATCTGTCTGGAAGGGACCGCGCGGGCGGCCTACTGGTCGGCCGAGGGCGAGCTCAGGCTGCTGGTCGACAAGCAGTCGAAGGGCGACTCCTTCGCCCTCGACATCAACGATGCGGGCGTGGCCATCGGCTATACGGCCCAGGGGTCGTCGCGCTCCGCCTTCCGGTGGAGCATCGAGGCCGGAAGGGTCGAGCTCGACTTCCCTGCGGGAGCGGTGCCCCTGGCGGTCGACCTGGAGAGCATGATCGCCTTCTCGTTCCCCGCGGAACGCGCCGTCCTCAGCGCCACGTGGCACGAGGGGGCGGACACCACGCCACTCTCGGGGCTGAAGGGCGACGTGTTGGTGCGAGATGTCAACCGCTCGGGATCGCTGACCGGCATCGTGGGCGGCGGCGCACTCCCGGCACGCGCGTTCCTGCAGCGCAAGGGCGGTGCGCTGCTCGACCTGGGCGTTGCACCAGGCTTCGGCCACAGCCACGGCAACGGGGTCAACGACGAGGATGTGGTCGTCGGGCTTTGCCGCTCGGACTCCCGCCAGCAGGCGACGCGGTGGAGCGGCGACTCGGGGCCGGTGCTGCTGCCCTTTGCCCGGGAGGACGACACGCACAGCGCCGCCTTCGCGGTCAACGCCCAGGGCTGGACCGTCGGGGTCGAGCACGGGCAGCCGGACTCCCACGAGCGCTCCACCGCCGTCCTGTGGATCGGCGAGGTCGCCTACGAGCTCGGTCCGCTCCTGATCCAACCCCAGCAGGGCGGTCCGATCGAGGTTCGCGTGGCCTGGGACGTGAACGACCAGGGCCAGATCGCCGCACGGGGCCTGGTCGCCGGACAGGAGCGCGCGTTGCGCCTCGACCCGCGCTGAGTCCATCTCGGCGGGGGAGGTCGACCCTGCCCCGCGTCGGCCGGCGCCGCGCTTTCCTTCCCCCCCTCCTTGCAGACTGACGGGCGGGACAGCGGAGCCGCAACCCAACGGCTCGCCTCTGTCTGCGTGTCTCCGCGCTGCCTGTGTTTGCGTCACGGGCTTGCGGAGGGGGAAGAGGACACCACGGAGAACGCGGAGGGCGCGGAGGGAGTAACCGATGTGCGGCGCAGGGATTCCCCGGGAGCGGGAGCAGTAGCCCCGGGCGGGCTCGAGATGACTGCCGTCTGGCCGTGCGCCAGGCCTGTGCTTCAAGCCCGTGGCCAACGCCGCCTGATGCCCCGTCCGAGTATGACGGTCACGTTTCGCCGGCCCTCACCGTCCCTGGCGGCGTTGCGCCTCCTCCGGGCATTGCTGCGAATACGCGCCGTCGGCGCGCCTTGCCAGGACCGCCGATGGCGCGCCGAAACACGACACATGTTCACGGACGGACCCCAAGGGAGCTCGCTCCCCCTGCGAACCGCTTCGCGCTAGAAGATCACAGTCCGGTGGCGCGCAGGAAATCTGCGACGAAGCAGACGAGCGACAGCGCACTGCACAGGGGCGGCTGCTCCTCGCCGCTGACGTGGGTGAAGGCGTCGGTGACGTGGACGCGCACCGGAGTGCCGAGGGGCTCGAGCCTGTCGCGCAGGGCTGCGGAGTCGGAGGGTGGGACGACGGGGTCGTCCTCGCCATGCAGCAGGAAGACCCGGGCGGCCGGCGCGATGCCGTCGCGTGCCGGGGACAGGGCGCGCAGGGTCGGCGACATCGGGGCCAGGACGGCCTGGGCGAGGTCGGGCGCGATCGGGTCGGTGGACTCGGCGCAGGCTCGCAGTCGGGCGCCCTCGGCCGTGAGGTCGGGCGTCTGGGGCAGCGGTGCGCCCGCCAGGAGCGCGAGCAAGACGCGGCGCAGTGGCTCGCGATCGGGCTCCGGCACCAGCCCGTCCAGGTTGCCTAG
>Ga0316622_100002550_pt1 | contig 12657 bp, 10 predicted proteins | sample OWC_Aug_OW2_C1_D_FD_207646 | JGI IMG/M metagenome (GOLD analysis project Ga0316622, IMG submission 207646) | Wetland soil microbial communities from Old Woman Creek delta, Ohio, United States - OWC_Aug_OW2_C1_D5_C | ecosystem: Environmental > Terrestrial > Soil > Wetlands | place: USA: Ohio... | reverse complement strand
CCGCAGCGCATTGAAAAAGTCGGCCATCGGCCCGCCGATCCCTGCGCCGACAATGCCTGCCCCTGCGCCGGCCAAGTTCGAGATGCCCAGGTAGCGGCCCGCCTCCTTCGGTGGTGCCAGGTCGGTGCCCAGCGCCCAGTTGGTCGCCATGAACGTCCCCGCACCGGTGCCGATAATGCAGCCGGCTACGATCACCATCGGGATGTTCTGCGCAAACAAGAGCACCAGCGTCCCGAGCGCAGCCACCAGAGCAGAGAGCGCGACCAGCCGCTTGCGCCCGATCCGGTCCGCCAGGTAACCGCCGCCCAATGCCGTAGCGATCAAGAAGATCGCCACCACTGCCAGCAGCACCGTCGTCATCGTCGCCGCGTTGGGAATGTGCAGCGCGTCGGCCAGGTAGTACTGGGCAAAACCCTGGATCGATCCCACCGCGGCCAGGAACATCAGGCGGTTGATCACCCACCAGATGAACGATCGTTGTTGCCGCGCCTCCCGGCCGATCCCCACCCAGGCACCCAGGTACACCCCGATAAAGATCGAGCCTGCCATGGCGATCAACCCTGCCAGGCCTACCAGGGCGACCTGCAACGCCACCGTGGCTTCCTGTTTCGCCAGCGTTGTCCCGGTGTAGCCCACGATCCACTTGGCCGCCTGCGTCGTGGCCACAAAGATGGCCGTCAACGCCACCAGCCGCCACACCGGCTCGCGGAGGCTTCCGGTTGGCTTTTCCTTCAGCGGCTCTTCGTGCACGAACAGCACGGTGATTACCATCGCGATCAGGAATCCGGCCATAAGGATGGCCACCGTCAGCCAGATCTTCCCGGCGTCCACCAGCGGCCCGATAAAGATGACCAGAAACACAGGCAGCAGCTCCATCACCGCCTTGACACCCGAGGCCCGCCCTCGCTGGTTGTCGGGCACCAGGTCGGGAATCAGGCCCTGGGTCGCCCCCAGGGAGACGTTCGACGAAACCTGGAGCAGCACATTACCCAGCAGCAGCACCAGGTAGGCCATGCTCACGCCGGCGAGACCCAGGAACAGGGCGCCCGATGCCGAACCGGTGATCTGGGGCGACACCCCCACAATGCCCAGGAACAGCACGCTGAACAGTGTCCCGCCGATAATGTACGGCCGGCGCCGTCCCAGGCGACTGGTATTCCGGTCGCTGAGCAGTCCCGCAAGGGGTTGGATCAGCATCGCCACCGCCAGGCCGATGACCCGCATCGTCGCCAGGTAGCTATTCTTTTGTGCCGCCGGCACAAAAAGCGCCACCAGGTAGGGCAGCAGCACCGGCGTCATCGAGCCCGAAGCGATGTTGAACCCCAGCCAATAGATGTTGATGGTGATATAGTCGTACCAGCGCAACGGCTTCTTCATGTTCTCTTCTCCTCCCAGATCTGCGGCTGCCTCAACCGTCCGGCGCAAGTCACCTAGCCCAACATCCCCCGCCGCGTCGCCCGGATGACCTCCAGCGACGCCACCGCCTCTTCCACCGTCAGCTCCAGGACCAACGGGCCCCGGTACCCGGCCTCGTCTAGCCGGTCCAGCAGGCGTCCCAGGTCGAGATCCGCCGTGCCCAGCGGCTTGTGGTCGCGGCTGTAAACGACCTGGTGTTCCGGGCCCTGCCAGGGAGAGTCGTGCAGGTGGACTTCGGCCAGGCGCGGCAGGCAGCGTTCCAGTGCCTCGAACAGCCCAATCGGCCCCGAAAAGCCCACCATCACATGCCCGGTATCCAGGCACAGCGACAGGTCCAGATCCTCGGCCAGCTCCAGCGTCAGGTCAAAGGGAAACTCGATCGTCTCGATTGCCAGCCTGCGGCTGGGCAGGCCGGTCTCGGCCAGGATGGTACTGATGCTCTGGCGGGCGCGGGCCTGGAACAGCCGCAGGATGAACCCCCGCGCCTGCTCGGGCAGGCCCATGCGGTAGAACTCGGCTGCCAGTGCGCCGGTGGCGTGCAGCACATAGACCTCCGGCTCCAGCGGCTGTGCCGCGCGGATGCATTCCACCACCGCCTGCACCGAGCCCTCGCGCACCGGCTCCAGCAGCGTCGAGGGCTCCACCGACCAGAGCGGCAGATGGACCGTATAGCCCACCCCCGTCTCCTGCTTCAGCGCCAACAGCCGCTCGACCGTCGCCGGGTCAAAGCTCTGTGGGAAAAAGAGCACCATGTCCCCGGTCAGCTCGATCGGGTCAAAGCCGTAGCTCAAGAGCTTCCGGGCCAGGGCCGCATGGTCGAATCCGGCCATGGCCGCCAATGCCTGTGGCGTCAGCCCTCCAGGCGGGACGAGCACGTCCTTTTGCATGGTCATGATTCCAAAACGCATCTTCACACCCACCTCCCCACCTCGCTGCTGCGCACCACCGCCTCGATGACCTTCATATTGGCCACCGCATCCTCCAGCGGCGTCGGCACGGGTTTGTCGTCCAGCACTGCCTGGGAAAAGAGATCACCCTGGATTGTATACTGGTCGACGACGTCCAGCACGATCTCCTCGAGCTTCGCGCCCCGTTGGTGCCACATTCTGCACGGCCGTTCGCGCGGGGCGTTGAACGGGATCTCGATCTCGATCCGGCCCTCCGTGCCAAACACATTCACCCGCTGGTACGGCACCAATTGCATGCTGCACGTCCAGGTCGAGGTGCCGGCTCCAAAGTCGAGGATCGCCGACGCCAGACGATCGGTCTTGAACCCCGGATCGTATTCTACGATGCCCATCACCCGCTTGGGCTCGGCCTCGTACAGAAACCGCGACAGCGAGATGCAATAGCAGCCAATGTCCATCAGCCCACCACCGCCGATCTCGGCCTGGTTGCGGATGTTGTCCGGATTCACGTTGTAGTAGGAAAAGTGAGCGTGGATCGTCCGTAGATCGCCAATGTGCCCGTCCCGAACCAGCTTGCGTGCGCGCTGCCACTGTGGATGGTGGCGGTACATGAACGCTTCCATCACCTTTAGATGTGGATGCTGATGGGCCGCGTCCAGCAGCTTCTGTGCCTCGGCCGACGTGAGGCCGATCGGCTTTTCACACAGCACATGTTTTCCGGCCTCCAGCGCCCGGATCGACCAGGGCACGTGCAGGTGATTGGGCAGCGGGATGTACGCTGCGTCGATCTTCGGGTCCGCCAGGAGCTCCTCGTAGGAGCCATAGGCTTTCGGGATGCCCAGCTCGCGGGCCACCGCCTGCGCCCGGCCCAGGTCTCGCGAGGCGATGGCCGCCATCTCGCAATACTGCCCCGCCTGCATGGCCGGGATCACCTTCTTTACGCCAATGTTTGCCGTGCTCAGCACACCCCAACGCACTTTCATCCGACGACCTCCTTGTGAGCCCATCTTCCCGGTGCGACGCACCTGCTGTTGGTGCGTTGCACCGGCCTCATCGACTTCCCGCCGACGCACCTGCCGGGGCGATATCCAACCCCTTTCGAAATGCCCGCTGCGTCTTGATCGCCTCATACCCGATGCGCTCGTAGAAGCGGTGTGCCCGCTCGCGGATCACGTTCGACCGCACATTGACCGCCGTACACCCCCGGTCCCGGGCCCAGCGCTCCACCTCTTCCATCAACATCTGCCCCACGCGCTGCCCGCGCCGGCCCTCGGCCACCACCAGCCCTCCCAGCTCAGCGTGACGGTCCTCGATGAGCAGCTCCCGGCGATACACCTGGACCCAGCCGATCACCTGCCCGTCCTCCCCCTCGGCGACCAGGACGGCGTTGTCCGGATCCCGCACGATCTGCTGGAGGCGCTGCCGCACCTGCTCCGGCGACGATGTGTAACCCAATTGCCCGGCCAGCACCGCCAGGGACTCGGCGTCGCCGGGTGCCGCGAACCGGATCGGCGGGATGCGCCGTCCCCCAGGAAGAGAATCCACGTTTTGCGCAGCAGCGTCGCCCATATCTCCCGTGCTTCCTCCTGTCCTGCCCTCTGCCTTGTTCATCGCTTGTCCCAACCACGCATCAAGATCGCACGGTATGTGCCCACCGGTCGGAATCCCAGCGCCGCATACGCCCTTTGCGCAGGCACGTTCTCCAGACTGGTGAACAGGATTGCCGTCGTCGCCCCTGCGGCGTGGGCAACCAGCAGCGTCGCCGCTACCGCTGCCCGGGCGTAACCCCGGCCACGCAGCTCCGGCGGTGTCCACACCCCGCCCACCTGCACCGCTTCTCGGGTGGCTGCATTGAATCCGCTGCAGGCCACCGGCCTGTCATTGTCCTCTAATATCCACGTCCGTTTCTCGCCAATCGAGCGCTGCACCCCGGCCCGGTGCCGCTCCCAGAGCTCGGGGCTCTCCTCCTCGTTCAGGGTCTCAACCGTAAACTGCACCTGCCACGCCGTGACCAGCTCCAGGTCACGGGGCTCGACGAGCCGCCCACGCAGCCGCCCGGAGCGCAGGCCCTCCGGCACCACCAGGTCGGCCAATGCCAACCGGTATAGCTTTTCCGTCTCGTCCAGCTGCACCTGGGCCCCGTCCAGGCCGGCCAGTTGCCTGGCCTCCGCCACTTGAGCCTCGGGGCCGAACAGTCCGCGGATCGGACGGCCGGAAGCCTCGACCGCAGCCCGCCACAGCGCATCCAGGTGAGCCGGGGCCTGTAAGACCAGGTTGCCGTTCCAGTACAGGGCCACCACCCCGGCCAATTTCCCGTCCTCAAAGGCCGCCGCGTAGGTCCCTTCGTACGGCCGCCCTGTGTCCGACAAGCCCGCCGCCCGCAGGTTGCCAATCAGAAACATCGACGATTCGACCCGCGGCCATAAGAACGCCTCCAGGGCCGCCTCGTCCCCCGGCCGTAGAATACGGATCTCTGCCATCTCGTGGTCCTCCCTGTCACGCCAATTATAACCCAGGTTGCCCCCCGCTACAAGGCGGCCGTCAGACCTTCGTCCTTCTCCTGTCTCCCACCCGGTACTTCTGAAGAAGGCTCCCATGGGGATAGGGCACTGCAAGACAGTGACACAGTGACACAGCTTGTTCCACGGCTGCTGTAAGTCTCCAGACACTTGTGCCCAGCATCCTTACACTCAACGAATACCCAACAAATCAACGAATTTACACTGCGGCTCACCACTTGTTGATTCGTTTCAGCATTCGTTGACGCCATTCGTTGCGATCTTGCAGCAAACCTACGGCCGTGTCACAGCTTTTGACACCTTCTTACACTGCTGTTATAATCACAATGCGTTTAGGATGGCCGGCATCCAGTACAGGAGGAGAAAGACAGCATGCCCAGGATCGACCTTCTGATCCGGCTTGCCTGGTTGCACAACCCTTCAACGAGGAGAGAGCATGGACATCAAGGTTTTCGATGCGCAGGGCACCCAGCGTGACCTGGCCTACCTGAAGGGCAAGTACGGTGACTTTATCATCCAGCCGGCTGCAGCCGGAGAAGGGTCTGCTTACAAGATCTCCGTCCTGCGCGAGCGGGTGAACTGCGCAGCGTCGGTCGTCGTGCGGGTGACCGACGCAACCGGAGCGCCCCTCCAGGGCATCCGGATCGCCTGGTATTGGCCCGATGCCCCCGCCGACCCCAATTCCGGCCCCATGGGAGGTGTGCCGCCCCAGATGCGGGCCAACCGCAGCGTGAACGGTGTGAGCAACCCCAACGGCGAGGTCGGCTTTGGCATGGGGGGCGGGGCATATTACTTCCCCAAGCAGGGCCAGATCGGTCCCCACGCGGCGTGGATCTATGGCACGAACACCTGCTCCGACCTGATTCTCGGCCTCGGCATGATTGGGGGCACCAACCACGATCACTTTGACGTCGAGTACGCCCGAGTCGAAGGTGAGCCGCCACCTTCGCCCGCGAACGAATGTCCCAAAGAAGAGATCCTGGCTGAGATGACCAAAATCGAGGCCGAGCTGGCCAAGATCCAGAAAGCCGTGGCTGCGGTCCAAAAATCTACGCAGGCGGTCCGCAAGCTCCTGGAAAACGTCTGATGTTATCTATGCGGCACCTAGGGGCGGGTCGCCCCGCCCCTACGCCGCTTATCTGCCTCAGTCAGCGATCAGATTAATGCTCCCCGAGCCGGTCTGCGCCCAGATGTTCGTGTCTCCGCCACTGCCGATGGTCCCCTTTACGTCCTGCCGGGATTGAGTCCCCTCCACCGGGTAACCGACGTCGATCGAGCCCGAACCGGTGTGCAGATCGACCTGCGCGTTCAGGTCCGAAGGTAAGCGCAGGATGATGCCGCCGGAACCGGTCTGAAAGCGGCAATCGCCCTCAGGCGTCCCCTGGTAGTTGATACCTCCACTGCCGGTTTCTAGGCGCACCGGTCCGGTAGATAGGCGCACATCCATCCCCCCAGAGCCGGTATGGGCGTTGATCTCGCCGACCACGGCTTCCAGGTCCACCTGGCCCGAGCCGGTGTCCACGTGGAGAGGACCGGAAATGGTCACGGCATTCACCCTGCCCGACCCGGTCTGCAGGTCCACGCTGCCCTTCAGGTCGTGTGCAGTCACGGCGCCCGACCCGGTATGCACCTTGGCCCCACCGTTGATGCCGCTCACGTCCACGGTCCCGGATCCGGTTTTCAGGTCGAGCACGGTCCCGGCCGGGGCGCGGATATTCAGCGTCACCCAGGCGTTGATCATCGAAGCCGGCTTCTTTGTCTCGATCAGCAGCCCGCCCTCCTGGGGCTGCAAGATCACTTCGATCCGGTCCGCATTTCCGACAAACGCCACATGCTTGACCGCCACCACCGTGATCGCTCCCGGCTGCCCGCCCACGAGCGTCACGTCGCCGGCAAAATTGTCGATCGTGAGCTGCGGCACGTCGCCGACCTGAAACGTCTGCTCAATCTGGCCGCCCTGCGTAGCAGTTCCCACCACCGAGCGGAACGGAGTGAAGAACAGCCAACCCGATGCCACCGCGACCCCGATCACCACAACGCAGCACGCGATCACGGCGACCACCGCGATCAAGATCCACACCACCCGATTACGCGACTCCATGGTGACCTCCTAACGTGATGATATCTACCGAGTTGATTATACCACATCTCCCCGTGGATGTCCATGTGGTACCATTTTCCTATTGCCCTCTGACCCAATCTCCAGTATACTGCTATCGAAAGAGGCTGCGGTGCTTCTCCGATTCTCCTTTTCTCCTTAGCTGGAGCGCGTTCACCTTGCCACACAGGGAACGCGCTCTCTCCTTTTCTAGAGCAAAACGCCCTTTCCCGGGGCCTTCCCCTAGCCCAACAACGGCGCCAGCAGTCCCTGCGGATCGATAAGCTCCCTCAAGACACGATAGGGCACCAGCACTGCGTGCGGCCCCGAGGCGTAGGGTGCCACCGTGTACTCGTCAAAACCGATCAACAGCCCGTCAGGCGTGATGTTCCAGCGCTGGTAGTTCTCCGGGGCCGGCAGCGCGCCTTCCTCCCACTCCAGAACCCCCTGGCGCTTGAGATCCTCGAGGCAATAGCGCGCGATCACGCCCAGATAGTCCGTACCGGGCAGAAACAGCTCGGACAAGCCCACCACCCGGGCATTCTCCAGGTCGTAATTGAGGGCATACGAGTAGTGAAAGGGATGCACTGCACCGGTCACATAACCATCCACGTAGAACAGCACGCTGATCAGGCGCTCGGTCGCTGCCTGGATCGTGTGCGTGATCCACAGGCTGCTCTCCGGTCCAGCCTCCGCCTCCGCAACCCCCTGGCGGACATCGTCGAGGGCATAGGTCAGGAAGGTATCTATCGCCTGGTTGAACGGTCCGGTGACCGCGGTGTTCGGCCCCAGCAGACGGGGTGCCCAAAGGTGGTAGCCGAAACCGGCCCCTCCGTCGTCCCCGATTTCCTGCATCACCAGCGCAAAGCCCCGGCTCAGCTCCGGCATCTCAGCCGAGGGTGCAGGGGGCGTAACGCCTAGCTCCCGACCCGGAAAGGGCAGTGTGTTCGCTGCCGATGGCTCGGCCGTCAGCGTGGCCGCAGCAGCCCTGGCTGCGGCTACCTGAGTCGCCACCAGGTCCGCCATGGCCTCCGGTGCTTCGGCAGTCAGTGTCTCAGCCGCAGCCCTGAGGACCGCCGCCTGCGTGGCTACGGCATCCGGCACCGGTCGTGGCACTCCACACCCGGCCGCCAGCAAGAGCACCAACACCCCCGCTGCCCAAAACCGCGTCATCTGCGCCTCCCTCCCCTTCAACGCCCAGTGTTGCACCTGCTCCCTGAGCCCTTACAACGCCTGGATCAGGATTCCCTCCAGCGCATCGACGTCGAGCGGGCGCGGGTTGGCCTGCAGTAGGCGCGTGATCTGGGCCGTCGCTTCGGCCAGCGGCCGCAGCTCGCCCTCTCCCAGCCCCAGCTCGCGCAGGCACAGCGGGATGCCGATGTCGCCTTTGAGCCGCTCCACCGCTTCCACCGCCAGCTCCGCCACCTCCCAGACCAGAAGCCCTTCGACCTCCTCGCCCATCAGCCGCGCGACCGTGGCCAGCCGCTCCGGGCAGGCCGGGATGTTGTACTCCATCACATAGGGCAGAAACAGGCCGTTTACTGCCCCGTGGGTGCAGCCCGTAGCAATACCCACCGGGTACTCCAGCGCATGGACCGCGGTCAGCCCCGCGTTGGAGAAAGCCATGCCCGCAAATAGGCTGGCCAGGTGCATCGCCTCGCGCGCCTCGACATCGCCGCCGTGATACACCGCCCGCCGCAGATAGCGCCCCACAAGCGCAATGGCCTGTTCGGCCAGCAGGTCTGACAGCGGCGATCGCCCGCTGTAGACGCCAGGCGGCTCGATGCCGGCCTCGGTACGGTGATCGACCACCATGTACGCTTCCACGGCGTGGGTCAGGGCGTCGATTCCGGCGTCGGCTGTCACCGCCGGGGGACAGCTCAGCGTCAACAGCGGATCGTAGATGGCCGAGCGAGGCCGCAGGTGGTTGCTCAGGATCGCCGCCCGCCGCGCCCGCCTGGGATCGGCCAACACCGAGGCCCCCGACACTTCGCTGCCGGTGCCGGCCGTGGTCGACACTGCCACCAGCGGCAGGACCGGCCCCGGCACCTTGTGCTCGCCGACATAGTCGTCGACTTGACCCCCATGGCGCAGGAGTACCGCCACCGCCTTGGCCAGGTCGATGTTGCTGCCCCCACCCAATGCCACCAGCACCTCATACCCCTTGCCCTCAAGCGCCGCAGTGCAGGCAACTACCGCCTCCAGCGTGGGCTTGGCCTGTCCCCCGTCGTAGAGGTCGGCACCGACTCCCGCCTCGGCCAGGGACTGGAGCACCGCTTCATGCAGCCCGGCCGAGACCAAACCTGGGTCGGTGATCAGGCAGGCCCGCAGTGCGCCGTGTCTCCGCACGGCCTCGCCGGTGCGCCGGACTGCACCCCGCCCAAAGATGATCTCGCCTGCCGTATGAAAGCGCCACTCTCCTCGCATTGTCCCTCCTATGTTGTCGCCCACCCCATGGGGCAAACGATCCGGGATGGGAGCCGTGCCTCCTCGAAACGTGAAAAAGTATACCACGATCCAAATGGAAAGGCAAAGGGGCTGATCTCCCCCCGTGAACGATGCTGTTCTCAGCCGATTCGACAGGGACGGCAAATCGATCTATAATGAGGTCAAGGTGTTCGCCACAAACGAAGAGAGGAGGAATCCCATGTCCAAAGGATGGAATGCCGTTGCTGCCGGACTCGCCGCCGCGGCCGGGCTGCTCGCCGCGGGCTATTATTGGGTGTTGCGCCGGCCACTGGCTCGCACCCAGGGCACGGTCACACTCCAGGGCCTGCACGCGGAGGTCGAGGTCCTGCGCGACCGCTGGGGCGTGCCCCACATCTACGCCTTGGACGACCATGATCTCAATTTCGCCCAGGGCTTTGTCCATGCCCAAGACCGCTTGTGGCAGATGGACAATCAGCGGCGGCTGGTCAGCGGCCGCCTGGCCGAGGTCCTGGGCGAGGTCGCCCTGCCCCTGGATCGCTGGATCCGCGTCGTGGGCATGAGGCGTGTGGCGGAACAGGAGGTGAGCCTGATCAGCGCCGCCACCCGCGCCAATCTGGAAGCGTATGCTGCCGGCGTCAACACGCGGATCGCCCAGGGCAATCTGCCGGTCGAATTCACCCTGCTGCGCTGCAAGCCAGAGCCCTGGACCGTGGCCGACACCCTGTGCTGGATCAAGTACTTATCCTGGTCGCTATCCGTCAACTGGGAAGCGGAGCTTCTCCGCGCCCACCTGATCGACCACCTGGGCCCCGAGCAGGCCGCCGAGCTGGAGCCTGCCTACCCGCGCCACATGCCCACCATTGTTCCCCCCGGGGTGGACCTGGGAGGCATCGGCCGGGAGGCGCAAAAGCGAGCCGATGCAGCGCGCCCCTTCACCGGACCGCCCGCCCAGGGCGGGCTGGGCAGCAACAACTGGGTCGTCTCCGGCACCCGTACTGTGACTGGGGCGCCGCTGCTGGCCAACGACCCGCACCTGCCTATAGGCATCCCCGCCATCTGGTACGAAAACCACCTGGTAGCCGGTGAGGTGAACGTCACCGGGGTCACCTTCCCCGGCATCCCGGGCGTCATCATGGGACACAATGACCATGTCGCCTGGGGCGTGACCAACGGCTTCCCCGACGTTCAGGATCTCTATGTTGAGCACCTGCGCCGCCCTGGGGATGGACGGGTGGAGTACGAGTACCAGGGCAAGTGGCTGGAAGCACAGGTGATCCGCGAAGAGATCCAGGTAAAGGGCGGTGAGACGGCCATCGAAGAGGTCATCATCACCCGGCACGGCCCGATCCTCAACAGCCTGGCCCCCGGGCTGGCCGACCTGCCCGAGGCACAGCCCGTGGCCCTGCGCTGGACTTCCCTCGAGCCCGACACCATGATCGAGGGGATGCACGCAATGAACCGCGCCCGGAACTGTGTCGAGTTCCGCGAGGCGCTGCGCCACTGGACGGGGCCCGTCCAGAACTTTGTCTATGCCGACAGCGCAGGCAATATCGCCTACAGTTTTCCCGGCAAGATACCGGTCCGAGCCAGGGGCGACGGCCGGGTTCCGGTGCCGGGCTGGACGGGCGAGTATGAGTGGACCGGCTACATCCCCTTCGACGAGCTGCCTCACCTCTTCAACCCGCCCCAGGGCTATGTCGCCACCGCCAATAACCGCGTCGTCGGCGAGGAATGTCCCTACGACTGGGGCTGTGAGCACATTACCGGAGACCGCGCCCAGCGGATCTGCGAACTGCTCGAGGCCAGGGACAAGATCGACATCGCCTATATCCAGCGCATGCACTTTGACCAGCTCTCCCCCGCCGCGCAGATCCTCAGCCATGCCCTCGGCCAATTGGCTGTCGACGATCCAGAGCTGGCCGCCGTCGTGGCGCGGATGCGCGACTGGGATGGCACGCTGTCCGTCGACAGCCCTGCCGCCGCGGTCCACGAGGTCTTTCTGCGGCAAATGACCTCGATCATGCTCCGCGACAAGCTGGGCGACCTGGCCGCCCGCTACGCCGGCCAGGGGCCCACGCCCATGCTGGCCGAGGGGAGCATGTTTGGCGAAAAAGCCCGGACCTGGCTGCTTGAGATCTTGAGCAACCCGACCTCCCACTGGTTCGACCTGGGCAGCGGCGAGACCCGCGACGAGGTGATGCGCCGTGCCCTGCGCGAAACGGTGGATCTGCTCAAGGCCGAGCTCGGCCCTTCCATGGACGACTGGACATGGGGCAAGCTGCACAAGCTCACTTTTGGCCACACGCTGGGCAGTGTCAAGCCTCTCGACCGGCTTTTTAACCGGGGTCCCTTCCCCGTCGGCGGCGACGATACGACCATCTGGTGTACGATGCCGACTGCTTACAACCTGCGCAGCCAAAACATCATCGGCCCGGTGTTCCGCTTCATCGCCGATCTGGGTGACCTGCGACACTGCTGGGGCCTGCTCGCCCCCGGCCAATCAGGCCAGCCCGGCAGCAAGCACTACGATGACCAGGTTCAGGCCTGGTTCAAGGCTGAATACCACCCCATGCTCTACGCCCGCGGGGACGTCGAGCGGGAGGCCACTGAGCGGCTGCGCCTGCGACCAACGGAAGGAAACAACTGATGATCTTTTATGTCGTCTTTGGCCTGCTCAACCTCGTGCTTGGCGGAGGATTGTTCATCCTGATCTTGAGCACCACGAACTGGCCTCCCTATCTCGCCTGGCTGCTCGCCCTGTCGGCTACGACCTTTGTCACCTATGGTCTCGACAAGGGGCTGTCCAAGATGAAGGGACCGCGCGTGCCCGAGCTGATCCTGAATGTGCTGGCAGCCCTCGGCGGCTTCGCCGGCGCCTGGCTGGGGATGCTGGTTTTCCGCCACAAAAGCAATGCAGGCCGCCATCCCGTCATCTGGATCGTGTTGGTCCTGAGCACCGTAGGCCACGCCGTCCTGATCTACTTCTGGCTGATCCGTTCCGGCTGACGTAAGGGCGGGCCTGTGTGCCCGCCCTTCTTCGCTCTTTTGCCCGCGCCAGATCCCCGATCTGGCATTCCTCTTGGCAGATCTCCCACTCCACCAGGAAGAACAAGTGCAGTGCGCGGGTTGTGGATCAGCTCCAGGGCGTACTATTGGCCTATTGACGCCAGCGCGGCGGCATGCGATAATAAGCCAACCTGCGCGTAACCTTGTTACGCCTAACTCTGTTACGCCTAGCTCTGTTACGCGTAACCCTGCCACGAAGGAGGCTCGTCCCATGAGCAAG
>Ga0316622_100002549_pt1 | contig 12657 bp, 1 predicted proteins | sample OWC_Aug_OW2_C1_D_FD_207646 | JGI IMG/M metagenome (GOLD analysis project Ga0316622, IMG submission 207646) | Wetland soil microbial communities from Old Woman Creek delta, Ohio, United States - OWC_Aug_OW2_C1_D5_C | ecosystem: Environmental > Terrestrial > Soil > Wetlands | place: USA: Ohio... | reverse complement strand
GGCGCGCAGATCAAACACACGACCCTGGAAGGCTTCGGGAGCATAGCCCCCATCCCGCCGGCCGAGAATCGCGCGGTTGTGCTCAAGTCGGCGACTCCTGACATCCTGCCCGCCGGTGGCACGACGACCTTCTTCATCAGGGTGACGAACTCGGGCACCGTCGACATCCTGCTGGACAGGATCGAGGATACCCTGCCCACAAGTCCCTCGGCTCCGGCCTACGTGACCGGCTCCTCGACGCTCGACGGAGTCCCGATCGCCGACCCGTCCGTCGCGGGCTCCGTGCTCACGTGGGAAGGCCCGTTCACTGTGGCCTTCGGCGACAGCATCGTGCTCGCATTCAACGCGGACTTCCCCGACTCGATCGGCGCCTACGTGAACGAGGCGGTCGGCTTCATCGGCGTCGAGCAGATCGACGCCACTGCCGACACTGGAGACGACACGCCGGCCTCGGCCGTCGTCAGGGTGGGTAACAACTCTCCTGACGCCGTCGACGATGCGGACAGCACGGCCGTGAACGTCCCGCTCGATGTCGACGTGCTCGCGAACGACAGCGATCCGGACGGCGATCCCCTCGCGATCACCGCGGTGGACGGCACGACGGCCCTGGGCGGCACCGCGACGGTCCATGACAACGGCACGCCCGCGGACCCGACCGACGACTACGTCGTCTACACCCCGCCCCTCGATGTCGTGGGCATCGACACGTTCACCTACACCATCGGCGACCCGTACGGCGGGACGGACGCGGCGACCGTGACGATTACGCTCATGCCCGACGCTGACGGTGACGGGATCCCGGACGCCATCGACATCGACGACGACGACGACGGCGTGCTCGACGTCGACGAGGGCGACGGCCTCGTCGACAGCGACGGCGACGGCGTTCCCGACAGCCTGGACATCGACTCCGACGACGACGGGATCGTCGACAACATCGAGGCCCAGAGGGAGGGCACGTACGTGCCCCCGATGCAGGTGGACACCGACCTCGACGGCTGGGACGACGCGTACGATCCCGACAACGGGGGGAGCCCGATCGTTCTCGTGGACACGGACGGCGACGGCACCAGCGACCTTCTCGACCTGGATGCCGACGACGACCACGTCCCGGATTCGATCGAGGGTCACGACGCGAACCACGACGGCATCCCGGACACGGTCCCGTCCGGCGCCGACAGCGACAGCGACGGGCTCGACGATGCCTACGACACGGTGCTCTCTCCCGAGAACGGCAACGAGACGGGGTCGAACGCGCCCGTCCAGGATACCGACGGCGACGGGACGCGCGACTGGAGAGACACGGACGATGACGACGACGGGCTTCTGACCGAGGGCCCCGAGGACGCGAACGGCGACGGCGATCCCACGAACGACGACACCGACGGCGACGGGACTCCGGACTACCTTGATGCCGACCCCCTCACGGACCTCTCCGTGGCGAAGACCGCCGACTTCTCCGTCGTGGCCGAAGGCGACACGCTGACCTATGCCGTCGCGGTCACGAACAACGGCCCCTCGCAGGCCACGGGCGTCACGGTGATCGACCTGCTGCCCGCGGGGGTCACGTACCTCTCGGACGACGGCGGCGGGAGCTACGACCCGATCTCCGGCGTCTGGGCGGTCGGCACGGTCGACGCCGGCCAGACCGTCACGCTGCACGTCCGGGTCACCGTCGACCCCGGCACGGGCGGGACGGTCGTGACGAACGCGATCACCGACATGTCGTCGAACGAGTTCGACACGAACGTGACGCCGGACGATCTCGAAGAGAGCGTCGCCGTCAGCAATGACACCGACCTCGTCGTGACGAAGGAAGCCGACGACGTGAGCCCGGAGGAGGGTCAGTCCATCACGTTCACGCTCACCGTGACCAACAACGGTCCCGCGAGGGCGACGAACGTCTCGCTGACGGACGTGCTGCCGGACGGCGTGACCCACGTGAGCGATGACGGCGGCGGCGCGTACGACCCCGGCACGGGCGTCTGGACGATCGGAGCGCTTGAGGACGGCCAGAGCGCGGTCCTCAACATCGTTGCGACCGTGGACGCAGGCACCTCGGGCACGGTGATCACGAACGCGGTCACCGGCGTGTCGCTGGACCAGAACGACACGAACGCGACGCAGGACGACCTCGAGGAGAGCCTCTACGTCGGCGCCGAGACTGACCTCGTCGTCGGAAAGACCGTGAGCGACCCGACGCCGGACGAGGGCGACGCGATCACCTACACCCTCTCCGTGACCAACAACGGTCCGGCGATGGCCACGCACGTCGCGGTGACGGACCCGCTCCCGGCGGGCGTCACCTACGTGAGTCACGGCGGGGACGGCACCTACGATCCAGGCACGGGCGTGTGGTCGGTCGGGACGCTGGCCAACGGGCAGAGCGCGGTCCTCAGCATCGTCGCGACGGTGGACGCCGGGACGGGCGGCACGGTCGTCACGAACGCGATCGTCAGCGTGTCGCTGGACCAGAACGACACGAACGCGACCCAGGACGACCTCGCGGAGGACATCACGGTCGGCTACGACACCGACCTCGTGGTCGGGAAGACGGTGAGCGACCCGACGCCTGACGAGGGCGACACGATCACCTACACCCTCACCGTGACCAACAACGGCCCGGCGATGGCCACGAACGTGTCGCTGACCGACACGCTGCCTGCCGGTGTCACCTACGTGAGCCACGGCGGGGACGGCTCGTACGACCCGGGCACCGGGCTCTGGGTCGTCGGCACGGTCCCGAGCGGCGAGAGCGCCGTTCTGACGATCGTCGCGACGGTCGATGCCGGGGCGGGCGGCACGGTCATCACAAACGCGATCGTGGGCGTGTCGCTGGACCAGAACGACACGAACGCGACGCAGGACGACCTCGACGAGGACGTCACTGTCGGGAACGGCACCGATCTCGTCGTGGGTAAGAGCGTGAGCGACCCGACGCCCAACGAGGGCGACACCATCACCTACACGCTCACCGTGACAAACAACGGGCCGGCGCGCGCGACGAACGTCGCGCTGACGGACGTGTTGCCGACCGGCGTGACCTACGTGAGCGACGACGGTGGCGGCGCGTACGACCCCGGCACGGGCCTGTGGACGATCGGGACCCTCGAGGACGGGCAGAGCGCGCTCCTGCACATTGTCGTGACGGTGGAGGCCGGGACGGCCGGCACCGTGATCACGAACGCGATCGTCAACGTGTCGATGGACCAGGACGACACGAATGTGACGCAAGACGATCCCGAGGAGGACATCAGCGTCGGGAACGGCACCGACCTCGCGGTGGGGAAGACCGTGAGCGATCCGACGCCTGAGGAGGGCGACACGATCGCCTACACCCTCACGGTGACCAACAACGGCCCGCTTGAGGCCACGAACGTCTCGGCGACGGACCCGCTCCCGGCGGGCGTGACCTACGTGAGCCACAGCGGCGACGGCACCTACGACCCCGGGACGGGCCTGTGGACGATCGGGACGCTCGGTGTCGGCGAGGGCGCCGTCCTCACCATCGTGGTAACGGTGGACGCGGGCACGTCTGGCACGGTCATCACGAACGCGATCGTCAACGTGTCGATGGACCAGGACGACACGAACCAGACGCAGGACGATCCCGGGCAGGACATCAGCGTCGGCGGCGGCACGGACCTGGTCGTGGCCAAGACCGTCAGTGATCCGACGCCCGACGAGGGCGACACGATCACCTACACGCTGACCGTGACAAACAGCGGTCCCGCGATGGCCACGAACGTCGTCGCGAGGGACCAGCTGCCGGAAGGCGTGACCTATGTGAGCCACAGCGGCGACGGAACCTACGACCCGAACTCGGGCTACTGGACGATCGGCACCCTCGCGGAAGGCGAGAGTGCGGTCCTGAACATCGTGGCCACCGTGGACGCTGGGACGGCGGGCACCGTCATCACGAATGCGATCGTCAGCGTCTCGATGGACCAGGTCGACACGAACCAGACCCAGGACGATCCCGGGGCGGACATCAGCGTCGGCGGCGGCACCGATCTCGTGGTGAATAAGACGGTGAGCAATCCCACGCCAGATGAGGGCGACACGATCGTCTACACGCTCACGGTCACGAACAACGGCCCCGCGATGGCCACGAACCTCACCGTGACGGACCCGCTGCCGGGCGGGGTCACCTACGTCAGCCACAGCGGGGACGGCACCTACGACCCGGGCACGGGCCTGTGGACCATCGGGACGCTGGCGGCGGGCGAGAGCGCGTACGTCAACATCGTCGTGACCGTGAATGCGGGGACGGCCGGCACCGTGATCACGAACGCGATCGTCAACGTGTCGATGGACCAGAACGACACGAACCAGGCGCAGGACGACCCGCAGGAGGACATCAGCGTCGGCAACGGCGCGGACCTCGCGGTGGGGAAGACCGTGAGCGATCCGACGCCTGACGAGGGCGACACGATCACGTACACCCTCACCGTGACCAACAACGGTCCGGCGATGGCGACGAACGTCTCGGTCAGGGACGTGCTGCCGGACGGTGTCACGTACGTGAGTCACAGCGGCGCGGGCTCCTACAATCCGAACTCGGGGTACTGGACGATCGGGACGCTCGAGGAAGGCGAGAGCGCGGTTCTGCACATCGTGGCCACCGTGAACGCCGGAACGGCGGGCACGGTCATCACGAACGCGATCGTGGGCGTCTCGATGGACCAGGACGACACGAACGTGACCGAGGACGACCTCGAAGAGGACATCAGTGTCGGCAACGAGACGGACCTCGCCGTGACGAAGACGGTCAACGACCCTAGTCCGATCGAGGGGCAGACGGTGGCGTTCACGCTGACGGTGACGAACAACGGCCCGGCCACCGCCACGAACGTCTCGCTGACCGACCCCCTGCCGGACGGCGTGACCTACGTGAGTCACAGCGGCGACGGCACGTACGGCCCGGACACGGGCGTCTGGACGATCGGGACGCTCGAGGAAGGCGAGAGCGCTGTCCTGAGCATCGTCGCGACCGTGGACGCCGGCACCGAGGGCACGGTCATTACGAACACGATCACCGACGTCTCGCTCGACCAGAACGACTCGAACCAGACGCAGGACGATCTCACTCAAGACCTGGCCGTCGGCCTCGACACGGACAACGACGGCGTCGGGGACGCCGTCGACGTCGACGACGACAACGACGGCATCCTGGATGTGGACGAGGGCAGCGGCGAGGTGGACACCGACGGTGACGGTCATCCCGACAGCCTCGACATCGACGCCGACGACGACGGTATCGTGGACAACGTCGAGTCTCAGGCGGAGGGCGCGTACACGCCTCCCAGCGGCAGTGACACGGATGGTGACGGCCTGGACGACGCCTACGACCCGGACAACGGGGGATCGACGATCGTCCCCGTCGACACCGACGACGACGGCACCCCCGACTGCCTCGATCTCGACACCGACGGTGACGGGGTCCCGGACGCGACCGAGGGGCACGACGCCAACCACGACGGCCACCCGGACACCGTGCCGGCGGGCTCGGACTCCGACAGCGACGGTCTGGACGAAGCCTATGACACCGTGGACGGGTGGGGGCCGGGGAACGAGGCCGGATCCAACGCTCCGCTTCAGAACACGGACGGTGACGACGTCAGGGACTGGCGCGACGTCGATGACGACGACGACGGCATCGAGACGCCGGACGAGGATCTGAACGACAACGGGGACTTCACCGACGACGACTCCGACGACGACGGCACGCCGGACTACCTCGATCCCGACATCGTGGTCCCTGGGGAGATCAGGCTGAGCAAGAGCGCAGCCCTGAAGCGCGCAACCGTGGGCGGGATGGTCCCCTACACGCTGGTCGCGGAGAACACCTCCGACCTCGGCATGGTCAACGTGACCTTCGAAGACCTCATCCCCGCGGGATTCGCGCTGGTCGAGGACTCCGAGACGCTGACTCGCGGCGGCCCGGACGGCGAGCTGGGCACAAGCGACGACGCCACGGGGACGATCGCGGTGAGCGGCGGGCGCCCGGTTGTCTTCGGACCGATCGACCTCGCAGGCTTCGAGGTCGTCAGCATCTCCTACATGCTGCGCGTCGGGTCGGGCGTGATACCCGGCGAGCACGAGAACATCGCCGTGCCCATGGTCGGAGGCGAGCCTTCCGGCAACGAGGCGCGCGCGGCGGTCGCCGTCGAGGCCGACGCGACGCTGGACAAGACGACGATCATCGGCAAGGTCTTCCACGACCGCGATGGCGACGGCTGGCAGGATCCCGCCTCCGCATCAGGGCTCGTCATCTACGGCGGCGCGGCATCGAAGGACTTCGTGCCAGGCACGACGACGATCGACTGGGGAGACCGAGTGCGCCCGTTGGAGGGCGACGCCCCGCTGGCGGACGGCATCGAGCTCGGTGACCTCGCCGCGGCCGGGAGCGAGACCGGCGCCAACAGCGTCGTCATCCGCGCCGAGCTGGTTCGTCCGCAGGCAGCGGACGTGACCGTGACCTCTCGCGAGGGCACGAACACCGTCCTCAAGACGAACGGCGCAGTTCTGTGGGATCCGGTCGGTTCGGTCGGCGGCGGGTTCAACGGCCAGGACATCGTCATCAAGCGGGAGATCGTGAGCACGCCGCTCGGCATCCCGCCCGAGGGGCAGTGGACGGCCAAGACGAGGACCGTTGTGGAGACCGATACGGTCAAGCTCAGGAACGTCGTTCCTCCCATCTACTTCGAGTCGGGGAAATCGAACATCACGGCAGAGCACATCGACGCGCTGAGGAGGGTCATCGACGGGCTCGAAGGGAAGGCCAACATCAGGCTCCACATCGTCGGGCACACCGACAATCAGCCCCTCGGGCCTCGGGCGGAGGCCGCCTACGGTGACAACTACGGTCTGGGGCTCTCCCGGGCCGTAGAGGTCTGGAGGATCCTCGCCGGAGGGCTTGGGCTCCCCGACGAGGACGTCTCCGCCGAGAGCAAGGGGCCGGACGAGCCGGTCGCGAGCAACGACACCCCGGAGGGGATGGCAAGGAACAGGCGTGCCGAGGTCGAGGTCTGGTACGAGGAGCAGGTGGAGCGGGAGCGTGAGGTCACGGATCAGGTGCATGTCGAGCAGAAGGCCGAGCCGAAGGCGAAGCACGAGCTCGTCATCACCGTGACCAATGCGGGCGCGTGCGAGGAGGGCATTGCCCACGCGCGGCTTGCGACGACCGACGGGCTGGTGATCGAGACGGACGCCTCGGGCCGCTACCACCTCGCCGACGCCGACGGCGGACGGTTCGATCGTGGCGGCATGTTCGCGATCAAGGCCGACGCGGCGTACCTCCCGGCGGGCTCGGTGTTCACCACTGAGAACCCGAGGGTCCTGCGTCTGACACCCGGCGTGACAGAGCAGATCGACTTCGGCGTGAAGTACCCCGAAGGCGAGTCCGGCACTGCCGCGGGCAACGCGCCGACAGGGTCCGGCACGGCCCCCGGGACCGGGCCGGGTTCGAGCGATCTTTCCCCCGCGGCCGGAGCTGCCGGAGAGGTCGGCGGGACCTGGGCACCGCGCCTCACGGTGCTCCCCGACGACTACTTCTTCATGGCTGGGATGGCGAACCTGACCGTGGGACAGAACAGCGTCTCGGGCAGCACCGACGTGCTCGCGGGCGACTACCACTACGACGACGAGGTGTTCACGGACGGTCGCATCGCCTTCTACCTCAAGAGCAGGTTCGACGGCAAGCTGCTCCTGACGGCCCAGATGGATACCGACGAGCGCGAGCTCGAGCACATCTTCGACGACCTCGATCGCACGGATCCGCGGAGCATCTTCCGTCGGCTCGACCCCGACCACTACTACCCGACCTACGGGGACGACTCCGTGACGTTCCTCGACACGGAAAGCCAGGGCAAGTTCTACGCCAGGGCCGACTGGGAGAAGTCGAGGCTCATGTGGGGCAACTACAACACCGGCCTCACGGGCACCGAGCTGGCCAGATACAACCGCAGCCTGTACGGCGCGATGGGGTACTACGCGACCAACTCGGAGACGGGGCGCGGCGACAGCAGGGTGGAGCTCACGGCATTCGGGTCCGAGGCCCAGACGGCGTCCGCCCACGTCGAGTTCGCGGCCACGGGCGGGAGCCTCTACTACCTCAAGCACACCGACATCGTCCAGGGCTCCGAGAAGCTCTGGGTGGAGGTCCGGGAGCGCGAGTCCGGCAGGCCGGTGGAGAAGATCACGCTCGAGAGGGGGCGGGACTACGAGATCGACGAGATGCAGGGGCGCGCGATCCTCGCGCTCCCGCTGACCCAGATCGTGGAGCAGGCGGTCCCGTCGATCATCAAGGACGTGCCCCTTGACGGCAACCACGTGTTCCTGCTCGCGGACTACGAGTACGTGCCCGACGGCTTCGAGCCTGAGGACCTGACGATGGGCGGCCGCGGGAAGGTGTGGGCGACGGACGGGGTCGCGGTCGGCGCGACCTACGTTAAGGAGGAGGCCGACGGCGCAGACTACGAACTTCTCGGCGCCGACGTCACGCTCGCGGCGGGCGAGGGCACGTACCTCAAGGCCGAGTACGCCGCGTCCGAGGCCGCGAGTTCGGGGAACGAGTACGTGTCCGCCGACGGAGGTCTCACCTTTGCCGAGATGAACGCGGGGCCGTGGGACGAGGGCCTGGACGGAGAGGCCCTGAGCATCGAGGGCAGGGTCGCTCTCCCGCGCGTGACCGAGTCGGAGGCGGATGATGCTCTCGGCGCGTGGTGGAAGAACCGCGACGCCGGGTTCTCGATGTCCGGCCTCGAGAGGGGCACGGAGGTCACGGAGTACGGCGGAGAGGGGCAGTACCACGTCGGGTCGACACTGGGACTCGCGGCCAGGGGCGTCGTGACAGAGCGGGAGGGCATCGGGACGGACCAGACGTACAGCGCGCAGGCCGACTACGAAGTCACGGAACGGCTGTCGCTGGGCGCGGAGGTCCGGCACCGCATCAGCGATCCTGACGCGGGCAGCGAGACCAGCGCGACCCTGGGAGGGGCGACGGTCGGGTACGACCTCACGCGCTCGATCGTGGTGTACGGCACGGGTCAGTTCATGCTCGACAAGTCCGACGCGGAGCCTGACAACAACCTGGGCACTCTGGGCATCAAGGGCGCCGTGAGCCAGCAGCTGACGCTCAAGGCCGAAGCGAGCGCCGGCGACCTCGGCACGGCAGTCAACGTCGGCGCCGACTACGCGCTCAACGAGCTCCACACTATGTACGGGACGTTCACGCTGAGCCCCGACCACACGGGCGGCGAGAAGAACGTCCTCACCCTGGGCCAGCGGAAGACCGTGAGCGACCAGATGAAGGTCTTCACGGAGCACCAGTTCTCGCAGAGCGCGGACCTGACCCAGTTCGCGCAGGTCTACGGTTTGGACTACTCCGTGACCGACTACACGACGGTCGGCCTGTCCCTCCAGTCCAGCGACCACGAGGATGGCGACGAGGAGGTCGACCGCGACGTGGCGTCCGTGTACGCGAGCTACGGCAAGGGGAGGACCCGCGCGGGAGCCAGGCTCGAGTACCGCAGGGACGAGGGCACCGTGGAGCGCGAGCAGTGGCTCACCACCAACTCGCTCGACTACCGCGCCAGCGACGAGCTCACGCTTCAGGGAAAGTTCAGCCTCTCGACCACGACCAACGAGACCGGCAGCGCGGCCGTGAACCCCGGCGACGAGGAGGCCAAGTTCGTCGAGGCGGGCGTCGGGTTCGCGTATCGCCCGGTCTGCGGCGACCGCCTGAATCTCCTCGGCAGGTACACCTACCTGAACGACCTGCCGGGAGAGTCGCAGGCGTCCGAGCGCGGGTTCGGGGAGCGGTCACACCTGGTGGAGCTGGAAGGCCTCTGCGCCGTCAACCACGAGCTCTCGGTCGGCGGCAAGATCGCTCGCAAGCTCGGCGAGGTCAGGCCCGACGGGGAGAGCGACGAGTGGTTCAAGTCGGAGGTGAACTTCGCGGCCGCGCGGGCCCGGTACCACATCGTGAAGTCGTGGGACGGCCTCGTGGAGTACCGCTGGCTGAGCGTCAAGGAGAACGACGACGCGAGGCAGGGCGTGCTGGCGGGGCTCTACAGGCAGATCGGCGGCAACCTGATGGTCGGGGTCGGCTACAACTTCACCGACTTCTCCGACGACCTGAACGACCTGGACTACGAGAGCCAGGGCTGGTTCATCGACGTCACGGGCTCGTACTAGCCTGGGCGCCTGACGGCTCGGGGAGGGCCCGGCCAGTCCGAGGGCAGAAAGGAGCCCCCGGGAGCAATCCCGGGGGCTCTGTGTCCACAGCGGCGCTCACAAGCGCAGGAGGAAGGCCGGACCTACCGGTATATCGCCTTGATCGTGCCCCAGGTCGCGCCATCCACGCCCGACGGGCACCCGAGCGTGCCGGTGAGCGTCCACTCGCCCCACTCGTCCGGAGAGTACGCATCGAGGATCAGGTAGTACGTCCCTCCGGCCGTAAACGCGTAGTTGATCGTCTCAGGCGCTCCGGGGTACCCGAACTCGTCAGCGCCCACGACACAGCTGTTGACGTCGTTGCAGTCCGTCATGATGTAGAACGTCCCGTCCGCGGTAGTCGAGTATGTGACCTCGATCACGGCACCGGCCGCAACCGTGAACTGGTACGCCACATCGTACCCCATAGCCATCCACCCGGTGCAGGGGTTGCCGTAGCCCAGGTCGTAGTCGTTGAACGCCCACTGCGTCGAGCCGGATAGGCTGATGTCGCCGCACTCGATCACGTACGCGCCCTCGCACAGGTCGTTCGGGGGCGGATCGTCTCTGCCGAATTCCGCCGGACGGGCACTGCCGGTTCCTGCCATAGCCGGCGTGCTCCACTTCTCGCTCGTCCACGCGGGCGACGCCACCAAACACACCAGGAGGCCGATCATCACTGCAAGCGGGAGCCTTCTGAGCGTCATACTCTCCTCCGGCCGATCTGGCCTGGGGCCGCGAGCCCCGATCACTCTGTGCCCGAGACTTCGGCCGTCAACACCAACTGCGCACGCAACACGGCGGCCAACGTGCCGCGGCGCACCTCACTTTGATGCCGCCTGGGCCTCCCCGTTTCCGGAGAGGGGTCACTCAGTGCGGCACTTCTTGACTAGGATACATCTCTTGGGCAGACATGGCAATGGCGTTTTGAGAGCGGCACGGCACGCCTCAGGGCGAAGGCGCGCATTGGGGGAGACTCCCTATAGTAGCCGGCGAGCCGATGGTGCGCGAGGGCGAAGGCGCGCATGGGGGGGAGGCTGGTGAGGCGGCACTACCAAGGAGACCTTGCGGCACGCCAAGCGTGCTCTACATCGCCGCCCTTTCGTGCGTCTTCTCGAGGCTCGCGAGCTTCCTTTCAAGGGCGCGCGGGGACGCCTGCGAGCGGCAGAGGTGGAAGTAGCCGATGGGCACGACGTAAAGGGTGAGAAGGCAGCCGGACGTCGCGCCGAAGCAGATGACCGAGCCTAGAGCAAGCCGGCTCAGGGCGCCGGCGCCCGCCGCGAGCATCAGCGGTACTGCCCCGATCGCCGTCGAGAGGCCGGTCATCACGATCGGGCGAAGGCGCAGTCGGGACGCCTCGAAAACCGCCTCGTCGAACTCCACGCCCCGATCCCTGAGCTGGTTGGCGAACTCCACGATGAGGATCCCGTTCTTCGCCGCGAGACCGATGAGCATAATGAGGCCGATCTCGCTGTAGATGTTGAGCGTGACCCGGAAGAGGAGCATCCCGATCGCCGCGCCGAACAGGCCCATCGGCACTGTCAGCATGATGACGAACGGGCTCACGAAGCTCTCGAACTGCGCCGCGAGGACGAGGTACGCCACGACGAGAGCGAGAGCGAAGACGAAGATGACGGCCCCGCCCGCCTCTCTGAACTTCTGAGACATACCCTTGTAGGCGATGGTGGCCGTCGACGGCAGCTCCTCACGGACCGCGTTCTCGAGGAACGAGAGGCAGTCGCTCATGGAGTAACCCTCTGTGATGCTCCCAGAGATGGTGATGGCTCGCGTCCGGTTGTAGCGCCGAAGCGAGCTCGCGTCGGCGCGCTCCTCGACCTTCACCATGTTGGACAGGGGAATCAGCTCGCCCGTCCGCGCCGAGCGGACGTAGATGCTCTTGAGGTCCGAGGGCGTGCGGCGGTCGTCCTCGGTGCCCTGGAGGATGACGTTGTACTCCTCGCCGCGGTCCACGAACGTCGTCACCACGCGCGACCCGAGCATCGTCTGGAGGGTGTGCCCGATCGATTCCGCAGTCACTCCGAGTTCCGCCGCGCGGTCCCGATCGATCACGACGCGGTACTGCGGTGTCGTCTCCTTGTAGTCCGCGTCCACCGCGTAGAGACCGGGATAGTCACGCGCCTTCTCGAGGATGACGTCCCGCCACTTCACGAGGTCGTCGTAGGTCGGCCCCCCGATCACGAACTGAACCGGCTGGCCGAAGTACCGCGTGAGCCCTGGGGGCTGCATCACGAAGACGCGCACGCCGGTCACGGTCTCGAGATCCTTCGACAGCTCCCGCGCGATCTGCGTCGCGGACCGGTCGCGCTCCTCCCACGGGGCGAGCTCGATCATGGCCATGCCGCTGTTCACGGCGCCGGCGCCTCCGCGCCAGCCGGGCGTCATGGCCAGCACGTGTGACGCCTCGCCGCTCTCGAGCAG
>Ga0316622_100002548_pt1 | contig 12658 bp, 9 predicted proteins | sample OWC_Aug_OW2_C1_D_FD_207646 | JGI IMG/M metagenome (GOLD analysis project Ga0316622, IMG submission 207646) | Wetland soil microbial communities from Old Woman Creek delta, Ohio, United States - OWC_Aug_OW2_C1_D5_C | ecosystem: Environmental > Terrestrial > Soil > Wetlands | place: USA: Ohio... | reverse complement strand
TTTCAACATCGCGGTCGGCCTGATCGACATGGCCGGTCTAAGAGCGATCCGCCGGGAGAGCCCCGGCGAGTTCTGGCTGGCCCTGACCACCGCCGCCACGGTGACCCTGGTCGGGGTCGAGCAGGGCATTCTGCTGGCAGTGACCCTTTCCCTGCTGCGGCATGTGCGCCACAGCTATCGGCCCCACACCTCGGTACTGGCGCCCGATCCAGCCGGGCGTTGGCTGCCGACCCCTGCCCGGCCGGGCGCCCAGTCCGAACCTGGGTTGATGGTCTATCGCTTCGGTGCCGATCTGTTTTACGCCAACGCCAGCCGTTTCAGCGGCGAGGCGCGCTTCCTGATCGAGCACGCGCCCACACCGGTGCGTTGGTTCGTAGTTGACGCCGGGGCCATCACCGACATCGACTACTCCGCCGCCCGTGATCTGCGCGATCTGTTTGAGGAGTTGAAGGGCCGCGACCTGGCGCTGGTCTTCGGGCGCGTCGGCCCGGATCTCCGCGCCGACATGGACCGACACGGCATTCTCACCCTGATCCGCGAAGACCGCATCTTCGCGACCCTGCACGAGGCCATTGCCCTGGCGCGGGGCGGGGCCCATGGGCCCGCCGGCGACGAGCGGCCATGACGGCGGCGATGCCAAGGCTCAGTGGTCGCCTGAGCCCGACACGGCCCATCCTAAGCCAACCGATTGACCACTCAGGAACGTCAATCCGGACAAACGCCGAGCTTGTCTACGAGCACATCAAGAACCTGCCCGAGTCTACCGCGGGCGAGGTATTGGACTTCGTGGAGTTTCTGGAACGGAAGCAGCGCGCATCCGGCCATGCATCCCCCAGGGGGGCGCGAGGATGTCAAGGGACTACGTCAGCGGGGATCGGCACGCGGACAACCATGGATAGCGCCCGATTTCGATGAGCCCGTAGACGGCTTCAAAGGACTATCAATGACCCTGTTAATCGACACACACGAAGCTTGCCAGATGCTGCCCGCCTCTAGATCGGGCATCCTGCCCCAGGAGGCCCGGCTCACTCTTGGGAACCTTGAGCCCCCACCCCTGGCGCTTTGGGAATCGCCGGAGCAAATGGCCCCTTACCCTTGACCGGTGCGGGCGCCCCTTTGGTCGCTGCGTCCACCCAGCCGCCGCCCATGGCCTGGTAGATACTGACCAGGGCCGAAAGGCTGGCAGCGCGGGTGGCAGCCAGGTTCAGCTCGGCGGGGAAAAGCTGTTGGTCGGCCTGGAGCACCGTGGAGTAGGGGGCGTAGCCGCCGTTGTATTGGAGCTGAGCGAGGCGCGAATAGTCGCGCAGGGCTGCCACCAGCTTCTGCTGAGCCTGCGCCTGCTCGACCAGCTTCTTGCGGTCGATCAGGGCGTTGGACACGTCGCCGAAGGCGGCCTGGATGACCTGCTGGTAATTGCTCACCGCCGCCTTCTGCACCGCCTCGGCCTGGGCCACCTGGCCGCTGACCGAACCGGCGGTGAAGATGGGCCCGGCGATGGCCCCGGCATAGCTCCAGGCGTGGGCCGGGCCGCTGAACAGGCCGGACAGTTCGGAACTGGCCCCACCCAGGGCCCCGGTGAGGGAGATTGTCGGGAAGTATTGGGCCTTGGCCGCGCCGATCTGGGCGTTGGCCGCGATGAGCTGCTGCTCGGCCTGGAGTATGTCCGGCCGCCGCGCCAGCAGCTCCGAGGGGACCCCCGCGGGGATGGGCGGCGGGGTCAGGGCCTGAAGGGTCAGGCCCCGGGGTACAGGCCCCGGGTTGCGCCCCAGCAGCAGGCACAGGGCGTTCTCCGTCTGGGCGATCTGCCGCTCCAGGGCCGGGATCTGGGCGCTGGCGGTCTCGTACTGGGACTGGGCCTGGGCCACGGCCATCTCCGAGACCTGGCCGTACTTGAACTGGAGCTGGAACAGGCGCAGCGACTCCCCATAAGCAGCCTGGGTCTTCTTGGATATGGCCAGTTGCTCGTCGAGCCCCAGGAGCTGGATGTAGGTGCTGGCCACCGCCCCCACCAGGGACAGGATGACCCCGCGCCGCGCCTCCTCCGTGGCCAGCAGGTTGGCCCGCGCCGCCTCGCTCTGGCGGCGGATACGGCCCCACAGGTCGATCTCCCAGGAGGCCCCGGCCAGGAGCTGGAACTGGGACTGGGGGTTGGCGACGGTGCTCGGAACCGGCGTGGCTGTGTCCTCGGAGACCCGCTCCCGTATCCCCTGGCCCTGGTAGCCGACCTGGGGATAGAGGGGCGCGCGGGCCTGGGTCAGGACCGCGGCGGCCGCCTCCACGTTGGCCGCGGCGATCTTGACGCTCCAGTTCTGGGCCAGGGCCTCGGCGATCAACTCGTCCAGGACCGGGTCGCGGAACTCCCGCCACCAGGGGAGATTGGCGGTCGCCTGGGCCTCCGCCGGTGAGAAGCGGAACTCGGCGGGTGGGTCCACCTTGGGCCGCACATAGTTGGGGCCGACCATGCAGCCGGCCAGCAGGATGGTCGCGATCAGGGATGCCAACAGAGGCGCGACGGCGAACGGGCTCGGGTTGCGCATGTCAGGCGCCCCCGCCCGGTTGGGTCCGGCTCTCGGTCCCCGCCGGGGCCGGGGCCGTGACCGGCTCGCCGGTCCCGGGGTCCTGGCCCGGGTCAGGGGCCGCGCCCTTGGGGCCGCCGAACATTCGCTGGCTCAGGGTCCCCAGGGCCCAATAGAACATGGGGATGAAGAAGATGGCGATGACCGTCGCCGCCAGGGTCCCGCCGATGACCCCGGTGCCGATGGAGTGCCGGCTGTTGGCCGAGGCCCCGGTGGCGATGGCGAGCGGCAACGTGCCGAGGACGAAGGCGAAGGAGGTCATGACGATGGGCCGCAGCCGCAGCCGTGCCGCCTCCGCCGCCGCATCGAAGAAGGACAGGCCCTCTTTGCGGTTCAGCTCCACGGCGAACTCCACGATCAGGATGGCGTTCTTGGCCGCCAACCCGACCAGGGTCAGGAGCCCGATCTGGAAGTAGATGTCGTTGTCGATGCCGCGCAGGGCAATGGCCACCAGGGCACCCAGGATGGCGAAGGGGACCGCCATCATGACCCCCACCGGCAGGGACCAGCTCTCGTACTGGGCGGCCAGGATCAGGAACACGAAGATCAGGCCGAAAATGAAGGCGATGGCTGAGGTCGAGCCGGAGCTGACCTCCTCGCGGGCCTCCCCGGCCCACTCGAAGCCGTAGCCCTGAGGCAGGACCTCCTCGGCCACGGCCTGGATGGCGGCCAGGGCGGTGCCCGAACTGACCCCGGGGGCAGGGGCCCCGTTGATGGCGATGGCCGGGTAGTTGTTGAAGCGGGTCACCAGGTCCGGCCCTATGACATAGCGGGTGCTGACCAGGGCGGAGAGAGGGATCATCTTGCCGTCCTTGTTGCGCACATAGAACTTGCCGATGTCCTCCGGGCTCATGCGGTACTCGGGCTCGGCCTGGAGCACCACCTGATAGAGCCGGGAGTCCTTGGGGAACTGGCTCACGTAGAGGGACCCGAACATGGTCTGGAGGGTGTTGTACACGTCCTGCACCGGCACCCCCAGGACCTCCGCCTTCTCCCGGTCCACGTCCGCCAGCATCTGCTGGCCGTTGGCCCGGATCGTAGTGTTGACCCCCGCCAGTTCCGGGCGGGTCTTGGCCTTCTCAATGATCTTCTGCACCACCTCGTAGAGCTGGCCGTAGCTGCCGGCCCCTTTCTGCTCGATCCACATCTGGAATCCAGCTGTCACCCCAAGGCCAGGGATGGCCGGCGGGTTGACCGGGACTACCAGCCCGCCCTGGATGGGAGCGAACCTCTTGTGCCCGTCGGCGATGACGGCGTCCGCCGAGAGGGCCGGGGACTGGCGCTCCTCGTAGTCCTTGAGGGCCACGAAGAGCACGCCGAAGTTGGTCTTGAGCTGGGAGTCGATCAGGCTGTAGCCGTCCACCTGGGAGACGTTGGCCACCGCTGGGTTGCCGCGCATGATTGTCGCTGCCTCGCTGCCCACAGCCCCGGTGCGCGACAGGCTGGCGGCGTCGGGGAGGAAGTAGGCGACGAAGATGTAGCCCTGGTCCTCTTGGGGGACGAAGGAGGTGGGCAGGATGCGGAACAGCCAGACGGTCGCCGCCACCACCCCCGCAAGCAGGAGCATCCCCAGCGGCCAGGCGCGCATGGCCGCCTTGACCCCGCTCACATAGCCGCCGGTGATGCGCTCGAAGCCGTCGTCGAACCACTTGAAGAATCCCTTCTTCTCCCCGTGCTTGGCCTTGATCAGGATGGCTGCCAGGGCCGGTGACAGGGTGAGTGCAATGAATCCGGAGAAGACCACGGAAATGGCGATGGTCACCGCGAATTGCTTGTAGAGGGCCCCGGTGATGCCGCTCAGGAAGGCCACGGGCAGAAAGACCGCGTTGAGTACCAGCACAACGGCGATCACCGGACCGCTCACCTCGTCCATGGCCCGCTTGGCGGCGTCCTTGGGCGAGAGGTTGAACTGGACCATGTTGCGCTCGGTGTTTTCCACCACCACGATGGCATCGTCCACCACCAGCCCTATGGCCAGGATCATGCCGAACAGGGTCAGCATGTTGATGGAGAAGCCGAAGACCAGCATGCCCACCAGGGCCCCGAGGATGGAGACCGGGACCGCCAGGGTCGGGATGATGGTCAGCCTCAGGCTGTGCAGGAAGACGAACACCACCAGCACCACCAGGACCACGGCCTCGAAGAAGGTCTTGACGACCTCCTGGATGGATGCCTGGACGAACAGGGTGGTATCCAGGGCCACCTCGTAGTCCAGCCCTTGGGGGAAGGACTTCTTCAGCTCCGCCAGGGTCGCCCGCACGTCTTTGGAGACCTGAATGGCATTGGCCCCGGGCTGCTGATAGACGGCGATCAGGGTTGCCTGCTTGCCCTGGAACTGGGTATGCAGGGCGTAGCTCTGGGCCCCCAGCTCGGCATAGCCCAGGTCCTTGACGTGGACCAGGGCCGCGTCCTGGTTGTCCGCCCGCACGATCATGTTGTCGAACTGGGACGGCTCGGTGATGGTGCCGGTGGTGACGGGAAAGGTCTGGGGGACCGGGTAGGGGGTGGGGGTGTCGCCGATGCGCCCCACGGCGAACTGCTGATTCTGGTTCTTGACGACATTGGCGATGTCGGAAGCGGTCACGCCCAGTTGGGCCATGCGGTCGGGCTTGAGCCAGATGCGCATGGCATATTCGGGGACGCCGAAAATGGATGCCTGGTTGGCGCCATTGATGCGGGCGATGGTGCTGAGGATCTGGGTGTTGGTGTAATTGGAGATGGTGTCCCCATCCAGGCTCCCGTCCGGCGAATAGAAGGCCAGCACCATCAGGAAGGTATTGGTCTTCTGGACCACGTCCACCCCTTCGGCCTGGACCGACTGGGGCAGCAGGGCCATGGCCTGGCTCACCCGGTTCTGCACGTCGACCTGCGCCAGTTCGGGGTCGGTGTCGATGGTGAAATAGATGGTGAGCGTATAGTTGCCGGTGGACGAACTGGTGGACGACATGTAGATCATGTTGTTCGCCCCGTTCACCTGCTGCTCGATGGGGGCGCCCACGTTCTGGGCCACCAGGGTGGCGTTGGCACCCGGGTAGGTAGCGGTCACCTGGATCTGAATGGGTGTGACCTGGGGATACTGGGCTATGGGCAGGGCCACCATGGCCACCGCCCCGGCGATGGCGATCACCAGGCTGATGACCACCGAGAAGATCGGTCGGTCGATGAAGAAGTGGGAGAACATGGGGCCGGTCTCCCTGGCTACTTCGCAGGCGGCGACGTCGCCGCCCCTGGGTTCGGCCCATCCAGGGTCTTGACGACCTTGGCCTTGGCTCCCGGGTTCAGGTGTACCACGCCGTCGGTCACCACCCGGTCGCCGGCCTTGAGCCCGCCGAGGATGAACCAGTCATTATGGTCCCAGGGTCCGACCTGGACCGGGCGGATCTCGGCCTTGTCCTCCGCGTCCAGGACCACCACGAAGTGCCCCTTGGCCCCCTGGAGCACCGCCTCCTGCGGGACCAGGATGGCGTTGGGACGCACAGCCCCAGACACCCGCACCCGCACGAACTGACCGGGACGGAGCACGGCGTCCGGGTTGGGGATGGTGGCACGCAGCAGGTAGGTGCCGGTCGTCACGTTGTAATCGGCGTTGGCGAAGGTGATGCGGCCCTGGTGCGGGAAGACCGAGCCGTCCGCCAGGATCACGTCCACCAGGAAATGGTCCTGGGCCGGCATGCGCAGCAGGCCGGCGGCCTTCTCCGAGCGGAGGCGCAGCAGATCGTTCTCCGACACGCTGAAGTTGACCCAGAGGGTGTCGATCTGGGCCACATAGGTCAGCAGGCTGTTGGCCCCGGAGACATAGGACCCGTCCTGCACCTGGGCGTAGCTGGAGAGCCCCGTCACTGGAGTGGTGATGGTGGTGTAGCCCAGATTGAGCTGGGCCTGCTCCACCTCTGCCCGGGCCGACGAGACCGCTGCCGCGGCCGCCTGCTGCTGCCCCACCGCATCGTCCAGGTCCCTCTGGCTCAGGGCCTTCTGGGCGGTCAGGGGCTTGACCCGGGCGAGGTTGTCGTTGGCGGTCTGGAGCCGCGCCTGTTGCTCCCCGAGGGCCCCCATGGCGGCGTCCAGGGCGGCCTGGAAGGGCTTGGGGTCCTGTTGAAACATCACGTCGCCGGCCTTGACCAGGCTGCCCTCCGTATAGACCCGGCGGTCCAGGAACCCGTCCACCCGGGCGCGGATCTGCACCTGGCGGGTGCTCTCGGTCTGGCCCACGTACTCGAAGCTCACGGGGGTGTCCCGGGGCACGATCTCCAGCACGGTGACCTCCGCTGGGGGGCGTGCCTGGGACTTCGCCTCGTGCTTCTCGCAGCCCACCAACAAGGCGGGCACGGTCAGGGCGATCAACAGCCAGCGCATCATCGGTGGTACTCCGCTCCGTTCAGATGGGGAACCGATCCAGGCGCATGACGCCGGGCATCTTTGAGCCGTTCATAAGAGCCTCACGGGCATCGACGGGGACCTCTTGGGCCAGGCTGGGCGCCGCCGCCATCACGGAGGTCCTCGACACCCCCGGATTCCCTAGACCGCGGGTCGCCGCTTGGCGACGACGGCGCCGGCAGGTGCGCCCCATTGCCGCGGTCGGTGAGGCCGACGGAAAACGTAGTAGTCTCGCCGATTAGCGGCCATCTGGAACCTCGTAGAATTACCAGGAGCCGGGGTCGCGCCGGGGACCGTTTGCTCCAGCCGATGTGCCGCCAAGCCAACCGCAAGCTAACACCATGCTGAGCAAGGTCGTGAGAAGCAGCATGGGTCTTCGGGTCGCTAAAGCTCCTGCACCCAGACCTTCTGCAGAATCAGGAAGAGGAAAGCGGTGGAGCAACCGAACATCAGGGTGCCGCTGATGGCCACCAGGGGACCGAGCATGCGCCAGGGTGGTGGCAGCACCACATCACCGTAGCCCAGCGAGGTGATCGAGGTGGCGGCGAAATAGACGCCTTCGGTGAAAGTCGGGAGCAGTCCGTTACGCCGGAGGAACAGGCCCCAGGCAGCAGCCTCGATGACATGGGTCATGAAGAGGCCGAAGAAGCTGGCGAGGACCAAGGCCCTGCCCGCGGTCGCAGGACCGTAGTTCGCCGTCAGCCAGGCATTCGCTACGACCAGATGACGGGCCACCTCGAACAGGACACCCGTGTGGAAGAGGAAGAGACCCGCCACCAAGGCCAGGGCCATGCTGAACACATGGCGCCGCCGGCATTGCGGGACGCCCTGATTGGATCCTGTGACCATGACCTCAACTCCACCCCCAGGATGGCACCCGCAAAGGGCGTGCCTGAAACGGGGTTGTCGTCCGGAGGTCGTAACGGGCCTGCCCGGGCCGCGCGCTTTGTCCCAATTGTGAACGCCGCCGACTCGTTGCCCGGAAACAACGCCGGCAGGAGCATACTCGCCCCTGCCGCGTCCGTCATCAGCGCCACGCCGGTTGCGGTCGCGCATACCACAGGCGTGAAGCATGCGGCCACCGAAACAATGCGAAGCTCAGTGGCTCGGTCCCCATTGCGGGGTCCCAGGTATCCGACACCTGCCTGGGAAGCCGGCCAGGACCCGCTTCGGTCAGCCTCAGACGGGCTGCCGGCCGAGGCTTGGCGTCTATGTGGAACCTCGTTGGATTACCAGGTATAAGGCGATTGCGAGGGCGTCCAGGCCCGCCGCCCTGCATCCGCTGAGATAGCCCCGCCCAGTGAGAGATCGGCTCCATCTTTTCAGGCCGCTAGAAGCGTACCCTGATCCCAGCAGACAACGCCGGGTCCTGGGAGAGGGTGGCGCCGTGCACGTCAGCCCCGATCGGGTTGGCCGGCGCCGGGACCTGACGCAGTCCCCCTGCCCTTACGAAGGGCGCGGTTCTGAAGGTCTCTTGGGGATCTGCGTGCTTCTGGCCATGCTCCTCCTCATCCTTCCAGCCTGTGGTACTGCTGCCACTCCGCCCAAGCGCATCCTCGTGATGCAGTCCTTTGGTCTCGACTTCGCGCCTTACCACGCCTTCTCCTCCCAGTTCCGCTCGCAGCTTACAAGGTACTGGCCACACCCGACCGAGTATCACCAGGTCGCGTTGGAGTCGGACCTGCTCGGGCAGGCCCAGGCCGAGGGCCCCTTCCTGGATTATCTGGTTGCACTCTACGGGGAGCGTCCACCGGACCTGGTGGTGCCCATCGGCGGTCCCGCCGCCCGCTTCATCCAGAAGTACCGCGGACGACTCTTCCAAGACACGCCGATGTTGATCGTCGCCGCCGACCAGCGCCATTTCGAGGCGAAGGCGCTCACCGAGCGCGACGCGGTGGTCGCCAGTCGGATGGACCTCCCGGGGCTTGTGGAGAACATCCTGGATGTCCTGCCCCAAACCACCCAACTCTACGTTGTCTTGGGCGCCTCTCCCCTCGAACGCTTCTGGCAGTCGGAGTTGCAGCGCGAGCTTGAGCCCTTCGCCAACCGACTCGCCGTGACCTACTGGAGCGACCTGGCCTTCGACGAGATACAGCGGCAGGCTGCGCTGTTGCCACTGGGGTCTGCCATCCTCTACGGACTGTTGCTCGTGGACGCCGACGGCATATCGCACGAACAAAGCCAGACCCTCGCTGCCCTGCACAGCGTCGCCAACGCCCCCATTTTCGGGGTCTTCGACAGCGACCTCGGCGCGGGCATCGTCGGCGGGCCTCTCATCCCGGTGGCGACAGTGAGTCAGAAGTCCGCGGCGGTCGCCGCCCGGATACTGGCGGGCGAGGCGCCACCCAGCCTCCAGACGCCCCCCACAGGGCCGGCTGGGCCTATCTTCGACTGGCGTGAGCTTGGGCGCTGGGGCATTCCCGAGGCTCGCCTGCCCGAGGGTAGCGAGGTACGCTTCCGGGAGCCCAGCCTCTGGGAGCACTACCGCTGGCGCATCCTCGGAGTCGCCTTCCTCATCGTCATCCAGGCGCTGCTGATCATCGGGCTGCTCATCAACCAGGTTGCGCGGCGACGCGCGGAGAGACGCCTGAGCGAGAGCGAAGATCGACTTGCATTGGCCGCCGACGATCTGGGGATCTGGGTCTGGGACGGCATCGGCGATCGGGTGACGGGAAATGCGAAATGGCGGGAGATGTTCGGCCTGGCACCCGAGGGGGCCTTGACCCTGGGGACCGTTGTTGATCGCATCCATCCCGCCGACCGCGCCGGGGTGCTGGGGGCGATCCGTAGGTCGCTCGCCGAGCGCAGCCCCTATCTGGGCGAGTTTCGGGTGGACGTGGCGGACGGGACCAGTCGCTGGCTATCGGCTCGGGCTCGGCCCGAGTCGCGCGAGGCCGCCCCCGGTGGGCGGCTGCTCGGCGCGACCATCGATATCACCGAGCGCAAGGCTGCCGAGGACTCGGCCCGGGACCTCAGCCGCCGGCTCATCCAGAGCCAGGAGCAGGAGCGGGCGCGTATCGCACGGGAACTGCACGACGACATGTCCCAGCGCCTGGCACGACTGGCCATCGATGCCGGCCGGGTGGAGCGGGACCCAGCCGATGCGGGCGCACGCGAGCTTCTGGAGGGGGTCCGGCAGGGCCTGGTGTGCCTGAGCGATGATGTTCATGCGCTCTCCTACCGGCTGCATCCCACGGTGCTCATGGACCTGGGGCTTGGGGAGGCCCTGCGGATCGAATGCGAGCAGTATGCGCGAATCGCGGGCGCTACCGCCGTATTGAGCGTCAGGGACCGGCCCGGGTCGGTACCGGCCGACCAGGCCCTGTGTCTGTTCCGCGTCGCCCAGGAGGCACTGCAAAACTGCGCGCGCCATGCGAGGGCCCGAGAGGTGAAGGTGACGCTCACGGGTGTCGCAGATGGCCTTCAGTTGGTGGTGCAGGACGACGGAGTCGGCTTCGACCCAGGCAACCAGGCCGAAGGCCCCAGGCTTGGCCTGGCAGGCATGAGGGAGCGGGTCTCGCTGCTGGGCGGAGAGATCGACGTGGAGAGCCAGCCGGGTCTGGGCACAGTGGTGCTCGCCTGGGTTCCGTTCGGGGGGTCCCCATCGTGAATCGCCCCCGGGTACTGCTGGCCGACGACCACCGTCTGGTTGCCGAGGGGATCAAGTCCCTCCTAACTGAAGCGTTCGAGGTGGTGGGCCTCGTCGAGGACGGCGAGTCACTCGTGGAGGCGGCGCGCACCCACAGGCCAGACCTGATCGTCGCGGATATCTCCATGCCGGGCCTCAATGGCTTCGAGGCCCTGGCGCGGATTCGCAAGGAGAATTCCGATGCGAGGATCGTCGTCCTGACCATGCATCCGGAGCTTGCCTATGTCCGTCGGGCCCTGGAGGCTGGGGCCCTGGGCTATGTGCTCAAGCATTCGGCCCCGGCCGAGCTGACAACGGCCATTCGCGCCGCGCTGGACGGTGAGATCTACGTGACGCCACACCTGGCGCAAGCGTTGGACCAGCCCGTCCAGCCTGGCTCCTGCGCCGCGCACAATCCTGCGGAGTCCCTGACACCCCGCCAACGCGAGATACTTCAGCTCCTGGTCGAGGGCTGCTCGGCCAAGGAGATCGCGCGCCGGCTTGCCATCTCATCCCGCACGGTCGAGTTTCACAAACAGCAGATGATGGAGCACCTGGGCCTGAACAGCAGTCCGCAATTGGTCCGCTGGGCGATCAAACAGTGCCTGGTGACCATTTGAGGCCAAGTCTCGCGACCGCAGGAAACGCTGGGCCGGCCACAAAGAGGGAACAAGGTGCCAGGATCAAGTCCGGTCCGCCACGCCGGATCGGCAGGGATTGCTCGCCGGCGAGTGCGGTGCCATGCTCTAACCGCCCGTGCCCCATTGGTAATGGGGAGAATCGGGTCTGTGCCGGCCCAGAGCCTCCGCGCTCAGAGGGCGCGCGGCCGGTCAGCCTTTACAATGGGCCCGGCAGGCCGTGTTCGCTTGACCGAGACGAGATATGCCAGATCAACGCACCGATTAGGAGCTTGACCCTGACCTTCTCCGCATCCATCCGCTCCCGCTCCAAGCTCGCCACCCTCGGCCTCTGCGCCTGGGCCGCTTGCCTCCTCGCCGCCTGCGCCGCCCCCGGCACCTCGGTGCAGGGCTTCGACAAGGTCACCCTGGCCCCGGGGGACACCGGCAACTGCACCTCCTCCCCCTGCCAGGTCCTGCTGAAGATGCCCCCGGGGACCGGGACCTTCGAGGTCACCGCCAATGAGGTCAAGGTGGGGACCTATCCCGCGGGCCAGGTGGTGAGCCTGGGCAGTTTCTGGCAGAGTCAGGCGTTCGAGATCAAGGGGGCCAATGTCCCCACGGCCTACGCCTATATCCCCAACCAGCGCTAGGATGCCAGGGCCCAGTCGGCCCGCCCATACGTCCGTTCCACCCTTGAGGAGATCACCCCATGGCCAATGTGCCGCATCGTTGGACCCTTGCCCGTCGCAGCCTGATCCTGGTCGGCCTGGCGGCCGCCCTGGCGGGCTGCGGCAAGGAGGGCTTTGTGCGTGACTCCCTGGTGGAGGACCCGGCGGCCAGCGCCTTCCTCACCCAGGTCGGGAAGGAGTGCGGGGACCTCAACGTGGGTACGGGGACCATCAATTGGCTGCTGGAGAGCCAGGACGACGTCTATTTCGTCGATCTGACCAGCAAGCTCTTCTTCGGGGATATGTCCAGGGCCAAGTATCAGGGCGACATCAACGCCTTTTACCCCGTGGGCGACAGCTCCCGGGCGGTGGAGTGCATCTTCCGGCAGCTTCCCCAGCCGTCATCCGGGGCCGCCGGGCTGGTGCGCCCACCGACCTGAGACCTGTCGCCGCCAACTGGCGCCTCACCCCGCCATCTCCCGAGCCGGGCCTTACTCATGCCCCCTTCGGGGGTGAGGGGTTTGAAGCACGGCAGGACCTGGCGGTCCAGTTCGTCTCACGCAACAAAGGGTCTGCCCGATGATGCCTAGGTTCTGCCGCCGGGTCGGGATCGCCCTGGGCCTGGCCATGCTGGCACTGGTCCCAAGCCCGGGAGGCGCACAGGATCAGGCACTGAGTCCGACCGCATCCACCTGGTCTACGGAGGGGCGCCAGGTCGCGCATCGTCTGCTCCGGGACATCGAGGGGGCGGTGGACCGCGTAGAGCCGTGGCTCCAACGCTACGGCTATGGG
>Ga0316622_100002547_pt1 | contig 12658 bp, 10 predicted proteins | sample OWC_Aug_OW2_C1_D_FD_207646 | JGI IMG/M metagenome (GOLD analysis project Ga0316622, IMG submission 207646) | Wetland soil microbial communities from Old Woman Creek delta, Ohio, United States - OWC_Aug_OW2_C1_D5_C | ecosystem: Environmental > Terrestrial > Soil > Wetlands | place: USA: Ohio... | reverse complement strand
CGGGCGGTTCCGTCCGGGTGCCTTTTTTCATTCAAGGGGGGTAAGCCATCGCTCACTTCTCGTTCCGGACCGCCGGAGAGACCCACGGCCCGGCCCTGGTCACGATCGTCGAGGGGGTCCCGGCAGGTCTCCCCGTTCGCGCGGAGGAGATCAACCGGGAGTTGGCCCGTCGGCAGGTGGGGTACGGCCGCGGAGAACGGATGCAGATCGAGAAGGACGAGGTGGAGATCCTCTCGGGCGTCCGTTTCGGAAAGGCGATGGGTGGCCCCGTCGCGTTGCTCCTGCGCAACCGCGATTGGGTCAACTGGCGGGAGAAGATGGCCCGGGACGGGGACGGGGACGGGGTACCGAAGCTCGACACCGCCCGCCCCGGGCACGCGGACCTTCCCGGCGTCCTGAAATACGGGCACGAGGATGTCCGGAACGTCCTCGAGCGGGCCAGCGCCAGGGAGACCGCCGCGCGGGTCATGGCCGGTGCGCTTGCCAAGGCGCTCCTCCGCGATCTCGGGGTCGAGATCGTCGGCCACGTTCTATCGATCGGGAAGTACCGGGTGTCCGCCGGGATCGAGGGAAACCGCATCGCGGCCGCGAGCGCCGAGGGGAGTCCGCTGCGGATGGCGGACCCGGGAATCGAGGCCGAGGTCAAGCGGTGGATCGACGGGGTGAAGGAGGCCGGCACCACGGCCGGCGGCGTCGTCGAGGTCATCGCCACGGGGGTTCCTCCGGGACTTGGATCGTACGTCGCCTGGGACCGGCGTCTCGATGGCCGCCTCGGACAGGCGCTGATGTGCATCCCCGCCATCAAGGGGGTGGAGGTCGGCGGCGGGGTCGGGCTGGCCGGGATGCCGGGGATCGACGTCCACGACGAGGTGTTCCCCGGCGGAAACCCGGCGGCGCTCTTCCTCGGGAAGTTCCTGCTGCCGTTCCACCGGGACACGAACCGTGCCGGGGGGCTGGAGGGGGGGATGACCAACGGGGAACCCGTGGTCGTCCGGGCCGCGATGAAGCCGATCCCGACGCAGTCGGTCCCCCTCCGGACCGTCACGATCGACCGGTTCGACCCCTCGACCGCGCATCGCGAGCGCAGCGACGTCTGCGCGGTTCCCGCCGCGTCCGTGGTCGCGGAGACGATGGTGGCGATCGTTCTGGCCGACGCCTTCCTCGAGAAATTCGGGGGGGATGCGATGCGGGATATCCTCTATAATTATTCCGGCTACCTGCGGCGCATCTGCGGGGAATGAAGCGCGTCAAGGCGTTCCGGGGGATCGTGCTGGTCGGGTTCATGGGGTCGGGAAAGAGTTCCGTCGGTCGTGAGCTGGCGCGACGGTTCGACGCGCCGTTCGTCGACGTGGACGAGTGGATCGAGTCGTCGGCCGGATGCCGGATCCGGGACCTGTTCGCCCGGGAGGGGGAGCAGGCGTTTCGCGAGCGGGAGAAAGCGGCCCTGCGCGAAGTTCTCTCGGTGAAAGGGGGCGTGATCGCGACGGGGGGCGGGGCGTTCGCCGACGAGGAGAACCGGGTTCTTCTCCGTTCCTACGCCCCGGTGGTCTACCTGGATACCGCCGTGGAGACCCTCCTCGAGCGGCTTGCGGGGGATCTTGACCGTCCGCTGCTTCGCGGGGGGGATGGGGATAGGGAAGAGGTAGTGCGGGAGCTGCTGTCGCGCCGGATCCCCGGGTATCGCACCGCCGACGTCACGGTGCGGACCGACGGGCGAACGGTCGAGGAAGTGGCCGGGCAGGTGGCGGATTGGATCGACCGGACGGAGGGATGGGCGGGTTGAACCCTGAAACGATGACGGTAGCCCTTGGCGACCGTTCCTACGACATTTTCTTCGGCAGGGAGATCCACTCCCTGTTCCAGGAATGGATCTGCCGTTTTTACCCCGGCGGCACCGTCCACGTGGTAACCGATCGCAACGTCGCCTCCATCTACGGGGACGACATCCAGCAGTGGCTCGCGGGGATCCCCCATGACGTCCTGACCCTCCCTCCCGGGGAGGAGCATAAGAACTTCGACACGGTGAGGGAGATCTACGGGTTCCTCGCGCGCGGTGATGCCGGGCGGGATTCCCTCGTCGTCGCTTTCGGGGGCGGGGTCGTCGGCGACCTCGCCGGATTCGCCGCCGCGACGTTCCTGCGGGGGATCTCCTTCATCCAGGTGCCCACGACCCTCCTTTCCCAGGTGGACAGCAGCGTCGGCGGAAAGACCGGCTTCAACCTCCTGGAGGGAAAGAACCTCGTCGGAGCGTTCCACCAACCCCGGGCGGTCTTCATCGACGACACCTTTCTGCGGACCCTCGACGATCGCAACCTCCGCGCAGGGATGGCCGAGGTGATCAAATGCGCCCTTGCCGGCGATCCCGAATTATGGGATCGCCTTCTCACGGTCGGCGGGGAGTGGAAGGGGCTCTCCGGGGAGGAATGGCGCTGGATCGTTCGCCGCGCCGTCGCGTTCAAGGCGTCCGTCGTCGAACGGGACGAGAGGGAGACCTCCCTTCGCAGGATCCTCAACCTCGGGCACACCATCGGCCACGCGATGGAGAAATCGGGCGGGTACGGCCGCCTTCTCCACGGCGAGGCGGTCGCGATGGGACTGGCCTGGGAGGCGATCCTCGGAATGAAGCTCGGCGTGACCGGCGGGGAACTGGTCGACGACCTTGTCTCGCTCCTCATCGACATGGGATTCCCCCTCGACGATCCGGGGGTGGCCCTCACCTCCATCGCCGCCGCCATCGGGATGGACAAGAAACGGATGGTGTCGGACGTGGACCTGCCGTTGGTCGCCGCCCCGGGCCGGTGCGAACTGCAGCGGGTCCCCCTCGCGGAGATCCGGAGGGAACTGCCCGGGATCCGCGCGGAGATCCGGGAACGTTCGATCGCGAGGGAACTCAACATTCCGGCGGGGGATGCGATCCGGGAGGAGTCGCCGGTTTCGAACCTTGTTCGGGTCGGGGACGAGGTGTACGAGATCCGTTCCGTCGAGGAGAAGATCGTACTCGCGGTCCCCGTGGACGCCGAACCGGAGATCGTCGAGGAGCAGCCTGCGGCGGCCGAGCCGGAACCGGCACAGTTCGAAATCCCCATTGCGCTCGCGGAACCGGCACCGGCGTCAACGGAAATCCCGGTCGCGCCCGCCGTTCGGACGGTGACCCTGGCCGACCTGTACTGGTCCCAGGGAGAGCATTCGACGGCGAGACGGATCGTCCGGGAGATCCTCCGCGACAACCCGGCGAACCTCCGGGCCCAGGCGTGGTTGGAGGCCCGTGCCGGTGACGATCTCGTCGAGGCGGAACTCCTCGGGTTCCTCGAGACCATGGCGAAGGAGTACGGTTATGACCTTTCTTGAGATCTTCGAGGAGATGCACCGGAAAGATCGAGGCGTGACCTCGGGCGCGCTGGCAGGGGTGGACGGTCTGACCGTCCAGGAGTGGCGGGCGACGGGGGACGACCGAGATCTCTCCGCCCTGTGCGCCGAGGTCGTCCAGTTCTTCCGGGAGTCCGACCGCATCGCCTCGGAGAACGGGCTCGGGGAAGCGGAAGAGGTCCATCTCGGCGGGGACCGCGCGCAGGTCTTCATCCGCAAGGTGGCGGTGGAATATTTTCTCGTGATCGTCACGGAGCCGGGGACGGTTCCCGGGAAATGCCGGTTCCTCCTGCGCCAGGCGGCGCGCCGCACGCGGGAGATGCTGTGAAAGGGAAGCGGGCGTTCCGGATCCTGTTCGTCGACGGTCCCAACCTGAACGTCCTCGGGGATCGCGAGCCGTCCGTCTATGGGAGGGAGTCGCTTGAAGACATCCGCAAGGCGGTGACGGCGGCGGCCCGGGCGGAGGGTGCGACGGTCGCCTTCTTCCAGTCGAACCACGAGGGGGAGATCGTCGAGCGGCTCCAGGCTGCGAAGCGGCGTTTCGACGGGGTCGTCATCAACCCGGCGGCGTACACGCATACGAGCGTGGCCGTCCGTGACGCCCTGCTCTACTCCGGCCTGCCGGCGATCGAGGTGCACCTCACCAACCCCGCAAGCCGGGAGGGATTCCGGAAGGTGTCCCTGGTCGAAGACGTGGTCGTCGGACGGATCTGCGGCGTCGGCGGGTTCGGCTACATCCTCGCCCTGCTCGGACTGCTGCGTCACCTGCGGCGGGAAGGGGCCAGTGGGCGGGCTTGATCACCGCGTCGAGCTCCTCCTGGGGGCCTTGCGGAAACGCCGCATGGACGCCTATCTCTGCGTCCGGCTCTCGAACATCCGCTACCTGACGGGCTTCACCGGGAGCAACGCGGCCCTCGTCGTTTCTCCGGCGGGTCCGGTCCTCTTCACCGACGGGAGATACACCGAGCAGGCCCGGTCGGAGGTCCGCGGAGCCGAAGTGGAGGTGGCCCCCGACCCTTGGAACGCCGCCGCCCGACGGATGCGGGCCCTCCGGGCGCGAAAGATCGGGTTCGAGTCCCGTCACCTCACCGTCGATTCCTTCCGGGCGGTCTCCCGCGGGCGGGCGGATCGTTTTGTTCCCGTCCAGGACCTCGTCGCGACGATCCGGATGCGGAAAGAACCCGGGGAGATTCTTGCGATGGAACGCGCGACGGCGATCGCGACCGCGTCCCTGCTGTCCGTGCTCGCCTCCGGAGTCCGGGGGAGAACGGAACGCGACGTGGCCGCGGACCTTGCGCGGGAGATGATCCGTCGGGGAGCGGAGGGGGTCTCCTTTCCACCGATCGTCGCGGACGGACCCCGCTCCGCGATGCCCCACGCGACCCCGGCGGCGACGGCGATCACCGGGGACGGCCCGCTGGTCCTCGATTTCGGCGCCCGCTGGAACGGGTACTGCTCCGACGAGACGGTGACGATCCTCCCCGTCCGCCGGCGTTCTCCCATGGGGAAGGCGTTTGAAGCCGTCCGTCGGGCGCAGGCGGCCGGGGTTTCCTCCGTTCGCCCGGGCGTATCGTGCCGGGGGGTGGATGCGCGTGTGCGGGATTCGCTGGACCGGTCGGGATATTTGAAGTATTTTGTTCATTCGACCGGACACGGCGTGGGGCTCGACGTGCATGAGCGGCCTTCCCTCTCCCCCCGGTCGCGCGAACGGCTCGAAGAGGGGATGGTGATCACGGTGGAACCCGGGATCTATCTTCCCGGGCTGGGGGGGATCCGGCTGGAGGACACGGTGAAGGTCACCGGGTCCGGGTGTGAACGGATCACGTTTCTGCCCAAAACGCAGACACCACTGGTTTGAGGAGGCGCGCGCAGGGATGTACACAACGTCGGATTTCCGCAACGGGCTGAAGATCGAGTTCGACGGGGGGCCCTTCATCATCGTCTACTTCCAGCACGTGAAGCCCGGCAAGGGGGGGGCCTTCGTTCGCACGAAGCTCAAGAACCTCAAGTCCGGCGCGGTGATCGAGCACACCTTCCGCAGCGGGGACAAGGTCGAGAAACCGGACCTCGAAGAGCGCGAGATGCAGTTCATGTACAGGATGGAAGGCCAGTTTCACTTCATGGACACGCGGACATACGAGCAGATCTACCTCGACGAGGGGCACGTGGAGGGGGCCGGGAACTACCTGATCGAGAACCTCCCCGTGAAGATTCTCTTCTACAAGGGAGAGCCGATCGGGATCGAAATCCCGTTCTTCATCGACCTGAAGATCGTCGAAACCGAGCCCGGCGTCCGCGGCGACACGGTGAGTGGATCGACGAAGCCGGCGAGGCTGGAGTCCGGCGCATCCGTGTCGGTTCCCCTCTTCCTGAACGAGGGGGACGTGATCAAGGTGGACACCCGTACCGGAAGCTACATCGAGCGGATGTGAGGGGAACCCCATGAACCTGAAGGAGATCCGCGAGATCCTGGAGCTGCTGAAGGGCTCCGACGTGAGCGAATTCGAGCTCGGCCGGGGGGACACGATGCTCAAGCTTCGAAGGGGCCCTGCGAACGTGCCGGTCGCCTTTCCGCCGGCGCCACCCGCCCCGGCGGCTCCGGCCCGCCCGGCGGAGGAGCCGCCGGCCGCGGCATCGGTCCCCCCGAAGCCGACCTACAAGGAGATCCTCTCCCCGATCGTGGGGACCTTCTACCGTTCCCCGGCTCCCGACGCCGCCCCCTTCGTCGAAGTGGGGACCCGCGTGGTCAAGGGACAGGTGCTGTGCATCGTCGAGGCGATGAAGATCATGAACCAGATCGAGTCGGACACCACCGGCACGATCGCCGCGATCATCGTGGAAAACGCGCAGCCGGTGGCGTACGGGCAGGCGCTCTTCCACATCACCCCGGAGTAAGGAAGGCACATGATCCACAAGGTGCTGATCGCGAACCGGGGCGAGATCGCCGTCCGGATCATCCGGACCTGCCGGGAGATGGGGATCAAGACGGTCGCCGTCTATTCGACCGCCGACAGGGATGCCATGCACGTCCGGATGGCGGACCAGGCCGTCTGCATCGGCCCGCCGCCGGGGGCGGACAGCTACCTGAACGTCCCGGCGATCCTCTCCGCGATCGAGATCACCGATTCGGACGCCGTGCACCCCGGCTACGGCTTCCTCGCCGAGAACGCCGCCTTCGCGGAGATCTGCGCCAATTACGGCGTCCGGTTCATCGGGCCCTCTTCCGAAGCGATCCGCTTGATGGGGGACAAGATCGAGGCGCGACGCGCGGTGCAGAAGGTCAAGGTGCCGGTCGTGCCTGGGAGCGAGGGGGCGGTCACCGAGGAGGAAGAGGGGCTTCGGGTCGCCAAGGAGATCGGTTTCCCGGTGATCGTCAAGGCGGCGGCAGGGGGCGGCGGCAGGGGGATGAAGATCGTCCACAGCCCCGCTTCCTTCATCAACGCGTTCCTGACGGCCCAGTCGGAGGCGCTGTCGGCCTTCGGCGTTCCCGACGTATACGTCGAGAAATATTTCGACAACGCGCGTCACGTCGAAGTCCAGGTGATGGGGGACCGCCACGGGAACGTGATCCACCTCGGGGACCGGGACTGCTCCATCCAGCGACGCCACCAGAAGCTGATCGAGGAATCGCCCGCCCCCGCCCTTCCGGTGCGCGTCCGGAACCGGATGTGGAAGGCGGCGGTCGACGCGGCCGTCGGCGTGAAGTACGACAGCGTGGGGACCGTCGAGTTTCTGTACGTGCCCGACGGCGAGTTCCACTTCCTCGAGATGAACACGCGGATCCAGGTCGAGCACACGGTGACGGAGATGGTGACCGGCATCGACATCGTGCGCGAGCAGATCCGGATCGCAGACGGGAAAAAGCTGCGCTACGCCCAGAAGGACGTCCCGATGCGAGGCCACGCGATCGAGGTTCGCATCAACGCGGAGGACCCGGAGACCTTTCTTCCTTTCCCCGGTCCGATTCATACCTGCATTTTCCCGGGGGGGTTCGGTGTCCGCGTCGACACCGCGATCTACCCAGGCTACGTCGTCCCGTCCACCTACGACTCCCTCCTTGGAAAACTGATCGTGCACGGGGACGACCGGAATGAGGCGATCATGCGAATGCGAAGGGCGCTCGACGAGGTCCGGATCGAAGGGGTGCGTACGACGGTGGCGTTCCACAAGAAGATGATGGTCAACTCCGACTTCGTCGAGGCGAGACTCTCGACAAACTTCCTCGAAAAGAACAGGCCCTGAAGATGGGATTCCTCGATTCCTTCAAGAAAATGTTCTCGTCGCAGGAGCAGGAGGACCGGGTTTCGATCTCCCGGAAGGTCCAGGCCTTACCGAACGACCCGCAGGCCCGCCAGAAGCTCGGCATCTTCCTGATGCAACAGGGGGAGGTCGTCGAGGGATTGGACCAACTTGCCCGCGCCGCCGTCCTTTACGAGAAGGACGGGTTTTCCAGCAAGGCGATCGCGGTTCTGCGCCAGATGCAGAAGCACGATCCAGGGAACAACGACTTCCAGAAATGGCTGATCCGGCTTCTGGCGCATGAAGGGCTCTCCTCGGATGCACAGGCGGAACTCCGGAAGGTGGCATCCGATCCGGCGAGGTTCACCTCCGACGAGCAGCGGCTCGACTTTTTCCGGCAGGCGGCGGAGTTCCTGAAGAAGAACCCCCTGCCTCACCTCTACATCTGCGACATCCTCCGGGCCCAGAGGAAACTGCACGAGGCAGTGAAGGAACTGGAAAAGGCGGTCCCGCAGACGACGTCGAGCGGGATGTACGCCGAGTTCTCCGAGCGCTTGCGCTCCATCGTGAGCCAGGCAGGCAACGACCTGGCCATCCTCGAGCCGTGTGGTTTCCTGTGGCTTGCGGTCGGGATGCCGGAGGAGGGGTTCTCGATCCTCGACCGGGTGGCCGAAGCCGAGTCCATTAAAGGCGACCCCGGGCGGGAGGCGATCCTGCGGGAGGTTCTCGACGCCATCCGAGGCGGATGGGATGTCGCGACCGCCGGGGTGTTTTCCTTCACGGAAGCGGCCAGGAAGCGCGCCGAGCCGGAGCCGCTTCGGGTAGAACCGCCCCCGCCCCCGGTGCGTCCCGAACCTCCGCCGTCCGCACCCGCGGAGGAGCCGCCACCCTCGACGAGAACCGCCGGTGGGGGGTACGAGCAGGAGGAGAGCATCGTTCGGAGCGCTCTCGGCCGGCTGCAGGCGAAGGTCGATGAAGAGATCGGGGACACGGACCTCGAAGCCCGGTACAACCTCGGGATCGCCTATAAGGAGATGGGGCTGCTCGACGAGGCGGAGACGGAGTTTCGGCTGGCGATGCGCAAGCCGGAGCTTTTCGTGGGGGCGGGGTCGCTCCTGGCGGACACGCTGGCCGACCGCTCCGACTTCGACGGTGCGCTCGCCGTGCTCGAAGCGATCCTCGCCGCATCCACCGCGGGGAAGGCGGTGGAGAGCGACGTGCGCTATCACAAGGCGGTGCTTCTGGAGAACGCAGGTCGGCGGGACGAGGCGCGGGAGACCTTCCGGGAGATCCAGGAACAGAACCCGGGGTACCGCGACGTCGAAACCCGCCTGCGGACCTGAACGACTTCCGGCCGGTTGCAAACCGACGCGCGCTTGTGGTAGGAATATCAGTCGTGCGGGCGTAATTCAGGGGTAGAATGCAAGCTTCCCAAGCTTGACGTCGCCGGTTCGAATCCGGTCGCCCGCTCCATCCTCCTTCCTCTATAATTGGATCATGTCAAGGCGATGGGTGCGTTGGACCGGGGGCGGCCTGCTTGTCCTCCTCCTTTCGGTCGTCGGGTGGCGCTTGTCGCTCGAGATCCCGGAAAGGGTGCGCCGGGCCGGGGCAGCGCTGGTCGCAGCGGCCGCCCGCGAAGGCGTCGGGGTCCGATACGACGGATTGAAACTCCACCTGCTGCACCTTCACGTCTCCATCGACAACGTGGTGCTGCGCGACGCGCTTGCGGATCTCCCCATCGGAAGCGCCGGTTCTGTCGACGTCTCCTTCTCCCCGCTGCGCTTTCTCTCCGGGGATCTTCCCGTCTCCAGGGTCCGGGTCCGGAATTTCCGACTGGAAGCGGGCGAACGAAACCGCGCTCTCTACGATCGTTGGATGGCGACGCGGAAGGAAGGCCCGCGTCCCTCTCTCCCAGAGATCCTTCTCGTGGACGGATCGGTCCTCCTTACACTCCCGGGCCCGCTCCGCCGGTTCGAAGCCGTCGTCCGCGAAGTCCGGATTCGCGAGGTGCGCTTCCTCGGGACGCATGTCACCGCATCCCTCGAACGGGCGGAGGGTGACGTGGCGCTGCCCGGGGACGCGGGTGGGGTCTGGCCGTTTCCGTCGGTCGAGGCGGATCTTGTCTACAAGGAGGGGGTTCTGCGCGTCCGGAAGTTCAAGGCGGCACGGGATTCCGCCGCGCTTCGCCTCTCCGGGTCGTTCGACACGCGGAAGCGGATCGCGTCGGCGAAGGCGTCCGGGGAACTGGATATCGCGGGGTGGATCGCGGCCGGCGCTCCGGGGGTTTCGTACCTGCGGCGCGTCGTCCGGGAGGGGAAGGCGGAGTTCACCGCCACCTTCGACGGTCCGTGGAGCGATCCCGAAGGTGCGGCCCGTCTCGTCTTCCGGAACGCGGGGTTTCCCGGCGCCGCCGGGGCGGAGGGGGAGGTGCAGCTCTCCCTCCGCGGCCGTGTCCTTCGCCTCGCCCGGGCGCGCGCGAAACTGTGGGGTGGGGTGCTGGAGGCCGACGGGCTGTTTCAAATCGAGTCCGGGCATGTGGAGGGGAAGGCCTCTCTTCGACGGGTTTCCCTTGCCGTGGTCCCCTGGGAGGCCCTCGGCGTTCCGATCTCGCTTGCCGGGACCGGAGACGCTTCCGTCCGGATCGCGGGAACGGTGGATCGCCTCGAGGGGTCTGTGTCGCTTGCGCTCCCCGGCGGCATCGAACGGATTTCGTCGCCGGGGGGGAGCGGTCCGGCGCTGCGGTTCCCGATGTCGCTGGAGGCGTCCGGGTCCGTTTCCGGCGGGCGGGACGTGAGGATCGATTCGTTCCGCCTGCTGGCGGGGAAAGCGGAATCGCGCGGGGACGGCGAAGGGTCGATCGCCGGGGGGACGCTCCGGCTGCGCGGATCTCTTTCCCTCCCCGCCGGGAAGGCGGCCGACTACGGCGTCGGCGAACAACTCGCATGGGAAAAGGTCGCAGGCGAGTGGGAAATCTCGGGCCCCTGGTCCCGCCTGCACGGGAAAGCGTCTCTTTCCGCGACCGCGCTCGCGATCCGAGCGCTCCCCCCCCTTCCGTTGGTGCTGACGATCGACGGCGTGCCGTCCGAGGCCCTCCATGTAGCGGCCAGCGTCCCCGGGCAACGCTTCAAGGCCACGGTCGAAGGGACGTGGTCCTCTCCCTTCGATCCGTCGCGGACCGGATCGGAATGGGCGGCCGCGGTTCGGGAGATCGACTTGTCCGATTCCTCCCGCTGGGTTTCCGCGGTCGCGGCGTCTCTGGGAACCGACGCCGGGGGGGCGACCCGCTATCTCGCCGGCATCGAGGGGAAAGGGGAAGTGGACGGTACGATCCGCGTCGCGGCGGGAAAGGTCGAGGCGACGGGACGGTTCCAGACCTCGCGCGTCGTCGTCCGCGGAGTCCCGCTGCGGACCTTGCGGGCGGAGGGGGAGTTCGGGGGCCCGGGATCCCCGGACCGATGGGTTGTGCGCGTGGAGGGGAAATTCGGCGACGGCACGTTCCATGTCGCGGGGGGCGGCGACGGCGGAAGGGGGACCGGGATCGAGGGAAAGGCGGAGGGGATCGAGATCTCCCAGCTATTCTCCCTGCTCCGCCGCGACAACCCCGGGGAGGTGAGGGGGGCCGTCGATGCCGGGTTCGCCGCCCGTAGCGGCCCGGCGGGGTGGGAGGTGACGCGGTTCACGGCCGGGACGGAGGTGCTTTCGGTGGGCCCGGCGCGGCTGTCGGGCGTGCGAGCGGAAGGCCGCCTCGGCGCGACCGACGGGACGTTCACCTTCCGCTCCGCGTCGCCCCCGGTGCGGATCGACGCAGAGATGAGCCGCTCCGACGGGTGGCCGACGAAGCTGTCGCTGACCGCCTCGGAGGTTCCCACCTCGCTTCTCCTCGTCGCCGGGGGGCGTCCCGGGGTCTCTTCCGGCGGCAACTGGAGCGCCGAGGCCGGTGGGGTGATCCGCCTTGCGGACATCGTGGGCGGCGGCCCCCTTTCCCCGGAGGTTTTCCCCGCATTGCACGGCTCGGTGTGGGCGATGAATCTTTCCGTCGGCGATGTGCGCTTCGGAGAGTTCCGTGCCTCCGGCAGGAAACGCGGGGATATCATCGAGGGAGAGGTCCTGACACGCGCCCCCGACTCCAGGCTGGGATGGTCGATCTCCCTGCGGGAGCCGTTCGGCTACCGGCTCGAGGGGCCGTTCAGCCTTGGTGACCCCGGGAACGGGACGGTGCAAAACGGGAAACGCCGCTTCTCTCTTCGCGGGCGTGCCCAGATCGAGGGAGCCCTCCGCGCGGTGGAGAAGACCTCGGGGACCGTTCTCGTCGAATTCCTCAACTATCGGGAAGGAGGGTTCGAACTTTCGGGGAAGGACCTTTCCGCCCGGATGGATCCGACGGGGGTCCGGTGGACCGGCGGGACGATCCTCGCCGCGGGGAACCCGCTCCAGATCTCCGGGAGGGTCTCGTGGGGCGGAGAACTGAACGTCCGCGTGGATGGGAAACTGCCGGTGTCGGTGGTCCGGCTTGCCGTTCCCTCCGTGTTCGACCGCCTCGACGGCGTGGTGACCCTCGAAGCCCGGGTCACCGGAACCTGGGACGCCCCCTCGATCGTTGGGACCGGCCACCTGGAGGGCGGCACCCTCTCGTTCATCGGATACAATCAACTCTTCGAGGGGATCCGGGCGGACGCGGTCATCAGCCGCGAAAAGATCGTTTTCGAACATTTCGAGGCGAAGAGCGGGGGCGGCTACATCGACGGATGGGGGGAGGTCCCGCTCAAGATGGACGCGGGGCAGCGCCTTTACTTCTCGGTCGACTTCCTCGACATGCGATATCCTTACCCGGAGGATTTTCGTCCCGTCGTCCAGGGGCATGTGGAGTTGATCGGACCCGTGGAAGATCTCCTGGTGACGGGGGATGTCGAGGTGCAGTCCGCGCGCTACACCCGGGTCCTGTACCCCGAGAAAGCGCTCGTCGACTTCAGCCGGAAACTCTCGGACGTCGTGGCGCGGCGTGAGAAATCCGAATTCCGCGTCCGACTGGACATCAACGTCGTCGCGGATCGAA
>Ga0316622_100002546_pt1 | contig 12659 bp, 8 predicted proteins | sample OWC_Aug_OW2_C1_D_FD_207646 | JGI IMG/M metagenome (GOLD analysis project Ga0316622, IMG submission 207646) | Wetland soil microbial communities from Old Woman Creek delta, Ohio, United States - OWC_Aug_OW2_C1_D5_C | ecosystem: Environmental > Terrestrial > Soil > Wetlands | place: USA: Ohio... | reverse complement strand
ATAGGGAGCACAAAACAGCGGGACAGTGGGAGAGTGGGACAGTTCGGCCCAAACCCTACCAAGCACTCGCTTATCTCCTCAGATTTTGCCTTCGCCCTCCCTTTGAGGTACAATGCCAGCAGGAGAATGGGAGACCTCGAGGAGACCGCCATGAATCAGGTTGCCGTCGTCACCGACAGTTGTGCCAGCATCCCCGAGTCGCTGATCAAAGCGCTCAAGATCCACTGGGTTCCGTATTACATCCACCGAGGCCAGGAAGTCCTGCGCGACCTGGTCAGCATCCAGCGACAGGCTTTCTATAGCTGGCTACCCACAGCCAAGGAGCTGCCGCAGACGGCCAGTCCTGGTCCCGGTGACTATATACAGATGTATGAGGGACTGGCCGAGGAAGAGGGGGTTGAGGAGATCGTCAGCATCCACATGACCTCGAAAGGCAGTGGTGCATACCAGGCAGCCAAGGTTGCCCAATCGACGCTGAGCGAGCGGCTTCCAGAACTGCGGATCGAAGTGATCGATACCCTCAACGTGTCGATGTGCCAGGGCTGGATGGTGATCGAAGCCGCACGCGCCGCGCTGGAGGGCAAGTCGCTGTCCGACGTGGTGAATCGGGTCAAAGGCATGATCCCCGTTACACAGATGATCCAGACGGCCGATACGCTCAGGTATCTTCACATGGGGGGGCGCATCGGCAAGGCCAAGCACATGATCGGCAGCCTGCTCAAGATCAAGCCGCTGATCGGCATGGAAGATGGCGTCATCGTGCCGTTGGGCCAGGCGCGCAGCCGGGGTAAGGCCTACGAGATGATGGTCGATATGGTCGAGGCCGCTGTCGGCCCTGGAGGTAGGATCAAGATCGCCTATGTCCACGCCGCGGCGCAGGAGGAGGCAGAAAAGATCAAGAGCCTGGTGGAGGACCGTCTAATTTGCGTCGAATCTCTGACTGCAGAGCTCTCACCCGTGCTGGGTGTGCACACCGGGCCGGGGACCGCGGGGGTGTGTTACTATCCGCTGCCCGGGGAGGCTTGAAAGAAAACTTCCTCTGTCGAATTCCCTCGGCTGAGGATCCTAGTTCCTATCAGAATGACATAATATCCTAGCAGGAGGCAATGACCGAGATGAGCCATGCTGCGATTAGCCTGGCTGGAGTGTTTCCGCCCATCACCACACCGTTCGATGCAGGGGGAGAGGTGCACTACCAGGCGCTGGAGGAGAACCTGGAACGCTGGAACCAGTACGATCTTGCTGGATACGTTGTGCTGGGCTCCAACGGCGAGGCGGTGTACCTCAGCGACGAAGAGAAGGTGCGCATCCTCGAAACTGCCCGCCGGGTGATTCCACGGAATAAGCTGTTGCTGGCCGGCACCGGCCGCGAAGCGACCCGCCACACCATCGCCTTTACCCGCCGGGCGGCCGAAGCGGGGGCCGATGCGGCCCTGGTGGTCACGCCGCACTATTACACCGCCAGGATGACCCCTGATAGCCTGCTCCAGCACTATTTGGCGGTGGCCGATGCTTCGCCCATCCCGGTCCTGATCTACAACGTGCCGGGGTTCACCGGAGTTAACGTGGATGCTGCGACCGTTGGCCGAGCCGCCGGCCACCCCAACATCGTCGGCATCAAGGACACGAGCGGAAACATTAACCAGGCAGCCGACACAGTGCGATTGGCCGGCCCGGCCTTTCAGCTACTGGCCGGCTCGGCAGGCTTTTTCTTCGCTGGACTCGCCATCGGCGCAGTAGGGGGCATCCTTGCCCTGGCCAACATTGCACCAGCGCAGTGCATCGAGATCTATCGCCTGTCCAAGGCAGGCCGATGGGCCGAAGCCGCCGAATTGCAGCGCAGGATGCTCCCGGTCAACGCGGCGGTCACAGCCCGCTTTGGCATCGCCGGGCTCAAAGCGGCCATGGATATGCTGGGCTATTATGGCGGTCCGGTTCGGTCTCCTCTGTTGGAGCCCTCTGAAGGCGACCGGCAGGCTCTGCGAAATATACTGATCGAGGGAGGCATCCTGTCATGAAGGACCGCAAGCTGCTAATGATCCCCGGTCCCGTCGAGTTCACCCCGGAGGTGTTGCGGGCGATGGGCATGGCGACGACCAGCCACATCGCCCCGAACTTTATCGAAGCCTTTGGCCAGGCCCTGGAGCGCATGCGCGACGTGTTCCTGTGCCCCCAGGGTCAGCCTTTTGTCCTGGCTGGCTCTGGGACGCTGGCCATGGACATCGCGGCGGCTAACCTGGTCGAGCCGGGCGACCTGGCCCTGGTGGTCAATACCGGCTATTTTGGGGACCGCTTTGCCGCCAGTTTGGAGCGCTACGGGGCGGACGTGCACCAGGTCCACGCAAAGGCCGTGGGCGATGCACCCGGCCTTGCGGCGGTAGAGGCCGCACTCGAAAGGGCCGAATTCAAGCTGATGACGATCACCCATGTGGACACCTCCACCGCCGTCGGCGCAGATGTGAGAGGGCTGGCGGCCTTGGGACGGAAGCACGAGGTGCTGGTCGTGGTAGACGGCGTCTGCTCGGTAGCCGGCGAGGAGATGCGCCAGGAGGAGTGGGGCATCGACTTGGCCCTCACTGCTTCCCAAAAGGCGATCGGCGTGCCGCCGGGACTGGCCCTGGTCGTGGCCGGGCCGCGGGCACTGGATGCCTTCCGTCGGCGAAAAGTACCGGTGGGCAGCTACTATGCCGACTGGACCGAGTGGCTGCCCATTATGGAGGCTTATGAGGCACGGCGGCCCAGCTACTTTGGCACGCCGCCGGTCAACCTCATCTGGGCCCTCAATGTGAGCTTGGGCCAGATCCTCGAGGAAGGCATGGAAAATCGCTTTGCCCGCCATCGCAAGCTGAGTGGCGCGTTCAAAGCGGCAATCACCGCCCTGGGCATGAAGCAGGTGCCGGTCAGACCTGAAGTGACCGCCAACACATTGACGGCACCCTACTACGCGGAAGGGGTGGATGCCTCCGTGTTGGTCCATATCGGTCGGGCCGGCGCTTTGTTGGCAGGCGGCCTGCACCCGGAGATCAAGACCAAGTACTTCCGAATCGGCCATATGGGTGCAGTGACGGCGTCGGACATCCTGGCTACGGTGGGCGCGATCGAGCGAGGGTTGGCCGAGGCCGGCTATCACTTTGAGCCCGGCGTTGGCCTGGCGGCAGCGCAAGCCTTGCTGCTATAGCGCCTATTGTGGATTCGGTTTTCCGACAGCACCCCGCACCGACGTGGCAAGAAACGTGGCGGACGCAATCGATCCTACCGAGAGCAAGGAAATGTACCAACCGGTGACCCCCACCGTCGTTGAGGCCCTGCGCCGGATTGTGGGCGAGGGTAACCTTCTGGTGGACAACGAGGCGTTGGAACCCTACCGCCACGACGAGACCGTCGGTCTGAGGGCCGATCCCGAAGTCGTGGTCAAAGTTACGAGCGCTGTGCAGGTGTCAGAGATTTTCAAGCTGGCTCAGCGGGAGCGAATCCCGGTAACTCCGCGGGGGGCAGGTTACGGTCTCAGTGGAGGAGCGGTGCCGGTACAGGGCGGGATCGTGCTCTCGACCGAAAAGATGAACCGCATCCTGGAGATCGATGCCAAGAACCTGATGGTCACTGTGGAGCCTGGGGTGATCACCGGCGACATCCACCGTGCCGTGGAGGCTGAGGGGCTGTTCTACCCGCCGGACCCGGCCAGCCTCGACTCGTGTACAATCGGCGGGAACATTGCCGAGGGAGCTGGTGGGCCACGAGCGGTCAAATACGGCATCACCAAGGATTACGTGTGTGGACTGCAGGCGGTGCTGCCTTCTGGTGAGATCATCACCTGTGGCGGCAAGCTCGTCAAGAACGCCACCGGCTACAGCCTGATCCAGCTGCTCATCGGCTCGGAGGGCACACTGGCGGTGGCGACCCAGATCATCCTCCGACTATTGCCTCTGCCCAAAGTGCAGGTAGACCTGCTGGTGCCCTTTGGCGATTTCCAAGCAGCCGCCGACACCGTGTCAGACATCATCGCCCACCGCATCCTGCCCACCACCATCGAGTTTATGGAGCAGGATAGCATGCTAGCCGTGGAGCGGCTGCTCAATAAAGAGGTCCCGTTTCGCGATGCGGCAGCCCAATTGCTGATCCAACTTGACGGCAACCTGCTCGAGGCAGTGGAATCCGACATGGAGCTGGTTGGCGACCTTTGCCTGGAGCACGGGGCACAGGATCTCTTAGTGGCCAAAGACCGGCCAACCCGCGAACGGTTGTGGGAAGCTCGGCGCAAGATCATCGAAGCCCTGAAGCACGAGAGTCCGGTGAACCACATGGAGGACGTCGTTGTGCCCCGTGCCGAGATACACCGTCTGCTAAGAGGCATGCGAGAGATCGCCACGCGGCACGCCGTGCGCATCATCAGTTTTGGTCATGCAGGCGATGGGAACGTGCATGTCAATGTTCTCAAGGATGCCCTGCACGCCGAGCAGTGGGAGGCGTTGGTGCCGGCGGTGACCGAAGAGATCTACCGGCTTGCCTTGTCGCTGGGAGGAACCATCACCGGCGAGCATGGCATCGGTGCGATTCGCCGCCGCTACCTACCCCTGGCACTGGACGAGGTGCAGATTGGCCTCATGCGCCAGATCCGGGATCTGTTTGACCCCAATCGCATCTTGAATCCGGGCAAGATCTTTCCGTAAGCAGCCTCGCATCGGCTGGAGATCGCAAACCGTTCGTGGCGCATCACCCAGATGCTCCACGAACGGCTTGACGGATGATCGAGCGAGTCACAGCAAGTGGCAGTACCTGAACAAGAGCTATAGATCGCCACGAGCCATGAGCACAGCACGCATAGAGTGCGCTACGCCGCACTCGGCGCTGATGCCATCCGCCGGCGCACCAATACCACTGCCAGCGCCAGCATCAGGAAGGGCACGCCGATCAGGTTCAGGATGTCCCAGTTGCCGTAGAACAAGATTGTACCGGCCATCAGCGAGGCTGTGGCCTGGACGCTAAATACGATCAGATCGTTGGTCGCCTGGGCCTTGAATCGCTCGGCCGGTCGGTAGCTGCGGGTGAGAAGGACCGTCGCACCCGTGAACAGCAGGTTCCAGCCCAGCCCGAGAAATACCAGCGCTCCCCAGTAGACGGGCAGATCATGCCCGAGGACGCCCAGGATCGAGGCCAGAACCATACTGACCACACCGGATAGCATCACCCGCGTCACTCCCATCCTCTCCAGAAGGAACCCGGTGAACAGCGACGGCAAAAACATGGCGACTACGTGGCTTTGAATGACCAGCGAAGTCTGCGCCAGCGTATAGCCGTGCGCATTGTGCAGGTGGATGGGCGTGGCCGTCATGACAAAGCTCATCGCCCCATAGGCCACCGCGCCGGCAAGGACGGCGGTCAAGTACAGAGGCTGGGCGACGATCTCCCGCAGCGGGCGCTCGGGCTCGGGTGCCCCTACCAGTTGTGGCGTCATATTTTGGTAGAGCAGCATCCCCAGCGCCACGGCTGCAGACAGCAGCGCCACACTGACGAACGTTCCCGAGTATTGCGCGGCGGGCAGCCAGTCCTTGCTCAAGTTGGCCAGCTCAGGGCCCAGGATCCCGGCCAGGATCCCACCCACGAGCACAAAGGACACCGCGCGGCCTGCGAAGCGTGGTTCGGCGCTCTCGACCGCGGCGAAGCGGTACTGTTGCACAAAGGCAGTATTGGCCCCCAGGAACAGCATTGCGGCCGAGAAAAGGGTGAAGCTTCCCCAGAGGATGGCGTAGGCCGCCAGTAAGGCGCCCAGCCCGGCCATAGCCGCGGCCATAGCAAAGCCCAGCCGCCGGCCGATCCGCTTCATGAGCAGGGCCGCAGGTACGGCAAAGAGTGCCGTACCCACCACCATCAGTGCAACCGGCAAGGTAGCCCATGCTGGCGAAGGCGCTAGGTCCGCGCCGATCAGCCCCCCGAGCAGCAGGACAATGGTAATCCCCATGGCGTTCGCCGCCTGGCTCAAGCTCAAAACTGTGATGTTACGCTTATTCATTTTGTCCTCCGAACTTTCGCCTTACGCACAGGTGCCCGGCACCTCGAAAGCGCCGGGCACCCATGTTTCACCAATTGCACGTCAGCAGGCCAGTGCCTGGCTCCCGTATAACTGGTTCGCGTATACCCGCGCGTATACCAGTTCAGGGTTCTCGGCCAGAGTGGCGGAATCCTCGCGAAGAACACATGCCGCCAAACTGTTCTGGTGGGCCAGGATCCTCATCCGTTCAGCGTAGAACTTGGAAACGTCGGTGTAGGCAGGTGTAGGGGAGAATCTGCGGGCAAGCAGCAGCTCCGGATTTTCGGCCAGCGTCTTGGTACTGTTCTGGTGGGCCAGGACCCTCATCCGTTCAGCGTAGAACTTGGACACATCGGTATACGCAGGTGTAGGCGAGAATCTACGGGCAAGCAACAGCTCCGGGTTCTCGGCCAGCAAGTTCGTCTCGGTACTCTGGCCTGGGATAAAGGCCCGGGCATAGACCAGCTCCGGGTTCTCGGCCAGCAAGTTCGTCTCGGTATTCTGGCCTGGGATAAAGGCCCGGGCATAGACCAGTTCCGGGTTCTCGGCCAGCAAGTTCGTCTCGGCGTCCGTGCCTCGACCGTAGACCTTCCCATAATCCAGACCGAATTTCGTGGCGAGCAAGTCCGAGGGTGTACCGTCACCTGCCTTGGCCAGGTAATCCAGACCCATCGCCGTCAACCGAGCCGAGTCGGCCTCAAGTCCGCGCTGGATACTCGCAAGGCCCATGGCCTGGTACCGCAGCGAGTCGGCCGCGATACCGCGCTCGATACCCGTGTAGGATTTGCCCAAGGCCACCAAGCGGGCAGTGCTGGCCTCGACTCCGCGCCGAATGCTCGCAAGGCCCATGGCCTGGTACCGCAGCGAGTCGGCCGCGATACCGCGCTCGATGGGGTTCATTGGGGCAGTCACCAGCTCAGCCGGAGGCACGTGACGGGTCCAGGCAGGTCGCATTGGCTTGTTACCGACCAGGCCGGCCACGGTCCCGGTCGGAAGCAGGTAACGCGCCGAGACAGATCCTGCTGGGTAGTAGCCCTTCAGGGAGAACAGCCGCCCGGACGGAAGCAGGTAACGTGCCGAGGCAAGTTCAGCCGAGGAGTGCCCCTTCAGGGAGAACAGCCGCCCGGACGGAAGCATGTAACGGGCCAAGGCAGATTGCGCAGGGTTGTTACTCACCAAGTTCTTGAAATCACCGGCAAAAACTCGCGGAGCCGCAACGGAGGCTCCCAGGAGTAGGGCTACAATCAGGGTCGCCATTGCGGCCCACGCATATTTCCTTCTTTGAGTATCATGGTTCCACATTACTGCAGCCTTTGTTCTCATGGTTGGACTTCCTTTCTCTTTTGTTTTGACCACGGTCCTTCACCGTTGGGTCACATCCTTTCAAACTCATGGTGACACTATATCAAATGCCAGCCGAGTCTACAACCCGAGAATTACGCATCTTTGTCGTACGCGGGATACTAGCCTGCGCGGAGCACTACGCAAAACAACGTAGTTCCGTGCCGGGAAAGAAGATTGTAAGAACCAGAAATTGAAGGAAGGAATTAGGCCAGGTGGTGCTCGATGGCCCAGCGGGTGGCTGCACTACGAGAGGGGAGGTAGAGCTTGCTATAGATCGACTGCAGGTGCTTGCCAACGGTGCGCGGACTGATGACGAGCCGCTCGGCGATCTGGATATCGGTCAAGCCGCTTGCCACCAGGCGCAGCACCTCGAGCTCACGGGAGGTGAGTCCGTATTGTGGTTGCTGCGGTCGGTAGGGTAAGGGCAACTGCGCGGCTTCTGAGGGTGCCGCTCCGGCGAGGGACAGCGCTTGTTCCAGCGTCAATGCCCGGCCTTCAGCCCAGGCGGCAGTGAACGTCTCTTCGCCAAGGGCAGCGCGCACCTTGTCCAAGGTTGGTGCATAGTCAGCTTCGTAGGAGGGTGGCAAGTGGGCATGAATGCGGTCGCGCAGGGCGCTTGCCGCTCCCCACAAATGGGCCGCCCGCTGAAACAGGCGCTGATCAGCGGCGGAAAGCGCCAGCGCCTCAAGTGGATAGGGGATTTCCGACTTGCTGTCCAATTCCTGGTAAAGCGTCAAACTCAGCTGGAGCTGAGCTACCGCCCGCTTGTGATCGCCCCGGAGCCGTGCCACCTCACCTACTCCGGCGAGTGCCCAAGCCATGCTCCATGTATCCCCCATTCGCTGGTAGAACTCCAGGCTTTCCTGCAGCAGTGTGGCCGCTTCCTTGTGCGCTGCCTGACGTAGCCGCAGATCTGACAGAAAGAGAAGTGTGCGGGCAATGGTCCGTTCGTCTCCGCTTTCTCGAGCCAAGGCTACGGCCTCCACCAGCAGTGGGCCTGCTTTGTCGCGATCACCCTGCCAGTGAGTGATCCACCCCATCAGACCCAAGGCGCGAGCTATCCCCCGCTGGTCCTCTAGCTCGCGGCTCAAAGCCAGGCTCTGCCCGGCGAAATCGAGGGCTTGCTCATAGTCCCCCCGCTGCTGGGCCAACCGTCCAGCTTGATAGAGCGCCTTGATGTGCGTCACCCCGCCCTCTTGGCAGTCGGCGAGCGCTCGCTCCAGCCATCGGCTGCCCTCGCTGAGGTATCCAACCCGAAGCCAGAATGCAGCAAGTGCTGCGGCCAGTCGCAACCCAGCTTCTCTGGCGTCACTTTCCTGGGCCCAGACCAGGGCGGCACGCAGGTTATCGTGCTCGACCTCGAGCAACTTGAGCCACTCCACCTGATCTTCGCCTGTGAGCTTCGCCTCTGCCCGCCTGGCCAGCTCCATATAGTAGACAAGGTGGCGCTGGCGGATTCGCTCCAATTCCCCTGAAGCCAGCAACCGCTCCCAAGCATATTGCCGGATTGTCTCCAACATCCAATAGCGCACCTGGCCGCTTTCTTGCATCTCAACCAAAGACTTGAGCGTCAGGTTCGACAGCAGGTCCAACACATCGGCCAGAGGGATCGCTGCTGGACCCGTCGGGTCGCCCGCCACCGCCTCGACTGCCGCCAGGGTCGAACCGGCAGCAAAGACCGCCAGCCGCCGAAACAGCCGCTGCTCTCGCTCCGTCAGGAGGTCGTAGCTCCAGTCGATAGCCGCCTTTAGCGTCTGGTGGCGAGGCAGGGCGGTGCGGCTACCCCCGGTAAGCAGTCGAAAACGGTCGTCCAGGTGAGCCGCGATCTGAGGCACCGAGAGCACTCGCACCCGCGCCGCAGCCAGCTCAATGGCCAGCGGGATACCATCCAACTGGCAGCACACCTGGGCTATAGCCTCGACCACCGCGTCTGTCACCGGGAAATCTGGTTGGATGGCCCAAGCTCGTGCGAGGAAAAGCTGGCCGGCCTCGGATTCGGTCAAGGTTTGAAGGGTGGGTGTCCCCTCAAGGCAGGGCAAAGAGAGGGGAGGCACCTGCCACACGGTCTCGCCGTGGATGCCTAACGGCTCGCGGCTCGTTGCCAGGATGTGCAATCGGGGGCATGCGCGCAGCAGTTGCTCGGCGAGTTCAGCGCACTCGGCGATTACCTGCTCGCAGTTATCGAGCACCAAAAGCGGTTCTTTGTCCCGCAGATAATCGCTGAGGGTGGCAATCCTTGGGTGTGCCGGATCGTCTGCCAGCCCCATGGCCAGGGCTACCGTGTGAGCTACCAGGTTGGCGTCGCACAGTGGGGCCAGATCCACCCACCAGACGCCGTCCCGGAAGGCTTCCAACAAGACAAAGGCGGTCTCCAGTGCCAGCCGTGTCTTGCCCACTCCACCCGGCCCGGTCAGGGTGAGGAGTCGGGTGGTTGCGAGCAAGTGCTGTGCTTTTGTGATGGCCTCGACCCGGCCCACAAAGCTGGAAAGCGGCAGCGGCAGGTTGTTTGGGTTGGCTCGATCCCGCTGCCCGGGGAGGCTTCCCTGATTCCCCGGAGCGGGAGCCTCGGCCGACGGGACGGCTTTTTCAGAAATCATGGCTTCCCCACTGGCATAATACACCCATTCCGCGGTCTGGTCAAGCCGCCTTTCACTTGCTTATGGCCGCCAGGCACGACTCCACTCCCAGATCGATCTACATGCCAGTTGAAGCTCGCTCCAGTTTGCCTGCGTTCACTCATTGCCACGACCAGGCTGGAGCCATCCCGCCTCGGCATGAGCTGTCAGGCCGGGTCTTGCCTGTCGCGCACCTCACCTTCCACTGAGTGAACCTTTGCGGACCGTACCTCGGCAAGGTGCCTCGCCGTCTCTATCGAATGCTGGCCGACAAGGCTAAAGAAACCGGCCAGGATGCCCAATCCGAGAATGACATAGACGATTGTGAACCCTTTGCCGATATCCGTCTTTGGTGTAAAGTCACCATAACCGATGGTGCCCAGCGTCACGATACAGAAGTAGAGCGAGTCCAACCAGCTCCAGTGCTCCACTCCGTGATAGAAGACGGTGCCTCCGAACAGGACAAACATCGCCATGAATAACAGAGCACGGCTCTCCGGCTTGCTCATGAAGCTTCGAATCAGGCGTAACAGCGAAACAAAGGCCAAGCCCAGCGCCACCATTGGAGACCCTCCGCTTCGGATTTCCTTTGGTGTACCATAACCTGCTGGGCCTGTCAAATGTGTTCAAGCCTGTGAGTTTGCTTTTTCCTGTAAGTGGTGCTATGATCCATCGAGGCACATGCGGTGCCTTGCGTAAGTGTTTGAGGTGCGCACGATTTCCTGATCCTCGCTGCAGGTGTCTGCCGATAGGAGGTGGGGGCGGATGGCCGGCGATACGTTTGCACAATCCCATGACGATCGCCTCGCCTTGCTCTGCCTCCTGTCCCAGATCGCTCGCTCGGCTTTTGATGTCAACAAGGTGTTGACCGGCGTGGTCGTCACACCTTTGTAGATGGGACTATACGGCCTGGCAGGGACAGACGATGATCGGTACGGTGCTCAACAGCCGCTACCACCTCGAGGCTGAAATTGGACGGGGCGGCATGGGTGTGGTGTATCGCGCCCATGACGCCTTGCTGGATCGCCAGGTAGCGGTCAAGGTCCTCTCCGATGCGGCCTTCAAGAGCGAGCGCTCCGAGCGCTTGCTCCGGGAAGCTCGGGCCGCTGCCCGGCTCAATCACCCGAACATTGTCTCCGTGTATGACGCAGGAGAAGAGGGTGGCTCACCCTTTGTCGTGATGGAGCTGGTCGAGGGCGGCACGCTCCACACCCACGCGCCCCAGGACCTGGACAGGATCGTCGCCATCGCTCGCCAGATCAGCGCTGCCCTTGACCATGCCCACGCCAACGGCATTATCCATCGCGACTTGAAGCCCGAGAACGTGCTGCTGGCCCGTGATGGCTCCGCCAAGCTGTCAGACTTGGGGCTGGCCCGTCCCATTGCCTCGCGGCTCACCAGCACGGGCACGATCGTGGGCACAGTATTCTATCTGGCTCCAGAGCAAGCCTTGGGCCAGGAGATCGACGGCAGGGTGGACCTCTATGCCCTGGGCGTGGTGCTCTATGAGCTGACCACGGGCCAGCTTCCTTTCGTCGGTGACGATCCACTCGCCGTGGTCTTCCAGCACCTGCACGCCCCGCTCATACCACCGCGTGCCAGGAATGCCGGCATCCCGGCCGGTCTGGATGCCCTGATCACCCGCCTGCTTAGCAAAGATCGGGAGGCGCGGCCCCACAGTGCGGCCGAGGTCCTGCGCATCCTCAATAGCCCTGACATCTTAAGCACAGAAGCGCTGCCAGCCCAAGAACTGTCGATGTTGGAACGGATCGAGCGCGGTCGGATGGTAGGCCGTGAGCGCGAGCTCCAGCAGGCCAGGGCTCTGTGGAACCGGGCGATGGGGGGACAGAGCCAGTTGCTGTTGATCAGCGGCGAGCCGGGTATTGGGAAGACCCGGCTAGCGCAAGAATTGGCGACACAGGTTCAGGTGTCGGGCGGCAGGGCGCTGCTGGGGGCATGCTACGCAGAAGGCGGCATGCCCTATGCCCCATTTGCCCAGCTGCTGCGCGACATCCTGGGGGAGATCGAGCGCGAAAACTTGGCTCTGCCCAACCTGGCTCTGGGGGATCTACCCAGCCTGACGCGGATCCTGCAACTGGATTATCCTGAGCCCACATCCGACTCGGCACCAGAAGGGTTGCAGCGTGAGCAAAACCGCCTCTTTCAGGATCTGGTTGTCCTGTTCGCCGCTCTGGCCAGGCAGGCCCCGTTACTGCTGGTCGTGGAGGACATCCATTGGGCGGACAGCGGCACTCTTTCCCTCCTGCGCCATCTGGCCCGCCACCTGCGGCGGCAACGGGTCCTGCTCGTCGCAACCTACCGCGATGTAGAGGTAGACGAAGCGCGACCTCTGCAAGAGCTGCTGCTGGAGTTCCATCGCGAGCGGCTGGCGACCCGCCTCAAGCTGCTCCGCCTCGACCGGGAGCAGACCAGGGAGCTATTGTCCGTCCTGTTTGCCGAAGAGATCACGCCCGAGTTCCTCGACAGCATCTATACCGAGACCGAGGGCAACCCGTTCTTCGTCGAAGAGGTCTGCAAGGCGTTGGTGGAGAGCGGCAGCGTGTATTACCAGGATGGAAGGTGGATTCGGCCTACCAGCATGGACGAGCTTGGAATCCCGCCCAATGTGAGCGTGGCCATCCAGTCCAGAGTCAGGGTACTATCGGAAGCGGCCC
>Ga0316622_100002545_pt1 | contig 12660 bp, 12 predicted proteins | sample OWC_Aug_OW2_C1_D_FD_207646 | JGI IMG/M metagenome (GOLD analysis project Ga0316622, IMG submission 207646) | Wetland soil microbial communities from Old Woman Creek delta, Ohio, United States - OWC_Aug_OW2_C1_D5_C | ecosystem: Environmental > Terrestrial > Soil > Wetlands | place: USA: Ohio... | reverse complement strand
TCCAGCAGGGCCTGCGCGCCGCAGGGAAGGACCAGCGGCAGGACGAGAAGAAGGCCGACCAGCTCGAGAAGAAGATCGACCGGCTCGAGAAGCAGGAGGAGAAGCTGCGGCAGTGACCCGGCCCACGTGGGGCCCCGATCTCGTCGGGCGCGACGACCGCATGCGCCACGCGCCGCGCCGATCCGGCCATCCCGGCCTGGCTACACAGACATCGGGCCCAACGTGATGCCACCGTCGACGGCGATGATCTGGCCGGTGATGTTGGCGGCGGCGTCACTGCACAGGAACACCGCCAGGTTGCCCATGTCCTCCGGTGTCTGCTCGCGCCCGAGGGGGGTGCCCCGCCTCACCACCTCGAGGAAGACATCCCGCGGCTCCAGGTCGGCGTATGCTGGGACCGTCATCTTCAGGCCGGTGGCGAGCATCTCCCAGGCGCGTGTCCACACGTAGCCCGGGCAGATCGCGTTGACGCGGATGTGTTTCGCCGCCAGCTCGAGCGCCAGGCTGCGGGTGAGCGACACGACCCCCGCCTTTGCCGCCGCGTAGGCCGGAATCGCCACCGCGGGAAGCAACGCCGCGATCGAGGCGATGTTGACGATCGCGCCACCGCGCCGCCGCTCGAGGTGGGGAATCGCGGCCTTCGTCGCGGCGAACGCCGTACGCAGGTTCACGGCCAGGGCGTCGTCCCAGCCGGCCTGGGTGATGTTGGTGAACGGGTTTCCCGCCGACTCCATCGCATGCGGGCCCCCGCCGCCGGCATTGTTGACGAGGACGTCGAGCCCCCCGAGGCGTCCCACCACCTCTTCGACGGCCCGGGCCGCCTCCGTCTCCTGCGAGACGTCGCCCCCGAGTCCGATGGCCTTCGCGCCCATCTGTCGGGCGGCGTGCGCCGCCTCGTCCCCGTCCACGTCGATGATCGCCACCCGCGCTCCGGCACCGAGCAGGCCGCGGGCGATGCCCGCACCGATGCCGCGGGCCCCGCCGGTCACGATCGCCGTCTTCCCGTCCAGACGCATCTGCACGCTCCTTTCACTACAGCTCAGTGAGCTCCGGCCAGTGCAGCCCGTGACCGAGCGCACGGTTCACCTCCACGTGTCTCTCCACCGGGATACCGGCCCATCGGATCCGGGAGCGATGCCCACCACACCTCGTACTGGCGCGCGGCACGCAGCCCTGCGGGATGCTTCACGTCGCGCCCCTTGGACGGCCTCCGGGGCCGCGCGCGCTCCTCGCCGTCCGCGTCCGTACCGCGAGCGCGTTGTCTCGTCCCAGCCGAGGAGGTCGGCCGGCGTCACATCGTCCGCGAGCGGCTGGGCGCGATACGCCTGCTCGGTTGCGCGATCCAGTGCCCGGTCGATGGCGTGGCGTATCGCGAGCCGGACGAACTCCGCTCGCATACGCTTCTTCGCGGGAGCCACGCGCTCGAGGTCCCGGGCGCAGCGATCGTCCAGCTCGACGAGGATCCGCTGCATACAGAAGTCCGTATGCTCGCGCGAGGCGCCTCGCAATCGGAGAGGCGCTGGCTGGCACCAGCACGATCGGGTCTGGCGACCGGCGAGGTGGTCCGCACGAACGCCCGATACCGTCTCGAGGCAGCCGGGCTGCACGCTGCCGGGATGGGGTGCGCGGCGGAGCACGGGGCCATCCTGGACGGGATGCCGACCAGGAGGCAGGCAGCCCGATGGAGCAGGGCGACGTCGGCCTGGAGGTGTGCAGCCGCCGGCGTGCCGCGCCCCCACGCGCCCGTCGACACGCGAGGCAAAGGGGGAACGGGGTCGCACGTGGGTGCGAACAGGGCCGGTCTGGGAGTGCGAGGGGCGGGACTTGAACCCGCACGGGTGTTACCCCACTAGCCCCTCAAACTAGCGCGTCTGCCATTCCGCCACCCTCGCACAGGGGTCGACCGGCGGAGTCGACTCGTCTACCAGAGGGCTGCCGCGGTGTCGAGCAAGCGTGCGCGCTGCGCGCGCCGCGGTCGGCGGACGCAGTGCACGCCGCGGAGGGAGGCGGCGTGCACTGCGTCGGTCAGGGCGCGGGTGCCCGCTTGGGCGCTGGCGACGGCTTGGGGGCTGGTGCCCGCTTGGGTGTGGGTGCCGGCGCCGGTTTCGCCGGCGCGGCGCCGCCCGTTGCGGGCGGGGTCGGCGCCGTGCCCGCCGGCTGGCCAGCGGTGCCCCCGGCATCGGCCTGCGCTTCAGCCGCCGGTGCGGCCGCACCGCCCGCGTCGGCGGTCGGCTCGCCGGCCGCCGGCAGGCCGCCCTCGGTGCCCGGCATCGGCAGGTCACCGGCCGGCGCCGGCGCCTCGGCGCCCGGCGCGGGCAGCCGATCGAGCAGCCGGGAGGTCGGCTGGCGGCTCTGGCCGTAGGTCAGGATGAGCGACGTCACCATGAACGCGATCGCCGTGCCCGTGGTCAGCCGGGTGAGGAAGTTGCCCGCCCCTCCCGAGCCGAACAGCGTCTGGCTGCCCCCGCCGAACACCGCGCCCATGTCGGCGCCCTTGCCCGTCTGCAGGAGCACCACGGCGATCAGGAAGAGACAGGCGAGGACGTGGATGGTCGGGACCACCCAGCCGACCAGGACGCCGCTCATCGCAACCTCGCTTCGCCGTCCTCGCTCACTTCTTCTCCGCGCGGGCCATGTACTCCATCAGGTCGACGCAGCGGGTGGCGTAGCCGGCCTCGTTGTCGTACCAGCTCACCACCTTGAAGAACCGCTTGTTCAGCTCGATGCCGGCGCCGGCGTCGTAGATGCTGGAGTGGCGGTCGCCGATGAAGTCGCTCGAGACGACCTCCTCGTCGGTGTAGGCGAGGATGCCCTTCAGGGGACCGGCGGCGGCCGCCTTCATCGCGGCGTTGATGTCGCCGAGGCTCGTGTCCTTCGCCGTCCTGAACGTCAGGTCGACCGCCGACACGTCGGCCGTCGGCACGCGGAAGGCCATGCCGGTGAGCTTGCCCTTCAGGGCCGGAATGCAGAGCGTCACCGCCTTCGCGGCGCCGGTGCTGGCGGGGATGATGTTCTGGTAGGCGTTGCGGCCGCCCCGCCAGTCCTTCTTGCTGGGGCCATCCTGGGTCGGCTGGGTCGCGGTGGCGGCATGAATCGTGGTCATCAGGCCCTCGTCGAGGCCGAAGGTGTCGTTGATGACCTTGGCGATCGGCGCGAGGCAGTTCGTCGTGCAGCTCGCGTTGCTGACGACCGTGTGCTTGCCCGGGTCGAAGGTGTCGGCGTTCACGCCGAGGCACAGCGTTGGCACCTGGTCGGGGCCGCTCTTCGTCGGCGCCGAGATGACGACCCGCTTCGCGCCGGCCTTCAGGTGGCCGCTGGCGGTCTCGTAGTCGGTGAACAGGCCCGTCGACTCGAGCACGTAGTCGACCCCCATGTCCTTCCACGGCAGGGCTGCGGGGTCCCGCACGGAGATCGTCTTCGTGGTCTTGCCGTTCACCGTGAAGCCGTCCTCGCGCACGCTGATCTCCGCCGGCTTGCCGTTCAGCAGGAAGCGGCGGTGCATGGTGTCGTACTTGAGCAGGTACGCGAGGTTGTCGGACGGCACGAGGTCGTTCACCGCGACGATCTCGATGCCGCGCTCGCTCGCGACGCGGTACACGAGCCGGCCGATGCGACCGAAGCCATTGATCCCGATGCGAATCGCCATGGTTCCCTCCGCCCCCCGCCTGGGGTCGAGTTGAGTGCGGCTGTCTGACCGCCGAGTTGTAGAGCGATCCCCGGCGAGACTCAACGCCCGCGACCGGCCGCGAGCCGCCAGGCGATCGGGCTGCTACGATCGTGCTTCGAAGCGGACGATGCGCGTGAACTGCCCCGCGTCGAGACTGGCGCCGCCGACCAGCGCCCCGTCGAGGTCGGGCTCGGCCATGAGCGCGTCGACGTTGTCCGGCTTGACGCTTCCGCCGTAGAGGATGCGCACCCCCGCGGCCACCGCGGCCCCGCCCAGCTCGCCGAGCAGCGCGCGGATCCGCGCGTGGACCTCCTGCGCCTGCGCGGGCGTCGCCGTGCGGCCGGTCCCGATCGCCCAGACCGGCTCGTAGGCGACGACGATGCGGCCGAGCGCGGCCGCATCGAGCCCCGCCAGGCCCCCGCGGACCTGGCGCTCGACCACGGCGGCGGTCTGCCCGGCTTCGCGCTCGGCCAGCGTCTCGCCGACGCAGACGATGGGCACGAGCCCGGCGGCCACCGCGGCCTTCGTGCGCGCGTTCACGCCGGCGTCGGTCTCGCCGAAGAGCTGCCGGCGCTCGGAGTGGCCGATGATGGCGTGGCTGCAGCCGGCTTCGAGCAGCATCGCGGTCGAGACCTCGCCGGTGAACGCGCCCTTCGGCTCGCCGTGGACGTTCTGCGCGCCGAGCAGGATGCGCGTGCCCGCGATCGCCTCGCGCGCGGCGCCGAGCGAGGTGAAGGGCGGGGCGACCAGCACCTCGCGGCCCTGCACCTGGCCCACGGCCCTGGCGAGCGCGCCCGCCAGCGCCCGCGTCTCGGCCTGCGTGCCGTACATCTTCCAGTTGCCCGCGAGCAGCGGGATGCGGCTCATGCGTCCTCCAGGGCGCGCACGCCGGGCAGCACCTTGCCCTCGAGGAACTCGAGCGACGCGCCGCCGCCGGTCGACACGTGCGTCACCTTGTCGAGCTTGCCGGCGCGTCCCAGCGCAGCGACGGAATCGCCGCCGCCCACCACCGTGGTCCCCGTCGAGGCGGCGAGCGCCTCGGCGATCCGCATCGTGCCCTGCGCAAAGGCGTCGATCTCGAAGATGCCCATCGGGCCGTTCCAGAGGATCGTGCGCGAGCGGCCGATCTCGGCGGCGTAGCGTGCGGCCGTCTCCGGGCCGATGTCGACTCCGAGCATGTCGGGGGGAAAGTCGTCGGCCGACACGACCCGGGTGGTCGCGCCCGCCTCGGGCTTGTCGGCGGCGAGGTGGTCGACCGGCAGGTGCACGGCGACGCCGGCCTTCGCCGCGCGCGCGAGCGTCTCTCGCGCGAGGTCGAGCCGGTCCGCCTCGACCAGCGAGCGCCCGATGGGCTTTCCCTGCGCCTTCAGGAAGGTGTAGGCCATCGCCCCGCCGATCACGAACGCCTGTACGCGGTCGAGCAGGTGCTCGATCACGGCGATCTTGTCGGAGACCTTCGCGCCGCCGAGGATGGAGAGGAACGGCTTCTCGGGTGCTTCGAGGAGCTTGCCCAGCACCTCGAGCTCGCGCGCCAGGAGCAGGCCGGCGGCCTTCGACTTGAAGTGGCGCACCATACCCTCGGTGGAGGCGTGCGCGCGGTGCGCGGCGCCGAACGCGTCGTCGACGTAGACGTCGGCGAGCCGCGCCAGCTGCGCGGCGAAGCCGGCGTCGTTCTTCTCCTCCTCGGCGTGGAAGCGGAGGTTCTCGAGGAGCACGACGTCGCCCGGCTGCATGGCGTTCACCAGCTGCTCGGTGGCGCCGCCGACGCAGTCGCCTGCGAGCGTCACCGGCTTGCCGAGGCGCCGCGCCAGCTCGTCCGCGACGGGTTGCAGCGAATACTCGGGTTTTCGCTGGCCCTTCGGTCGGCCGAGGTGCGAGGCAAGGACGGCCTTGCCGCCCTGATCGAGGATGTGTCGGATCGTCGGCAGCGCCGCTTCGATCCGCGTGGCGTCCGTGACCGTCCCGTTCTTCAGCGGAACGTTGAAGTCCACGCGGACGAAGACGCGCTTGCCGGCGACGTCGAGGTCGCGAACGGTGCGCATTGAGCCCGCTCCTTTTTCACGATGCCCGCACACCGTCAAGGTGACGGCGGATGGCAGGGACGCGATTGACGGCCCGGACCCCATGCGGTACTCGGACGGACGGTGGTGGCGAGGGGCCGGTGCCCCGCCCGTCGGTTGGCGAATGGCAGTCGAGATCCTGGGGATGCTGGTGGGGCTGGGCACCGCGGCGGCGCAGACCGTCCCGCCGCCCGCGCCCGCGACGGGCGGCCAGATCGAGTTCTGGCACCTCGTCCTGGGCTCGGGCTGGGTCGTCCGCCTCGCCCTGCTCACCCTGGTCGGGTTCTCCGTCGGCAGCTGGGGGATCGCGGTGGCGAAGAGCCGCGAGATGCGCCGTGCCCGCAGGCAGTCCGAGCGCTTCATCGACGTCTTCTGGGAAGCCAAGAATCTCGCCACCATCCAGGCCGCCTCCAGCGACATGAAGGAGAGCCCGGTGGCGCAGGTCTTCCGCGCCGGCTACCAGGAGCTGCAGCGGTTCACCAAGGCGAAGCGGAGCCTTGGCGAGGAGGAGCCGGAATTCGGCGGCATCGAGAACGTCCAACGGGCGATGCTGCGCGCGCGCACGCAGGAGGTCACGCGGCTCGAGCGCGGGCTCACGTTCCTCGCCACGACCTCGAGCACCGCCCCCTTCATCGGCCTCTTCGGCACGGTATGGGGCATCATGACCGCCTTCATGGGGCTCTCGGCGACGACGTCGTCCAGCATCCAGGCCGTCGCCCCCGGCATCGCCGAGGCCCTGATCGCGACCGCCGTCGGCCTGGCGGCCGCCATCCCGGCGGTCGTGATGTACAACCGTTTCGCCCGGCAGCTTCGCGTGTTGACGGCGGAGATGGATACCTTCGGCGCCGAGTTCCTCAACATCGCCGAGCGGCACTTCCTGAAGAAGTCCTGAGCGATGGCCTTCGGATCGCCGACGCAGGGGGAGGGTGCCAGCGCCATCTCCGACATCAACGTGACGCCGCTGGTCGACGTCATGCTGGTGCTCCTCATCATCTTCATGGTGACCGCGCCGATCCTGCAGCAGGGCGTGCCCATCGACCTCCCGAAGGTGGCGGCGGCGCCGCTCGCCGGCGGGGAGGAGCAGATCGTCGTCAACATCGCGCGCGACGGTACGACCTATCTGAACGACACGCGCTACGGCCTCGCCGAGCTCACGCAGAAGCTCGAGAGCATCGCCGCCGCGCGGCCCGAGCGGCAGGTCTACGTGCGGGCCGACCGGGCGGTGGCGTACGGCGAGGTGATGCGCGCGATGGCCGCGGTGCGTGATGCCGGGCTGGTGCGCGTCGGCCTGGTCACCGAGCCGACGGCCGGGCGGTAGTGTGATGCCGCGCACGATCCCCCGGTTGGCGCCCGAGTGGGACCCCGAGTTCACGCGGGCGATACTCATTTCCTTCTGCCTGCACCTCGTGGTCTTCGGGCTCGTGCTCGCGCTGGGAAGCGCCGCGCCGCCACGGCCGCTGCCGCTCAGCGCCTACACCGTCGAGCTGACGGATGCGCGTGCGCTCGGCGGCCGGCTTCCGCCGGGGCCGCTCGACAAGCCGTTCGGGCCGGCGGGGCGGCCCGGTGCGCCCAAGGCGGCGCCCGCACCCGCGCCCTCCCCGTCGAGCGGAGCGGGCGGGGCGAAGCTCGCCGAGGCGCCGAGGGCAGCCGCGCCCTCGCCGCCGCCCGCGCCGACGGCGGAGGAGGTCGAGCTGCCCACCCCCGTGCCGGAAGCCGTGGCGACGGCGCCCGAACCTCCGAAGCCGCTAGAGCCAGAGGTCGAAGGCAAGGCCGAGCAGAGCCCGCGCGCGGAGAAGCCGCCGGACCGTAGGCCCGAGGCGAAGAAGGCCGAGGCGCCGAAGCCGGAGCCGCCCAGGCCCGAGGCGAAGAAGGCCGAGGCGCCGAAGCTGGAGCCGCCCAGGCCCGAGGCGAAGAAGGCCGAGGCGCCGAAGCTGGACCAGCCGCCCAGGCCCGAGGCGAAGAAGGCCGAGGCGCCGAAGCCGGACCAGCCGAAGCCTGCCGCGGGGAAACCGGCAGAGCCCAAGCCGGCGCAGGCGGCGAAGCCGACAGAGCCGCCGAAGCCGGGGGAGACCGCGAAGCCAGCCGAGAGCGCGAAGGGCGGCGCCGCGGCGCCGCCGCCCGCGCGCCCGGGCCAGGCCGTCGCCGGCGCGCGAAGCGGCGGACAGCCGGCGACCGGGCCGCCGACGGCCGGGGGCGCGCCCGGCGGCACCGGCACCGCGCGGGAGCCAGCCGGCGACGGGCCCGCCAAGGACGCCTACAGCCTGGCCATGGAGAAGCGTCTCAAGACCGGCGGTGGCGGCGGGCTCGGCGGAGCGGAGGGCGGCGCGGGGCCGATCGGGGTCGGCGGCGAGGGGCCTGGCGGCGGTGGCCAGCTGGTCGGCGTCGAGTTCCTCCGCTATCGCCAGCAGGTGATCGACACGGTGAAGTCGCAGTGGGCGAACGCGCTCCGCCGCGCCGGCCTGGTCGCCAAGGTGCGCTTCCAGATCGCGCCCGACGGTGCGGTGAGCGAGGTGCGCCTGGCGGGGAGCTCCGGCGACGCCGCGTACGACACCTCGGCGGTGCGCGCGGTCCAGCGCGCCAGCCCGCTGCCACCGCCGCCGGCCGCCTACCGCAACGAGTTTCGCGAGTTCTTGATCGAGTTCCACTCGGAAGAGCATGGAGGCCTCGGCGCCGGATGACACGCCTGCTGACAGCCCTCGTGATGGTGCTCGCCGTGGTCGCGCAGCGGCCGGCGGGCGCCGTGGTCACCGGGTCGATCTTCGGCCCGGGCAGCCAGTCGTTCCCGATCGCCGTGGTGCCGCTCAGGGCCCTGGGCGGAGATCCGGGCGGCCGGATCGGGCAGGAGTTCGCGCGCGCGCTCTCGCGAGACCTGCAGCTCTCGGGCTACTTCAAGCTGCTCGACCCGGCGACCTTCGTGGAGAAGCCGGACAGCGTGGGGCTCACCGCGGCCGAAACCGACTTCGTCGGCTGGGCCGCCGTCGGTGCCTCCGAGGTCGTGAAGGGCGGAGTGCTCGTCGCGGGCGACCAGGTGACGGTCGAGGTGCGCATGTTCGACGTCCCGGGGCGCAGGGACGTGCCCGAGGTGGGGCGGCGCTTCAGCGGCTCGCGCGGGGAGGTCGGGCGCATGGCGCACAAGACCGCCGACCGCATCCTCGAGGTGCTCACCGGCGAGCGGGGGCCGTTCGACTCGCGCATCGCGCTCACCAGCACCCGCGGCGGCCGGCTGAAGGAGGTGTACACGTACGCCTTCGACCAGGACGCGCCGACGAAGGTGACCACCGTGCGCAGCATCGTCGTCGGGCCGCACTGGCGTCCCGACCTGCGGTCGATCCTCTTCGCCTCCTACGAGCAGCACCAGCCGCGCCTCTACCAGGTCGATCTGCTGACCCGGGGCGTGCGCCCGGTCATCCCCAAGGGGGTGTTCCTGAACGGGGCCTGGTCGCCCGACGGCACCCGCCTGCTCGTCACGCGCGAGATCGCCGGCAACAGCGACATCTACCTCTACGATGCCGGCGGCAGCGAGATCCGCCGCCTCACCGATCACTGGGGGATCGACGTGTCGCCCGCGTGGGCGCCCGACGGCCGTCGCTTCGTGTTCTGCTCGGCTCGCGCGGGGTCGCCGCAGATCTACGTGCTGGACGTCGGCGGCGGCGACCCGCGCCGGGTGTCGCATGCCGGCAGCTACAACACCTCGCCGGCGTGGTCGCCGAAGGGCGACACCGTCGCCTGGGCCACGCGCGGCGCCGGCGGTTTCCAGATCGTCGTGCAGCCGCTCGACGGCGAGCCGCGCACGATCACCGAGCGCGGCAGCAACGAGGATCCGTCCTGGTCGCCGGACGGCCGCTACCTGGTGTTCTCGTCGACGCGCGCGGGACGGCAGACCCTGTGGATGGCCGATCGCGAGGGACGTACCCAGAACGAATTGACCGGCGGGGTGGGCGGTGATAGCTCGCCCGCGTGGTCGCCGCGGACCGAGTAGTCGCGAGAGGAGTGCGGATGCGCAGTGTCGGGTGGTGGTCGTGGATGCTCGTCGCGGTGCTGTGCGCGCCGCTGGCGGGCGGCTGCAAGAAGCAGGGGCCGTCGCCCGAGGACGGCGTGGGTGGTCCCGACGGCGCGGGGGCGCTCGGCGAGGAAGGCGTCGGTGGTGGCGGCGCCGGCGGTGCCGGGGGATCCAGCCTGGCGCGCGCGCAGCAGGGGCTCTCGCCCGAGGAGGACGGCGTGCTGCGCGACGTGCCCTTCGGGTACGACAGCTACGAGCTCGAGGGCGAGGCGGGCGACGCGGTCGAGCGGAACCTGCGGTGGCTGCGCGAGAACCCGCGCGCCAAGGTCGAGATCGAAGGCCACTGTGACAATCGCGGCACGATCGAGTACAACCTCGCGCTCGGTGCCAAGCGCGCCGGGAGCGTGAAGGACCACCTGGTCGAGCAGGGCATCGACGCGACCCGGCTCTCCACGATCAGCTACGGCAAGGAGCTCCCGGTCTGCAGCGAGGAAACCGAAGCCTGCTGGGTGCGCAACCGCCGCGCCCACCTGGTCGTCCTGGGACGGTGACGGCAGTGCTCCTTCGCGTGGGTGCGCTGGTCCTGGCGCTCGGCGTGGCCGGGTGCGCCACGCGCGGCGACCTGCTGGCGCAGGACCGGCGGCTGCGCGGCCTCATCGGCGAGCAGAAGCGGTCGGTCGACCAGGTGAAGCGTGAGGTCGAGCGGCTGCGTGCGGAGATGGAGGAGGCGCACGGCGTCCGCGGTCGCACGCCCACGCCGGAGGACGTCGACCGGATGACCGCCCTCGAGCGCCGGCTCGCGGTGCTCGAAGCGAACGCGCGCCGGGCGCCCGCCGTCTTCGGCGAGACGCCCGTGCCGCTGCCCGACGAGGGCCTACCGCCGCCCGACTCGCCCGTGGCGGCGCTGCCGACGACCACGACCACGCTGCCGCCGCGGCCGGCCGCGCCGCCCATCGACGACGACGAGTGGCGGCGGGAGGTGCAGCAGGACCAGGCGGCGGCGACGACGGTCGACGCGCCCGAGCGCGAGGAGTTCACGCGGGCGCTGGACGATCTCTCCCGGCGCGACTGCTCGAAGGCGGTGCCGGCGTTGAACGGCCTGGCGAGCAAGAGCAAGGGTTCGCCGTTCGCCGACAACGCGATCTACTGGACCGCGCGCTGCTACGCCGCGCGCGGCGACCAGAACCAGGCCATCTCGAAATTCTACGACGTGGTCACCCGGTATCCGAAGGGCGACAAGGCACCGGCTGCGCTGTGGGCGCAAGGGAACCTGTTCCTGCACATGGGCGACACGCCGGATGCGCGCCTGGCGCTCGGCAAGCTCATCCGCGACTACCCGGCCTCGACCGAGGCCGCCCGGGCACGGCAGAAGCTCACCGAGATCGAGCAGTAGCGCGACCTTCAATGGCCGAGGGGTGTCCGGTATAGGGGCCGGATTCCCATGCGGGTCATCCGGCACCTGGAGCACGTGTCGCCGCGGCTCCCCCGGGTCGTGCTCACGTTGGGGAACTTCGACGGCGTGCACCTCGGCCACCAGGCGATCGTGCGCCGTGCCGTCGCGGAGGCGCGGGCGGTCGGCGGGCAGGCCGTCGTGATGACGTTCCACCCGCACCCGATCGCCATCGTCGCGCCCGCCAAGACCCCCCCGCTGATCCAGCCGCTGCGCGACCGGCTTGCCGCCCTGCGCCCTCTCGGGGCGGACGTGTGCGCGGTGCAGCGGTTCACGCCCGCCTTTGCGGCTCTCGTGCCCGAGGCATTCGTGCGCGACTTCCTGCTGCGGCGCCTCGACCTGGCGCACGTCGTGGTGGGGTACGACGTCACCTTCGGGCGGAACCGCGCGGGCGGCATCGACACCCTGCGCACGCTCGGCGCGGTCCACGGCTTCACGGTGGACACGGTCGGGCCGGTGACCGTCGACGCGCTGACCGTCAGCAGCACCGAGCTGCGGCGGCTCGTCCGCGCTGGCGACGTCCGGCAGGTGGGGCGGCTGCTCGGGCGCCCGTACACGCTGCGCGGGCGGGTGGTGGGCGGCGAGCGCCGCGGCCGGCTGCTCGGGTTTCCCACGGCGAACCTGCACCTCCGCGACGAGGTGCTGCTGCCCCTCGACGGCGTCTACGCCATCACCGCGCGCATCGACGGCCGCCCCTTGCCGGCGGTGTTGAACGTCGGCGTGCGGCCGACGTTCGGCACGCCGCGGCGAGCCGTCGAGGCGCACGTGCTGGACTGGAGCGGCGACCTCTACGGGGATTGGCTCGAGATCGAGCTGGTCGAGCGCCTGCGGGGGGAGATGCGTTTCGCCGGGCTGGACGCACTGCGGACCGCGATCGCTGCCGACGTCGAGCGGGCCCGCGCGGTGCTCGGCGGCGCGACGGCCGGCACGGCGGGCGGCTGAGCGTGGAGGCGGGGCGGCTCGTGGCCATGGTGCCGCCCGGGGCGGCGGGCACCCGGCTCGACCGCGTCCTCGCGACCCTGCCCGAGGTCGGGACGCGCGCGCGTGCCCGGCGGCTGCTCGACGACGGCTGCGTGTCGGTGGACGGCGTGGCGCGCAAGGCGTCGCATGCCGTGCGGGGCGGCGAGCGGCTCGAGATCGTGCTGCCGCGCCCGGCGGCGAGCACCGTCGAGCCCGAGGCGCTGCCGCTCACGGTGCTGTACGAGGACGAGCATCTCCTCGCGATCGACAAGCCGCCCGGCATGGTGGTCCACCCCGCGCCCGGGGCGCGGTCGGGCACCGTGGTGAACGCGATCCTGCACCGGCTCGGCGCCATGCCCGGCGTCGGCGCTCCCGAGCGCCCCGGCATCGTGCACCGGCTCGACCGTGACACCTCGGGGGTGCTCCTGGTCGCGCGCACGGCGCGGGCGCTGGAGCGCCTCGCCCGTCAGTTCCGCGAGCGCACGCTGCACAAGCGCTACCTGGCGCTCGTCCACGGGCGGGT
>Ga0316622_100002544_pt1 | contig 12662 bp, 9 predicted proteins | sample OWC_Aug_OW2_C1_D_FD_207646 | JGI IMG/M metagenome (GOLD analysis project Ga0316622, IMG submission 207646) | Wetland soil microbial communities from Old Woman Creek delta, Ohio, United States - OWC_Aug_OW2_C1_D5_C | ecosystem: Environmental > Terrestrial > Soil > Wetlands | place: USA: Ohio... | reverse complement strand
AGGCCGCGATCCGCGGCCAGGAGTTCGAGAAGGCGGCCAGCCTGCGCGACAAGGAGAAGTCCCTGCGCCAGGAGTACTACCGGATCAAGAAGGAGTGGAACGACGCCAAGGTCACCCAGCGCACGTGGGTGGGCGAGGACGACATCGCGGCGGTGGTCGCGCGCATGACCAAGATCCCCGTCTCCAAGATCGGCGAGGAGGAGTCGGCCAAGCTCCTGCACATGGAAGACGAACTCGAGAAGGAGATCGTCGGCCAGCGCGAGGCGGTGCAGGCGATCGCCAAGGCGATCCGCCGCAACCGCGCCGGGCTCCGCGATCCGCGCCGGCCGATCGGCACCTTCATGTTCCTCGGCCCCACCGGCGTCGGCAAGACCGAGCTCGCCCGCGTGCTCGCCCGCACGCTCTTCGCCGACCCCGACGCGCTCATCCGCATCGACATGAGCGAGTTCATGGAGAAGTTCGCGGTGAGCCGCCTCGTCGGCGCGCCTCCCGGCTACGTGGGCTACGAGGAGGGCGGGCAGCTGACCGAGAAGGTGCGCCGCAAGCCCTACTCGGTCGTGCTCCTCGACGAGATCGAGAAGGCCCACCCCGACGTCTTCAACATCCTGCTGCAGGTGCTTGAGGACGGACTGCTGACCGACAGCCTGAAACGCCGCGTGAGCTTCAAGAACTCGGTCCTGATCATGACGAGCAACATCGGCGCCCGCCGCCTGCGCGGCCGCGGGGGCCTCGGCTTCACCCGCGACGACGCGCTCGTCACCTACGAGAACATGAGGCAGACGGTGATGGAGGAGGTCCGCAAGGTCTTCAATCCGGAGTTCCTCAACCGTCTCGACGAGATCATCGTTTTCCGCTCACTCACCCGCGAGCACATGGAGCAGATCGTTCAAATCCTGATCCGCCAGGTGCGCCAGCGCATGGCCGACGCGGGCATGGACATCGTCCTCACCCGGGGCGCGGTCGAGCTCTTGATGGAGAAGGGCTTCGATCCCAACCTGGGCGCCCGCCCGATGCGCCGGGCGATCCAGCGCTATATCGAGGACCCCCTCTCCGAGCAGGTCCTGCGCGGGAAGTTCCGCTTCGGGAGCGTCGTGCGCGTGACCAAACGCGGGGATGCCCTCGGCTTCGAGGACGCGAAGCCGGGCGAGGGGCCTGGGGACGAGGTGGCCGCGCCGGATGCCGGCGAGCCGACGGCGGCGGGACCGGTGGAGCCGGGTGAGCCGGCGGCGACGGGACCGGCGGAGCCGGGTGAGCCCGCGGCGACGCGCGGGGACCGGGACGCGGCCGAGGGGCGGGGAGGCGGCGAGCCGATCTAGCGCCGGCCGCAACCATGAAGGCCCGCCGGAGGGCGGGCCCGCGAGGGCAGGATGTCCCGAACGATCTCGTCGCGAGCGCGCCATCTCGCCCGGCCCCAGGCCGCGGCGTGGCCGACGGTGTCCCTGCTTGCCCTGCTGCTTGCGCTGCTCTGCGCGCCGTCCGCGGGCGCCCAGGCGCGCGATCCGCTGACGATCGGGGAGATCCGCTTCGAAGGACTGGTCACGGTCGACAGCGCCCTCGTACGCCAGACGGTCACCGTCGCCCCCGGCCAGCCCCTCCAGCCCTTCCAGGTGAGCCAGAGCGTCCAGGCGATCTACGCCTTGGAAGTGTTCGCCGACGTCACCGTCGAAACGCTCGCGGCCGGCGAGGGGAAGGTCGCCCTCGTCTTCCATCTGGTCGAGCGGCAGCCGGTCGGCGAGGTGACGTACGAGGGCAACGAGTTCTTCAGCGCCGAGGACGTGCGCGAGACCTCCGGCCTGCGGCCGGGCCAGATCCTGAGCCGCGCCGACCTCTTTCGCGCCCGGCGCAAGATCGAGGAGGCGTATCGCAACGAGGGCTACGCCCAGGCGCGCGTCGAGACGACAGTTTCCGCGCCGAAGCCGGGCGAGGTCCCGAGCGTCCTCGTGCGGATCGTCGAGGGCGCGCGGGTCAAGCTGCGCGAGATCCGCCTCGCAGGCAACGAGCGGGTGCCCGCCGACGAGCTGCGCGGAGCGCTGGAGCTCAAACCGGCCGGCTTTCTCCGCAAGGGGCGGTTCACGCGCCAGAAGCTCGAGGAGGATGTCGAGCGCCTGGCCGCCTACTACCGCAACCACGGCTATCGCGACGTCCAGGTGACGGCGGAGGAACCGGGCTACAGCGAGGACGGACGCGACGTCGCGGTCACGTTCCGGATCGTCGAGGGGCCGCAGTACCTGTTCGCGGACGCCTCCTGGGACGGGGCGACCGCGGTCGACAGCACGCGCCTCGCGGAAGCGACGCGCGTCGTCCCGGGCGAGGTCTTCGACCAGAGCAAGATCGACGCGAGCCGCGCGGCGGCGATCGAGCTCTACACCGAGCGGGGCTACCTGACCGGCCTGCGCATCGAGCCGGAGACGACTGTCGAGGGCGAGCGCGTGCGCGTCGTCTTCCACGTGGAGGAGGGGGAGCCCTCCCACGTCGGCGACGTCCGCATCATCGGCAACACGACGACGCGAGAGCGCGTGATCCGCCGCGAGCTCACCGTCTATCCCGGCAGCCTGCTGCGCCGCAGCCAGCTCCTGCGCTCGCAGCGCGACGTCTTCGCCACCGGCTTCTTCGAGGACGTGCAGATGGAGTTCGCGGCGGGGGAGAAGCCCGACGAGGTCGATCTCGTCTTCCGCGTGAAGGAAAAGAGCTCGGTCGTCGCCACCGCGGGCGCGGGCTACTCGAGCCAAGTGGGCCTGACCGGCTTCGTCGAATTCGGCCACAACAACCTCTTCGGCCGCGGCCAGAGCCTCTCGGTAAAGCTCGAACGCGGCGGGCGGCGCGAGTTCTACGACCTCTCCTTCACCGAGCCCTGGGTTTTCGGCCGGCCCATCTCGACGGGCTTCGACCTCTACCGCACCGAGTACTACCGCGAGATCTACACCGGCGACGACGACGGCGAGCAGAGCTACTGGCAGTACCAGACCGGCGGCGGGGTGCGCTTCGGGCTCCCCTGGATGTTCCGCTTCCCGGACTACACCCGCCTCGCCCTCGGCTACTCGCTCAGCGAGACGCGCTACAAGGATTTCGAGAACATCCCCGCCTCCACGCAGACGCTGCTCGAGGAGGGGAGCGGAACGCTCTCGCGCGGCTTCGTCAGTGTGACGCGCAACTCGACCGACAATCCCTTCCACCCGACCCTGGGAACGCGGACGACCTGGCGCAACGAGTTCAACGGCGGCATCCTCGGCGGCGACATGGACTACTACCAGCTCACGCTCGACCACCGGCAATACTTCGTGCCCTTCTGGAAGCCGGTCGTGATGCTGCGCTGGCGCCTTGGGACGATGGGCCGGTACACGGAGGGCGGGCGCCTGCCGCCGGCCGAGCGCTTCCGCATGGGCGGGACGACCGGGTTCGATTTCCTGCGCGGCTACCAGGACTACTACGTGGTTCCCGAGGAAAACGTGGGCACCGACGAGAGCGGGCGCGAGATCCGTTTCCCCGGCGGTCTCGCCCTCTTCGGCTTCACGGCCGAGCTGCAGTTTCCGATCTTCTCCCCCGTCTGGGGCTCGGTCTTCGTCGATGCGGGCAATACCTGGAACTCGTTCTACGACGCCTCGCTCAACGACCTCAAGATCGGCACCGGCGTGGGCCTCTCGCTCGAGATCCCCATGCTGGGCCCGATCGGTTTCTACTACGCCTATGGAGGCGAGAGGCGTAAGTGGGTCACGCATTTCGCTTTCGGCACTCAGCTCTAGGAAAGAAAGCGCTGGAACGGCGTGCGCGCCGCGGATTAGGATCAGGCGCGATTCGACCGTACGCGCAAGAGTAGGAGGCTACGATGAAGAGAGCCTGGCTGGCCGGGCTGGTTTTGGCAGGCGCGCTGGCGACGGGCGCTTCGGCGGAGGTGCGCCTGGCGTTCGTCAACAGCGAAGTCATCCTCCAGGAATACAAGGCGGTTCAGGGCGCAATGGAGACCTTCAACCGCGACGTCCAGAGCTGGCAGGACGAGCTGCAGCAGAAGAAGACCAAGCTCGACGACCTGCAGAAGGAGCTCGAGCACCAGAGCCTGATGCTCAGCGACCAGCGCCGCCAAGAGAAGGAGCTCGAGTACCAGCGCCAGCTGACCGAGTTCGAGCAGTTCAAGGAGAGCATCTGGTCCTCCGACGGGCTGATCGAGCAGCGCAACGAAGAGCTGCTGCGGCCGATCATCGCCCGCGTCCAGGCGGTGCTCGAGGAGCTGGCGACCGAAGAGGGCTACGACCTCATCCTGGATGCCGCGGACTCGAATATCCTCTACGGCGATCCCGAGTTCGATCTCACCCAGAAGGTGATCGGCCGGCTGAACGGCGAGCAGACGACGACCACGACGACGCCATGAGAGCGCGCTCCGGATCGAAGGGGACGGGGGCCGGGCGATGGAAGTCACGCTGAAGGAGCTCGCCCAGCGCCTTGGCGGCGCGTGCGCGGCGGGCGGGGAGACCGTGATCCGCGGCGTCGCCGGCATCAAGGAGGCGGAGGCCGGGCAGATCACCTTCCTCGCCGACCGCAAGTTGGAGGAATGGCTCGCGCGCACAAACGCCTCGGCGGTGATCCTCGCGCCCGACCATCCGTTCGACCGCCTGCCCACGATCCGCCTCGCCGACCCGCGCGCCGCCTTCCGGCAGGCGATCGAGATCTTCGCCGACGGCGGGCGCCCGCTCGCTCCCGGCGTGCATCCCAGCGCTCTCGTCGGGGCGGGAACCCTCCTCGGTGAAGGCGTGGCCGTCGGCCCGCACGTAGTCCTCGGGGCGCGTTGCCGCGTCGGCGAGCGCACGACCCTCCTCCCCGGCGCGGTCGTCGGCGACGACGTCGAGATCGGCCCGGACTGCCTCGTCTATCCCCACGCGGTCCTCTGGAAAGGCACGCGCCTCGGAGCGCGCGTCGTCGTGCACTCGGGCGCGGTGATCGGCGACGACGGCTTCGGGTTTCTCACCCGCGACGGCCGCCACGTGAAGGTGCCGCATCTGGGACACGTGGTCGTCGAGGACGACGTCGAGATCGGCGCGAACGCCTGCGTGGCCCGGGCGACGACCGGGGTCACGCGCGTCGGCCGCGGTTCGCGGGTCGACAACCTGGTGCAGATCGCGCACAACGTCGCGATCGGCGAGGACGCGATCCTCTGCGCCCAGGTGGGCATCGCCGGCTCGACGACGGTCGGCTCGCGAGTGACGATGGGCGGCCAGGTGGGCGTCGTCGGACACATCCAGATCGGCGATGACGCGATGGTCGGCGCGCAGGGAGGAGTGACGAAGAGCGTGCCGGCGGGGGCGCAGGTTTCCGGCTACCCGGCGACCCCGCACGCGCTCGCGCGGCGGATGTACGCGGCGCTCCGCAACCTGCCCGACCTGGTGCGCGAGGTGCGCCGCCTGCGCGAGCGGCTGGACCGGATCGAGGGGGAGGACCGCGTCCGATGAAGCAGCGCACGATTCTCCGCCCCGTGTCCTTCACCGGCGTCGGCCTGCACACCGGCGAGGAGACCACGGTCACCTTCGTGCCGGCCGGCCCGGACGAGGGCCTCGTCTTCGTGCGCGCGGACCTCCCCGGCCGGCCGCGGATCCGGGTCTGCCCCGGCAACGCGGTCGACGAGAAAAGCGGACTGCGGCGCACGATCCTCAGCGAGGGCGGCGCGGAAGTCCACACGGTCGAGCACGTGCTCGCCGCCGTGACCGGCCTCGGCATCGACACGCTGCAAATCGAGCTTTCGGGGCGCGAGGCGCCCGAGCCGCCCGACGGAAGCGCGGCCCCGCTCGCGGACCTCCTCGTCGCGGCGGGCATCGTCGAGCTGCCCGCCGAGCGCCGCCCCTTCGTCGTGCGGCGGCCCGTCCTCTACGAAGCCGATGGGGTGGAGTTGCTTGCCCTCCCCGGCCCGGGCCTGCGCCTGGGCTTCACGATCCAGTTCGACAACGCAGTCGTCGGCACGCAGCACCGCTGCCTCGCGATCGACCCCGAGAGCTTCCGGCGCGAGATCGCCCCGGCGCGCACCTTCGTGCTCCACCGCGACGTCGAGCGGCTGCGCGAGCGGGGCATGATCAAGGGCGGCAGTCTCCGCAACGCGATCGTCGTCGACGAGCGCGGCGTGATGAACGACGAGCCGCTGCGTTTCCCCGACGAGTTCGTGCGCCACAAGATTCTCGATCTGCTCGGCGACCTCTCGCTGCTCGGCCGCCCGCTGCAGGGCGAGATCCGCGCGGTGCGCAGCGGACACGCGCACAACGTCCGCTTCGTGCACGCGCTCGAGCGTGAGCACGCCGGCGCGGCGGAGCTGGAGCCCTATCTCGACCGGGTGCACTTCGACGTCGTCGACATCGAGCGCATCATGCCGCACCGCTACCCATTCCTGCTCGTCGACCGCATCCTGCACCTCCAGGAGCGCGAGCGGGTGATCGGCATCAAGAACGTGACCGTGAACGAACCGTTCTTCGCCGGCCACTTCCCCGGACACCCGATCATGCCGGCGGTGCTGATCATCGAGGCGATGGCCCAGGTGGGCGGGGTCATGCTGCTCAACACGGTCGACGATCCCCAGTCGAAGCTGGTCTACTTCATGGGCATCGACAACGCCCGCTTCCGCCGCCCGGTGCGCCCCGGCGACCGGCTGGTCTTCGATCTCCAACTGGTCAAGCTGAAGAGCCGCACCTGCAAGATGTCCGGCAAGGCCTACGTCGACCACGCGCTCGTCGCCGAGGCCGATCTGCTCTCGAGTATCGTGGACCGGGAGATGCCTGCGCATGAGTAGCATTCATCCGACGGCACTGATCGATCCGGCGGCCGAGCTCGGCCGCGACGTCGAGGTCGGGCCCTACTGCCTTGTCGGCCCGCGGGTGCGCCTGGGCGACGGGTGCCGCCTGCAGTCGATGGTGCGCCTCGAGGGCCCATCCACGTTCGGCCCGGGCTGCCGCTTCTTCCACGGGGCGGCACTGGGCGGCGAGCCGCAGGATCTCAAGTACACCGGCGCGCCCTCGCACCTGCGCGCCGGCGCGCGCAACATCTTCCGCGAGTTCTGCACGGTCCACCGCGCGACGCAGGAGGGCGAGGCGACGCTCCTCGGCGACGAGATCCTCGTCATGGCCTACGCGCACATCGCGCACAACTGCCGCGTGGGCAGCCACGTGATCCTCGGCAATTGCGCCACCCTGGCCGGACACGTGGAAGTGGGCGACTACACGATCGTCTCCGGCGTCACCCCCGTGCACCAGTTCGTCAAGATCGGCGAGCAGGCGATCATCGGCGGCGGCTGCCGGGTGCCCAAGGACGTCCCGCCCTTCGTCATGGCCGCCGGCCACCCGCTCGCGGTCCATGGTCTGAACCTGGTGGGCTTGAAGCGCCGCGGCTTCAGCGACGAGGCGATCGACGAGCTGCACAAGCTCTATCGCATCTTCTTCCGTTCGAATCTCGTCACCGAAGCGGCCATCGCGCGCATCCGCGCCGAATGCCGCCCGCTCCCCGAGGTCGAGCGTTTCTGCGCCTTCGTCGAGGCCTCCGAGCGGGGCCTGACCCGCTAGGCGGGCGGGAGGTGCGCGCGTGAGCGACGCGATGCGGGTGGCGATCATCGGGGCCGGGCATCTCGGCACCTTCCATGCCCGCGTGCTCGCGCGGCTGCGGCCCGGCCAGCCCTCCTGGATCGTCGACCTCGACGAACCGAAGGCGGCCGGCCTGGCCGCCGAAGTGGGCGCGCGCGCGACCGCCGACCTTTCCCTCGCGCTCGCCGCGGCGGACGCCGCGATCGTCGCCACGCCGACCGAGACGCACGCGGCCGTCGCGACGGCGGCGCTCGCGGCCGGCTGCCACGTGCTCGTCGAGAAGCCGCTCACCGCGACCGTGGCCGAGGGCGCAGCGCTCGTCGACCGCGCGCGCGCAGCGCGCCGCGTGCTGCGCGTCGGGCACGTCGAGCGCTTCAATCCCGTCTTCCAGGCGGTGCGCGCGGAGATCGTCGCGCCCGCCTTCGTGGAGGCCGAGCGTCTCGCGCCGTTCGTGCCGCGCAGCCTGGATGTCGACATCGTCCTCGATCTCATGATCCACGATCTCGACCTTCTGCTCCACATCGTCCCGGCGCCCATCGAATCGATCGACGCGGTGGGCGTGCCGGTGCTGACGCCGCGCGAGGACATCGCCACCGCGCGCCTGCGCTTCACGAACGGAGTCGTCGCCAATCTGACCGCGAGCCGCGTCTCGCAAGAGAAGTCGCGCAAGATCCGCTTCTTCAGCCGCAACGCCTATCACTCCCTCAATCTCCTCGCCCGCAGCGCGCGCCGGGTGGCGGTCGCCGCCGACCCGCAAGGCGAAATCGTCGTCCCGGGCGTCGGGACCTTCCGCGTCCACGAGGAGCGCTGGGAGCGCAAGGCCCCCGACCCCCTGAGCGCCGAGATCGCCGCCTTCCTCGACGCGGCCGCGGGCATCCCCGCGCCGGGAGTGACGGGCGAGGAGGCGCTGCGCGTGCTCGAGACGGCCATCGAGATCCGCGGCCACGTGCGCGCGGGCCTCGCGCGCCTCGCCTCCCAGGGCCTCGCGCCCGGCGCGCGTCCCGGGAGTCCGCGTCCCGAATCCCGGCCCGCGCCCGCCGCCGGCGCGCCCTCATCTTCTCCATGGCCGCCCCGCGCATCCTGATCGTCGCCGGCGAGGCGAGTGGAGATGCCCACGGGGCCGGTCTCGTGTGCGCGCTCCGCCGCGGCGGGCTCGAGGCCGAGTTCACCGGCATCGGCGGCCCGGAGATGGCCGCCGCGGGCGTGCGCCTGATCGCTCCGTCGCGGGAGCTGGCCGTGGTCGGCGTGACGGAAGTCCTCGGACGCCTGCCGCGCATCCTCGCCTTGTTGCGGCGCATGCGCGGCGAGATCGCAAGCAGGCCACCCGATCTCTTCGTGCCCGTCGATTCGCCTGACTTCAACTTCCGCCTCCTCGGCGCCGCCGCGGCCCGCCGCGTGCCGGTGGTCTACTTCATCGCGCCGCAGCTGTGGGCCTGGCGGCCCGGCCGGATCGCGGTCCTGCGGCGCTTCGTGCGCGAATTGCTCGTGCTCTTCCCCTTCGAGGAACCATGGTTCCGCGAACGCGGCGTCGCGGCGACGTATGTCGGCCATCCGCTGGTCGACGCGGCGCGCGCGCGCAGCACGGAACGCCCGGCGCCCGAGGAGCAACCGTTCGGACTGCTCCTGCCGGGCAGCCGCGCGGTCGAGATCCGCAGCCACTTGGCGGTTCTCGCCGCGGCGACGCGCCTGCTCGAGGCGGATTTCCCCGGGCTGCGCTGGCTCATCCGGCGCGCGCCGGAGATGGACGCGGCGCGCTATGCGCGGCATCTGCGCCCCGGCCGGCTCGAGCTGAGCGACGAGCCCGTCGCCGATCTCGCGGCGCGCGCGCGCGTGGTCGTCTCCGCTTCGGGCACCGCCTCCTTCGAAGCGGCGCTCGCCGGGGCGCCGCTCGTCGTCGTCTACCGGATGAATCCGCTCAGCTACCGGCTGGCGCGCCGTCTCGTGCGGGTGCCTCACGTCGCGATGGCCAATCTCGCCGCCGGCCGGGAGATCGTTCCCGAGCTGCTGCAGGACCGCTGCACGCCCGCGCGCGTGGCGGCGGAAGTGGCGGCGCTCCTGCACGACGCCGGGCGCCGGGAAGCGATGGCGCGCGGCCTGAACGAGCTGCGCGAGCGTTTCGGACCTCCGGGGGCCTACAAGCGGGCGGCCGAGCGCGTGCGCAGCCATCTCGACGCAACGCGAGGCGGGGAGTGAGCGGCGTGAAGCGAGAGACCTGGAAGGCGGCCTGCGTGGGCGCGGGAGGATGGGCGCTCATCGGCGCCCTCGGCCTCACCGGCCGGCACCGGGTCATCGGCGGGGAACATCTCGAGGCCTGCCGGCGCGAGGGCGGGTTGATCTACGCCTTCTGGCACGGCGACCTGTTGCCGCTCGTCTACTGCAAACGCGGCCAGGGCATCGTCGTCCTCGTCAGCCTGGGACGCGACGGCGAGTACATCGCGCGGGTGATCCATCGCCTCGGCTTCGCCACGGTGCGCGGATCGAGCTCGCGCGGCGGTTTCCGGTCGCTCGTCGAACTCGTGCGCCTGGGACGCGCAGGGCGTGAACTCGCCTTCTCGCCGGATGGCCCGCGCGGGCCGCGCGCGCGCGTGCAGCCGGGCGTGCTCATCGTCGCCCAGCGCACGGGACTCCCGATTCTCCCGCTCGCCGCCGCCACCCGGCCGTGCAAGCGCCTCGCGACCTGGGACCGCTTCGTCATTCCGCTGCCCTTCGCTCGCACGGTGGTCGCCTACGGACCGCCGATCCGCATTCCGCCGGACGAGAGCCCGGAGGCGATGATCGCGCGCTGGACCGCCCCACTGGAGGCGGCGATCGACCGGACGAGCGCGCGCGCGGAAGAGGAACTCCGGGCCTGGAGCGGCAAGCGCGAATAGAAGGGATGCCCATGGCCGCGCCCTGGCTCTATCGCTGCGCATGGACGGCCGCCCTAGCGGTCGCCTCGCCGTACCTGCTCGCGCGCACGATCCGCCGTCCGCGCGAGATGCGCGAACGGCGCGGCCTCTGGACGCCGCTTCCCGCAGGCCTGCCGGGAGGCGTCTGGGTGCATGCCGCGAGCGTCGGAGAGGCGCGCGCCGCCCGCGCGCTCCTCGGCGCTCTTCGCGCCCGCGGCATTCCCGTGCTCCTCTCGGTGGTGACGCCTGCGGCCCGCGCCCTCGAAGCCGAGTTCCTCGCCGCGGGCGCTTCCGCCGTCCGGCACGCTCCGCTCGACGTCGGCCGCTTCACGCGCCGCGCGCTCGGCGCGGCGCGACCGCGGGCGCTTCTCCTGATCGAGACGGAGATCTGGCCCGCGCTGCTCGGGGAAGCCGCCCGCGCGGCCGTGCCCGTCGCCTTCGTGAGCGCGCGCCTGACGGAGCGCGGAGCGGGCAGGCTCGCGCCCATGCGCCGGTTGCTCCGCGAATCGCTCGTTCGCGTCCGCGTGGGCGCGCAGGCGGAGTCCGACGCCCGCCGCTGGGAGGCGCTCGGAGTTCCGGCCGCGAACATCCGCGTGACCGGGAACCTCAAGTACGACCGCCTCGGTCCGGCCCTCGACGCCTCCGCCCGCGCGGCCGCGCGCGGAGGCTGGCGGCGGATCGCCGTCTTCGGCAGCGTGCGCGAGATGGAGATCGACGCGGTCGCGCGAGCGATCGACGCCTGCCGCGCGCTTCCCGGCCCGGTCCTCTTCGTCGTCGCTCCCCGCCATCCGGAGAAGACGATGGCGCGGCTGCGCCGCGCTCTCACGCCCGAAGGCCCCTTGCTCGAGCGCACCCGCCGGGAGGGCGAACTCCTCCCGCCGGCCCCGCCCGACGGCAAGCACGCGATCCTGATCCTGGCCACGATCGGCGAGCTGCAGGCCTGCTATCGCCTCGCCGACGCCGTCTTCGTGGGTGGAACGCTCACCCCGATCGGCGGGCACAACCTGTTCGAGGCGGCCGAATGCGCGGTCCCCGTCGCCTTCGGCCCGCACGTCGCGAACGTGGCCGACGTCGCCGAGGCCCTGCTGGTGACGGGAGGCGGATGCCGGGTCGACGACGCCCGGTCGCTCGCGGACGTCCTTCTCCGCTGGCTGCGGGACGACGCGGCGCGGCGCGCGGCCGCCGCGGGCGCGCGCGAAGCAGCCGGCCGGCTGGGCGGCTCGCTTGCCCGGACGATCGACGCGCTCGAGGCGTGGGGGGTTCCGCTTTCCGCTTCGCGCACCGAACGCGCGTGCGAAGCCGAGGCGACGCCGTGAGCCTCCTCGATCGGCACCGGCACCTGGCACGCGGAGAGCCGTCACCCTCCGACCGGCTGCTCGAGCCCCTGCTCGCCCCGCTCGCGTGGCTCTACGGATCCGGCGTAGCGCTCCGGAGCGCGGCCTACGACGCGAGGATTCTGCCAAGCCGCCGCGCGCCCATCTGGACGGTCTCGGTCGGCGGCCTCACCTCGGGCGGCACGGGAAAGACTCCGCTCGCCGCGGAGATCGCCTCCTGGCTGCGCGCGTGGGGCGGCCGCCCGCTCCTCGTCGCCCACGGTTACGGCGCGCGGCCGCGATTCCGCGGCGCGCGCTTGATCGGCTCTTCCGGGGGAGGGGAGGAGCCCGAGTGGCGGTCGGTCGGCGAAGAGGCGCTGCTCCTCGCGCGTCTCGCGCCCGGAGTTCCCGTCGCGGTCGCCCGCCCGCGCGAGGCCGCGCTGAGCGCGGCGCGCGCCGAGGGTTTCGATCCCGACGCCCTCGTCCTCGACGGGGCCTTTCAATACCGCCGCCTCGCCGCCGATTTCTCGATCGTCAGCGTGGACGGGTCCCGCCAGCCGGGGCAGGGGCGGCTCCTGCCCCGGGGAGACCTGCGCGAACCCTGGCCGGCCCTCTCGCGCTCCAACTTCATCGTGCTCTACCGTGCGGAGCGCTGCGGCGACCCGGAAGGCTGGAAGCGTTTCCTCGCCCGCGCGGCGCCGGAGATTCCCGTCGCCCGGGTGGCCAATCGTTGGGGGAGGCCCTACCGGTTGCGCAGCCGCGAACCACTCGCCTGGAGTGAAGCGAAGACGATGCGCTGGGGCGTCTGGCTCGCGCTGGCCGATCCCCGGCCGTTCCTGAGCGAGCTCGCGAGCCGCGGCATCGATCCGGTCAAGGTCGCATGCCCGCGCGACCATGCGCCCTTCACCGGGGACGCG
>Ga0316622_100002543_pt1 | contig 12662 bp, 6 predicted proteins | sample OWC_Aug_OW2_C1_D_FD_207646 | JGI IMG/M metagenome (GOLD analysis project Ga0316622, IMG submission 207646) | Wetland soil microbial communities from Old Woman Creek delta, Ohio, United States - OWC_Aug_OW2_C1_D5_C | ecosystem: Environmental > Terrestrial > Soil > Wetlands | place: USA: Ohio... | reverse complement strand
TTCGAATACACGATCGACTACGACAGCGGGGAACTCTGGTTCACTCCGCGCCGGGCGATCGGGACGGTGAGCGAGATCCGCGTCGATTTCCAAGTGCGCGAAGGGGCCTTCGACCGCGACTACGCCGCCTTCTCCGCAACCAGCGGTGATTCGGGCCTCGGATTGGCCGTCGCCTGGATGCGCGAGCGCGACGACGCGGAGCGGGCGGCCGCCGTCGGCCTGAGCGACGCCGAAAGGGACTCGCTCGCCGCGGCGGGCGATGCTGCCGGGACGATCGGGGGCGGGGTCGTTGCAGACAGCCTCGGCGACTATGCCCTGGTCGAGGCGGACACGCTGGCTGCGCCCTTCTTTCTCTATGTCCGTGAGGATCCCAACGCGGACAGCTTTGACGCACGCTTCCGGGTGACCTTCACCGACATCGGTGAGGGCGCGGGCGACTACGCCCGGGCGGTTTCCTCTCAGGGCAACACCTACTACGCCTACGTCGGCCGCAAAGAGGGGCGCTATCTCCCCGGGCGCAGGATCACGAGCCCCGAGCTGCGCGACGTCGTCTCACTGCGGGCGGGCGGACCGTTGGGCGCCGGGCTGATCCTGAGCGCGGAGGGCGCCCTCTCGCGTCACGACCTGAACACGCTCTCCGCGCGCGGCGACGCGGACAATCAGGGCGGAGCCCTCTCCGTTCAGGGCAGCTGGATGCTGGGCGAGCTCTGGGGGGGGCGGAGCGACGTGCTGGAGTTGCGCGCGAGCGGCCGCGGCGTGGAGGAGCGCTTCTCGCCCCCCGAACTCCTGCAAGACGCCTTCGAATCCCGGCGCTGGAACGCTTCGTCCGATTCCGTCCTGAACGGGCGCGACCGCCGGGGCGCGGTCGGTCTCACCCTGCGTCCGGCGAGCGGCCTGGATCTGAGCGGCGACTGGGAGAAGCTCTCCACCGAGAATGATTTCTCAGGGAGCCGCTGGCATTTGCGCGCCAGGCGGGAGGGCCGCCTTTCCGGGGAGGGCGAGGCCTGGAGCAGCCGGACGGAGGAGGCCGGGGTGCCGGGGCGCGCCAGACGGATGCGGGGCGCACTGGCCTGGACGGGAGCATGGGGCGTGGGGGCCAGCTATGAGTCGGAGCGCCTGCTCCGGGGTGCGGCCGGGGAGGAGCAAGGCGAGGCCTTCGAGCTCTACGGCCTCCAGGGGCGGACGGGCGCGCTGGTCCCAGGGCTCCAGACGGTGATCACGATGGAGCTGCGCGCGGATCACCGCTGGGAGCAGGGTCGTCGCGAACACGTTGCCGACCGCCGGCTCTACCAGGCCGAGGCGGACTTTCAGCGCGGCGGGACGCTGATCCACACGCTCTATGCGAGACGCACGCGCGCGGACCGGGAGACCGGGGAGAAGGACCATACCGATCTCGCGGATTGGGTCTTCTCCCATCGCGGCCTGGGAAGCAGGCTCTCGGCCGAGTGGCGCGGGCGGGTGACGGCGGCCGAGAGCCGCCTGCGCAGTGAGCGGCTGCGCTACGTGGGCGGGCAGGGGGGACACTACGACAGTCTCGGCCACTACGTCGGCCAGGGCGACTACGAGCTCTACTACCAGCCGGGTGACAGCGCCGCTCTCGAGAACCATCTCGAGAGCGTGCTGCGCCTGTCGGGGCGGCCCCTCTCCGCAGGCCCGGCGGACGCCTCGTTCCTGGGAGGTTTCGAAACGACCCTCTTCGGCCGCATCGAGCTCGCCAGTGGGGCGCCTCTGGAAGCACTGCTGCGCACTCCCGAGGAGATCTGGAGCGGGGGCGAAGAGTGCCGGACCCACGAGCGCACCTGGCGGGGAGACCTTTCCTGGAAGGGGCCCGCGGGCGCTCCCGTGCCGACGGCGAGGGTGGAGACGAGGCGCACTCGGGAGCGCACGGCTCTCGAAGCGCTGCGTTCCCGGCTGGCCGACCGGGGTGCTCTCGAGTTGCTCTGGACGATCCGCCCGGGGCTCCGGGGGCGGATCGAGTGCGGCCGCGAGCGCGAGGGTGAGAGCGTGTCGTGGGCGCAATCGGGGGCCCGCTCGTTTGACGAGCGCGAAGTGGACCGGCTCGGGATGGAGGCCAACTGGACCCTGATCCCGCCGCTCACTGTGAGGGTCCAGGGGGAGGCCCGCGACGAGGACTACCAGCCTTCCGAGCAGCAGCGCAGGCTGTATCGCGCCTCCTGGGGAGCCATCGCCCAGCCCACGTCGGGCGCGCGTCTGGAACTGGTCGCCGAACGCCGCTGGGCCGCGGGCGAGATCTCCGGGTATTCACCCTTTCTGATGGACCGGCCCGGGTGGCGGCTGACCTGCACGGGCTCGCTGCGGCCCAAGCCGGGACTCACCGGATCGCTCTGGATCCGCATCGATCGCGAGGACGACCGGGACACGGTCGTCAGCGGAAGGATGGATGCCCGTGCGTACTTCTGAGACGAGGATGAGCAGGCGGTGCGCGCCCGGGCCGGGCGGACGCTCCGGATTCCGGCGCGGCACCCTCCTGGCTCTTGCCCTCCTTGTCTCCGTGCCCGCCGGCTGCGGCCGGCGGGGGGGCGCGCCGCCGCCCGCCGCGCCGCCCGGCCAGGCCGCGCGCAGCATCGTCATTCCAACCGCAGTGGACCCGGCGACCCGCGCCGGTCTCGCCCGGGCGATCGCGGGGTTCGAGCAAGGCGGCGTCTCGGGCGACTCCCTGGTCGCCCTTCTCGGGGAGGCGGGCTACCTGCGCGCCAGGCTCTGCCGGGACCCCGAGGGGCGCTGGACGGTCCTTCCCGGCCCGCGAACGGCGCACGCCGACTACCGCTGGCTGGCCGCCGGCAGCGCGTCCGGCCTCGCGGCACCGCAGGGCCTGGCAGGCCCGGTTCCCGCGGGGGCAGGCAAGCGCGCCGGGGTCGAACAGGTGATGGAGCGGATGCTGGCAAGCTTCGAGGACGAGGGCTTCCCGCTGGCCGAGCTGGAGCTGGCAGACTTTCACGGCGACAGCCTGCTCACGCTCGAGACGCGCCTGCGCCCCGGGCCGCGCGTGGAGGTCACCGCTCTCGAGTTCGACGGGCAGCGTGTCAGCCGGCCCGCCTTCCTGCGGCGCGTCGCGGGGTGGCAGGAAGCCGAGTGGTACCGCGGAGAGCGCTGGAGGGGGGCGCGCGAGCGGCTCTGGGCGACCGGGCTCTTCCAGGAGGTGCGCGGCCCCTATCTGCTCCTCGATGAGTCCTTCGAGAAGGCGCGAGCGGAGTCGCTCAAGGCTGGGCTGCTCTTCCGGCTGACGGAGCGGCCGGCGAGTGCGGTCAGCGGCCTGATCGCCTACTCCGATCGCGGTCAGGCGGGCAGTCCGGGACGCTGGACCGGATTCCTCGACCTCGCCCTGGGGAACATCCTGGGCACGGGTCGGGCCACACGGATCTTCTGGCAGAGCTGGGGCGAGCAGCGCAGCACCTTCGAATTCTCGTGGCACGAGCCCTTTCTTTGGCGGGTCCCTCTGGGGGCGGACGCGTCGCTGCGGCACGTGCAGGAGGATACGCTGTATGCCGAGACGACTTGGGGGGCGGACCTGCTGTGGAGACCCGCGCCCCTCTGGGAGATCGGTGCCGGGTGGGGCCGCACCCGCCTGGTGTCGGGGGAGACTCTGGGGCACAGCCTGCACCGCACGCAGACCCGCTTCCGCGTGACCCACCAGGGCCTTCCGCGCGAGCAGCGCGCCTCGGGATGGGCCCTGCAGGGAGAGCTGGTGCAAGCGAACGGGGAGGGGTCGACCGAGCGGCGCCTGCACTTGAAGGTGAGCGAGTGGCTCGGCCGCTCGTGGCGGCTCGATCTCGAGCAGGACGCGGGCCTTCTCGCGGGCGCGGATCCGCTCCTGCGCAGCGATGCCTTCGTGCTCGGGGGATCGGGGAGTCTCCGCGGTAGCGCGGAGGGTGAGTATCGGGCGGTCGGGTATGCCCTCCAGCGGGTGGAATACGGCCCCCGGATCGATGCGCGGGGATCGCGGCTCTACCTGCTTGCCGACGGGGTGTGGCTGGAGGAATGGACCCCGGGGGCGAGCCTGCTCTACGGGTCCCGCGGCCGGCGGATTTGGCGCTGGGCGGCGGGCCTCGGAGTCGAAGTGCCCGGCCGGGCGGGCCGGGTCAGGCTCGAATATGCCGTTGCCGGAACAGAATCGCTGTGGCGCGGTAGGCTGCATTTTGCTGTAGTAGGGGCTTTCTGAGGGGCAAACGGGATCCGGGAGCCGCCGGGGCGCGGGCCCGCCGCGAGCGGGTCCGGTTCGCGGCGGAGGACCTGGACCCGCGCGCAGCCTCCCCGGCCGGGCGGTTGTCCCGCCTGAAAGGGGCGGGCGGCGGCCGGGGGAGATGACCTGCCAATGAGCAAGGGGGCATGGAAGATGAGAAAGATCCTTGGTTGCGTCGGTCTGCTGCTGGCGGCAGTCACTCTGATCCACTGCGCGGGCAACCGCGACCCCAAGGTGATCGAGTTGAAGGACCGGAGCGTCCCCTTGTCCGAGATCGTGAGGGAGTACGACCGGCTGAGTCCCGCGAATCCGTGGGCCACGGCCAGCCCGGAGGAGCGCAAGAAGTTCGTCGAGACCTATGCCCGCAAGGAGCTGCTGGTCAAGACCGCGCGGGACAAGTGCGGTCCCGATCTGCCCGCCCGGGAAGCCCTGCTGATGGAGCGCTGGCTCGACGGCCGGGAGGTCGAGCGCTACTGGACGAAGGTGCAGGAGGCTGAGAAGTTCTCCCAGCATGTCCGCGATTCGATGGATGCGGTCCATGCCCAGCAGCGCCTGTTCAGTCACGTCACCTGCGAGCGGGAGGAGGACGTTCGCGCCATCTACGCCCGCATTCAGAATGGCGAGGATTTCGCCGCGGTTGGCAAGGAATTCGACCGGAACTCCGAAGAGATCTCGTTCTACGAGAACCTGTGGCTCGAACGGTCCGAGATGCCCCTCGAAATGGGCAATGCCCTCTTCTCCATGGAGAAGCCGGGGCAGATCTCGGAGCCCTTCCCCAGCGCGCGCTACGGGTGGCACATCATCCGCTACGAAAGCGAACGCCGGCAGGAGCCGGAGGCCGTGGATTCGACGGCGGTGGCGATGGCCGAGCAACGCTTCCGGCAGGCCGTGCAGATGAGACGCGAGCAGCAGCTGCGGGACAAGTACGGCTTCGAAGTGGTCATGGAAAACGTGAAGGTCATCCAGGGGCGCTTCGCGCCCTATTGGGACTCCCTGACCGGCGGCAACCCCCAGCAGTTCACGGCCGATTTCGGGAAACTCCACGGTCCCCTGCACCGCTTCAGCGAGGAGGAGCTGGCCCTCCCGATCGTGCGCATGAAGGGGGGGACCTGGACGATCCGGGACTACATCAACTCGCTCAGTACCACGCACATCTTCTTCTGGCCGGGGACGGGCACCGAGGCGCGCGTCGCCAAGCGCATCTTGCGCCGGATGGAGCAATGGGCGCTGAGGCAGGAAGCGGAGGCGGCGGGGATCCCCACCGACCCGAACTTCGTGCAGGAGAAGCAGCGCAAGCGCGACGAGTTGCTGCTCGACTGGTTCTTCCGCGAGAACATCCAGAGCCATGATTACGCGATCCCCCGGGAAGAGCTCGAGACCTACTGGCGCGAGCAGCAGGAGAAGTACTGGTCGCCGAATCTGGTCACCTACGGCTTCATCTGGTTCCCCGCGGCGAAGAAGGAACTCGCCCGGCAGGCCTACGACCGCCTGCAGAAGGGCGAGCGCTGGGAGGAGGTGGGCGCCGACATGGTCTCCCGGGATCAACGCATCGTGCACGAGGCGATGCAGGGCCCGACCGATTCGGGGACCTATCCGACCGTGACCCGGGAGGCGCAGAAGTTCAACGTGAAGGCCGACGGCAGCCCCTTCATCCCCGAGCCCTTCGAGGTGCGCGCGGGCGACTGGCTGCTGTTGAAGATCTATGCGCGGCAGCAGCCCTACGTGCTCGACTTCGCCGCGGCGGAGGAGCAGGTGCGGCGGGACGTGACCGGCGTGCACATGGAGGCGCGGGTCGTCCAGCTCCTCGAAGAGTACGGCAAGGAACAGGGCCTGCAGATCAACTGGAAGGCGATCGAGTAGAGCCTGGGCAGCGGAGGCCCGCATGCATGGCTGCGGGCATCGCTGCGGGCCGATGCCCCGCCGGACCGATCGCGGCCGGGGGCGCCTCTGGCCGCGCGGCTCCGGACAGAGGGCGCCGGTTCACTCCCCCGTCGCGGGGGGGCCGCCCGCGGCTCCGGAGAGCAGGCGGCGCAGCCCTTCCTCGTCGAGAACCGGGATTCCCAACCTCCGGGCCTGCGCCAGCTTCGTGCCCGGGTTCTCGCCGGCCACAACGTAGTCCGTCTTCGCGCTGACCGAGGCGGTCACGCGCCCGCCGTGCGCCTCGATCTCCCGTTTCGCTTGCTCGCGACTCCAGTGGGGCAGGGTGCCGGTCAGGACCAGGACCCGGCCGGCCAGTCCCCGGTCCCGTTCTTCCCGGGGGGGAGCCTGGGGGGCGAAGCCGGCTTCCATCAGGCGAGCGAGGAAGCGGGCGGTCTCGGGGCGGCGGAAATAGCGCTCGACCGACTCGGCGATCACCGGGCCGATCTCGTGGATCGCGGCAAGTTCCTCCCGCTCCGCCTGGGCCAAGGCCTCGAGTGAGCCGTAGGCCTGGGCGAGGATCCGGGCGGCGTGCGTGCCCACGTGGCGGATGCCGAAGGCGAAGACCAGTCGCTCAAGCGGCCGGGTCTTCGACGCCGCCAGCATTGCGAGCAGGTTCTCGGCCGAGCGCTGCCCCATGCGATCCAGGCCGGAGAGCTGCGCGGCCGTCAGGCGGTAGAGGTCGGCCGGTCCCTCGACCAGGCCGCGGTCGACGAGCTGATCGACCAGGGCGTCTCCCAAGCCCTCGATGTCGAGCGCTCCCCGCGAGCCGAAGTGGAGAAGCCTGCGCTTGCGCTGCGCGGGGCAGTACTCGTTGACGCAGCGGATGGCGACCTCGGCGCTCTCGCGCTCGAGCTTCTCTCCGCAGACGGGACAGTTCTCGGGGACCCGGATGGGTTGCTCGTCTCCGGTGCGGGCCTCCGGGTGGACCCGCGTCACCTTGGGGATGATCTCCCCGCCCTTCTCGATCGTCACGGTGTCATGGAGCATGGCGCCCAAGCGCTCGACCTCGTCGGCGTTGTGGAGGGTCGCGCTCTGGATGGTGGTGCCGAGCAGGGTCACCGGCTCCAGCTTGGCCACCGGCGTCACCGCCCCCGTGCGCCCGACCTGCCAGTCGACCCTCACGATGCGGGTGAGCGCCCGGCTCGTCTCGAACTTGAAGGCGATTCCCCAGCGCGGGGCCTTGTCCGTCGCCCCCAGGCGTTCCTGCGCGGCGAGATCGGCCACCTTGAGCACCATGCCGTCGGTGTCGTAGTCGAGCTCCCGGCGGCGCTCCTGCCATTCGCGCAAGACGGCGAGGACCGCCTCGATGCCCGCCACCGAGCGGACGTGCGGATTGATCGGGAGTCCCCAGGCGCGCATGCGCTCGAGGGCTTCCCCATGCGTGCGCACCCCCCAGCGGGGCGCCTCCAGCCACTGGTGGACGAAGAGGGAAAGCGGGCGGGCGGCGACCAGACGGGGATCGAGCAGCTTCAGCGTCCCCGCCGCGGCATTGCGGGGATTGGCGAAGGGGCGCTCGCCCGCGGACTCGCGCGCCGCGTTCAGGGTGAGAAAGGCCTGGCGGGGGAAGTAGACCTCGCCGCGGACCTCGACCTCGGGCGGGCGGGGATCGGTTCCGGAAAGGACCAGGGGCAGGCTGCGAATCGTGCGCAGATTGGCGGTCACGTCGTCGCCGGCGAAGCCGTCGCCGCGGGTCAGCCCCAGGTCGAAGGCCCCCTGGCGGTAGCGCAGCGCCACGGCCACCCCGTCGATCTTCAGTTCCACGACGTAGGGCAGCTCCGCGTCCGTGCCCAGCAGCTTGCGGGCGCGCGCGTCGAACTCGCGCACCTCCTCCTCGGCATACGTGTTCTGCAGGCTGAGCATCGCCGCCTGATGGGGCACGGTGCGGAACTCGGGGAGCGGCTCGCCGCCGACGCGATGCGTGGGGCTGTGGGGCTGGTCGAACTCGGGGAAGGCGCGCTCGAGCTCCGCCAGCTCCGCCATCAGCGCATCGAATTCACGGTCGCTGATCAGCGGGGTGTTCTCGACATAGTAGTGGCGATTGTGCTCGTGGATGAGCCGGCGCAATTCCTCGATGCGCTGCGCCGCCCGCGTGCGCTCGGTCACCCTATCCCTCCCTTGGTCGCGGAGCGCGCGGATCCAGTCTGCCGCAAAGCACGCCTCCTCGAAGAGTGCGCCGGCCTTGCCCGGCGCCATTTCCGGACGCAGGAGAGGCTAATCGCCTGCGCGGGATTCGCAAAGCCCTTCCTCTCGGGCGGCGCGTGCGGGGAGGGGGGGCCGCGCAGGCCGCACCCGGCTTCAAGGGGCGCGCCAGCGGAGGGCGCACCCTCCAGCCTCTGCCGGCGGCCGGGCGATGCCGCGGCGCGAACGCCGGCTTGCGGCAGTGGGAGGCGTCGGCTACGGTGACAAGTTACACTCTGGCGGAGGCGGGGCCCATGGACACGCTGGTGATCATCCCGGCGCTCGATGAAGCGCAGCGGCTTCCGGGTGTGCTCGCGGGCATCCGCGGGGTCGACCCCAGCCTGACCATCCTCGTCGTCGACGACGGGTCCCGCGATGGCACGCCGCAGGCGGCGCGGGCGGCGGGGGCCCGCGTCGCGGTGCATCCCTTCAACCTCGGCTACGGCGCCGCCCTCCAGACCGGCTACCGCTTCGCGGTCGCGAACGGCTTCGGCCTGGTCATCCAGATGGACGCGGACGGGCAGCACGATCCCCGCTCCATCCCGGCGATCCGCGCGGCTTGCCTCGAGGGGGCCGACCTCGTTCTCGGCAGCCGCTTCCTGGGCTCGGGCAGCTATCGCCCGCCGCGGATGCGCGCGATCGGCATCCACCTGTTCGGCTGGCTGGCCTCGCGGCTCCTGGGACAGCGCATCCGCGACGCGACCACCGGATACCAGGGCCTCTCCGCGCGTCTGTGCGCATTCCATGCCCGTTCCCACAGCTTCCCGCACGACTATCCCGACGCGAACATGATCGTGCGCGCGGGGCGGGCGGGGTTTCGCATCACGGAGGTCCCGGTGCTCATGCGGGCCGACCCGCAGGGCGGAAAGCTGCATGTCGGGCTGAAGCCGATCGCCTACGTTCTCAAGATGCTGGTCGCCGTGGCGCTCGAGGCTTCCCGCCGCCGGGCGGCCGGGGAGGAATGATGCTCGTTTCCTGGATCCTCGCTTTGGGCGCAGTCTGCCTGGCCGGGCTGAGCCTGTGGTGGGGACGTGCCGGGCGCCTTTCGCCCGGTCACACGACCGCTTGGCTGCTCCTGGGCGTCGGCCTGTTCCTCGCCGTCTTGTTGATCCGGATCCTGCCCGGAGTATTCGGGCGAGAGGCGGCATGGGTCGCGCTACTCCTGGCCGTCGTGGGCGTGACCGCCTTCGCCCTCGCCCATGCCGTTGCTTTGACCCGCCTCGACGAGCGCGTGAGAAGCCTTGCCCAGGAGGTTGCGCTCCTGCGCGAGGCCGGCGGGAAAGCCGCGCGGGAGGAGCCCCGCCCGGCGCCGGTTGCGCCTCCGAGCGGGCCCTCGCGCCCGGCGGCCTCGGACGGGGGCGCGTGAGTCGGGGGGATATGCGCCAGCTTGCGCGAAAGCTCGAGGAGATCCTTGGCGAGCGGGGATTGCTCGCCAAGGTTGTCGAGGGCTACGACTGGCGGCCGCAGCAACTCGACATGGCCCGGGCAGTCCTCGCGGCGTTCGAGGGCGAGCGCATCCTCCTCGCCGAGGCACCGACAGGTGTCGGCAAGACGATAGCCTATCTCGTGCCGGCGAGCCTCTACGCACGGCGCGAACATGAGCCGGTCGTGGTGAGCTCCTTCACGCGCACCCTCCAGGACCAGATCCTCCAGCATGAGGCGCCGCGCCTGAGGCGCTTGATTCATCCCGATCTGCGCGTCGTTTGCCTGAAGGGGCGCGCGAACTACCTCTGCAGGCGGCGCTGGGATCTCTTCGTGGCGGAAGAAGGCTCCGGGCCGGACGGCCGCTGGCTGGTCGACCGGTTGGAGGGCTGGGTCAAGACCACGCAGTCCGGGGACTTCGCGGAAGCCCCCGATCTGGGCGCGCGCGCCGCTTGGGCCATGGCCCAGGTCGGCGGGCATGCCCGCTTCTGCCGGAGCCGGTCCTGCCGCGCGGACGACGGGTGTTTTCACAAGCGCGCCCGGCGCGAGGCGCGCCAGGCCGATCTGGTGATCGTCAACCATTCCCTGCTCCTGGCGGACGCATTCGGCGGCGGAATCCTGCCCGAGCACCGGCTGCTCGTGATCGACGAGGCCCACCTCCTTCCGGAGGCCGCCCTGGAACCGATGACGCTAAGGGTGAGCGAGCGCGGGTTGCTCGAACATGTGCGGCGGATCGGCGGGGCGGGCGAGCCGGGGGCGAGCGACAGGGTCCGCCGCCTGCTGCGCGAGCTGCCCGGCAAGGTGGCCGCGCGGAATCTGGGCCGGCGGGTGCGGGATCTGGAACTGCGCACCGGCGCGGCCATGGAGCGCAGCCGGGCCTTCTTCGCCGCCTTGCGGGCGCATCCCGGCTTCCCGCGCGAGGGGGAGCGGCGCCGCTACGGGGGGCCGGAGGCGCCGCTGGACGCGCTGCTTCCCGGGGAACTGGACGGATGCCTGGAGGCGCTGCGGGCGCTGCGGGACGGGGGGCGCGAGCTGCTCGCCGCGCTTGCCGCCGAGCAGCCGGCGGCGCTGCCCCCCGAGAGCCAGGACGCGCTCGAGGCGGCGGGCGGCCTGATCGAGGAACTGGACGAAGCCGTCACGACCTTCGAGGCGCTGCTGGCGCCCGATCCGCGCGGCCGGGTCCACTTCGTCGAGACGGCCCGCTCCGAGGGCCCCGCGTTTGTCGCCGTGCCGCTCGCGACGGGCCCGGCGTTGCGGGAGCATCTCCTCCTGCCCCACGCGGCCGTGGTGTTCACCTCCGCGACGATGGCCACCGGGGACGACTTCGCCTACTTCGCCGGGCAGATCGGGCTCGAGAGGGGCGAAGGCGAGCGTCTGAGCCTGCCGAGCCCTTTCGCCCTCGACCGGCAAGTGCTCACGCTGATCCCGCGTTTCGCTGCCGATCCGCGCGGCCAGGACTACATCGGCTTTCTCGCGCGCACGATCGCGACGCTGCTCCGGGAGGTGCCGCGCAAGGCGCTGATCCTCTTCACCTCCTACGAGACGCTCGAGCAGGTCGGGGATGCGCTCGGCGGGGCGGGGCTTTCTGCCTCGGTCGAGCTCGTGGTGCAGAGTCGCGGCGGCACGCGGGCCCAGCTCATCGAGCGCTTCCGGGCCGCCCCGCGGGCCGCTCTTCTGGGAACGGCGAGTTTCTGGTACGGAGTCGATTTCCCCGGCGAGGAGCTCGAGCTGCTCGTTCTCACCCGCCTGCCGTTTCCGGTTCCCAGCGACCCCCGCGTTCAGGCAATCTCGGAGGCGCTCGAGGAAAACGGGCAATCGAGCTTCGAGGCATACGCCCTGCCCGAGGCGGTGCTCCGTTTCCGCCAGGGCTGGGGGCGCTTGATCCGGCGCGAAAGCGATCGAGGCGTGTGCCTGATCCTGGACCCCCGCGCGATCACGGCGCGCTACGGAGGGGCCTTCTTGAAAATGCTGCCGGCGCCGCCGGAAGTCGTGGCGACGGACGAGGAGTTGCTGGGGCGGGTGAAGGCCTGGTTTGCCGACGGGTCCGCGCCGCCGCGCAGCCCCGGGCGGCATCCGCGGTCCCGGGGCGCGGACGGGGCTACGCCGCGGCGGGGCACGGCCGGACCGGCTTGAGCTCGAGGAGGTGCGCATGGCGCAGAAGATCCCACAAGAGCCACGGGTCGCCGGAGCGGGCTTCGACCGGGGCCGGCCGCGGCGAGTGCGCGCCCCGCGCGGGAGCGAGCGCTCGTGCAAGGGCTGGGTTCAGGAAGCCGCGCTGCGCATGCTGATGAACAATCTCGATCCGGAAGTGGCCGAGAAACCGGACGAGCTCATCGTCTACGGTGGAACGGGGCGGGCGGCGCGCTCCTGGCAGGCCTTCGAGGCCATCGTCGCCGAACTGCGGGCGCTCGGCGACGACGAGACCCTGCTCGTGCAGAGCGGCAAGCCGGTCGGCGTTTTCCGGACGCATGAATGGGCCCCGCGGGTGTTGATCGCCAACTCGCATTTGGTCCCGCACTGGGCGACGCCCGAACACTTCCACGAGCTCGAGCAGCGCGGCCTGATCATGTACGGGCAGATGACGGCCGGCAGTTGGATCTACATCGGCAGCCAGGGGATCCTCCAGGGCACCTATGAGACCCTGGCCGAGGCCGCGCGCCAACACTACCGCGGCGATCTCTCCGGGCGGTGGGTGCTGAGCGCGGGCCTGGGGGGCATGGGCGGAGCGCAGCCCCTCGCCGTGACGATGAACGGGGCCGCGGCGCTGATTGTCGAGGTGGATCCCGCGCGGATCGAGCGCCGCCTCGCGACCCGTTACCTCGACCGCTCGACGGCCAGTCTCGATGAAGCGCTCGACTGGATTCATGCGGCGGTGCGCGAGCGGCGGGCCGAATCGGTCGGCCTCCTGGGCAATGCCGCGGAGATCGTGCCCGAGCTGCTG
>Ga0316622_100002542_pt1 | contig 12663 bp, 13 predicted proteins | sample OWC_Aug_OW2_C1_D_FD_207646 | JGI IMG/M metagenome (GOLD analysis project Ga0316622, IMG submission 207646) | Wetland soil microbial communities from Old Woman Creek delta, Ohio, United States - OWC_Aug_OW2_C1_D5_C | ecosystem: Environmental > Terrestrial > Soil > Wetlands | place: USA: Ohio... | reverse complement strand
GGTATAATAGAACAGTCAGGCGGCACTGGAGCCTATCTCAGCATCGGGTGCCTCCGGAAGGGCCGTCATGCCCGCAAAGTTTGTCCCCGAAGGCAGCAAGCGGGGAGCGCGCATCCGGAAAGACCCGTGGAATCTGGATTCTCGCCTCCGCGGGAATGACGAAGAGAGGCGATCATGAAGAGGGTCACCGTATCGAGATAGGTTCTTATGCGTTGCTGCGACCAGGGGGGAGGACATGTTCATACCGACGTCACTCATCACGCTTGCATTTGTCATTTTTGTCATCGCTTACTTCTTTTCAAGCGCCGTAAAGATCCTCAAGGAATACGAGCGCGGCGTCGTGTTCAGGCTCGGGAGGATTATACCGGTCAAGGGGCCAGGTCTTGTCCTCATATGGCCGCTCATCGACAAGCTCGTCAAGGTGAGCCTTCGGACGGTGACGATGGACGTTCCGGCCCAGGACATCATCACCAAAGACAACATCACGGTGAAGGTCAACGCGGTCATCTACTTCCGTCCGATCGATCCGGTAAGAGCCATTACCGAGGTTGAGGATTTCTACTATGCAACATCGCAGATAGCCCAGACGACCCTCAGAAGCATACTCGGACAGAGTCAGCTGGACGACCTTCTCACCAAGAGGGAGGAACTGAATGCGGAACTCCAGAAGGTTATTGACACGCAGACCGAGCCTTGGGGTGTGAAGGTGAGCGCGGTGGAGGTCAAGAACGTGGACCTCCCCACTGAGATGCTCAGGGCCATTGCCCGCCAGGCTGAGGCGGAGCGGGAGCGCCGGGCGAAGGTCATCCACGCCGAGGGTGAGTTTCAGGCGTCCCAGAAGCTCGCCGATGCGGCCAAGATCATATCAACGGAGCCGGCCACGTTACAGCTCAGGTTCCTCCAGACGTTAACTGAAATCGCGACCGAGAAGAACTCGACCATCATATTTCCAGTGCCCATCGACCTGCTGCGGCCCTTCTTTGAGAGATCAATACAGAAGGAGCAGACACCGCGAGGTTAACGGGCAGCTGTGCGATGGGACATGCGGACATTCGCCGATGACGAGGGGAGAGGCACCACGCCCGGAGATTACATCAGCAGACGCCTGGTATGGATCAAGATCCTCGCGCTTCTGATAATCATCTGGATCGCCGTCTTCATCGCCCATGAAACGCATGTTGTAGAGTTCTTCCTGAGCAAGGAGAGGCTGAAGGGCTTCATTGCATCCCTTGGTCCCCTCGGCTTTGTCGGCTTTATCTGTCTGCAGGTTGCCCAAGTCGTTGCAGCGCCAATCCCGGGGGAGGTGACCGGCCTCCTGGGCGGTTACCTTTACGGACCGGTTCTCGGCGTGGCCCTCTCGACGATCGGCCTGACCATCGGGTCCTATCTTGCCTTCGGGTTCTCACGCTATTTTGGGAGGCCCTTTGTCGAGAGGTTTGTGAGCAAGACGGTCATTGAGCGCTTCGACTATCTGCTTCACCACAAGGGAGCCTTCGTCATCTTCCTCCTCTTTCTCATTCCCGGCTTTCCCAAGGATTACCTCTGTTATGTTCTGGGTCTTGGTCATCTCTCGACCCTTGAGTTTCTTGTCATAGGAGGCACGGGGCGTCTCTTTGGCACGATCCTTCTGACCCTGGGCGGCGCCTATCTGAAACATCACCAGTACTCCCGCTTCTTCATACTGACGGGTGTCGCCCTTGTGGTTGTCCTGGTCGCAATGGCCTACCGCGACAGGATCGAACGTTTACTGCGGATCCTGCATGTGAGAGACTACCGGAGAAAGAAAGCCAAACGCCTGAGGAGAACGAGCAGATGAAGACGACCGTCATTATTCTCGGCATAGTCCTGTCGGCTGTTCCGGTGTGGGCCTTTGTCCCTCACGAGTACCCCGCCGTCTACACGCATCAACTGGGAAACGTCTTCTATCTCATCGCCCTTTCGGTTGTCCTCTGGAGCATCCTGCAGAACCGGCTCCGGAGTGAGAGGGGGTGGCGGTACTTCTTTCTGTCGGTGGTATTCTTCATCCTTTGGGATTCAGCGGTCCTCCTGAGCAGGGTCATCGAGTCAGGCTGGGTGGAACCGTCACAGACGGTCGGTGCGAGGACTGGGTGGGAGTACTTCACGAGGCAGATCCAGATCGAGGGTATCGAGTATCTGTTCTATTTCGGAAGGTTCGACTTTATCATCCTCAATCTTGCCATGATCTGCTTCTACCTGGGACTGCGCGAGTTCCTCGAGCGCGAAGAGCGCAAGTCGCAGTCCCTGGCTCCCGCCCTGCTGCCTCTGCTGCCGATCCTGATTACCGACATCGGCGGAAATGTGCTCTTCATCGTCTTATCGGCGATGAGTGTAGTCACCAGTGCCAAACTTTATAAGAAGGACCGGCAGAACCCTCTCTGGAGTTATATGGTCTGGCTCTCGTCGTCCTATCTCCTGTTTTCCTTTTCCCGGTCCTTCGGCCACATTCTCAGGCACTTCCTCTTCGCTTCGGGCAACGAACACCTGTGGTCCTACCTCGACGGAGCTACCGGAAGCCTCAACACGGCCATCCGCTTTCTGGTGGCATCGCTGACGCTCTTTTTCGTCTGGATCTACAAGATCTACCTCAAGATGGACGATGACCGAACGGAGATAGAGCACGTTAACCTCGACCTGACCGAGCTGAACCAGGAGCTTGAGACCCTCGTCGCCGAGAGGACGATGGCCCTCATGGGGCTCACCGTTGCCGACAGGATAAGAAATCCCGCGATGCTCATCGGGGTTACCTGCAAAAGGATCTTTGATAAAGAGAAGAAACTTGACGACGATCTCAGGGACGTCATTGATGAATGCAAGAAGCTCGAGATCATCGTTGGAGATTTCGAGAGCCTCCTGAAGAGCCGGAGGAGCATGTTCCGTTTCGAAGACATCAACGGCATCGTGCGGAGCGTGCTCACGGTTCTCGACAAGGAGATCAGCGCAAAGGGCCTCCGCCTGCTCGACTACCTCTCATCGGAGACTCTCAGGGTCAACATGCAGAAGAACCTCCTCAGGGCTGCGATCTATCACGTCGTACGAAACGCTATCGAGGGGACGCCTTCGGGGGGGACGATCCGGGTGTCCTCAGCCAGAGAGGGCGAGGCGATCGTGCTCACCTTCTCAGACACGGGCCAAGGCATCCCTCCTGAGGATCTGCAGAAGATTTTCGATCCCTTCTACAGCACGAAACAGCTCAGGTTCGGGATGGGTCTGCCTCTGGTCAAGCAGATCGTGTCCGAGCACCTGGGGGATGTGAGAGTTCAGAGCGAGATCGGAAAGGGAACTACGTTTACCATGGTCTTCCCGGTACGGTGGGTCGAGAAGAAGTCGGGCGTTCCTACCACCTGATCAGTGCCGAGGCCCAGGTAAGCCCGCCGCCGAAGGCCTCGAGGAGAATCAGGTCTCCTTCTCTGATCCTGCCGCCCTTCAACGCCTCGTCGAGGGCTATGGGGATCGAAGCTGCCGAGGTGTTCCCGTAACGGTCCACATTTACCATGACTTTGTCCATGGGCAATCCCAGCCTGCTGGCCGTGGCTTGTATGATCCTGAGATTTGCCTGGTGAGGGATAAGGAGGCTCAACTGGGAAGGGTCAACGTGTGCCTTTTCAAGGGTCTCCAGGGCAACGCTCTCAAGTGCCCTCACGGCGACCTTGAAGGTTTCGTTGCCTCTCATCTTGATGAAGTGCTGTCTGGCTGCCACGGTATCCCGGGACGCGGGCAGCCGGGAGCCTCCCGCGGGGATGCTGAGCAACTCACCGAGACTTCCGTCGGAGTGGAGGTGAGTGGCGAGTATCCCACGATCTTCATCGGTGCCCTCCAGAATGACTGCGCCTGCCCCGTCGCCGAAGAGGACGCAGGTCGTGCGGTCCTCCCAGTCCGTCACTCTTGAGAGGACCTCTGCGCCGACAAGGAGTATCCGTCTGTACCCCCCGGTTCTGACCAGGCTGTCAGCTACGGCGAGGCCGTAGACGAAACCCGAGCAGGCAGCGTTGAGGTCAAAGGCAGGGGTCACCTTGATGTCGAGCTTATGCTGCAGGAGGCAGGCGGTGGAGGGGAAGGGCATGTCTCCGGACACAGTGGCGACGATGATCATGTCCAGATCTGAGGGGCTGAGTCCCGCTGAGTCCAGGGCCCTCTTCGATGCCTCATGGGCCATGTCAGAGGCAGTCTGAGAAGCAGCTGCAATCCGGCGCTCCCTGATGCCGGTCCGTTCCATGATCCACTTGTCACTGGTGTCCACCATCTCCTCCAGTTCGCTGTTCCTGAGCACCCGCTCAGGAGCATAGGAACCGGTGGCGGTGATCTTAACCCTTGTCATTAAGGTTCCCGAGGTTCGCCGATATAAGCTCGTTGACTCTCTCTTCGGACATCTCGGCCGCGATCCGTATGGCGTTCTTGATCGCCCGGGCCGATGACCTGCCGTGACTGATGATACAGGTGCCGTTGATGCCGAGGAGCGGCGCGCCGCCGTACTCCGAGTAGTCCGTCTTCCTCTTGAAACTCTTCAGCGCCGGGCGGAGCATCATAAATCCGATGCGGCCCGTTGCCACGTTCGAGATCTCCCGCTTGAGCATCTTAATAATAGTGTCAGCAAGGCCTTCACTGACCTTCAGCACCACGTTGCCGATGAAGCCATCGCAGACAATGACGTCGGCGCTGCCGACAAAGACATCCTTGCCCTCGATGTTTCCGATGAAGTTCAGCGGTGCGGCCTTGAGAAGCTTGAAGGTCTCCTTCGTCAGTTCGTTGCCCTTCGTGTCTTCTTCACCGATGCTGAGCAGCGCGATGCGGGGGGCCTCGACCTTGAAGATTGTCCGGTAATAGGCCTCACCCATCAGGGCGAACTGAAGAAGGTTTTCTGGTTTGCTGTCGACATTGGCGCCCACGTCAATGAGGACGAAAGAACCTGTCAGTGACGGCATGACCGTGGCGATGGCAGGCCGGTCAACGTGGGGAAGTTTGCCGAGGACGAAGAGCGCCGTTGCCATGGCAACTCCCGAGTGGCCGGCGCTGATGGCCGCCTGGGCCTCCCCGTGCTTCACGAGATCGACGGCCCTCCGGATCGAGGAGTCTTTCTTGCGCCTCAGGGCGATGGAGGGTGATTCATGCATCCGGACAACTTCAGAGGCATGGACGATGGAGATCCTCTCGGGTGGGTACTTCTTGCTCCTCAGGGACTCGCGCAGAACCTCCTGATCCCCGACGAGGACAACGTGGACATCATTTTCGTTGACTGATTCTATAGCCCCGGCTACGGTGACCTCAGGGGCGAAATCCCCCCCCATGGCGTCGAGGGCTATCCTCATCGCTATTTGGTCACGACCTCAAGAATCTTCCTGCCGTTATAGGAACCGCACTGGGGACAGGCCCGATGGGAGAGCTTTAGTTCTTTGCACTCGGGACAGGCGACGAGGTTGGGCGCCTGCCCTTTCCAGTTGGCCCTCCTCCTGTCTCTCCGCGCTTTCGTATGACGATGGGTTGGGTTTGCCATGGTCACTCCTTTCTCTTGAGTAGTTCCTTCAACGAGTCGAAGGGAGAGTCTTTCCTGCCGGCCCCGCAGCTGCAGTCGCCCTCATTGAGGTCGGCGCCGCAGACGGGGCAGATGCCTCTGCAGTCGGCGCCGCAGAGCGGCTTCATGGGAATGTTCAGCAGCAGCTGCTCCGAAACCACCTCATCGATGTCGAGGGTGTCGCCCCTGTAGAAGCCGGCATCCAGTTCGTCACGGGTGAGTTCGTAGTGATCCTCTCTCTTCAGCGTTTCAGCGGGGTGGTAGACGCTGTCAAGGGACGACTCCACCGTGTGGACGAACTCCTTGAGACACCTGCCACACTGCAGAGTGATCGCGCCACTCGTCTCTCCCCTGACGAGCACGTCCAACCCCGACCGCGAGAGCCGCAGCCTGGCCTTCACCGGCGCAGCAGCACCGAGGGACTGGAAGGGTATCCTCTCATCGAGCTCCAGGTCGAGGCCTTCGTCGGGTATTTCCGAAACGACGACTTTCATAGAGTTGTGAACTAATAGTATAGGCGGTGAAACCTTTTTGAGTCAAGGAATTGGGCGCCCAGGACAGTCGGTGATCCTGGAGGGTCCCCGGTGATCGGGGGTTCAAAAGCAAGGGGAGGGACTGGGTCCCTCCCCTTCGAGTTTACTGTGGTTTAAACTCCTAGATCTTGAACTGGAGCTGCCACCTGAAGAAGAGGGCGTTGTCGGCGTTATCGGCGTAAAAGCTGCCCGGTATGAAATACTCAAGCTGGAGGAAGCCGTCGATGTTCTTGTTGAACTTGTGATACAAGAGGGCTGTCGGGAGATGCCCCCTGCTCTTGCCCGAGTTTGAGAACATGGCAGTCGGGAGGCCCGCTGTGCTCTCCGGAGCCCAGAGATACTGGTAACTCAGGCTGAGGTTGGTCGCCTCGGTGAAGTTTAGCTTGAAATTGGCCTTGAAGATCTCCATGTTTGTCCAGTACCCAGGGATACCGCCGCCGTACCTGGTCGTCTCAGGTATGAGGGTATAGATGATGAGCTCGTTCCAGTAGGGGTTTCTCGAGAAGAGGGGATCCCATGTCTCGTTCTTGTCCGTCGTGCCGGGATCGTCTCCCGAGAGGTAGACATATCGCAGGTCGAACTCCGGTTTCAGGGCGACGTTTTCGTATTTCCGGCCGACGAAGACATAGCCGCCGATACCTCTTCTGTCTGGTCCGCCGTTGTCGTAACTGCCCCACTGGTAGGCAAACTCGCCTCCGAAGTTCCACCCCTGAAGGGAGTACAGAAGCCGTGCGCCTATTGTGTTCAGGTTGAGACGGTGCTGATAGATAGCCGCTGCGTCAGTCACCGAGGCCTCTGTCTTCCAGACATAATAAGGCTCGAAGGTGAAATTCTCGATCTTGCCCCTTCCGTACACTGCTATAGCCTGTTCATTGGACGACGTCAGGCGTTTCTTCGAATCGTCACTGTGCAGAGAGGGCAGGTAATAGTCGTACTTGGTATCGGAGATGCCCAGGATGTCCAGATTGAACTCTTTGGCGAAGACGATGTTGATCTTCGCTGCATTGAAATAGAAGGTCCTGGAGCCGTCGGCGGGACTACCGTCCATGAAGAGGAAGCCTTCTCCATAGGTGTTCGGACCGAGGAAGTCCTGCCGGCCTAACTTGACACTGATGGGTCCGCCGGCGATGTTCTTCGCCTCAAAATAGAGGTTGTCAATCACGAGTTCGTCTTCGTCGAGCCTATCGTCGTTTCTCGGTGCGTTGGGCTTCCAAGGACCGATAGAGTACTTGGGCTCACCGGTCAATCTAAGATAACCGGCATAGGACTTATCGATGTCTACACTACCCCACAAGGAATATCGCAGTCGGAAGAAGTTTCTGTCTTGCGTCGCGGGACTCTGAAGTGTGTCAAGGCTTACCACGTCGTCCCATATTTCCTGGCGGAGCCTGAGCGCTGCCCCGTAGTCGAACTTCGTCTCTGCCCAGGCAGAGCCGGCAAGACCCACCAAAACCAACAATACCCCCAGTACTAAAACCCATCTCCTCCTTTTCATGTGACCTCCCGCTCGGTGCTGATGATACATATTCTTTTTCATTGACACGAAGGATAGCATAAAAAGGAAACTTTGTGAAGCCCCCTCAGACGGAGATGTCTACAACTTCCTCTTGTCGATGACCCGTCTTGCCTTTCCCTCGGATTGCTCGAGGGTCTTCTTCTCCACCGGTCTCACCTCAACCACTATGCCCAACTCGGCGGAGAGTCTCGATCTGATGCGTTCGATGAGTTCCCGCTGCTTCTTCATCTCATCGAAAAAGAGCGACTCCGAGAGCACCACCATCACGGTCATCTCGTCGACCCCCCCTTTGCGGTCGACGACGATCTGATAGTGGGGCTCAGTGCCTTCGATCTCGAAGAGAACCGCCTCGATCTGAGAGGGGAAGACATTGGTGCCTCTCACCTTGAGCATGTCGTCGGTCCTGCCCGTCACTTTCGCCATACGGACCAGGGTCCTGCCGCAGGGGCAGGGATCCGTCAGCAGGCTGGTCAGATCTCTCGTCCTGAAACGGACCACGGGGAAGGCCTCTTTGGTCAGGGTGGTGATGACCAGTTCGCCAGTCTGCCCGGGAGCGACGGGCTCAAGGCTTTCGGGATCGACGACCTCGACGAGGAAGTGGTCCTCATTGATATGGAGGCCTTTGCGCTCGAGACACTCGCCTGCCACCCCGGGGCCCATGACCTCACTGAGGCCGTAGTTGTCGGTGGCGACTATCTTGAGCCGGTCCTCGAGTTCCCGCCGCATCGCCTCGGACCAGGGTTCGGCCCCGAAGAGTCCGTACTTCAGCGAGAGCGAGGCGATACTGACCCCCATCTCGACCATTGTGTCCGCGATCGAGACAGCGTGGCTGGGCGTGCACAGGAGCGCCGTCGTCTTGAAGTCCTGCATGATCCTCACCTGGCGTCGCGTGTGTGCGGACGAGACCGGAATGACCGAGGCGCCGAGACGTTCAGCCCCGTAGTGCAGGCCGAAAGCCCCGGTGAAGAGTCCGTAGTCGAAGGCGATCTGGACGATGTCGTTCTGGGTGACACCTCCGGCAGTCAGGATACGCGCCGTCAGGTGGGACCAGTTCTTGATGTCGTTGCGGGTGTAACCCACCACTGTCGGCATGCCGGTCGTTCCCGAGGAGGCCTGGATCCTCACCACCTCTCTCAGGGGCACGGCGAACATGCCGTAAGGATAGCTGGTCCTGAGGTCCTCCTTTGTGGTGAAGGGGAGCCGTCGCAGGTCGTCCAGGGATCGAAAGGCGTCAGGGTCGATGCGGAGGTCGTCAAATTTCTTCCTGTAGAAGGGAACATTCATGTAGACCCTCAGCAAGGTCGACTGGAGACGCTCGAGCTGGAGCTGTTCGAGGCTCTCCCTGTCCATGCATTCCTTGACGGCTTCCCAGTACATACCTTCCTCCTCAGATGACTTTCGTTTCGCTGTCCAGATCGCGGCCGAGGTAGGCCCGCTGCACGTCCCTGTTTGCAAGGAGATCCTCTGCAGTGCCTTCCATCCTGATTCTGCCGGTCTCGATCACGTATCCCCGGTCGGCTATGGCGAGAGCCGCCTTTGCGTTCTGCTCCACGAGAAGGACCGTGTTCTTTTCTTCCCGGAGCGCCGAAATGATCGAGAAGATGTCCCTGACGATCAACGGAGCAAGCCCCATGGAGGGTTCATCCATCATGACGAGCCTCGGCCTTGCCATGAGGGCTCGCCCGATGGCGAGCATCTGCTGTTCCCCGCCCGACAGCGTCCCGGCGAGCTGCCTCTCCCGTTCCTTGAGTCTCGGAAATAAGGAGAAGACACGATCAATGTCCCGATGAGCGGTGTTGCCTGCCTTCCGGCGGTATTGCGGGTAGGCGCCGAGGAGGAGGTTCTCGCGGACAGTCATTGGAGCAAAGACCTGCCTGCCCTCGGGGACCAGCGAACAGCCCAGATACACGATCTCCTCCGTGGTCATGCCTCTGATATCCCTCTTGTCGAAGAGGATCTGGCCGTCCGTGGCGCGGAGGAGCCCCGAGATCGTTTTCAGGAGCGTCGACTTCCCGGCACCGTTGGTCCCGATGATCGTGACGATCTCTCCGGCGGAGACATGCATCGTCACCCGTCTCAGGACCTTGAGCTGACCGTATCCCGCAGCGAGGTTCCTAATCTGCAGCATTATCCTCTCCGAGGTAGACCCGTATGACCTCCTGATTCTTCTGGATCGCCAGCGGCCGGTCGTCGGCGATCTTCTGGCCATAGCTCAGGACGATGATTTCATCGGATATGCTCATGACCAGTGACATGTCGTGCTCGACGAGGAGGACGGTGATGCCCCGTTCCCTGATCCTGCTGATCAACTTCGCCATATCGGCGGTCTCGCGCATATTCAGACCGGCTGCAGGCTCGTCGAGGAGCAGGAGGCGCGGCTCGCAGGCGAGGGCCCTCCCGAGTTCGACGATTCGCTGCTGGCCGTAGGCGAGGCTCGTCGCATCGGCGCCGGCGAGGTCCCCGATGCCGAGGAACTCCATGATATCGAGGCATTTCTCCCTCGCGGCACGTTCCTCCTTCCGGGAGAAGGGGAGGCTCAACATGCCGGCGATGAACCCGGCCCGGGTGTGAATGTGACGGCCCACCATGACATTCTCGAGGGCCGACATCTTGGGGAAAAGACGGATGTGCTGAAAGGTGCGGGCCATTCCCCGTGCCGCAATCTGAAAGGGGTGAAGTCCCTGAACAGGCACGCCTTCGAAGGTGACGGCGCCGCTGTCAGCGGGGAAGACGCCGAAGATAATATTGAAGAGGGTTGTCTTGCCGGCGCCGTTTGGTCCGATGAGGGCCTTGATGGAGCCACGGGGCACTCTGAAGGAGACCTCGTTGACCGCCTGAACGCCCCCGAACCGCTTGCTGACACCCTCCAGCGAGAGTAGTGTCACGACGCCTCCCGCTCGCCCGATCGCCGAGAAAGAAACCCTTTGATATCGCCGATGATCTGTCGCCGCAGAAAACCCTCGGGGGCGAAGAGCATGATGAGAATCAGTATGGCGCCGAAGACTGCATCATCGAAAGACCCGAGGTACCCCCGAAGGGAAAGGTAATTCAGGAGGAGACTCATGCAGAGCACGCCCCAGAGGTTTGCCATGCCGCCGATAGCGACAATCGCCACGTAGCGGACCGACTTCATCACCGACGCCTCAGAGGGCCCGATACCGGCGTTGTAATGAGTGAGAAGAATCCCCGCAACCGAAGCGAAGACGGCGCTCAAGACGAAGATCTTCAGCTTATAGGAGGCCGTTGGAATGCCCATGGCGTCGGCCGCGTCTTCGGCTCCGTGGATGGACGCGAGGGCCCGGCCGACGCGCGAGTGCTGCAGGTTCATGAGCAGCACCATGCTCACCGCCACAATCCCCCAGGCGGTGTAATAGTTTACGACGCGGAGCGAGGTCTTGCCCGACACCTCGATACCCGGCACGACGGCGAATCCCGGGACGTTGGTGATCCCGTCGGCTGCTCCGAGGGCCGTGGTGCCCAGGACGATGCGGTACACGATGATGCCGAAGCCGAGGGTCGCCATTGCGAGATAGTGACCCTTGAGTTTCAGGACGGGCCCTCCCACGAGGTAGGCGACGATGATCGTCAGGGCAAGGGCGGTAACGAAGGCGGCCCAGGGATGGAAGGTGAGCAAGTCTCCGCCGTACAGGTCCGGGCGCTTCACGAGGACGCCCAACGCCGAGAGCAGGGACAGAGGCACACTCCCTGACTGAGCCGAGAAATCATGGGTCGTGAGGTAGGCCGCGACATACCCGCCGATGGCAAAGAAACCGGCATGGCCGATCGATATCTGGCCCGCATATCCCACAAGCATGCAGAGGCCGATGGTCAGCAAAGAATAGTAGGCGGTCATGGTGAGCTGCGTGAGGTGATACTCGCTCCCGGTTGCCTTGGTCACGAGCTGAATGGTCACGATCACCCCGGCAAAGGCAAGGACGGACAGGGACCTGCTCGTCATTAGAATTCCTTGAGGCGGGATGTCTCGGCGCTACCGAAAATACCGCTTGGCCTGACAAAGAGAATGAAGAGGAGGATGGCGATGGAGATCACGTCCTTGTAAGCGGCGGGCAGCACCCAGATGCTGAAGGACTCGAGCATGCCGAGAATCATGCCGGCAGCGATGGCGGCAAGGCTGTTGCCGAGACCTCCCAGGATGGCGACCGTGAAGCCCTTGATCGCGAGCGGTGTGCCGCTGTCATATTGCACATAGGTGATCGGCGAGACCACGCAGCCGCCCAAGGCGCCGATGGCAGCGCTCAGCATGAAGGAGAGCGTGACCATGTTCCGGGCGTGAATGCCGCAGAGCCGCGCCGCGTCCCGGTTTGCCGAGCAGGCGCGCATCTGACGTCCGAGGAGCGTGTAGGAGAAGAAGACATTCAGGAGTAGCACGGCAACGGCGCTGACACCGACGGCCCAGATCACTTGGGGCGAGACGAAGACGCCCCCGAGGCTGACGGCGGTTGTCGCCGTGCCCGTGAAGTAGGGAAGGGCACGGACCCCCTCGCCCCAGATGTGAAGAGCGACCTCACGCAAGAGGATCGAAATGCCGATGGTGATGATGATCATCCTCAGCACGGAAGGCCGGTGAAGCCAGCGGATGAAGAGGACCTCTATGAGGCCGCCGATGGCCATGGTGATGAGCACGGCTGCCAGGATCGCCGCCGGCAGGGGCAGGAACTGGTAGAGCGTCACGGCCGTCATCCCCCCGAGCATCACGAACTCGCCCTGGGCGAAATTGATAATCCCCGTGGCGTTGTAGATAATGTTGAAACCGATAGCGACGACTGCGTAAATCGTCCCGTAGGTGATGCCTGCGACGATGTATTGAAAGAAGAGATCTATGCTCATGGTCATTCCGTACAGACAATCGGGAGTATCCGCGCGACCGCGGATACTCCCGATTCCATGGGTGCCCCCTCGCCGGCTATTTCTTGAGGAGCGTGAACTTCCCGTTCTTCACGGTGAGCATCTCGAAGGCCGAGATGTCGAGGCCGTTGTGATCAGTGGGCGAGAAATTGAAGATGCCGGCGGTGCCGACAAATCCCTTCATCTTCTCGATCGTTGATCGAACTTTCTCCCTGTTAGCG
>Ga0316622_100002541_pt1 | contig 12664 bp, 10 predicted proteins | sample OWC_Aug_OW2_C1_D_FD_207646 | JGI IMG/M metagenome (GOLD analysis project Ga0316622, IMG submission 207646) | Wetland soil microbial communities from Old Woman Creek delta, Ohio, United States - OWC_Aug_OW2_C1_D5_C | ecosystem: Environmental > Terrestrial > Soil > Wetlands | place: USA: Ohio... | reverse complement strand
CCTCGTCTGCTCCAGGCCCGACCTGGCCCCCAGGTGGGGCTCGCCGGAGTTCGAGAACGCCTTCGGCCGCGAGGTGCGGCGGCTCCGCGACTTCCTGGGCGTGCCCGAGGCGCAGCTGCTCGACCTGCCCGAGGGCGAGTGACGGCGGAGGGCCGCGGCCGCCCGTCCCACGAGCGCGGGCGCCCAGGGCCCCGCGGGACCGCGCCCGCTCGGGGGTGGCGGGCCTGGCCCGGGGGGCTGGCCCCCACGCCCCCCCATCCGTCCCCGCGAACGGCGCGGTCACCGGTGCGGCGGGCGGCCTGTCCTCGCAGGGGCCGGTGGTCTTCGCCCTCCAGGGCGGCACCGTCCGGTCGTTCCAGGCGTCGGTCGCGGCCATCCCCCCGTCCGGGCAGGCCCCGCTCCACATCTACCTTCCTCTGCTACTGGTTGCGTTCCTCGCGCTCATCGCGGCGGCGGCCGTGCTCCTGTCGCGGGACAGCCGCGCGGCCGCCGCGGGGGCGGCGACTCCCCCGGAGGAGGCACAGGGGCGGTGACGCCCGGTCCCTTCCCTGACTGCCGCGGGCAGCTCCCTGGACGATGGACGAATCTATATATCGGAGCGTGGGCATGCTGGCGTGGGGTGGTTTGTCCTGCGCTCAGGTCCTGTCCCGGCCCTCGCCACGGTGCTGATGTGCGGACTGCTCGTCTCTCTGGCACAGCTCTCGGGTGCGGCCTATGATTCACTTTACGACTCCCCGTGGCCCAAGGCGCGATGCGACGAGCGCAACTCGGGCCTCAGCCCGTACACGACTGGCCACAACGATGGTACCCTCCGGTGGACATTCGTCACGGGCGACCGCATCCACTGCGAGCCCATCATCGGTCACGACGGTACGATCTACGTCCTGTCCGGTGATGGGTTCCTGTACGCGCTCAACAGCAGAGGGTCCGAGCTATGGAGGTACGAGGTGGGCGAGTGCCAAGGCTCCCCCGCCATCGGGCGGGATGGCACAATCTACGTCGCCAGCCGGCTCAACGGGCTTTACGCCCTCCGCCCTGGCGGGAACCTGGCCTGGAGGAATCCCGATTGCGACGGCGACACGGGCGTGGCCATAGGCGCGGATGACACGCTCTACGTGGGCGGCCGAGGAACGGGCCTCATGGCCTTCGCGTCCGACGGGACCGAGAAGTGGTGCATAGAGGAGCTCGACGGGTACTGGTACGGCCTGCCCGCCATCGCGAGCAACGGCAACATCGTCCTCGCGGTCGAGGAGGCGCGAAGGGTGGTGGAGATATCGCCCGCCGGCCAGATACTGCTCGAGTTCGAGACGGGCGGTGTCTGCTCGTACAGCGCCGTCCTTGACAAGGACGGGAACGTGTACGTCGCCACCTACACCTTCGACTGGAAGGGCCACCTCGAATCCTACGACGGGGAGGGTGAGCTGCGATGGCAGGTCGAGCTCGAGCAGTGGATCAGGGGGTCCCCGGCCCTCGGGCCCAACGGGGAGGTGTTCGTCATGGTCAAGGACGCCAAGCTCCATGCCTTCAGCTCCAGGGGCGTGGAGCTCTGGGCGGTCGACACGCTCGACTGGGGGTCGGACGGCCCCTCCGCGTCCAAGGACGGGACCGTGTTCACGGGCACGAGGGAGGGCCGCGTCGTCGCCGTCAGGGACGGCAGGGTCCGATGGTTCTACATGGCACCCGAGAGCATCGAGACCCCGCCCGCCATCGATGCGGACGGGGTCGTGTACGTGGGGGCCCATGACGGGACCCTCTACGCCTTCGGCAAGGACAGGCCTGTCGAGGTCGGGAGCGGGTCGATGGCCTCTTCGGTCGGTCTTCTCCTGGTGATCGTCGCCGTCATCGCCGTCTTCTTCGGGCTCATGCTGTACATGAGGCGGAGGAAACAAGCCTCCTCGCCCCAGGCACGACCGCCGCCGGCCGAGCAGCCCTACGAGCCGTGGAAGGCACCCTCCGCGGACCCTGAGGCCTTCCGGTGCACTGACGGCACGGGGCACGATGACCTCGCGTGGAGAGGCCCGCCGCCTCCACCGTAGGGATGGTGCGCGCCGGTCGTCCGGCCGCGATGGGCGCGGGCGATGGCACCGGTCCACCATTGTAGCGTGCGGACGGCCCGGCGCCCCTCGGCCAGGTCGCACAGTGACCGGTCCGGCGCACTGCCCACCCGTCGGAGGAATCGTGCGACGCCCCTTGCGGCCCTGTATCATCGTTCCCGACGGGTCATGACGCACATCGCCGATGTCAGGTCCATTTGCGGCCCCGGCCTCATGTTTATATCCCGGAAGCGGATTGACCACCCGATGACCTCCAGGTGCTCGTTCTGCTACTGGACGGCAGCCACGAAGGCCCCCCTCGAGGGGTGGGTCGCCGCCATGAAGGGCTTCCTCGACAGGCAGCCCCACCCGAACCGCATCGACGGCCTCATACCCTGCGACCTCGGGGTGTTCGAGGACGACTCGTGGTTCGCCATCCTCGAGCGCGAGCCCCTTGCCGAGGGGCACCTGCGGCTGGTGTGCAAGCACCACGTTCGCGACCTCGCGGAGCTGCGCGGCAGCATCCCCGGGGGGCTGGACCCCAAGGTCGTGGACGAGGTGCGCGCCACGCTCCTGGACAACCTCATCATCGCCACCGAGGTGGTGAAGGGGTTCGACCGGCGGGTGCGAGAGGCCGTCGTCCTGAGCGCGACCGAGGGCACGAGCCACCTGCACTTCGACGTCGTGCCCCGGTTCCGGTTCGACCACGAGGGCCTCCGGACCATCTGCGACACCAGGTCGCACTACGAGGACCTGTCGCTCGCCGAGAAGCGCCGCTACTGGGAGGAGAACAGGCGCGCGTTCGAGGACATCGCGCAGCGGCAGCGCGCGGTCGCCGCCCAGGTCATCGGCTCGCGCCCCGGCCGCAAGCGCTCGGGGCTGTGCGTCGGCGAGGAGCAGGTGTGAGACGCAGGTGCCGCGTCTCAGGGGGACGACGCCCCCCGCGTGACGCCCCTTCATCGAGGGGCCGGCTCAGGCACATGGGCCCCAGGGACCCGGATTGGACACAACGCGTACTGGTCGTTTGCCATCCCCATCGGATCCCCTCGCCCAATGGGAATTACCGCAAAGACCGACTTTCTATGCCATAACTACTTATACGACCCCCGCATAGGGGTGTCAATCCCAAGTGCAAAGTGCAAAAAGTGAGGTCGCCCGATGACGGGCGACCGATGATGCCGGATACACGGATCGTGAAGTCATCTCAAGTGACATCCCGACCAGTGCTTGTGATGTCAGGAGAGATGACCGCATGTCGGCCAATGGAATGGAGAAGGTCGCGGGCGCGTTCACGGCGCCAGATGCCCCCCTCGGGGACACGACCGTTGCCCGCAGGGGCCTGCTCGCCGGAAGGAGGGCCCTCGTCACGGGCGCGTCGCGCGGCATCGGAAAGGAGATCGCGAGGGCGTTCGCCCTCGAGGGTGCCGACGTCATCATCAACTACCGCTCCAGCGAGCGGGAGGCCGAGGAGCTCGCGCTCGACCTGGAGCGACTGGGCACCGACACTTGGACCTTCCCCGCGGACGTGTCCGATCTCGGACAGGTCCAGATAATGCACGACATAACCGCCAGGAGCGTGGGGCCCATCGACGTGCTCGTGAACAACGCGGGCGTCAACGTCGACCGGATGTTCAAGAAGATGGACCGCGGGGCATGGGACTCCGTCATATCCACCAACCTCACCGGTGCGTACAACACCACCCGCATATTCCTGGACGACCTCATCGCCTCGGGCAGGGGACGCATCATCAACATCACCTCCATCGTGGGGCAGATGGGGAACATAGGGCAGGTCAACTACGCGGCCTCGAAGGCCGGCGTCATCGGGATGACGAAGGCGCTCGCCAAGGAGCTCGCGAGGCACACCGTCACCGTCAACGCCATCGCGCCGGGCTTCATCGAGACGGACATGGTCCGCGGCATCCCCGAGCCCGTCAAGCAGAAGATACTCGAGACGATACCGATGCGGCGGTTCGGGCTCCCGGAGGAGGTGGCCCACGCCGCCGCCTTCCTGGCATCGGACCACGCGGCCTACATCACGGGCCACGTCATGAACGTGAACGGGGGCATGTATCTCTAAGGCCCCCCAGACGGTCGCCCGTCACCCATCCATGGGAGGTCCTGAAGGGACCCCGGACGACGACCATCCAAAGTGCAAATAATGGTAATATGGAAGCTCAAAAAGGAAGGTAAGTGAAATGAACCACAAAGAAGCGAACAGGGCCGACATCATCTCGATGTGGTCCGAGTTCAATACGGCCGTGCAAGGCCAAATGACGGAGACCATCAAGACCGGGCAGAAGGGGTACACGGTGCTCCACGATTCCTGGTCCGATATGACGACCCGAATGGCCAACCACGCGGGCATGCTGGACCCCGCGGTCCCAGAGACCATGGAGGTCTACAACATCTGGAGGAACTACTCCGGGAAGATGGCGCGGCGCATGGACGTCGTCGTCCTCGAGCGCGAGGAGCGCCTCAACCGGCTCGTCGAGACCTGGGGCGACTGGGCCCCGTCGATGGGCAAGCGGATGAGCGACGCCACCGCCGGTGACAACGCCTCGACCTTCGAGGACGCGTACCTGGACTGGCTCATATTCTCGGGCAGGTTCCTCGCGGAGATAGTGCGGGGGATGGACGGCACCGGCACCAACGTGGAGGAGCTCGCCGGCACATGGCAGAGGTTCTCCAAGACGATGGGCGACGCCATAGACCGGCTCATCGAGCGCGGTGGCGAGGACTACCGCGAGATCAACAAGTCCTGGCTCGAGTTCTCCAAGACCGTGGGCGACAGGTTGGACAGCTTCGCCGACGACACCGAGGGCGACTTCGCACAGCTCTACACAACCTGGGTGCGAGAGTCGCAGTCGCTGGGCCGCAAGATGGCCCTGACCGTCCCGCAGGATGACGCGGAGAGCGCGTCCGACGATGATAGCAAGATAGCAACAATCATGGAGGGATCTAAGTGACTGACAAGCAAGGACAGATAGAGGGCCTCACGGAGGCTTGGTTCACCCTATCCGAGGAGATGGGGAGGCAATGGTCGCAGATGACAGGCTCCAAGGCCAAGGACGCCAAGGACATATTCGGGACCTGGGTGGAGTACTCCAACGAGATGGGCCGAACGCTCATCGAGCTCAATCGCGGCGAGCCAGGGGCATACGCGAGCACAAAGAAGGCCTGGTCGGATTGGAACGACAAAATGACCGAGCAGCTCTCCAAGGCATCGAGCTCGGGAATGTCCGACGTGAAGGACCTACAGGACGCGTGGACCCGCAACGCGACCCGGATCAACTCGCTCCTCACCGAGAAGGCGACGGGACAGGTCTCGGCGCAGCTGGACCGGTTCGCGAAGGCCAGCGAGGCGCAGGGCAAGAACCTCAAGCCCTTCTCCAGCAAGGACGGCCAGGACATGGCAGACCTGACCACCACCATGGCCAAGTTCTGGGCCAGCAATTACGCCACGGTCGTGGGCAGCATCCAGGGCATCATCGAGGGGGAGGGCGACGCGAGCAGCAAGTCCAAGAGGATCTACGATGCGTGGTCCGGTTTCACATCCGACATGATGAAGGAGGTCATGAGGACGGCCGCCTTCTCCAAGTGGATGGGCAGCCTCAGGGACTCCGACCTCGACGCGATGCTCCAGGCAAAGCGGCTCAACGAGGAGACCCTCAGGGCCATGGGCGCGCCCACCAGGAGCGACATGGAAGAGGTCCAGAAGTCGCTCAAGGAGATCACCATGGAGCTGCGCTCCTTCAAGCAGAGCATCAAGGTCAAGGGCTCTGCCAAGGCAAAGGACGCTGTCAAGGCCAGGGGCGCTGGCCGACCCAAGGGCAAGGCACAGAAGCGCTGAACGGGCACGTAGTGGGAGGCATCCGCATGGCATCCACATCCAGTGGTAGGAAGGTCGACGACGCGGTCGGCCCCGAGGACCTTGCGGGCATGACGGACAGGGCCATGAAGGCCCTATCCATCATGCTTAACCCCCCCCACGTCGACGTGGGGACGACGCCCTCGGTCGTGGTGCACACGGAGGACAAGCTCCGGCTGCTCCACTACCTGCCGCTCAAGGAGGGAGGCCCGGCGAGCCCCCCCGTGCTGGTCGTCTACGCGCTCATCAACAGGCCCTACATCCTGGACCTCCAGCCCGACAGGAGCGTCGTGCGCGCCCTCCTCGAGAGGGGCCACGACGTGTACCTCATCGACTGGGGCTCGCCCTCGGCCGGGGATTCCTCGCTCACGCTCGCGGACTACGTCGACGGCTACATCGACAGGTGCGTCGGCGCGGTCCTCGAGCGGTCGGGCGTCCCCCGGTTGACGCTGTTCGGCTACTGCATGGGGGGCACGCTCTCCGTCATGTACGCCGCGCTGCACCCCGAGAACGTCCGCAACCTCGTCATCATGGCCGCGCCAGTGGACGCGGACACGGACGACGGGCTGCTGCACATCTGGTCCAGGAGGGAGTGGTACGACGCGGACAAGATCGTGGACACGCTCGGCAACGTGCCGGCGGATTTCATGAACCTCGGCTACAACATCCTAGACCCCTTGCTCAACAACGTCGGGAAGCTCGTCCACCTCACAGAGATCGTCGACAACGACGATGCGGTGGCCAACTACCTGAGGATGGAGAAGTGGGTCGCGGACGGCATCCCGATGGCCGGCGAGACGTTCAGGCAGTTCCTCAAGGACATCTACCAGGAGAACCTGCTCATTAAGAACCGGATGCGGCTCGGGGACCGGACGGTCGACCTCCGGGCAATCGACATGCCCCTGCTGCTCGTCATGGGGTCGCGGGACCACCTGGTCCCCCCGGCCGCCACGCGCCCGCTGCTCGAAGCGGTCGCGAGCACCGACAAGGAGTCCAAGGAGATCGAGGCGGGGCACATAGGCATCTCCGTCGGCGGCAGGGCCCACAGGGAGCTCTGGCCAGCGGTGTCCGAGTGGATAATGAACAGATCGGACGCGGGGCAACCGCCCGCATCGCCAGCGCCCGGGAGGGCGCGGCGCGGGCGGCCGCCTCGTGAATCCGAAGACGGTGCGGTGGGACTGGGGACCATCAAGGGGATTGGCCCGTCCTACGCACGAAGGCTCGGGGAGGCGGGCGTCAAGGACGCGCGCGGCCTCGCGTCGGCCGACCTCGAGGCCCTCTCCCGGGAGGCTCGCATACCCCTCTCCCGGCTCAAGGCGTGGAAGCGCTCGCTGGAGGGGTGAGCATGCCCGCGAACGCCGGTGGGACGCCGGTGACCGGCGGAACGGCCGAAGGGGGCGCGGATGCGCGCATCCCGCACCGCCGGGCAGGGACGGACGCCGGTCGCGGCACGGCCCAGGCGTCAAAGGCTGACGCCCTCATGGACTGTGCAGCGAGCCTTTGTGGCCTCACGCTGTCCATGGAAGGCGGTGTGGCGACGGTCACGCTCGACCGGCCGAAGGAGCTCAACATCTTCAACGAATCCGCGCTCTTGGACCTCGACAGGCTGCTGGACGCCATCTCGGTCGAGGACGGCGTCGACGTCGTCCTCCTCTTGAGCTCGCACCCCAAGCTCTTCACGGCGGGGGCCGACATCAACGAGATGCTCGAGAAGGACGTCATGGGCGCCAAGCGGTTCGCAGAGCTCGGCCACAGGGTGGCGCGCAAGCTCGAGACGCTCCCCCAGCCCGTCATCGCCGCGGTCAACGGCTTCGTCATGGGCGGGGGCGTGGAGTTCATCTGCGCGTGCGACCTCAGGATCGCGTCCGAGGATTCGGTCTTCGCACAGCCCGAGATCGACATCGGCATCATCCCCGGCTGGGGCGGCACCCAGCGGCTGACGCGGGTGGTGGGCATTGGCAAGGCCAAGGAGCTCATCTACACGGGCAAGCACATCGACGCGAAGGAGGCGCTCCGCATCGGGCTGGTCAACGACGTCGTGCCCAAGGATGACCTCAAGAGGGCCGCCTCCGCGCTGGCGAGGCAGATCGCCAGCAAGAGCCACGAGACCCTGGTCGCCGCGAAGCGCGCCATCAACATGACGAGCGAGACGAACCTGGCGACGGGCCTCCAGTACGAGGTCCAGACCTGGGCGACTCTCTTCGAGACGATGGACCAGAAGGAGGGCATGCGGGCCTTCGTGGAGAAGCGGCCGCCGCGCTTCGAGGACCGTTGAGGCCGGAGCGGTGCGGACGCTCGGGCAGGACCCGGGCGAGGCACAAGCGCTATCCGCGGAGGAATGAGGGCGGGTAGCGGTTTTTTTGAAAAGGACCTTCTAGATGGGCTGGAACGCAAATGTCCGGCTCATCTTCGTGTGTACATGAGTCGCGCGTGGTGTGGGGGGGCCGCCCTCCGAAAGCCACTTGACCGCGCGCGCCCATCGCGAGGGCGATGGACCTCGATGGCGCCGACGGCGTCGACAGGCCCGCCGCGAACTGGGTCGCGGAGGCGCACGCGCTGCGAGCGGACGGCCGCCCGCTCGTGACGGTGCTCCCCGACGGCCGCGCGCGCGCGCCGCCCGATGCGATGTCCCCCGTGGTCATCGCCCTCCAGGGCATGGTCCAGGACCGGCTGCCCGAGCGCGGGCGCCCGGTCTCCGCCGTCTACGGGGAGCGCGTGCTCGCGCTCGTGCCGGGCCGGGGGGTGCACGTCGGGGCGGTGCTGAGGGGGCGGCCCGACAGGGAGCTGCGCGCGTCGATGCTCTCGGCCGCGCGCGCGATAGGCGCGCGCGTGCAGCACGCGCTCGACGGCTGGGTCGGGGACGAGCCCTCGGTCGAGGCCGTCGCCGAGGGCCTGCGGCCCGTGGTCGCGCGCACGTCCTCGTGGGGGCCGGGCACTGTCGGGGAGCCCCTGCGCACCAAGGGCGTGCTCGCCACGACCGCTGTGGACTTCGAGGGCGGCCGCGCGCGGTTCAAGGTCGCGGCGTTCAACGCGGCGCTCGCGCCCGTCCCTGACCCCTTCGCCGAGCTGAGCTTCGGGCAGGAGCTCCTGAGGCTCGACGCGTCGCGCCCCGCGCGCGCGCTCGACGGGCCCTCCCGGCTGCGGCTCCCGGCGCTGTCGCCGGGGGAGGCGGGGTCGGCGGCGGCGCTCCTGGAGCCGCTCAGGCCCGGCAGCTCGCCCGTCGAGGGAGAGCTCACCTTCCTCGACGGCGAGGCGGCGCCGCGCCACGTGCCGCTCCCGCGCCGTTACGTCGAGGTCGGGCCGCCCCCATCGGGCGCGGTGGGAACCCCGCGCGCGGGACCGCCCGTGGACCCCGGGTCCGCGGACGTGGCCGTGCGCGCGTGGCGCTACCCCCCCAGCCTGGGCGCGCTGGACGTTTTGCGCACCGCGCGCACGGTCCTGGGCACGCGGGGCCTCGAGATGGGCGCGGGCGCGGAGGCGCCGGGACCGCCCCCCTCGTGGACGGTGGAGGCCGGGGCCGTGCATGGCCGCGTGCCCCTCGCGGTGGGCCTCACCGTGACGGGGGGCGAGGCGCGCGAGCTGCGGCTCGTCGTGGCCTCGACCGAGGCCGCGCTCGTCGCCTGGACGGTGGCCGACGTCCGGGTGCAGCTCGCCGAGGCGTTCTTCAGGCGGTGGAGGGGCCAGGCCGAGCTGGAGGAGGTCGCGGGCGTCCGGCTGGACGTGCCGGCCGGCGTCTAGGCCGCGCCGCGCCAAGCGTGCCCACGTCGATCGCATCGCGCCGACCGGCACTTTGATATCCTTGGTCCGCACCTAGGTCACCACGTCGGGGCCGTGCCCTCATGGGCCTGTTCCTCAGTGCGTTTGAAATCTCGGGACTTCCCGACCCGGTCATCTGCATCGCCTTCAGGGCGCGCAGGGAGGGCGGCGGGTCCCAGAGCATGCAGGAGATGCTCTCGGACATGGGCGTGCTCAGCCGGAGGCTGGGCGCGCCCACGGCGCTTTTCGACCACCCCGACCTGGGCCAGGTCATCCTCGCGATGGCGCCCCTGCCGTTCCACTCCCAGTCGGGCGTCCACGGCCGGGAGTACCTGACGGCGGGCGAGCTCGCGCTCGCGGGCGCGACGCCCGACGAGCGGCGGACCGTCGTGCGGCTCGTCCACCAGGGCATGCGCGACTACATGTCGTCGCGCTCGGACTTCTTCCACGTGGGGCAGAACTCGTACGCGAACACGAGGCCCGCGGCCGAGGACGGCGAGTGGGCCGTGCACCGGAGGCTGACGTTCCGCGTGGACTACCCCGGGCCCGTGGTTCTCGCCGTGGACGTGGGGCAGATGCACGTCAGGCGCGAGCCCCTGGCCGCGGGGAATGGCCGGCCCGTCCTTCCGGGCTCTCCGGCGGTGCTGTCCACCCCTGACGGGGCGTGGCTGTGCTCGGTCGAGCGCGTGGTCGAGGAGGTCGCGGCCGGGGACCCCGTCGTCGTGGGCCCCGGGGGGGGGCGCGAGACGCTCCTCGAGCACTACGCGCGGGTCGGCATGGGCGCCACCGCGTCCACCGTCCCCGCCGAGGACCATGTGGTCTTCCTCAGGCGGCTGCAGCACGGCCGCGCCGGCCACGAGGAGCCCCACGCCGCCTCGCTCGTGCACGTGGTCGCGGGAGCGGGCGAGGCGCCGCCCTTCGACCCCCCGCCGAGCGCGAGGTGGAGGATCATCCAGGGCATGGCCAACCAGCTCGGGAGGGCGCGCCTGGGCGCGCACGAGGTGCGCATCGACGTCGAGCGGCCGTGGCAACCCTCGGTCCAGGGGGTGGCCGCGGACGGGCCGGAGCTCCTGAGGGGCGCCCTGAGGTCCGCGCCCTCCGAGGAGAGGCTCGCGCGGTGGGACGCCGAGCGGAGGGCAGCGCTCAAGGGCCTCGACGTCCCCGACGACGCGGCGCGGCTCGGGACGTCCGTGCTCGCGCACCAGGAGGGCGTGGGCCAGGGCGCGGCGGCGACCCTGTGGTCGGACGTGAGGTACAACTTGTTCCGGTACCTGGGCACCAAGGCCGACCCCCGGCCGCTCCGCACGCTCGAGTTCGCGAGGGCCGCGGAGCTGGGCGCGCTGCTCGCGACGGTGGCGCCGCGGCCCTCGGCCGTGGTAGCGGTCGCGGACGACCCCTTCGCGGCCTACGCGTCGGCCAAGGCCGCGCTCCCGTCGGCCGCCGTCCAGGCCATGGGCTCGCGCACGCTCGCCTCGCGCCCCGCCGAGGGGGGCGAGGAGGGCGACGCCTCGTACTTCAACTCGGTGCTATGGCTCGCGACCGCCCTCGAGCGCGAGGCCGGGCGCATGCCCTGGGCCATCGAGGGGAGGCCATCGCAGGAGGTGCACGTGGGGCTCTCGCTCATGGGCCGGTCGATGGAGCTGGGTGAGGCGGGCGCGCAGGCGGGCGTCGTGGCCGCCGTCGACGGCCGCGCGGGCGGCGTGCTCTCGGTGGGCGGCGTCGTGCCCCTGCCCGGCGGGCGGTTCGAGGGCGAGCGGGTGGGCGCCGCGCTCGCGGCCGCCCTCGCCCCGTGCGCGGCGCGCGGACCTCCCGCGAGCGTGTGCTTCCACCGCGAGGGCGCCCTCGGCAAGCCCGAGCGGCTGGGGCTCGAGGCCATGGTGGCCGGGCTCGAGGCCGCGGGCACGCTCGCGAGGGGCCCGAGGACCACCTTCGTCGAGCTCGCGCTCGACCACCCCTACCGCATCATGCTCGGGGGGCAGACGGGCCCCGCGACGTGCCGCGCGGGGAGCTGGGCGCTGCTCGACGAGCGCACGGCGCTGCTGGCCACGTCCGGGTACCCGGCCAAGACGCGAGGCACGCCCGAGGTGCTGATGCTCACCGCGCGCGGGGGCCTGCCGCCCGAGGACGCCGCGCGCGACGCGCAGATGCTGGGCGCGCTCGACTGGGGCGGCCGCGAGGTGCGGTGGCCCCTCACCATATGGGGGCCGAGGGCGGAGATGGGCGTGGAGAGGGCGCGGCCGTGGGGATGAGGCGGCGGTGTATGGGCCACGCCCAAGGCCCGTCCTATTAGACGGGCACCCGCGGCAATTCACGTTTCGGCGAGACGTCCGATTGGAGGGCTGCGCTCATATCAGTTCATACCAACATTTATTAGATATCCCTGCTCGATTTGAAACTGGTGGAGGTTCGCAATTGGGATTGAAGGGGCGGAGGCAGATGGGGAAGGTGCGGACGGTTGCCAAGGTGATGGCGTGGGCCGTCACCTTGGGGTTGATTCTCTCGGCGGTCCCGATGCTCGGACAGTTGGTGGGGACGAGGGGCACCATGACCGATGCGGGCGAGCCCTCAGTCTGGGATGGAGCCCTCCCTCCCATGGCGCCGGAATCGGCCCTCGGGGGGGCCGACCCAGCGCGGGACGTGAACATCGACAAGGCGTTCTCGAGGTCAGATAGCGCATTCATCGAGAACAATGGGCAGCTCGGGGAGGGTGCGGGGCTCTTCTATGCCCAGAAGGGTTCGCTGTCGATCGGGTTCGGATTGGGATGGTACGCCTACAACCTGCGTCCGGAAGCGTGCGGCTCTGGCGCCCTGGTCCGCATCGTATTCGTGGGTGCGAATGCCGTCTCGCCCGTGGGTATCGACCGACTCGACCGAACGTCGAGCTTCTTCAGGGGGAACGACCCAAGCGGATGGGTCGCAGGGGTCAGGAGCTTCAAGGTGGTCCTCTACGAGGGGCTATGGGAGGGAATCGACCTTAGGTTCTACTTCACCGGGGGGATGCTCA
>Ga0316622_100002540_pt1 | contig 12666 bp, 13 predicted proteins | sample OWC_Aug_OW2_C1_D_FD_207646 | JGI IMG/M metagenome (GOLD analysis project Ga0316622, IMG submission 207646) | Wetland soil microbial communities from Old Woman Creek delta, Ohio, United States - OWC_Aug_OW2_C1_D5_C | ecosystem: Environmental > Terrestrial > Soil > Wetlands | place: USA: Ohio... | reverse complement strand
GTGGACGTACTCGGGTGCGCTCATGGGCAGGCGGCGATGATACGCGGCCTCGACACGGGGGCAGCTCGGAGTCGCGCCCGATTCTGGCACCTTCGGTGCCGCGCTTTGCGGCAGGGCGCGCCGGTATGCGCCCGTCCGCTCTCGGTGCGGGCGTAGTTCCCTACCCCAAGCAGCGTCCTCCGCATCTCCGCGGTCGCTTGTCCGGGCAGGCCGCGCAGTGGAGGAACCGCGGAAACGCCGGGAGCGCGGAGAGCGCGGGAGACGCGGCCAGAAGGGGAGGGGCAGGCCTGTCGGGGCGAGCGGCTGGGGCACGAGGCCCTGCCCACGGTGGCCCGCGCTCAGCGCAGCAGCATGCTGAGCAGCGCCTTCTGCGAGTGCAGGCGGTTCTCGGCCTGCTGGTAGACCAGGCTGTGCGGCCCGTCGAGGACAGCGTCGGTCACCTCCAGGTTGCGGCGCACCGGCATGGCGTGCATGAAGCGCGCCTGTCGCCCGCGCGACAGCAGACGCTCGTCGATGGTCCAGTCCGGACTGCGCGCCCGGCGGGTGGCCGCCAGGGTCGGGTTGCCGTAGTCCTCCAGCGATTGCCAGGAGCGCCCGTAGACCACGTCGGCGTCCTCGATCGCCGCGGTCAGGTCGAGGGCGTCCGCCAACTCGGCCCCGCTCTCGGCCGAGAGCGCGCGGGCCTCGCTCATCACCTCGTTGTCGAGCTCGTAGCCGGGGGGGTGCGCCACGGCCACGTTCATCCCAAAGCGCAGGGCGGCGTGCAGCAGCGAGTGCACCGGGGCAGGGCTGGCGGGCGCCGGCGAGCGGGTCCAGACCACCGCCAGGCGCCGTCCGCCCAGCTCCCCGAGTGCCTCGCGCAAGGTCAGCAGGTCGGCCAGCGCCTGCAAGGGGTGCCACAGGGCGCTCTCCATGTTGATCACGGGCACCCGGGCGTGGGCGGCCCAGGCGCGGATCTCGCCGTCCTGGCGATCGACAGCCCAGGAGCTGCCCGAGGGCTTGGGGCGGATGGCCAGCGCGTCCACGTAGCAGGAGAGCACCGCTGCGGCGTCCTTGATGTGCTCCGGGGCCCGGCCGTCCATCACGGCGCCCTCGCGCTCCTCCAGCTCCCAGAAGTCGCTCGCGGCCGTCAGGTGGATCACCTGGCCGCCGAGCTGGTTCACGGCGGCTTCGAAGGAGGTGCGCGTGCGAAGCGAGCCGCGGAAGAACAGCAGCCCCGCCGTGCGGCCGACCAGCTCTCCGGCCCCGCCCTTCTTCGCGCGCCGCTTGAGGCGTGCGGACAGGTCGAGCAGGTCGTCGAGCTGGCCCCGGGTGAGGTCGCCCAGGCGGATGAGATGCTGAGGTCGGGAGGAGGCGGCCATGGGCATGAGAGTACCCCCCCGCTGCGGCGATTCCACGCCGCGCGTACTTGCGCACGCCGCGCGCAGCCCCAGCCCGCCGCTGCGCCGGCCGTTCTTGACAGGTCAGGGGCCCAGGGCTACAACCTTCCGCCCCGAGCACCCATAGCTCAATTGGATAGAGCATCTGACTACGGATCAGAAGGTTAGAGGTTCGAGTCCTCTTGGGTGTACCAGCACAGCGTCCGGCGCCGGTCCGGTGCGCACCCCGCCCCTGGACGCCCCCCCGACGAGCGCCACGCGAAGTCCCTTGCTAGCCGCCGACCCCTGCCATCCCGCCGCTAGCCCGGCCGGCGCCGCGGAGCTGGACGAACACTACATGGGCCTGGCCCTCGAGGAGGCACGCGCCGCCCGCGACGAGGACGAGGTGCCGGTGGGCGCGGTCGTGGTCGCGGGCGGCGCGGTCGTCGGTCGCGGCCACAACCGCACGCGCGCACAGGCCGATCCGACGCTGCACGCCGAGGTCCTGGCCGTGCGCGCCGCGGCACGTTCGCTGGGCGTCCAGCGCCTGGTCGGGGCCACGTTGTACACGACGGTCGAGCCGTGTTTCATGTGCGCGGGGGCGCTCTCCCACGCGCGCGTGGCGCGCGTGGTCTTCGCCGTGCGCGACCCCAAGTTCGGGGGGTGTGTGTCCTTGGGGCAGGTCCTCAGCGACCGGCGCCTCAACCACGCTGCCGAGCTGGTCGAGGGAGTGCGCGCCGACGAGGCGCGAGCGCTCCTGCAGTCGTTCTTTCAGAGCAAGCGCGGATAGACGGGGCGGGCGAGTCCCCGTTCGTCCGCTCGGGAGAGGTGCCAGAGCGGCTGAATGGACTGGTTTCGAAAACCAGCGTGTCCTCACGGGCACCGGGGGTTCGAATCCCCCCCTCTCCGCCATTCTCGCGCCGGCGTGCAAGCGCGCTGGCGCGGGCTCCCGGAGAGGTGTCCGAGTGGCTGAAGGAGCACGCTTGGAAAGCGTGTGTGTCGGCAACGGCACCGCGGGTTCGAATCCCGCCCTCTCCGCCACCTCCTCACTGCCGGTCTCTCGCGCTGCGAGCCCGGCGCTGGGTCCGGTCTCCTGCGATGGCTCCCGTCCGAACCGGGTCAGGCCGGGAACGGAGCAGCCCTAAGGGCGAGGCGTCATGCGCGGGGGGCCGGGCCCACCGCCGGGCTCGCCGGCCGCCGTCCCCGGCCCCTGCGCGAGGGGGCTGCGGGGTCGTGCGCTGGCGGGCCGAGCGGCTTAGGATGCGGGCATGTCCTACCTGGTGCTCGCGCGCAAGTACCGCCCGCGCACGTTCGCAGAGGTCGCCGGCCAGGAGGTGGCCATGCGCGTGCTGCAGGGGGCGCTGCAGGACGGGCGCGTCGGCCACGCCTACCTGTTCTGCGGACCGCGCGGCACGGGCAAGACCACCACCGCCCGGATCGTGGCCAAGGCCCTCAACTGCGAGCGCGGCCCGGGTCCCGCCCCCTGCTGCGAGTGCGAGCGCTGCCGCGCGATCGACGCGGGCAGCGACGTCGACGTGATCGAGATCGACGCCGCCTCCAACCGTGGCGTCGACGACGTGCGCGAGCTGCGCGAGCGCGTGGCCTACGCGCCGATGCGCGCGCGCTTCAAGGTCTACATCGTGGACGAGGTCCACATGCTGACCAAGGAGGCCAACAACGCGCTGCTCAAGACCCTGGAGGAGCCGCCGGCGCACGTCAAGTTCCTGTTTGCCACGACCGAGCCGCAGAAGCTGCTCGACACCGTGCGCTCGCGCTGCCAGATCGTGCAGCTGGCGCTGATCCGCGAGGAAGTCATCGCCGCCCAGCTGGCGCGCATCCTGGCGCTGGAGGGCGTGCAGGCCCCCTCCGGCGTGGTCGAGGAACTGGCGCGGCGCGCGCGCGGCAGCATGCGCGACGCGCTCTCGCTGACCGACCAGCTCCTGGCGCTGGTCGGCGACGAGCCGACAGTGGAAGACGTGCGCCGCCTCTCGGGTGTGGGCGGCGCGGAGTTCGTGGACCGGCTGCTCTCCCACGTGGAGCAAGGCGATCGCGCGCTCCTGATCGAGGCCCTCGCGGCCCACCCGGGGGCGGAGCGGGAGCTCGCGACGGCGCTGCTCGATCACCTGCGCGGATCCCTGCTCGTGGCGCTGTGCCCGCGCGAGTCGGCGCTGCTCGAGGCCGAGCCTGGCGAGCGCGCACGCCGCGCGGCGCGCGCCTCGCGCCTGGGGGTCGAACGCCTGCAGCTGTGGCTGGAGGAGCTGCTCGCCGCGCGCGAGCGCATGGAAGCGCTCGAGAGCCACGCCCGGCTGGTGCTCGAGCTGTGTCTCCTGGACCTGGCCCGGCCCGAGGCGAGCGTGCCGCTCGAGGAGCTCACGCGACGCCTGCTCGAGCTGGAGCGGCGCCTCGGCGCGGCGCCGCCCGCGGCCCCGCCAGCGCGCCAGGCCGGCGCGGTCCCCGCGCGCGCGCCGGCCGCGGCGCCCAGGGCGGCGCCACCCCCGCCGCCGGCGCGCCCGCCCGCCCAGCCTGCGTCGGCGTCCGGCGCACCGGCCCCGCCCGCAGGCGAACGTGGTGAGGCCCCTGCTCCCCCCGATCCGTTCGGGTCGCGTGGAGGAGGTCTGAGGTGAGTGGTTCGCTGGGTGAGTTCGGCAGCCTGCTCAAGCAGGCCCAGGAGATGCAGCGCGAGCTCGACCGTGTGCGCGCCGAGCTGCGCAACACGACCTGCGAGGGCACGGCCGGTGGCGGGGCCGTGCGCGTGCGCGTCACCGGCGACCGGCAGGTCACCAAGGTCGAGATCTCCCAGGAGCTGCTGGAGCAGGGCGACAAGGCGCTGCTCGAGGACCTGATCCTGGGCGCGCTGCGCGACGGCACCGAGAAGGCCGGCAAGCTCGCGCGCGAGGCCATGGGCAAGGTCACCGGGGGGGTGAACCTCCCCGGGCTGTTCTGAACCAGCGCCGGAGGCCCCCGCTTGGCCTACCCCGAGCCGCTCGAGCGCCTGATCGAAGCCTTCGAGCGCTTCCCCGGCATCGGCCGGCGCTCGGCCGAGCGCCTGGCCTTCCATGCGCTGCGCGACCCGCGCGCGAGAGAGCTGCCAGGCGTGATCGAGCGCGCATTGCGCGAGACCCGGCTGTGCCGCGAGTGTTCCAACGTGACGCTCGAAGACCCCTGCCGGCTGTGCGCCGACACGAGCCGTGACGCGAGCACGATCTGCGTCGTCGAGCAGCCGCGCGACGTCGAGGCCCTGGAGCGCGCCGGTGTCTACCGCGGCCGCTACCACGTGCTGATGGGGGCGCTCAATCCGGCCGAGGGCAGCGACGAGGAACAGCTCGCGGTCGGCCGGCTGGTGGCGCGCGTGGTGCGCGGCGGCGTGGCCGAGGTGATCCTGGCCACCGACCCCGACGCTGAGGGCGAAGCCACCGCCGCGCTCGTGCTGGAGACCCTGGAGCGCGCCCACCTGGCCCCGCGCGTCACGCGCCTGGCGCGCGGCCTGCCGGCCGGCAGTGCCATCGAGTACCTCCATCGGGGGATCCTGGAGGACGCCCTGGAGGGACGCCGTCCGCTGCGCCTGCGCCCCGCAGGGGACTGCGGCACCTGAGCAGCGCCCCGGCGCTCAACCCCGGTCCGCCCCGGGCCGATACGCGGGGCATGGCGCAGCCCCCGCTCGGCCAGACCCTGCAACAGTCGCTCGGGCAGCACCAGCTGCTCCTGCCGCGCATGCTGCAGTCGATCGAGGTGCTGCAGCTGCCGGCGCTGGAGCTCGAGTCCTGGCTGCGCGCCCAGGTCGAGTCCAACGAGGCGCTCGAGCTGGTCGAGCCGGAGCAGGCGCCCGCGGCGCGGGGGCACGCGCGCTCCCGTCGCGGCGGGCGCGAAGCCAGCGAGGCCCACGACGAGATGCTGCGCAACCTGCCCGATCGCAGCGCGGGCCTGGTGCAGCGCGTGAGCGAGGAGCTGGCCCTGCTCGAGGACGACGAGGCCGTCCTGGCCTGGGTGCGGTTCCTGGTGGAATGCCTGGACGAGCGCGGTTTCCTGACCTGCGATGACCAGACGCTGCTGCGCCTGGGGCGCGAGCAGGGCCTGGCGGCAGAGCCGCTGCTGCTGGCGCGCGCGATCGAGCGCCTGCAATCGCTCGAGCCCCGCGGCCTGGGTGCGCGCGGTCCTGTGCACGCACTGCTCCTGCAGCTGGATCCCGAAGACCCCGAGTGCGCCCTCCTGCGTTCCCTGCTGGTCGATTTCCTCGACGAGCTCGCGCGCAACAAGCTGCCCGCGGTCGCGCGCGCGCTGGGGGTCTCGCTGTCCGACCTGCAGCGGCTGATCGGCCGGCTCTCCGAGCTCGACCCGGCGCCCGCCGCCGCGCTGCACGAGCAAACGTCGCCGCCGCTGCGCCCGGAGGTGGTGGTCGAGGCGACGCAGGAGGGCTTCGAGCTGCGCCTGGAGCGCTCGGAGCTCGCCGCGCTGCGGCTGGACAAGGACGTCGAGCGCCTGGCACGCGACCGTCACCAGACGAGCGAGGTGCGCCGCTACTTGCGCGGCAAGCTGGACCGGGCGCGCTGGCTGATCGAGGCGCTGGAGCAGCGCGAGCGCACGCTGCTACGCGTGGCCGGTGCCGCGTTCGCGCGTCAGCGCGCTTTCCTGGAGCACGGTCCGGGACACTTTGTCCCGCTGCGCATGAGCGCGCTCGCCAAGGAGCTCGGCCTGCACGTCAGCACGGTCAGCCGGGCGGTGGCCGGCAAGCACGCCCAGACGCCGTGGGGGATCGTGCCGTTGCGGCAGCTCTTCCCGGGCCCGGCCGGCGACGACACGGAGAGCGCGCGCGACGACGTGCTGCGCGCCGTCCGCGCGCTGGTCGAGGCAGAGGACCGCGGCGCTCCGCTCTCCGACGACGAGATCGCGGCGGCGCTCGCCAGGCGGGGCTGGCGGCTGGCGCGGCGCACAGTGGCCAAGTACCGCCGTGAGCTGGGGCTGGAGAGTTCCTACCGCCGCCGCCGCTACGCCTGACCGGCAGTGGCTGCGAAGCGCTGTGCGGCCGGCGTATGCTTGCGCGCATGCGCAACGTGAGGCTCAGGATCGCCTACGATGGCTCGCGCTTCTTCGGCTGGCAGCGCCAGGCCGGTTTCGATTCGGTGCAGCAGGCACTCGAGGAGGCTTTCGAGGCGCTGACCGGCGAGCACGTCGTGGTGCACGGGTCGGGGCGCACCGATACGGGCGTGCACGCGCTGGGCCAGGTGGCGCACGCCCACGTGCGCACGCTGCTGGACGACGAACGTCTGCGGCACGCCCTCAACCACCACCTGCCCGAGGCGGTCGTCGTGCGCCGCCTGGAGACCTGCCGCGACGACTTCCACGCGCGCTTCGACGCCCGCGGCAAGCGCTACATGTACCTGGTCACGACGACGCGCTTCCCGCCGCCCTTCGGTCGTGCCCACGCCCACTGGGTTCACGACCCGCTCGACTTCCAGGCCATGCGTCAGGCGGCGGCGCTGCTGCGCGGCCGGCACGACTTCAGCGCCTTCGCCAGCAGCGGTTCGCCACGCAGGAGCAACGTGCGCACGCTGCGCACGCTACGCTTTCTCGCTCGTCGCGAGCGCTTCGCCATCCTGGCCGAGGCCGACGGCTTCCTCTACAACATGATGCGCGCCCTGGCCGGCACCCTGCTCGATGTCGGTCGCGGCAAGCTCTCACCCCGCGACGTGGAGGGCATCCTGGCCTCGCGCGACCGGCGGCGCGCGGGGCCCACGGCGCCACCCCAGGGGCTGTACCTCGTCTCGGTGCTGTACGACGAACCGGTCTTCCGCGGCCGCGATCGCGGACCGCGCGGTGTCCCCGGGCTGTTCCAGTACTGAGGGCCCGTCCGAGGATGACTGCTCGATCTCGCCGGCCTTCGCCGCCGCTGGCGTCGTTGCGGCTCCTGCGAGTATTCCTGCGCTGACACGCGTCGTCGCCGCGCCTGGCCACCGGAGACGATGCCTGGCCGGAATCGAGCCGTCATTCCCGGACGGCCCCTGAGCTGCGGGGCCCTGCTTGCACCGTCTTCCGACTCGAGCCCGTGCGCGTGGGTGAGCGGGACTCGGCCGGCGCGCCGCGGTGTGCCGATAACCATGGAGCCCAGGGCGTTCGGCCCGCGCACACCAATGGGGAACCCGCCCGGGGATCTTGACGCCTGCTCCAGAACGGTCCAAGTTGGGAGTGTGAGCGACGACCTCGACGGGGACCCGGTCGGGAGGACGGCGCGAGGGAGGGCGCGGGTTGTCTGCGCGCCCGGCACAGCCCCCGGCCTCGGCGGCGAGGAGTGCCGTCGCGTCAGGTCCTGCGCGCAAGCGACCCGCGGGCCGCCGCACCTCGAACCACTCGGTCAGCGAAGGACGTCCTTATGAAGACTCTCGTATCCATCCCGCACCACGAGTACCCAGCCCGGGTCCGCGATCACGTGGAGCAGAAGCTGCGCCACCTCGCGCGCTTCTTCGACCGCATCGTCTCGATGCGCGCGCTGGTGGAACGGCAGGCCGAGGTGCACCGGGTGGAATTGGTAGCCAACGTCGGCCAGGGTGTGACGCTGGTCGTAGACGCCCGCGGGGAGGGCCTGGAGGCGACGCTGGACGACGCCCTCGATCGGATGGGCCGGGTGCTGCGCCGACACAAGACGCGCCTGACCGACCGCCACCGCCGCGGCGGCCGCACGGCGCGCTGAGGCCGCGCGGGGAGTCACCCCCGCAGCCGGCGCGAGCGCTGCCCGCGAGGCGCGCGCCCCTCCCGGGACGCGCGCCTCGCCCTGTGGCGGGCGGGTCGGAGGTGGATCTGGTAGACTACTCTCTCCGTTCACGTCGCCGCGCTGGCAAGCCCTGGGGGGCCGCAGCGCCTCCCTGCATGACCTACTGGAAGCTCTTCAAGGCCAAGTCCTGCTCGGTGCAGCTCAAGGCGAGCACCAAGGAGGACGTGCTGCGCGAGATCCTGGAGTGCATGGTGGCCGGCGGCTCGCTGGAGCCGGAGCTGCTCGAGCGCGCCTGGCAGGCGTTGCTCGAGCGCGAGCGACTGGCGACCACCGGGGTCGGCCAGAACGTCGCCATTCCGCATATCCAGCTGGACGGCCTCGTGCGCGCAGCTGCCAACCTGTGCGTGCACGACCAGGGCGTGGACTGGGGCGCCGTCGACGGGGAGCCCGTGCACGTCTTCTTCACCGTGCTGCGTCCGGCCCAGGCCGGCCCCCAGCACGATCCGGTCGCACACCTGGAGATGATGCGCTGGATCGCGCGCCTGGGCCGCCAGCGCGACTTCCGTTCCTTCGCGTTGCAGGCCCGCACACGCAAGGAGCTGGTGGACCTGCTCAGGGAGATGTCCCACGTCTGAGCATGCGGCCGCGCCCGCTGCCGGCGACGCGGCCTTCCCGCCCACGGGAAGGGAAGAGCCTCCCCTCTGCGGGCCGTCCGGACCCGCGCCGCCCAGCCAGCCCGTCCGCCGGCAGGTCGTAGTGCCCAACGCGGCCGGGCTGCACGCGCGTCCCTGCCACGCCATCGCCTCGACGGCACTGCGTTTCCAGGCCCAGCTGGAGGTCATCTGCGAGGGTCGTCGCGCCAACGGCCGGAGCATCCTCGAGCTGATGACCTTGAACGCCCCCACGGGCAAGGTCCTGGAGTTCGTCGCCTGTGGGCCGGACGCCGAGGGGCTGGTCCAGGCGCTGGTAGAGCTGGTGCGCTCGGGTTTCGGAGAGCCGGGCTAAACCTCCCCCCGGCCGCGCGTCGAAGTGGACCCCGACGCTTGGCCCCCCACACGGGCCCGGCGGGGGTGAGCCCGCGGCGGCCGCCCTCCTTCTCGTCCCCAAGGAGCGGGGTGCGGAGTGTTCCGGAGAGGAAAGAGCATCGTAGGCCTCGACCTGGGGAGCCAGGCCGTCAAGGCGGTCGAGATCACCCTCGAGGGGCCCGAGCCCGTGATCACGGGCTTCGCACGCGTCGAGGTGCCCCCCGGCAGCGACCGGGCGGGGGCCCTGGCCGAGGTCTTCCAGCGCGGCCGGTTCTCCACCAAGAACGTCGTCACCTCGGTGGCGGGGCAGTCCGTGGTGGTGCGCTACGTCGCCATGCCGCGCATGAGCGACCACGAGCTCAAGCAGGCCGTGCGCATCGAGGCCGACCGCTACGTGCCCTTCGAGCTGGATGAGGTCGTGCTCGACTGCCAGCCCCTGCGGCGGCGCCCGTTCCGGCAGGAGGACAGCGGCGGGGACGAGCAGATGAACGTGCTGCTGGTCGCCTGCCGCATGCAGTTGCTCGAGGAGCAGGTGAAGCAGGTCCTGGCCCAGGGCCTGTCGCCCCAGGCGATCGACGTCGATGCCTTCGCGTTGGCCAACGCCTGGGAGCTGTGCGGCCTGCCCGACGAGGAGCTGGAGGCCAGCTCCGAGGACTCCCCGCGCGGGCGCAGCGAGGAGCGCGGCCTGGCGCTGGTCGACGTGGGCGCCTCGCGCACCTCGATCAACGTGCTGTGCGGCGGCGAGACCTGCTTCAGCCGCGAGATCGGCATCGGCGGCCACGACATGACGCAGGCCGTCGCCCGGCGCATGGGGGTGGAGATCTTCGAGGCCGAGGCCATCAAGCGCGCCGGCGACGAGCGCCGGGCCGAGGTGGGCCGGGCCATCGCCCCCGTGCTGGAGGACCTGACCAGCGAGATCACGCTGTCCCTCGACTACGTCGAGAACCACGAGGGCCTGCGCGTGGAGGAGATCCTGCTCTCCGGCGGGGGCGCGCTGGCGCCCGGTGCAGTGACCTACATCGAGCAGGCCACCGCACGTACGACGCGCACCTGGAACCCGCTGGCCGGCTTGCGCGTGGCCGAGGACCGCGTGGATGTCGAGGAACTCGAGGCCTGGGCCCCGTCGCTGGTCGTGGCCCTGGGCCTGGCTTCAAGGGTGCGTGCGGCATGATCCACATCAACCTGCTACCCGAGGAATACCGGCGCAAGGCGCGCACGCCGCTCAAGGTCACGCTGGCCGTGGCGGCGGCCGCAGGCGTCAACACGCTGCTCTTGGCCTGGTTCGCCTGGCTGGCGCTGGGCGTCATGGCCGAGATCAACAGCGAGCGGGCTGTGCTGCAGACCGAGCTCGACGGGCTCACGCCGCAGGTGGCCTATCACCGCTCGTTGGAGACGGAGCGCAGGAGCTTCTCGGCCCGCGAGGAGACGTTGGCGGCGATCACCGCCAACCGCATCAACTGGACCAAGAAGCTCGACGAGCTGGTCACGGTGATCAACAGCGGCGGGGAGGGCGAGCGGCACTACGTGTGGCTGGACGACCTCAACGTGACCCAGGTCACCGACCCGCGCTCCAAGAGCGCCGGCTCGGTGCGGGCCGCAGGCCACTCCGGCTCGGCGAAGTTCGACCAGATCGCCAACTTCCTCGAGGACCTCGAGAAGTCGCCCTTCATCGAGGCCTTCGAGCCGCCGGCCGCGCCCGAGGGCACGCAGGCCAGCGAGGACAAGGAGCTGATCCCGCCGGTGGTGTGGTCCTTCCCGCTGCAGCTCAACCTCAAGAGTCCCGAGCAGCGCGGCGGCAAACCGCCGGCCGACAAGACGCCGGCCAAACCGGCCGCCGACCAGCCTGCCACCCCGTCCGCCGCTCAGACGCCGGCCCCGGCCCCGGGCGCGGGCGCGGCCCCCGCCGAGGCGGGCCAGAGCTCCAAGGAGGCCCAGCGGTGAGCAAGGAGCGTCGATTCTGGTTGAGCCTGGTGGGCGGCGCGGCGCTGCTGGCCGCGGGCCTGGGCTACCTGATCTACAGCGAGTACGGCCAGATCGAGCTGGCGCGCGGCGAGGTGCAGTCGCTGCACGACGGCATCGCCGCGGCACGCCAGACCCTGACCGGCACGGCGCAGCTCGAGCGCGAGGTGATCGTGCTGCGCGAGACCGAGGAGGCGATCAAGGAGCTGCTGCCTGACGAGCAGGCCGTGGGCGACTTCGTGCGCAAGCTGCAGGATTTCGAGCGGCAGTCGCAGGTCCAGATCACCAGCCTCAAGATCAAGCCCCAGGACAACCAGCGCAAGAAGTCCAAGGACGACTTCGACAAGGTCGCCTACCAGCTGACCTTCGAGGCCGACTCGTTCCAGATGCTGTCCTTCCTGGACAGCATCGAGAGCCATTCGCGCTTCATGAGCGTGCCGGCCTTCAAGCTGCAGGCCGCCTCGCGGCGTGACGTGGTCGACACCGGCCTGGCGGCCCACAAGGTGCAGCTCGACGTCGAGACCTACGTCTATGAGCCGCAGAGCGAGTTCAAGCCGGTCAAGATCGAGGGCTACGCCCGCAAACGCGAGCTGCTGCTGGGCGAGATCAGCCGCCGGCGCCAGGCGCTGTCTGTGCAGGACTACACCTACCGCGGCAAGCGCGGCCGGCGCGACCCCTGGGTCGACCCGCGCATGCCGGCCAGCGTCGAGGACGAAACCAGCCTGACGGTGCAAGAGCAGAACGCCATCGTCGACGAGCTCGTCGCCGCGGCCGACCAGGCGCTCAAGCTGTGGGAGGACGTGCGCGGCGCCGACAACGTCGTCAAGGAGATGACGCTGCGGGCCGAGCTCGAGCAGAAGATGGCCGAGCTCGACACCGAGCTGCGGCGCATCCGCGACGAGGGCGCCATCCGCTACCCGCCGACCGAGCGCCGTCTGACGCTCGAGGTCGAGGGTCGCCTGGACACGGTGCGCGACCAGATCGCCAAGACCGACGGCGGGCGCGGCCCCTCGCTCGACGCGCTGACGCAGCTGGTCGAGGCCATGAGCGCTCACGTCGCGGCGGGCGAGCACGAGATGGCGCTCAACGCCTTCGCCACCGTCGAGGGCCGGCTGGACGTGGCCGCCAACGATCCGGCGCGCAAGCCCTGGGTCGAGCGCCTGCGCCAGCTGGAGTCCGAGGCACGCATCCTGTCCGAGTTCTCGAAGCTCAAGATCGACATCAATGGGGTGGCGATCATGGAAGGTGTGCCGCCGGTGGCACTGATCAACGGCAAGGCCCTCGGCGAGGGCGACTCCGTCAACGACAACTTGATCATCCGGGGCATCCGGCCCGGGGAGATCGAGTTCATCTACAAGGGTGTGATCCTGGTCCGGCGCTTCTAGCGGCCTGGATTCTTCGTGACCGAAGTTCCCGGGTCGAGAGAACCCGGAGTGGAGTGGAGTGATCATGGGCAAGTTCCTTCTGGGCCTCACCGCCGCGCTCGCGCTCACGGCCGCCACGGCCGCGGCGCAGGGGATCGGCCGCGACGCCCGCGTCAACCTGCGTGTCGAGGGGCGCGCGCTGTCGGACGTCGTGCAGTACCTGCGCGAGCAGTCGGGCGCCAACATCGTGGTCCTCC
>Ga0316622_100002539_pt1 | contig 12666 bp, 8 predicted proteins | sample OWC_Aug_OW2_C1_D_FD_207646 | JGI IMG/M metagenome (GOLD analysis project Ga0316622, IMG submission 207646) | Wetland soil microbial communities from Old Woman Creek delta, Ohio, United States - OWC_Aug_OW2_C1_D5_C | ecosystem: Environmental > Terrestrial > Soil > Wetlands | place: USA: Ohio... | reverse complement strand
CTCCAACCGTCGCCGTCGGACGTGCACGCGCCGTTGCGCCTGTCACTCACAGCCGTCATCGAAACGCAGGACGGCGCGCTCTCTTATTGGGCGCTGTGCCATCCGCCGGGCGCGCCAGACTTTCACCATCCCGATACCTTTGCGCTGACAAGTGAAGGAAGGTGTTAGGCGGTTCGGGTGTTGGCTGTTGGGGGTGGAACTGCGTGGCGCGAGCTTACGGGTCGTTCCATCGTGACTAGACCCGGTGGTTCCCCTAACAGCCAACTCCCTAACCCCTTACAGCCTAACCCTGATCGCTCCGACATCGAGGCGACGTGCCACCTATGGTAAGCTCGCCGCCGTGACGACCGAGGGTGTACCTGCCTCAACGACGCCGGCGCCGCTTCCGGTCCGCGTGCTCGTCGTGGACGACGAGCGGAACATTCGAATGATGCTGTCGGTGTGTCTCGAAGGGGCCGGTTGCGTCGTGACGGCGGTTGCATCGCCTGCCGCGGCTCTCGACGCGGTGCGCCGCCAGCCGTTCGATCTCTGCTTTCTGGACTTGCGGCTCGGGACGGCGAGCGGTCTGGACTTGATACCCGGGCTGTTGGCGGAGAGCCCCCAGCTGGCCATCGTGGTGATCACGGCGTACGCGACCCTCGAAACGGCGGTGGAAGCCATCAAGCGCGGCGCGACCGACTATCTGCCCAAGCCCTTCTCCCCGGCACAGATCCGACACGTGGTGGAACAGGTCGTGCGGCGGCGCACCCTGTCGCGCGACCGTGCCGAACTGGAGCAGCAGCTGCACAATGCGCTGCCGCAAGTGGACCTGACGACCGCATCGCCACAGATGCGGTTGGTGTTGGAAACGACCACGCGTGCGGCGGCTTCCGACGCGGCGGTGCTGCTGCGCGGCGAAACCGGGACGGGCAAAGGCGTGCTCGCACATGCTCTGCACGTGCAGAGTCCGCGCCGAACCGGCCCGTTCGTGATCGTCAACTGTCCGACGCTCTCGGAAGAGTTGCTCACGAGCGAACTGTTCGGTCACGCGCGCGGCGCGTTCACTGGGGCGGTGCGTGACCAGCCGGGGCGGGTGGAAGCGGCACAGGGCGGGACGCTCTTTCTCGACGAGATTGGAGAGATTTTGCCGGCGCTGCAAACCAAGCTGCTTCGCTTCCTCCAGGACAGGCAGTTCGAGCGCGTGGGCGAAACGCACACACGCGTGGCCGATGTCCGTCTGGTGGCGGCGACGAACCGCGATCTCGAGAGCGATGTGAAGGCGGGCCGTTTCCGCGAGGATCTTCTGTACCGGCTCAACGTCATCGACCTGTGGGTTCCGCCGCTGCGCGAACGGCCCGAGGACATCGTGCCCCTGGCGCGGGGCTTCGTGGCGTTCTTCGCCCGCGCAGCACGCCGCCGCACGGTCCCGGAACTCTCCCCGGCGGCGCTGGAGGTGCTGCAGGCGTACCCGTGGCCGGGCAACATCCGCGAATTGCGCAACGCCGTCGAGCGCGCCGTCATCCTCTGGCCGGCACCGGTCATCGAGCCGGCGGCGTTTCCCGAGCGCATTGCCGCCCAGGCGGTCGACGCGCCGCGCTTGGGCGGCGACTGCACCTTGGACGCCATCGAACGGGAACACATCCTGCGAGTCATCTCGCGGACGGCGACGCTGGATGACGCGGCGCGCATCCTCGGCATCGACGCCTCCACGCTCTGGCGCAAGCGTCGGCGCTACGCCGAGTGAGAGCCCGGCGTCTGCGTCAGGCAGCGGAGGCGTCGTCCCCGGGCGCCGGGATCGACGGAATGGTGAACCAGAACGTCGCCCCGTGCCCCAGCGCGCTGCTCACGCCGATGTCCCCACCATGGGCGATCACGATTTCCTTGGAGATCGAGAGGCCGAGGCCGGCGCTACCGCCCGGGGCACCGGGCAGGCGGACGAATTTGTCGAAGATGATGCGCTGGTGTTCGGGCGCGATGCCCGGGCCCGTGTCGCTCACTTCGAACCGCACGCTTCCGTCGAGTGGCAAGGCGCGGATCGTTACGACACCACCATCCGAGCTGTGACGGATGGCATTGCTGATCAGGTTCGAAAGGACGAGGTCCAGTCGCTCGCGATCGGCGACAACGTTTTCCAGGTCGGGGACCACGGCTGTGTCGAGCCGGACGCCGCGGTCGCCGGCAAAGCCCCGGGGGGCGTCGATGGCGTCGGCGACCAAGTCGGACGGAGGAACGGGCTGCCGGGTCAGTTCGATTCGGCCGCTTTCGATGCGCGAGACGTCGAGCAGCTCGTCGACCATGCGCTGCAGCCGTTCGCAATCCGCGCGCGCCGCATAGAGCAGGTCGGCCTGCTTGTCGGTGAGCGGACCGGCGGCGTGTTCGATGCAGAGATGGATCGCCATCCGCAACGACGTCAGCGGGGTGCGGAACTCGTGGGCGACCGTGGCGACGAGATCGTTGCGCAATTCGTCGACGCGTCGCAGGCGCGTGACGTCCTGCAACAGTACCGTGGCACCGGTGATGCTGCCGCGCTCGTCGTACACAGGGGTGGCCCGGGGCAGATAGTATCGCTCGCCTTCGCCGGTAGGCATGCGCACGGCGTCGTCGAAGCCCGCTGGCGCATACACACCCTTGCCACCCAGGACGTGCGTCCGCACTTGCTGCAGAATGGCCCGCAACGAGGCGTCGACCCGCTCGAGCGGATCACCGACCGACGGCTCCAGGGCGACACCGAGCTGGGTTTCCGCCGCTTGGTTGACGCTCAGCACATTGCCGCCGACGTCGAAGACGACAACTGGATCGGGCAGGCTGTCGATGGCGGCCTGTGTCGCTTGCTGCGCAAGCAGCAGCTCGCCGAGTGAACTGCGCCGGTAGTCACTGAGCCGCGTAGCCATGGCGTTCACGCTGGCGGCTAGGGAGGCGATTTCGTCGTGGCCCTGAACCTCGACGCGCGCCTCGAAGTCACCTTCGCCGACCCGTTGTACCGTGCGGGTGAGGAACTCCAGTGGCTGGAGCACCCGGCTGGTCATCATGATCGACAGGACCCCGCCGACCAGGAGTGCCACCAACGAGGCCGCGACGACCGTCCTGTTCAGTCGGTCGACGGCGTGTTCGGCCTGCCCGCTCTTGCGGACGATCGCATCCTGATTGATGGCCAGCACGCCGTCGGCAGCATCCCGCACCGCAACGAACGCGGGGTCTACCTCGTCGAAGAAGAGCGCCCGGGCGTCAGGACTGCCGGCGAGCGTGCGTAAGCGGTCGAGGCGCTCCTGATATCGACTCCACGCGTCGCGCACCCGCTGTGCCGCCGCGACCTCGCCGCTCTCGGTGATGTTGCCCTCTGCGACCTTCAACTCTGCCTCGAAGTGTGCGCGGTGAGCGGGGGGAGCGCTCCCGGCCAGGCCTCGACCGGGGACGAGCGTTAGTACGGCCTCGTCCTGTAGACGCTCAACCGCGTCCTTCATGCGCTGGGCTGCCAGCACGCTGCGGTAGTTGTCTTTCAGAATCGCACTCGACTGCCGCCCGAGGGAGGCCGTCGTGGCGCTGGCCAGCAGGCCGAGCAACCCGAGCGCCACGGCTAACGGCACCAGAGCGAGGAGCAGCTTGAGGCGCAAGCTCATGCGCGGTCCTCCCGGTCTTCGAGGGAAACGATGTGGAGATCGAAGTCTCCCGCCTCGCGAATCATGCGTGGGAAGAACGACCGTCCCATGAGCTGCTGCCACCACGGCCGGTGCGACCGACCAATCATGATGTGTCCGACTCCGTGCAGCCGGGCATAGTGCAGGAGCACTGCCACCGGGTCCTTGCCCTGCAGGCGGACCACGATCGCGCCCAGCTCGCGGGCTTTCTCGATGTTGGCGAGGAGGTGGCGCTGGGCCTCCGCATCGATGCGGTGGGGCGCCTCCTCCGGGGTCTCGACGTACGCGACGATCCAGTCGGTGTTGAGCCGGCCGGCCATGCGGGAGCCGCGTCGCAGCAGCGTCGCGGCGCGCGGGGAGAAGGACGACATGCACACCATGAGGCGGTCGACAGTTGTGGGGGTGGGGGACGCCTCGCCGGCGGTGCGCGGAGCACTCGAGCGCTCGAGGCTCTCGGCGACCTCGCGCAGCGCCAGCTCACGCAGCGCGGCGAGGTTGCCTTCCTTGAAGAAGTGGGCGAGCGCCCACTCGACCTTCTCCCGGTCGTAGATCTTGCCGCCGCGCAGGCGATCGAGCAGATCTTCGGCGGCAAGGTCGAGGTTGACGACCTGGTCGGCCTGCTTGAGGAAGCTGTCCGGAACCGTCTCCCGAATGACCACGCCCGTGGCCCGCTCGACGATGTCTTTCAGGCTCTCGAGATGCTGGACGTTGAAGGCGCAGATCACGTTGATGCCCGCCGCTAGGATGTCCAGCACGTCCTGGTACCGCTTCCGGTTGCGCGATCCCGGCGCGTTGGTGTGTGCGACCTCGTCGACGATCACCACTTGTGGGCGGCGGGCGATGACCGCCTGGAGGTCCATTTCCTCCACGGCGAGGCTGCGGTACTCGACCTGTCGGCGCGGCACGTACTCGAGCCCCTCGATGAGGGCGGCGGTCTCTGCCCGCCCGTGCGTCTCGATCAATGCCAGCACGACATCGACGCCGCGTTTCACGAGCGCGTGCGACTCCTCGAGCATCCGGTACGTCTTACCGACGCCGGCGGCAAAGCCGATGTACACCTTCAGTCGGCCGCGCTTGGCGCGCTCGACGAGTTCGAGGAAGTCCTCGGGGCGCGACCGGGTGGGCGCCATCACCTACGCGGACGCTGGGTCCGGTCCTCTGTGGCGCACGGCAGCGCGCGGGACAGCGGCAACGCGGAGGTCACCCACCGTGTTCACTTCGCTGGTGCCCCGAACTGGCGATCCAGAGCCAGGTTGAGCAGCAATACGTTGACCCGCGGTTCGCCGAGAAAGCCGAGGTCCCGCCCTTCGATCTGCGCGTCGACGAGTGTCCGTACCCTGTCGGCGGCCAGGCTGCGAGCCCGTGCCACCCGCGCTACCTGCCAGAATGCGGCAGCCGGTGACAGGTGGGGGTCCAGGCCGCTCGCCGATGTGGTGACGAGGTCGGCCGGCACGGGCGGGGGCGCGTCTGGATTCTCGCGCCCGAGCGTTGCGATGGCCCCGCTCACCCGCGTGCGCAGCTTCGCAGACGTGGGACCGAGATTGGAGCCCCCGGAGGCGGTCGCGTCGTACCCGTCGGAGCCGGCCGCGGACAGACGCGGGTGGAAATAGGCGGGACTGGCGAAGTTTTGGCCGATCAGCGCCGAGCCGACGATGCGGCCGTTGCTGTCCGCCACCAGGCTACCGTTCGCTTCGACGTGGAACAGCAGCTGGGCCAGCCCCGTTACCACAACCGGATAGGCGAGGCCGGTGAGCACCAGGGTGACGACTGCGGTGCGAACGGCAATGAGTGTTGCAGCCCACATGTGGACACCCCTCAGACGAGCCCGACGGCGGTCAGGGCCACGTCGATGAGTTTGATGCCGACGAAGGGCGCAATGACGCCGCCGACACCATAGATGAGCAGTGACCGCCGCAACAGCGCGGCAGCACCGAGCGGCCGGTACTGCACGCCGCGCAGGGCGAGCGGGATGAGCAGGACGATGATGATGGCGTTGAAGATGACGGCCGACAGGATGGCACTGCGCGGCGAGGCGAGGTGCATGACGTCCAACGGCGCGATCTGGGGGAAGGTGGCGACGAAGAGGGCCGGCAGGATCGCGAAGTACTTTGCCACGTCGTTGGCGATGGAAAACGTCGTCAGACAGCCGCGTGTCATCAGCAGTTGCTTGCCGACCTCGACGACCTCGAGGAGCTTGGTGGGGTTGGAGTCGAGGTCCACCATGTTGCCCGCTTCCTTGGCGGCCTGCGTGCCGGTGTTCATGGCGACCCCGACATCCGCCTGCGCGAGCGCCGGCGCGTCGTTGGTGCCGTCGCCGGTCATCGCGACGAGCTTCCCTTTGGCCTGCTCGGCTCGGATGAGCTGCATCTTTGCTTCCGGTGTCGCCTCTGCCAGGAAGTCGTCGACCCCCGCCTCGCGGGCAATGGCTGCGGCGGTGCGCGGGTTGTCGCCCGTGATCATTACCGTCCGGATCCCCATGGCACGAAAGCGGGCAAACCGTTCTTTGATGCCACCTTTCACGACATCCTTGAGGTGAATGATGCCGAGGATACGGTTGCCGTCGGCGACCGCCAGTGGCGTGCCGCCGGTGTCGCTGATGCTGTGGACAACGGCGTCGAGCCCCGCGGGGGCGTGACCGCCGAGCGCCTGGACATGGGCGATGATCGCGTCCACTGCCCCCTTGCGGATCTGCCGCCCGTCAAGGTCGCAGCCGCTCATGCGCGTGTGGGCACTGAACGGAATGAAGTGTGCCCCGATTTGCCCCACGTCGCGGCCGCGCAGGTGGTAACGCTCCTTGGCCAGGACGACGATCGAACGGCCTTCGGGCGTTTCGTCCGCGAGGCTGGCGAGCTGCGCCGCATCAGCAAGTTCGTCCGGCCGGACCTCGCCGACCGGGATCAGCTCCGTGGCCATGCGGTTCCCGAGCGTGATGGTGCCCGTCTTGTCGAGCAGGAGCGTGTCGACATCACCCGCCGCTTCCACGGCCCGGCCGCTCATGGCGAGCACGTTCTTTCGCAGCAGGCGGTCCATCCCTGCGATGCCAATGGCGGACAGCAGGCCGCCGATGGTCGTCGGAATGAGGCAGACGAGTAGGGCGACGATGACCGTCGCCGAGAGCTGAATGCGCGAGTACAGGGCCAGGGGCACGAGCGTCACGCACGCGATTAGGAACACCAGGGTCAGGCCGACCAGCAGGATGTGCAGGGCGATCTCGTTGGGGGTCTTCTGCCGCGCCGCTCCCTCGACCAGCGAGATCATCTTGTCGAGGAACGACTCGCCTGGATTCGTCGTGATACGAACGACGATTCGGTCGGACAACACCTTGGTGCCGCCGGTCACCGCGGAGCGGTCGCCGCCACTCTCGCGAATCACGGGCGCGGACTCGCCGGTGATGGCCGATTCGTCGACCGAGGCGATGCCTTCGATGACCTCGCCGTCGCCGGGGATCAACTCGCCTGCTTCCACCACCACGATATCGCCCTTGCGGAGCGCCGACGCCGGCACCTCTTCGGCACGCCCGTGCGCCAGACGGCGGGCGGTTGTCTCCTTGCGCATCTTGCGCAGCGTGGCGGCCTGCGCCTTCCCCCGCCCCTCGGCCACGGCCTCCGCAAAATTGGCGAACAGCACCGTGGACCAGAGCCAGAGGCTCACAGAGGCGGTGAACCACAACGGCGCCGCATCCGGGCCCGGGTTCACGGCATCGCGCACCCACAGCACCGACGTGAGGACACTGCCCACCTCCACCACGAACATCACCGGAGAGCGGGCGACGTGCCGCGGCGCCAGTTTGCGCACGGCCTCGACGAGCGCCTGCTGCAAGATTGCACGATCGAACAGCGAAACGCCCCTGGCTCTTGCAGCAGACATTCAGAACACCTTTCCGCTCGCCGCGAGGAAGTGCTCAACCACCGGGCCGAGGGCCAGCGCCGGAAAGAAGGTCAGGGCGCCGACGATCACCACAACACCAATCAACAGGACAACGAAGAGCGCCCCGTCGGTCGGAAACGTGCCTGGGCCGGGTGGTGCGGTCTTCTTCCCTGCGAGCCCGCCCGCCATCGCCAGCACCGGGATGATCATCAGGAACCGACCGATCAGCATGGCTAGGCCCAGGGTCGTGTTCCACCAGAGCGTGTTGGCATTGAGACCGGCGAAGGCCGACCCGTTGTTGCCCGCCGCGCTGCTGTGCGCGTACAGGATCTCGCTCAGGCCGTGCGGCCCAGCATTCTTGAGGGATGCGGTTCCGTACGTCCCGACCGCCGACCAGCCCGCGAGGACCAGAATGATGAACGGGAAAATGAGGATGTACAGCGTCGCGAGCTTGATCTCGCGCTGCTCGATCTTCTTGCCGAGGTATTCGGGCGTGCGGCCGACCATCAGGCCGGCGATGAAGACGGCCAGTACCGCGAACACCAGCATACCGTAGAGCCCGGTGCCGACACCCCCAAAGATGACTTCCCCGAGCTGAATGTTGACCAGGGGCACGAGTCCACCGATCGGCGTGAAACTGTCGTGCATCGCGTTAACTGCGCCGCACGAGGCGTCGGTGGTGACCGTGGCGAAGAGCGCCGAGTTCGCGACCCCGAAGCGCACCTCCTTGCCCTCGAGGTTGCCGGGCGCCTGGTCGACCGCAAGGCCCCGCAGAGCGGGGGTGCCGCCAGACTCGGCGGCGTAGGTGACGAGCACCCCGACGAGAAACAGCGCCGTCATCGCCGCAAAGAGCGCCCAACCCTGACGCTGGTTTCTCGCCATCCGGCCGTACGTGTAGGTCAGGCCCGCGGGGATCGCGAAGATGAGCACCAGTTCGAGGAAGTTGGTCACCGCCGACGGGTTCTCGAAAGGATGGGCGCTGTTGGCGTTGAAGAACCCGCCGCCGTTCGTCCCCAACTCCTTGATGATCTCCTGCGACGCGACAGGCCCCATCGCAATGGTCTGCTTCGCCCCTTCGAGCGTGATCACGTCGACGTATGCCGAGAAGCTCTGGATGACGCCGCAGGCCACCAACACCAGCGCGACCGGAATGCAGATCGGGAGGAGGACGTAGACGATGGAACGGATGAGGTCGACCCAGAAGTTGCCCACAGACACCGGGCCGGAAGGCGGGGCAGGGCGTGCCACCCCACGGGCCACGGCGAGGGCGACGCCCATACCCGTCCCTGCCGAGACGAAGTTGTGCCACGCGAGCCCGGCCATCTGCGTGAAGTAACTCATCGTCGATTCGCCGGCGTAAGCCTGCCAGTTGGTATTCGTGGCGAAGCTCACCGCGGTGTTGAAGGCGAGATCGGGTGGCACCGGACCGAAGCCCTGCGGGTTCAGTGGGAGTGCGTGCTGCATCCGCTCAATGGCGTATGTCAGCAAGACGCCCACCGCGCTGAAGAGTAGCATGGCTACCGCGTACTGTTGCCACGTCTGTTTATCGGACGGGTCGATACCGCACGCACGATAGAGCGCCTGTTCCAGCCGACCGAGCGCGCGCGGCAAGGGCTGCCGCTCCCCCTCGAAGACCCGGTGCATGTACACCCCAAGCGGCTTGGTGAGCGCCAGCACCACAATGCCGTACGTGAGAATTTGGGCCCAACCGTTGTAGGTCATCGCGGACCCTAGAATTTCTCCGGCCGCAGCAGCGCGTAGACCAGATAGGCGGCAAGACCAAGGGTAACGCCAATCCCTACGAGGTACTCAACCGACATCGGGCCCTCCTAGAGCGTGCCACAGAACCGTACGTAGGCGACGGCAACCGCGAAAAAGGCCACGACGGCAGTGATGAACATGACGTCTTGCATCTCGAGCCTCCAAACAGGACCCTAAGCAGCGGCCGTGCCAAAAGAGAACCGTGCCCTGTCGTGGGCCTGTGCCCTTCACGACCGCGGTCCCCCTGCAATGTGCACGAATCGCCGCGGCAATGGGCGCATTTTGCAGTGGTGCGACCGGCCCGCGGTGCCTCAACTTGTCCGGCCTCGCGCACTGTGGTAGCCGCAACGAAAGGCGGGTGCAGTTCCTCGACATTTGATTTTTCCCTACAATGTTGAAACGAATTCGCCGATTATTCCGTCTCGTCATCGGCGCGCCCAAGAATCCGCTTGACCCGCACGTGTTCCGCCAGGTGTCGCTGGTGGCTTTTCTCGCATGGGTTGGCCTTGGCGCGGATGGGCTTAGTTCATCCTGCTACGGGCCGGAAGAGGCCTTCCTGGCGCTGGGGCCGGACCGTTTCCTCGCGCCGTTCCTCGTGCTCGCAACGGCGCTGACGGTCTTCATCATCTCGGCGAGCTATTCGCAGATCATCGAACTGTTCCCGACGGGCGGCGGTGGCTACCTGGTGGCGAGCAAGCTGCTCGGTGCGCGGGCCGGGTTGGTGTCGGGGTGCGCGCTCTTGGTCGACTACGTCCTGACGATTGCCATCTCGATCTCCAGCGGTACCGACGCGATCTTCAGCTTCCTCCCCTTGCGGTTCCAGCAGTTCAAGCTGGTCACGGAGACGTTCGGGATAGGCTTCCTCATTCTCCTCAACCTCCGAGGCGTCAAGGAATCGGTCACCTTTCTCGTGCCGATCTTCATGGGATTCCTGGTCACGCACGTGGTCGCCATCGCGTACGGCGTCTGGATGAGCGCGGGTAACCTCGCGCCCCTGGCGGTGCACACGGGCACCGAGACCATGAAGGGGCTGCGGGAGCAGGGACTCCTGGTGATGCTCGGCTTCTTTCTTCACGCCTACAGCATGGGCGCCGGGACGTACACCGGGATCGAAGCCGTCAGCAACGGCCTGCCGATGTTGCGCGAACCGCGGGTGCACACCGGCAAGCGCACCATGCTGTACATGTCGACGTCCCTCGCGTTCACCGCGGGCGGCATTCTGCTGTGCTACCTCCTGCTCGACGTGCACCGGCAGGAAGGCCGCACGTTGAATGCGGTGCTGCTCCAGCACCTGGTGGCCGACTGGAACGTCGGCGGCTGGCACATCGGCCAGGGGTACTTGCTGATCACGCTGCTCTTCGAGGGCATGCTGCTGTTCGTGGCGGCCCAGACGGGCTTTCTGGACGGGCCACGCGTCCTCGCGAGCATGGCGGTGGACTCATGGGTGCCACACCGGTTCTACCAGCTGAGCGATCGCCTGGTCACCAAGAACGGGACCCTCCTCATGGGTGCCGCCGCCCTCGCCATTCTCTATTACACCAGGGGCGACGTGCGGCTGCTCGTCGTGTTCTACAGTATCAACGTCTTCCTCACCTTCACCCTCTCGCAGCTCGGCATGTGTCTGCACTGGTGGGAGGAGCGGAACCAGCCCGGAAGCTGGTCTCGCCTCGGCATCAACGGCATCGGGCTGCTGCTGACCAGCGCCATCCTTATCGTCACCCTGAGCATCAAGTTCGCGGAAGGGGGCTGGGTGACCGCGGTCGTCACGTCGTCGTTGATCGCCATGTGTCTGTGGATCCGACACCACTACGACAACATGGGGCGGTCCGTCCGCCAGCTCGACACCATCCTGAGCGCGGTCCCATCGCCACCGGAGCTGGCGATTCATTCCCAGACGTGCGTGCCGACGGCTCCCACGGCGGTGCTCCTGGTGACGGCGTACAATGGGCTCGGCATCCATTCCTTCCTGTCAATCAACCGTCTGTTCGCCGGCCATTTCCGGCAGTTCGTGTTCGTGTCCGCCGGCGTCATCGACTCGAGCCGCTTCAAGGGCGCGACGGAGCTCGACCACCTCAAGCAGTCCACCGAGGACATGCTGCGAAGCTACGTGACGTTCGCGAACTCGCAGGGTTTGATTGCCGCCTCTCGGTACACCGTCGGCACCGACACGATCGACATGCTGGTCGATCTCTGCAAAAGCGTCGCCAAGGAGTTTCCCCGCTCGGTCTTCTTCACGGGTAAGTTGATCTTTCAGGAGGAAACACTGCTCACCCGCCTGCTGCACAACCAGGCCGCCCTGGCCATTCAGCGGCGGCTGCAGTTTGCCGGTCTTCAGACGGTGGTTCTTCCCGTCCGCGCCATGTGACCGACCGGTGGCCACCCCGCTAAGCCCCCAACGTCGACCGAGCCTCGCCCGTATCCCGTAACAGCGGAACCCCTCAACCCCCAAACACCCTGCCTCATACCGGCACCATCTCGAACACGTGATACGCCCAGGGCGGCAGGTCGAGGTACAGACCACGGCCGGCCAGCTCGTCGCCGTCCCGATCGTACGCGGCTGGTCCCGACAGGTCGCAGAAGCGGAAGCGCCGCCCCCGCAACGCTGTACCCGGCACCGGCACGACGCATTGGCTCTGGTGGTCGGCGTAATTGACGGCCACGAGCAGCGGGTTCGTGTCGCGTCCTTCCCACGCCCACGCGACGAAGCACTCGTGCGTCCAGTTGCCGTCCCACGCCGGCAGGCAGTCGAGCAGCCGCCAGGACCCGTTGCGGACGACATCGCGCCGCAGGACGTCGTCGACCAGGCGGCCGTAGAATGCGTGCAACGCCGGATCGACCGGTTCCGCCGGCGCCCGGACGAGATGCGGTGACACGTGCGTGCGCCGCCCCTCGAGCTGGCCCTGGTGGAAGAAGCGGAGCCCGGGGGTGAGGAACGTGACCACCGCCGCCGCCTCGTGCATGGCAGGTGCGAACGTGGCCGCCGCGCGCGGCTCGTCGTGGTTCTCGAGGAACCGGGCCAGCCGGTCCTGGTAGTCCAGCGGGGCCAGGAAGTGCTCGCGCACCGGGCGCGCGGCGCCGTGGCGCAGCCGGTCGTAGAGCCGCTTGTCGTACGTGTAATCGAACCCCTGTTGCTGCAGCGCCCACTCCAGGTCCCAGTAGACCTCGGCGAGGAGGACGAACTCCGGTGCCTCCCGTCGGACGGTCTCGATCGCCCCCGGCCAGAACGGCGCCGGCCGTCGTCCCCACGTGCGCTCGAAGACGTCGGGCAACAGGAGCATGGCCATGTCGCAGCGCACCCCGTCGCACTGGCGCGAGACGGTCGTCAGCTCGCCGATCATGGCGCGTTGCACGGCCGGGTTCGCGTAGTCGAGCTGCAACGTGTCGGGCCAGCCGGGGAAGTACGGGTCGCGCCCGTACGCCAGCA